>Ga0209958_1000600_pt1 | contig 53800 bp, 48 predicted proteins | sample ThiBio_inoc_plan_FD_183942 | JGI IMG/M metagenome (GOLD analysis project Ga0209958, IMG submission 183942) | Wastewater bioreactor microbial communities from Cape Town, South Africa - Thiocy_inoc_plan (SPAdes) | ecosystem: Engineered > Bioremediation > Thiocyanate > Unclassified | place: South...
TAAAAAAGCTGAATCAAGTGATTCAGCTTTTTTGCTTCAGTCGGTGAGCAATTATTTTTCAATAATCGCCGTCACACCTTGACCACCAGCAGCACAGATCGAAACAAGGATACGACCTGAACCTTTTTGGTTTAAGATTTTCGCAGCAGTCGCGATGATACGACCACCTGTAGCAGCAAATGGGTGACCCGCAGCTAAAGAAGAACCTTTAATGTTCAGCTTGCTACGATCAATTGAACCTAAAGGTGCGTCTAAACCTAAACGCTCTTTACAGAATTTTTCATCTTCCCAAGCTTTCAATGTAGAAAGCACTTGTGATGCAAATGCTTCGTGGATCTCATAGTAGTCGAAATCTTGAAGTTTAAGGCCAGCGCGCTCAAGCATACGTGGAACTGCATAAGCAGGTGCCATCAATAAGCCTTCTTTCTTGCCAACGAAATCAACCGCAGCAGTTTCAGAGAAAGTGAGGTAAGCAAGGACTTCATGACCATTCGCTTTAGCCCATTCTTCAGACGCTAAAAGTACACATGACGCACCATCAGTCAATGGTGTAGAGTTCCCCGCTGTCATGGTAGCAGCTTCGCCTTTACCAAAGACTGGTTTTAATTTTGCTAATTTCTCAGCTGTAGAGTCAGCACGTAAGTTGTTGTCACGGCTTAAACCCAAGAATGGCGTGATTAAGTCATCGAAGAAACCTTCTTCGTATGCTTTTGCCATTTTTTGGTGAGAAGAAGCAGCAAGAACATCTTGCTCTTCACGTGGAATACCCCACTCAAGCGCAGTGATTGCTTGATGGTCACCCATCGATAAACCAGTACGTGGTTCACCATTTTTAGGTGCATCCATAAGATCTTTAACATTGATTTTTGCTAAAGCTTTTAAGCGGTCTTTACCAGTTTTAGCAATGTTAAGCTCTAATAATGCTTTACGTAAGCCGTCACCGAAAGCGATTGGCGCATCAGAAGTGGTATCAACACCACCTGCGATACCCACTTCGATTTGACCCAAAGCAATTTTGTTTGCTACAAGAAATGCTGCTTGTAAACCTGTACCACATGCTTGTTGGATATCGTAAGCAGGAGTTTCTGGCGCAAGTTGCGTATTTAAAACACACTCACGTGTCATGTTGAAATCACGGCTGTGCTTTAATACTGCACCAGCAACCACTTCACCTAGGCGTTGACCTTGTAGGTTGAAGCGCTCAACCAAACCGTTTAACGCAGCTGTAAACATGTCGATGTTAGAAGCTGTGAAATAAGCGCCGTTAGAGCGAGCGAAAGGAATACGGTTACCGCCGATAATGGCAACACGGCGCACAGTGTTTTGGCTCATGGTTTTATCCTGTTGAACAGAAGGTTTGGTTGTTTTAGCAGTCGCTGCTTTGGTCGTTGTAGACGCAGCAGCACTTTTTGTCGTACCCGCACTACGTGTTGTAGCGCGAGCACGCGTTGTTTTTGGTGTCGTCGTTGCCGCTTTCGATGTTGTGCTTGCAGTTTTACGTGGAGTTGAAGCTGCTTTTGATGTATTTGACACAGTCTCTTGAGCGGAAGTCTCGACTGCTGGATTTTCTTGAGTTGTTTTGCTCATAAGGCTTTTCCAAGCATAATTGCGATATTCTTGCTACAAACATACCATATTTCCAATACTGCTGTATTGACTAGAATGACGCTTGAGACCACATTCAGGTCAAGACATCCAGACATGAACTCAAGTATGATTTGCTATGAGTCAATCAGACATTGATTTCATGCCATATCCCAACATGATTCATGTGTTTGTAACAAATTCATTTGTATGAGAGATAATAACCATGACTGATCAGTACCAAGCATTTACACAATCACCTTTAGGTAAGTTTGTCGTAAAAAATTTAGGTTTACCATCACCAGTTGCGCTAGATCGTTTTGAAAGTGCTCAACCAGTTGTAAATGGTGCAGTATTGCTTGGCGCAGCACCATCAAGCACGATTTCTGCTGCGATTGCTCAAGTTTTGAGTAATATTCATGCAGATAGCTATGTTGGTAATAATGTTGAATTACAACAAACTGCGGCAAAAGTAGGTTTAAATCTTCGTCCTCTTAATGCAGATGATAAAGAATCTAAGTTTAAAGCGGTTGTATTTGATGCTTCTGGTATCCAAGATTCAGAACAATTAAAAGCGTTATACGACTTCTTTAATCCAATCGCACGTCAAATCTCAAGTTCAGGTCGTGTGATTGTGATCGGAACTACACCAGAAACTGCAAAAACAGTAAAACAGGCGATTGCACAACGTGCGCTTGAAGGTTTTATCAAATCTGTTGGTAAAGAGTTTAAAAAAGGGATTACTGCTCAAGTGGTTTATGTGGACCAAGGTGCAGAAGCAAATCTTGAATCAACTTTACGTTTCTTGATTTCACCACGTTCTGCTTATGTATCTGGTCAAGTGATCCGTGTGTCTAAAGCAGATGTGGTTGATTTGGATTGGGCGAAGCCACTTGCAGGTAAAACAGCATTAGTGACTGGTGCGAGTCGTGGTATTGGTGAAGCGATTGCGCATGTATTGGCGCGTGATGGTGCGCATGTCATTTGTTTGGATGTTCCACAACAACAAGCTGATTTAGAGCGTGTTGCAGGTTCAATTGGTGGTTCAGTATTGGCAATCGACATCACTGCTGCTGATGCAGGTGAGAAAATCAAAACTGCGGCTGCAAAACAAGGCGGTTTAGATGTGATCGTGCATAATGCAGGGATTACCCGTGATAAAACTTTGGCAAACATGAAGCCAGAGCTTTGGGACCTCGTGATCAACATTAACTTATCTGCAATTGAGCGTGTTAACGATTACTTACTCTCTCATGATGGTTTAAATGCCAATGGTCGTATCGTTTGTGTATCATCAATCAGTGGTATCGCAGGTAACCTTGGTCAAACCAACTATGCAGTATCAAAAGCAGGTGTGATCGGTTTGGTTAAATTTACTGCGCCGACATTGAAGAACGGGATTACCATCAATGCGGTTGCACCAGGTTTTATCGAAACACAAATGACTGCTGCGATTCCGTTCGCAATTCGTGAAGCAGGTCGTCGTATGAACTCGATGAACCAAGGTGGCTTACCTGTAGATGTGGCTGAAGCAATTGCTTGGTATGCTTCTACTGGTTCAACAGGTGTGACAGGTAACGTTGTTCGTGTCTGCGGTCAAAGCTTGTTAGGTGCGTAAGAACTTCAAGCCATAAAATCTCCCTTGCGGAGCGAATACTCCTCACCCTCTTTAAAAAGAGGGGAATTCCAAAAAATTAAAACCTGTATAATTTGAGGAAGCTCCCTCCTTTATGAAAGGAGGGTTGGGGAGGATTCCTAAAATATAAAAGGTTTATTATGAATACACGTCATTTTAGTCAGTTGCCAAAACCTTATTTAGCTTATCCAAAAGTCATTCAAGGTCTCATTTTCAAAAAACCAAAGGGTGAAAATGTTCTGCCACAAGTTGAATATGTGGTAGATACACTCAAAATCGATGCCAAGCATTTAGAAAGCTATAACGAGATTTGTGGTTTTAAAAATGATGGTTTCGTGCCAGCAATCTATTTGGCAGTTTTGTCGCAAAGTTTGCAAATGCACATGATGACCAGTGAAGCATTTCCATTCCCAATCTTGGGCTTGGTGCATATTCGTAACCAAATCAAACAAACTCGCAAAATTGCTGTGAATGAGCAAATCACTTTGTCGTGCAAGTTTGGTGAGCTAAAACCGCATGATAAAGGTTTACAGTTTGATTTTATTACCACTGCCAAAGTGGGTGGTGAAGTAGTGATGGAAAGTTTAACCACTTATTTATCACGCCAAAAAACTGAGAAGAAAACGACTGAAAAAGCCAAAGAATCTCAAGAGCCTGCTTATCAACCTCAAGCAGAATGGAATATTTCTGAAAATACTGGTCGCCGTTATGCCGTGATTTCGGGTGACTTTAACTTGATTCATATCCATGCCGTAACGGCAAAAGCATTTGGCTTTAAACAGGCAATTGCACATGGGATGTGGAGCAAGGCAAAAGCCTTAGCTAGCATTGAATTGCCTGCGGCTTATGAAGCAGATGTATGGTTTAAACTGCCGATGTTCTTACCATCTACGGTCGAGTTTTTAACTGCAGCTGAGCCAAAACAGACAGATTTCTTGATTCGTAATGTGAAATCTAAAAAACCACATGTTGCGGGTACAGTAAAAGCCCTTTAATACCATCATGAAGTGCAAATGCTCCCTGTTGTGCGCAATAGGGAGACGATAAAAACATAAATATCATAAGGAATTGAGCTTTGATTAAAGAATTATTATTTGCTGATACACATCATTATCAGGGTAGCGTTGATGAACGCTTTATTGATCTGGCTCACCAGTTTAGCCGTCTACAAGATGCACGAACCCAGCAAGGTGGTGCAGCATTGGTGGTGTATTTCCAAGGTCAAAAAGTGGTTGATATTTATACGGGTAAAAAATCTCAAGAAGAAGATTGGCAATCCAATACTTTAGCGATGTGCTATTCAACCGGTAAGGGCATTCTCGCGACACTTGCCCATATTTTGGTGAGTGAAGGCGTGCTGGATTATGAGCACCCGATTGCACATTATTGGCCTGAGTTCGCTCAGAATGGCAAAGCCAATATTACTTTACGTCATGTTTTGTCACATCAAAGTGGTCTATTTGATATTCGTAATACCATTGAAACTGCAACAGAAATGCTGGACTGGCCGCATATGCTGGATGTTATGGCAGCAGCGACACCACGTTTTGCAGCAGGGCAAAGCTATGCCTATCAGCCTTTGACCTATGGGTGGATTTTGGGTGGTGTGATTGAGAAAGCCGCCAAGCAACCCTTGAGTTGGCTGATGCAACGTTATTTGGTACAACCACTTGGACTGGATGGCGCGTATTTTGGTACGCCAGCTACAGAGTTAAGTCGAGTAGCACGTTTATTGGAAAAGCCGAAAACCACCGCTCAACCTAAACCGCAAATCAAGAAAAGCAGTCAGCCACGTAAAACATCTTTATCAGAACGCGTGTTAGAGCTTTCTGGACAAAGTCCGCAAGACTTTCAAGATGCCATGATTCCAAAAGGCATGCGTAATTTTAGCTTTTATAGTGATGCAGGATTACAGGCGGTAATTCCAGCAGCCAATGGGGTATTTACTGCCGATAGTTTGGCAAAAGTCTATGCAATGCTAGCCAATCAAGGGCAATGGCAGGGGCAGCAGCTGATTCGCCCAGAAGTATTTAAGCAACTCAGTGCGGTACAAAGTAAAGCGCGTGATCGAGTAATGCCGATTCCAATGCATTGGCGTTTGGGATACCACCGTATTTTAACGATGGGCAAACGTGCACCACATGGGTTTGGACACGTGGGCTTTAATGGTTCAGGTGCTTGGTGTGATTTTGATCGTGAACTCAGTTTTGCTTATACCCATAATTTTAATGTGACCTCGGCAACAGGGGATTATCGTCTATGGGGTTTGAGTCAAGAAACCTTACGCTGTGCAGATGAAATACGAACAGGGCGAAAAGGCTGGTTCTAATTGGACTGTGCTTGATAAGGGGGAATATGGTAAATCAACGCTTCATACTTCTTTTCAGTTTTATGCGCAGCCACTGTTCCACCTAGAAATTCAGCTAGTTTACGACTTGGCTGATTTTCCACTGCAACAGGATATAAGAAATATTGGGCTGCGAGATGAGTAGAGGCCCAACGGAATACTTCTAAAATCGCTTCTTTGGCAAATCCTTGATTGTGGCAATCTTCCCGAATCCATAGTCCCAGTTCGGGTGTTGCGGTCTGCATTCGATGCACACCGATGAGACCAATGAACGCCTGATCTTGTTTACGACGTAACACAAAATGGCGATCGGTATGGTCTGTTTCGGCGATCAGCCATTGTTGCCCAATTTTTTCTTGGGCTGCGAAATTTTGAGCAGGTTCCCAAGCCATATAACGGGTTAATGTTGTTGTGACACACGGGTAAATATCTGCAAGGTCATCCATTTGAAATACAAATAAATCGAGTCTTGCTGTCTGTAATAATGCTCGTTTCATTGTTTACTCATTTTGATTTTTGAAATAGTTCTGCTTGAATAATTGCTTCAGTATGACGTTTAAAATCAACTTCATCTAGACCAACTAAACCTAACTTATAAATCCCTTCTAATCCACAGACAAAAGCAATCAAACGCCATGCAATATCGTGACTATCGGTGTCGAAATGAAATTCACCTTGGGTTTGACCTTCATCAATCATTTGTACAATTGAACGATGCCAGTCTTGCATGGCAATGTTGTAGGCTCGTTTGATTTCCTGATCTTGATTAATTAAAACTTCAGCCTCATTCCATAATCGTAAATAGGGTTGAATTTGTTCGATGTTTTCACAGCCAAGGAGTAGGGAAAGACGTTGTTGATAATTGACGGTTGTCACCTGATTTTCAATTTCGTCCAATTGCTGCATTAATTTAACAAATGCTTCTGCCTTAAGCTGTGAGCTGGATGCAAAGTGATGATGCACTTGACCAGTCGACGTTTGAGCTTCGCTGGCGATACGACGAACCGTCATGGCGGAAAAACCTTCGTTTAATGCGACCTGCATCGCAGCTTGCAAAATCATTTCACGACGTTGTTCACGGTTTAAATAAGCCATTCTTTGTCTAGTACCTATATTCACATACAAATTAGAAACAAACTCACTTAAATCCAAAAGTTGGACAGGTGTTCAATTTTGGTTATAATAACGCCAACTTGAACAATTGTCCAATTTAGAGGCATTTATGTCACGCAAGTGGTTAATTCTTGCAATTGTTGTATTGATCTATATTCCTGTCGCGATTGATGCAACTATTTTACACGTGGCGACACCTACCTTAAGCGAGTCGCTTTCTTCTTCAGCCAATGAGCTGTTATGGATTATTGATATTTATTCATTGGTCATGGCCGGGCTGATTTTACCGATGGGTGCCTTAGGGGATCGTATCGGTTATAAACGCCTCATGATTATTGGTGCGGTGTTATTTGGCCTTGCTTCACTTGCTGCTGCATTTTCGCCAACGGCATTGGCATTGATTGCTTCACGTGCTTTATTGGCTGTGGGTGGGGCAATGATTTTACCTGCAACCTTATCGGCAGTGCGCAATACTTTTCTTGATGAAAAACAACGGAACTTTGCTTTAGGGATCTGGGCAACAGTCGGTGGTGGTGGTGCAGCTTTTGGTCCATTACTCGGTGGTTTTTTGCTTGAGCATTTCCATTGGGGCTCAGTGTTCCTGATTAATGTACCCATTATGATCGCTGTGGTGGTGTTGGCTGCATTTTTGATTCCGAAGCAAACAGGCCAGCCAAAGCAAAATCTGAATTTGTTACAAGCCTTGGTCTTGGTGGTTGCCATCCTGAGTATGATTTACGCCGTAAAATCGGTGATGCATGGCTTTAGCGTGTGGTCGATTTTAATTTTTGCCGTTGGTTTTAGTTTGTTGGTGGGCTTTATTCGTCAGCAGTTGACTTCTAAATCACCAATGATTGATATCCAATTGTTTAAACATCCTGTGATTGCAACAGGGGTCGTCATGGCGATTGTTTCGATGATGGCCTTGGTCGGATTCGAACTGTTGGTTTCGCAAGAGCTGCAATTTGTGTATCAGCTTTCACCATTGGCTGCAGGGGCATTTATTCTACCGTTTATGATTGCGATTAGTTTAGGTGGTCCTATTGCCAGTATGTTGGTGAATCGCTTTGGTCTACGCTCTGTCGCATCACTGGGTATGCTGATGAGTGCAATCAGTCTGTGGGGCTTGGCCAATACCAATTTGATGCAAGCACAAATCCATGCATGGGCATGGATGGTGTTATTAGGTTTAAGTGTGGAAATTGCCTTGCTGTCTTCAACCTCAGCAATTATGTCCTCTGTTCCACCGAGCAAGGCCACTGCCGCAGGTGCCATTGAAGGGATGGCATACGAGTTAGGTGCAGGTTTAGGCATCGCATTTTTTGGTCTGATGTTGTCATGGTTCTATGCCAACTCGATTGTGATTCCAAGCGATGTACCGAATAACATGCTGCAGCAGGCGAGTAGTTCAATCGGAGAAGCGATTCAAGCGGCGAAACAATTACAGCCAACGATTGCTGAACATTTGATTCAAGCTGCAAAACAGGCCTTTAGTCAATCGCATCGTTCCGTCCTGAACGTGGCTGCACTGCTGTTCTTGATTCTGTCGATTTTTATTTGGTTTGCATTGCCAAAAAGAGTCACTGTAGTTGAAGAGTAATCACTGACCCTGATCTAAAATGAGTTTAGGTCAGGGTGTTTTTAAGGTGCACTTATCCCAAATTGACGTAAGATCTTACACAATTGAATCATGGGTAAACCCATCAACGTAGTTTGATCATCACCCATCATTTTTTCAAATAAGCTAATCCCCAAGCTTTCACATTTAAAACTACCCGCACAATGCAAAGGTTGATCAATTTCGATGTAACGTTCAATCTCAGCCAGTGTCAGTTGACGGAATTTGACTTGGTAATGTTCGACCAATGTGTGTTCAAAACCTGATTGCAGATGTTGAACACTGAGTGCAGTACTAAAAAATACAGTTTGACCAGAATTGGCTTGTAATTGTTGAATGGCATTTTCAACACTCAGCGGCTTGCCAATAAAATCATAAGGTGCATGTTCGCGCCAAGCTACTTGATCTGAACCAATCACAATCGCATTTGGATGTTGTTCCGCAATGACACGGGCTTTTTCATAGGCCAGTCGTTTAGCCAGATCATCGGCATGTAATTCACCGTCGGCTGATTCATCAATATCAGGGGAAATACAGTGATAATCCAACCTTAAACGATCCAGCAGATCTTTACGGGTTTGACTGCTGGATGCCAAAATCAGTTCATGTTGAGGCATTAGACTGCATATTCCACAAGGATATTTAACGGAACATAATGCAGAACGGCATTATGGCAAGCATTCAACTTAATCGGCGGTGCTTGTCCTGCTTGATAAGCTTCAACCCAACGCGTTACACAGATACACCAGAAGTCACCCGGTTTGAGACCAGGGAAGCCGACTTCAGGTAACGGTGTAATGAGGTCATTGCCAACTTTTTGCGAGAAATTTAAAAACTCTGAAGTCATTTGGGCACACATCGTATGCTGACCTAAATCGGTGACCGCCGTGTGGCAAAAGCCATTACGAAAATACCCAGTGATTGGGTCATAACAACAACTGGCTAAAGGTTCGCCAAGCACGTTTAAACGATTAATTTTTGGATCTGGATGAATTGACATAATAATAGAAAGATTTAATGACGCTGATTATCATAATCAAAACTGAAGCTTTCGGCAGCTTTTCTGCAAAAAAACTCACCTTTATTTCAGAGAATCATTTAAAATTACGCCGTTTTTAAAATCAACTAGAGAGCCATCCATGAATTTTCAGCGCATGACTGATCTTGATTTAGCAGGTAAACGAGTTCTTATTCGTGAAGACTTAAACGTTCCTGTAAAAAATGGGGAAATTACCAGTGATGCACGTTTACGTGCTGCATTGCCAACCATTAAAGCGGCTTTAGAAAAAGGCGCGGCAGTGATGGTATTTTCTCATCTTGGTCGTCCTGTAGAAGGTGAGCCAAAACCAGAACAATCACTTGCACCAGTTGCTGCTTATTTAAGCAAAGCGTTGGGTCAAGAGGTAAAATTATTCACAGATTATTTAGATGGTGTTGAAGTCGCTGCAGGTCAAGTGGTGTTACTTGAAAACGTTCGTTTCAACCACGGCGAAAAGAAAAATAACCAAGATCTTGCGAAGAAATACGCTGCGTTATGTGATGTATTCGTGATGGATGCATTCGGTACAGCACACCGCGCAGAAGCATCAACTGAAGGTGCAGCACGTTTTGCACCAATCGCTGCTGCAGGTCCTTTATTGGCAGCTGAGTTAGATGCGCTTGGTCGTGCAATGCAAACACCAGAAAAACCAATGGTTGCGATTGTTGCAGGCTCTAAAGTATCAACTAAACTTGATGTGTTGACTTCATTGTCTACCATCTGTGATCAATTGATCGTGGGTGGTGGTATTGCCAATACCTTCTTGGCTGCAGCTGGTTTTAATGTTGGTAAATCACTTTACGAAGCGGATTTAGTTGAAACTGCAAAACAAATTGCTGAAAAAGTGAGTGTTCCATTACCTACAGATGTTGTGGTTGCAGATGCAAGCCAAATCAACTTTGAAGATTTCCTTGGTTCATTGGCAAGTGCACAAGCCGTTGTGAAAAACGTGGCTGATGTCACTGATACCGATATGATTTTGGATGTTGGTCCTGAAACGGCTAAAGCATTTGCGGACATCTTAAAATCTTCTAAAACAATTCTTTGGAATGGTCCAGTGGGTGTTTTTGAAGTCGATCAATTCGGTGAAGGAACCAAAACACTTTCATTGGCAATTGCTGAATCTGCTGGTTTCTCGATTGCGGGTGGCGGTGATACACTTGCTGCGATTGATAAATACCAAGTTGCCGATCAAATTGGTTATATTTCAACTGGTGGCGGTGCATTCTTAGAGTTTGTTGAAGGCAAAACTTTACCAGCTGTTGCCGTTTTACTTGAACGTGCTTAATCAAGTTTCAATTTATTGATTAATCAGAAGATACTTCAAAAAGAGTCGACGTCAATCGGCTCTTTTTACTTTTGCACAACGTTGTCGTCATCAAAATGTCACATATCTGCAATATGCTTGTCACAACTTAACCAAGTAACTGTGGAAAGCCGTGATGAAATTTAAATTAACCCTTGCTGCTCTAATTATTGCTCCAATCATGCTGACTGCGTGTGCAAAGAAAGAAGAAGCGAAAAATACTGAACAGCAAGATCAAGCAGCTGCTGCTGTATCAACACAGACCTCTCCAGAGCAACAAGCCGCAATTGATGCGATTGATAAACCGAATTTAGATGAAAATAACACTGATGTTGCCGAACAAGGTGCAGCATCTGAAGTCGCTGTGAGCGAAGCTCAATAAGTAATAGACACAAAAAAGCCGATGTTTGATACATCGGCTTTTTTGTATTTATGAATTAGCCTTGCAGTAGAAGGTAAGCGTAGTTTGATAATCATCATCACGTGCCAGAGAAGCATTTTTACCTGTAATCGTACCGAGTACACCTGCAGCAGCTTCGACCATTTTACCTGTTTGCTCGTCGACAACACCTTTTAATACACCTTGGTACGCAGTTTTTTCGTCAACAACGACTGGGGCTGTGTTGCGGGTACAGGTTTTCTGTGCAGCAGTAACCGCATTGTTTTTTGCAATCAGGTTGGTTTTACCAATACCCGTGACCTCGTATTGATTATTTTCTTTTTGAATCGCCAATGAGTTGGTCGGAGTAGAGGCACATGCTGTTAATCCAAGTGCTAAGCCACCAACTAAACTCATGATTAAGGTTTTTTTCATTACTTGTTCTCAAGTCGTTACATAATTGTGTTATTGGAACATAGAATTTCCGAACGCTTTTGCAGGTTCTGTACAGTTTATGCAGGGACTCTGTAAATTTTCTCAAATGAATGATGAGCTTAGCATCTAATGCTTGATCCATTTAACAGCAAGAAACGAGATATCCAGATTTTATCGGTACGAATTAAGCATAGTGGAAATCAATCAGATTATGCTAATCTAGCGCCATCCTTGTGTTAGTTAGATTCATTTCAATGACGGACTCAAATATAGAGACAATTCATCAAAATATTCATCAACGTCAATCTATTGGGCAACTCATTGAGCCTGCGCCGAATACAGAACAACTCGAAAAAGCAGTGCAAGCTGCATTGACCGCACCTGATCATCATCGTTTAAAACCAACTCGTTTTGTGATTGTCACCCCAGAGCTACGCGCGGCTTTTGGTGAGCATTTAGCGAGTGCTTTAGCAGATTTGGGCGAGGCAGATCCAGCACAACTTGATCGAGTAAAACAGCATCCATTTCGTGCACCTTTGTTGGTTTTGGCTTTGACGACGATTCAAGATCATCCTAAAGTGCCACACTTTGAACAGATTTTAAGTACAGGTGCTGCGATTCAAAACTTCTTGCTCTCTTTACAAGCGCAAGGTTTTGCAACCATGTGGCGATCTGGTGCGGTGGTTGAATCGAATTGGTTGAAACAGCAATTGGGATTAAAACAACAGGATCTTATTTCTGGAATTATTTATATCGGAACAGCAGCGAAAGCGATTGCACCAAGAGCAGAAATAGACAGCCAAGATTTCGTAAAAATATGGCAAGCTCACTAAGCTTTATTTTGAGCCATTCATTAAAGAAAGAAATTCGTTTCAGGATAAAAAATGTCAGAGTTAAATTTTAGCGATTTAGTTGAACCCGTTGCCGTAGATCAGAAAACAGCATTGAGAATTACGGTACTGGGTGGTGGTAGTTTTGGTACGGCGATGGCGAATTTAGCGACTAGAAATGGTTGCGACACCATGATTTGGATTCGTGATGCGGCCGTCGCAGAAGAAATTAATCAAACGCATATCAATAAACGCTATTTACCCGACTATCCATTAGAACCTGCTTTGCGTGCTGTTGCTGATCTGGAGCTGGCTGTACGTGATCGTGATATCATTCTAGTGGCGATTCCAAGCCATTCATTTCGTGATGTGTTAAAGCAAATTGCGCCATTTATTACAGCGCAAGCGGTGGTTTCATTGACCAAAGGGATTGAAGCAAAAACCTTTAGCTTTATGAGCGATATTATTCGTGCTGAATTGCCTGAAGTGCCTTATGGCGTATTATCAGGACCGAATCTTGCCAAAGAAATCATGGCAGGCATGCCATCTGGGACGGTCATCGCCAGTGAATCAGAACTGGTGCGTTATGCAGTGCAACATGCGCTGCACAGTGCCTTGTTCCGCGTATTTGGCAGTGATGATGTGCACGGTGTAGAACTGGGCGGCGCATTGAAAAATATTTATGCAGTTGCCATGGGAATGGGTGGGGCTTATAAGATTGGTGAAAATACCAAGAGCATGATTTTAACCCGTGCTTTGGCTGAAATGAGTCGTTTTGCAGTAAAGCAAGGTGCTAATCCATTGACCTTCTTAGGTTTGTCTGGCGTCGGTGATTTATTTGCCACCTGTAATAGTCCATTAAGTCGTAACTATCAAATTGGTTTTGCGTTAGGCTCTGGGAAAACCTTGGATCAAGCGACTAAAGAGTTGGGTCAAACTGCGGAAGGGATTAATACCATCGTTCAGGTGCGAACCAAAGCTGAAGAGCTGGATGTCTATATGCCGATTACCAATGCACTGTATGAAGTGATTTTTGAAGGGGCGCCGCCAATGACCATTGCATTGTCATTGATGAAAAATGGTCATCGTAGTGATGTGGAATTTGTTTTACCGCATCATGAAGTTTAATCAAAAAACTGTCATCTATTCGCGTTATGATACAGCTATAAAAAATAAGGTCGTTTTATGCAGTTAACTTTAGTTCGTCACGGTGAAGCCTCTCCAGCCATCAATGGAAATGATATGCAGCGTCCACTCACGTCGCGTGGGCATCAACAAGCTGAGCAAACAGGTCATTTCTTAAAAGATGTGATTCAACCAGAAATCTTTGTGGTAAGTCCTTTATTACGTGCACAGGAAACTTTGGCGCACATCAAAGCACATTTTCACGGTATTCCCGTTTTAATTTGCGATAAGATTAAACCAGATGATGATGCCAAAGATGCGATTGAATGGTTATCCAAATTACCCTATGAGTCGATTGCAGTGGTGTGTCATATGAATGTGGTGGCACATATTGAAGAACAATTGACACATGAAGGTTTTAATCCATTTGCATTGGCTGAAGCACGTATTTATGATCAAGCTGTGATCGCGAATGGTTTGTCGACACAAAAGAATCGTTTTACACCAACATTATAATTTTTATATATCCGCAATAGGATAAGGGTACTGAACACCGATGCTGTATATATGGATGCCCGAAACCAATGGAACATGGTATTGGTCGGCAGGGGAAAATTGGTTGCAGGCACACAGTCTTGAACAGTTAATTCAGGACTTGCAAGAGCATCATGGAAAAGAGGCCGTGGTTTATTTTCCAAGCAGAAATGCTCAATTATTACAACAACCAATGACCAAAGCACATTACAAACAATTGGGACAGGAAGGGGTTAAATACCTCTTGGAAGAGTTTGTGACTTTGCCGATTGATCAAATGAAAGTGGTTCATCAGTTTCAAAATGATCAGCTCAATATCTTGGGTGTGGCGCAATATTCGATTGAAACATGGCAACATGCACTCAGCCTTTTGCCGATCCAGATCACAGCATTCTTACCAGACTTTTTGATTGTTCCAGAACCAGAACAGAATCAAGTAGTACTACTCAATCTTTATGATCATTTATTGGTGAGAGAAAGTGCCTGGTCAGGCAACTCGGTGGATGACTTCGCCTTATATCTTGAGTTTCAAACTGCAGAAACACAGTATAAATTTGCGAATTTGAACGCTGGACATTTGGAAAGTTTGGCGACGGCATCGAGTAAAGATCAGCGTACTGAATTCAGTTATCAATTCGAGCCGTTATTAAGACCGAAACAGCATCCTTTTAATGTTTTACCCAAAGCAAAAAATGCAGAAACGCAATGGTCTGGTTATTGGAAAGCGGCAGCAGTCGTCTTATTGGCTGTGATTATTGTACAACTGAGTTATGATGCGCTGCGCTGGTCAAAGCTGAAAAAAGTAGCTGACCAAACTGCAAGCCAAGCGATTGAGCAATATAAAGCTTGGTTTGGTGAAAATATACGAGTGACTGAGCAAAATCTGAAAAGTTCGTTTGAAGCGCAACTGCGGATGAGTCAGCTCGGTGATACGCAAGCACTTTCATTATTAAGTCGTGTCGGCCCAATCTTGATGCAAAAACAAATTGTTGCGCAACAGGTAAGTTATGATGCCTCGACTTTGGCAATGTCGCTGAAAGCAAAATCTGCAGATGATTTACAAGGACTAACACAACAATTAAACCAACAAGGTTTCCAAGCTGAGCTCGGCAATGTACAGGCAGATAGTGTAGGAGCGATCGGGGTGGTGAAAGTAAAATAATGAAAGCATTTACTCGATTACAAAATAGCTTCGATCAGAAAATTGAAGCATTGAATGAATATCTACAAAGTTTATCGGCCCGTGAACGTGTAATGGTGATTTTTACCACTATTTTTGTGATCGTTGCTGCCATTGGTTGTTCTTTGTGGCAAATGCATGCCTTGGCTGATAAGCAACAGAAGCGTTTAAATGATTTAAAGGATATTACGGTATGGATGCAGAGTAATGCTGCGACCATGAAACCTGCGGCTGATTCAAGTTTAACTGTAGCGGATAAAATCCAACGCACAGCGCAACAACAAGGTTTAGCGGTATCTTCTCAACAAAATGGAGAACAAATTCAGCTCGTAGCTGAACATCAGAACTATGCGGTATTGGCTAACTTTTTGATGCAACTGTCTCAAGCAGGCATCAGTATTCAAAAAATGGATATGGTGTCAAACAATAATCAGATTAAATTAACTGCAACAGTACAGTAAGCCATTAAAAACCCTATGTCAGGCATGGCGTTTTGATACGCCTATGCCTATAATACGTCTACTTGAAAATCAGTAGACTGTGATTGGTATGTTATATTCATTGGCTCGCCCTTTGTTGTTTACTTTAGCGCCAGAGCGTGCACATGAACTTACACTCTCTATGCTAGATAAGGCCCACAAACTTGGCTTTATGCATCAGAAAGTTGCGGCAAAACCTGTGACATGTATGGGAATTGAGTTTCCAAACCCTGTCGGTCTTGCGGCTGGTCTAGATAAAAATGGTGCGCACATTGACGCTTTAGCGGCATTAGGCTTTGGTTTTATCGAAATTGGAACCATTACACCACGTCCACAAGCTGGTAATCCTCTACCTCGTTTATTCCGTATTCCTCAAGCAAAAGCCATTATTAACCGCATGGGGTTTAACAATGACGGTGTGGATAAACTGATTGAAAATGTAAAAGCGTCAAAATTTAAAGGTGTGTTAGGCATTAATATCGGCAAAAATGCGGATACACCTGTTGAAGATGCAGTATCTGATTATCTGATTTGTCTAGAAAAAGTTTATAATTACGCTTCTTATATTACGGTTAACATTTCATCACCGAATACGAAAAATTTGCGTAGTTTGCAGAGCGGCGATGCGCTAACTGAGTTGTTGCAAACCTTAAAAGATCGTCAGCTCGAACTGGCAGATCAATATAATCATTATGTCCCATTGGTGCTTAAAGTCGCACCAGATTTAAGCTCAGAAGATATCCATTTTATTGCAGCGCAATTACTGCAATTCAAAATTGATGGTTTGATTGTGACCAATACGACTTTGGGCCGTGATGGTGTGGAAAACTTGCCAAATGGAAATGAGGCGGGTGGCTTGTCTGGTGCGCCAGTATTTGAAAAGAGTACTGAATGCTTACGCCAATTTGCTGAAGTGTTGGCGGGACAAATTCCATTGATTGGTGTTGGCGGTATTTTAGCAGGCGAGCAAGCAGTTGCAAAACAGCAAGTAGGTGCAAGCTTGGTGCAAGTGTATAGCGGTCTGATTTATACAGGCCCAACACTGGTCAAAGACTGTGTTGATGCGATGACTGTGTGAAATGAACACGCTTGATATCATTATTCTGGTCATCTTGCTCATTGGAGGGCTGAACGGTTTGCGTCAAGGATTTATAAAAGCCTTTGCGAACTTGATCGGATGGATATTTGCATTGATCATTGGGGCAAAATACGCTGTGGTGTTGGCACCTGCAATGAGCAGTCTTAGCCAAGACCCTGTTGTGCAAAAAATTGCAGCATTTGCCTTTATTGTGTTGATTATTGTGGTGTGTACATGGATTGTGTCTGCATTACTGAATGGGCTCTTGAAAAGTTTAAAATTGGGCCCATTAAATCGTTTAGCAGGTGGTGCGTTTGGTTCTCTCAAGGGACTTCTTATTGTATTGATAGCCATGCAGGGTTTAGGTCCTTGGGTTGAAAGTTCGCCACATTGGAAACAGTCTAAATTCGTACAAATTTTATTACCTTACGCACCTTTGGCGACTGAATTGTCCAAAGATGCGGCAAATCAAGCTTTAAATCAAATGACATCTGAAGGTGCGTTATTACATCGCCCTTCGCAAGAAATGGACGAATCGGAACGTGCGTCTGTGAATGAGCGTTCCGATCATTCGACCAAAAATCCTTTTTATTAATCACTAGCTTGTCGCGAGGTTGCTATGTGTGGAGTTGTTGGGATAGCCGGTAAATCACCAGTGAACCAAATGTTATTTGATGCCTTAACGATGCTGCAACATCGGGGACAGGATGCTGCAGGGATCGTAACTTGCCATCAAGGGCGTTTATTCCTCCGCAAAGATAACGGGATGGTACGCGATGTATTCCATACTCGTCATATGCGTGCATTGCTTGGAAACTATGGGATTGGGCATGTTCGCTACCCAACTGCAGGTTCATCAAGCAGTGCTGAAGCGCAACCCTTCTACGTCAACTCACCCTATGGTATTACCCTTGCTCACAATGGTAACTTGACCAATGCTGCTGAAATTCATGATGACCTGTTCAAAACAGATTTACGTCACATGAACACCGATTCTGATTCTGAAGTTTTACTCAATGTGTTTGCACATGAGTTACAAAAGATCGGCACTTTAAACCCAACACCAGAAGATATTTTCCACACTGTATCTCGCGTGCATGAGCGTTGCAAAGGGGCTTATGGCGTCGTGGCAATGATTACTGGGCATGGCTTGGTTGGTTTCCGTGATCCTAATGGCATTCGTCCTTTAGTTTACGGTTCGCGTGAAACTGAACAGGGTGTTGAATATATTATTGCGTCTGAATCAGTTGCGATTACTGCACTTGGTTTTAAGGTTGAACGTGATATCGCACCAGGTGAGGCCATTTTTATTGATGCCAATGGTCAATTATTCACAAAGCAATGTGCTGCAAATCCTGAATATCGTCCATGTATTTTTGAATATGTCTACTTTGCGCGTCCAGATGCAACCATTGATGGCATTTCAGTATACAAAGCCCGTTTAAAAATGGGTGAGAAGTTGGCGCACAAGATTCTAAAAGAATGGGGTGAGCAACACGATATTGATGTGGTGATTCCAATTCCAGATACCAGCCGTACTTCTGCTTTAGAATTGGCGAATATTTTAGGTGTGAAATTCCGTGAAGGTTTTATGAAAAACCGTTATATCGGACGTACCTTCATTATGCCTGGTCAGCAACAACGTAAAAAATCAGTACGTCAAAAGCTAAACCCTGTTGAGCTTGAATTTAAAGACAAGAATGTTCTATTGGTGGATGACTCGATTGTACGTGGTACCACCTGTAATGAAATCATTCAGATGGCACGTGATTCGGGTGCGAAGAAGGTATTCTTTGCTTCTGCTGCGCCGATGGTGAAATATCCAAACGTCTATGGGATTGATATGCCAGCCAAGGCAGAGTTGATTGCATCAGGACGTACAGTCGAAGAAATTCGTGAAAATATTGGTGCAGACCGTTTGATTTTCCAAGATTTGGAAGATTTGAAAAATGCAGTACGAACCAGCAAAGTACCTGATCTTACTGAATTTGATTGTTCAGTTTTTGATGGTATCTATGTTGCGGGTGGTATCGACAAAGCATACCTCGATGCACTTGAGCAAAAGCGTAGTGATTCAGCGAAAAAGAAAGCAGATGGCTATATTGATGTGAATATTGATGCAGCATCAGTTGACTTAACTGGGATTAAAGAAGAGTAATCATCTTAATCTTTAGAAAAGCGGGAATTTCCCGCTTTTTTATTTTATGATAGTCGGTACGGAAACCTTAACTGAAACAATGTAATCGGGAAAACTTACATTGAAAGAAATGAGCCATTATCTAATTGAAAATAAAAACATTGCTTGGTCAGTCAGTTTCTGTCTTATCGCAATGTTGCTGACCGTCTTTATTCTCAATTTAATCTTGGGTTTAGTTGTTCATTTCTTTGATTATACTCAACCAATTTGGTGGCATGTCCTCAGTCCATATTTCATAGTCCTGCTGATTTTTGTTTTAGTCTGGTCTGTCGGTGCAGAACTTTATGTGCTGCGTGAAGGGGGACATTCTCTGGCAAAACAGCTCAAAGCGCGCCGTTTGGTGTTCGATGAAAGTACGCCAGAAGAAAGTACTGCTTTAAAAGTTGTCGAACAGGTTGCAAAAAGCTTTGATATCGATACGCCCGCAGTGTATGTGTTACCCGATGAAGTCGGGGTAAATGCTTTAACCGCAGGATTCAGATCACAGGATATTGTGATTATTCTGACTTGGGGTGCATTACAAAATCTGGATGAACTGGAACTTTATGGCTTACTCAGTTATGAATTTAACCAGATTTTATCGGGCGAAGCAGTTGAAAATACCAAGCTAAAAATTTTATATAGTGGCTTAACCACTTTTAGTCAGTGGGGCAGTAAATTGGCTCAGGCTGGCTATAATCCTTACGCCACCACTTATCGAAACAAGTTCGAGACGATTTTTGTGGCGATTGGTGGGGTAATTTGGCTGATCGGAAGCTTAGGCATTCTTATTACCCGCTGTATTAAATATCTGACCTTGAGCGGTCGTACTTTTCGTAATGATCTTAAAACCATGCGTTTGATGAACAATAATGCCAATATTCAAACCTTGTTACGGATTTATGTGCATCACTCGGGTTCACAGATTCATAGTGCATATTCTGAATCGATTTCACATATGTGCTTTGCTAACTCACTGAGTCCGCAAAGCTGGATGAACATTCATCCGAGCATTAAAGAGCGAATTTATGAGTTGAATCCAACTTTATTACAGGATTTACAATTAGAAAATTTAAGAAAGCTTCGTAATCGTCCTTTATTTAGTTTATTCCGCTCATTAGAAGAAGAAAGTGCGGATATTACAATGCCGTGGAGTTCACCGCAGCCATTACCTTTGTTGCGTTTATCACCGATTAGTTTTGCACTCAATGATGCAATCAAACCGCTCAATCCAGAAGTACGTAAAAATAAAAAACGTCCTGAATTAATTCAGCGAGCGATGCAAACAGCCACGGGTTCGCGTGAAGTAATGGTTGCGATTTTGATGATTCGTCAGTACCGTGAATTTATTCCACAAGAAGCCCCAGTGAGTCATGCCATTGTCGATGCATTATTAAATCTGGATGGCCGTATTCATGTGCAAATCTTTCATGATGCCTGTAAAAATATTGGGCACATGCCAACCAGCATTGCGCGTCAGTTCCTGACCAAGCTCGCTTGTATTATTCAAGAAGACGGCGAAGTGGGTTTGCTGGATGCCTTATTATTGGAACGGGTGAAGCAAGAACTGAATTTAATGCCTGCACATTTGCCTGCTGCATTTGAAGATGTGAAATCCCAAATTGTGCATTTGATTGATGCACTGTTACATGTCCAACAGATTAACAGCCCAAATCAGCTCGAAGTCCGTGAACGCATTCTGCAAATGCTGCTCACTGATGATGAAATGCAAACTTATGCTGACATTTCAGATGAACCATTGGACTTGGCAGAAATTTTAAATGATGTTTCTGGTTTATTGCTGCGAGACCGCCTGAATATCTTGTCGATTGCAGAACGATGCCTTTGGAATGACCGAATCATCACTCAGGATGAACTCGATGTTTTAGAGCTTTTGTACTGGCGTTTGGGTTTTGATACCCATGAAGTGGTTGAGCAAATGCAAAAGAAAAATAGTCTAATGATTATTTAATAGAAACCAATGTATTTATTGAAATCTTTTTTCTAAACCGTTACGTGACAATCACATAAAGTGCTTAGCTTTCAGGTTAAGCTTGCCATTTATTTTATACTTGTATGACGTTCTTTTGAGTAAGTTATGGAACATATTGAAATTTTAAAAGCCTTGTTTTTAGGCTTTATTGAGGGTCTTACCGAATTCTTGCCCATTTCAAGCACGGGTCATTTGATTTTATTTGGTCATATGATCGACTTTCATTCTGATGATGGTCGTGTATTTGAAGTTGTTATCCAACTCGGTGCAATTTTGGCTGTATGTTGGTTATATCGTCAAAAGATTTTTGACTTGGTTAAAGGCTTCTTTAGTGGTGATGCTGAAGCACGGCATTTTGCTTTTAGTGTCTTACTCGCTTTTATTCCAGCCGTCGTGATTGGTATTTTTGCGGTTGATTTTATTAAGAGTGTTTTGTTTAGTCCACTTGTAGTGGCATTCGCTTTGATTATTGGTGGTTTCATCATTTTCTGGGTTGAGTCTAAGAACTTTGACCATAAAACCACAGAGGCAACCAAGATTACCTATAAACAAGCTTTCTTGGTGGGCTGTGCACAGTGTGTTGCAATGATTCCAGGAACCTCTCGTTCAGGTGCAACCATTGTTGGGGGAATGTTTGCTGGCTTATCTCGTAAGGCGGCAACAGAGTTTTCGTTCTTCTTGGCCATGCCAACCATGTTGGGTGCGGCAGTCTTCGATTTAGCACGTAATGCCGATGTATTGACGCAAGACAATATGTTGAATATTGCTGTTGGTTTTGTGGCAGCTTTTATTTCAGCACTTTTAGTGGTGAGTGCATTGGTCAAGTTTGTTGAACGACATACCTTACGTGTATTTGCATGGTACCGTATTGTTCTTGGTATTATCTTATTGTTTGTGTTCTTATAAAAAGTAAAACATCTCCCTTTTGGCAACTGCAAAAAGGGAGATTCTCCGTTAAGGTTCCTTTTCTTTATTTTTAATTCCTGATTCGGTTCAATAGCACAATGACAATAGTGAAAATGAATGCTCGAGACTTAATTATTGATTTACTGTTAGGGCTGCAGGGAAATGCGATTTCAATTAAGCAAATTATTATTGCAGCGCGGCTTTTTGAAATCAGTGAAAACAGTATTCGGGTTGCTGTGACGCGTCTATCCAGTGATGGGGTCATTGAAGCCCTTGAACGTGGCATATATCAATTTACGCTTCAGTCGCATGAATGGGCCAATGTCATGCTCAATCGTAAGCATGGTCTTAAGCAAACAAAAGTGTGGAATCAACAATATTTGGCTGTTTTCACAGGTGAGCTAGGTCGTGTTGATCGTACTGCTTTGAACCGTCGAGAAAGGGCACTTAAGCATTTGGGTTTTAAAGAATTGGAACAAGGTATTTTTATCCGTCCAGATAATTTAGCAATCAGCTTTGATCAACTGGAGTTGGAGTTAAAAACCTCAGGTTTAGAAAGTAGTGCAAAAATCTGCCAAATCAGCCATTTTGATGCTAAAACCTTAGCTCTAATTCCAGCACTATGGTCTGTGCAGACCTTAAATCAGAACTATCAGAAATATAATCAAATGATCCAAAACTGGTTAGCTACAGTCCATCAATTAAGCTTGGAAGATGCCGCTAGAGAGTCATTGTTATTGGGTCGTCAAACGATTTCTTTACTGATGAATGATCCATTATTGCCGAAAGACTTTGTTGATGTTGAGTTGCGTGAACAATTTGCGGAGAGTGTACGGCAGCTAGACCAAACAGGTTTGGCATCTTGGCGAAAATTTTACGAGGGACAAATAGAGTAAATATTGATTACAAATATTACATCTAATTTAATTTTAATAGATTGACAGAAATATTACTTAATTTAAAATAAAAATATAAATTGTGTAGTTTTATAAGAATACAACACATAGAGGAAAGGATGATGAATACACGTGTGGCGATTAGTGATTTATTTAGCAGGGAAGAAATTACCGAGCTAACAGCAAAATCAGACTTACATGGCGGTTGGGCGGTTTTCTCGACATGGGCCGTGATTGGTGGCACATTTGCTGCGGTTGCAAGCTCTTGGGAATATTTACCTACATGGGGTAAATTGCTGATGTGTATTGCTGCCTTGGTTATTTTGGCTGGTCGACAATTGGCGTTGGCAATTATCATGCACGATGCCTCACATCAAAGTTTATTTAAAACCAAATGGCTGAATGACACTTTTACAGATTGGTTATGCGCGCGTCCGATTTGGAATGATCTACATAAGTATCGTGCGCATCATATGCGTCATCATAGTAAAACTTCAACGGTCGATGATCCCGATCTATCCCTTGTTACTGGCTTTCCAACCACTAAGAAATCACTCATGCGTAAATTCATGCGGGATTTATCTGGCGTGACTGGATTTAAGTTTGCGGTCGGTCGAGTGTTGATGGATATTGAAAAAATGGAGTGGACGGTATCAAATGATCGTCGTTGGATTTCTCAAGAAGGGCGACATTGGACCGATTATCCCAAAGCATTCTTAAAGAATAGTGGCGGTGCAATTGCAACCAATGCGGCTTTATTTTCAGCATTATGGGCAACGGGTCATCCTAAACTCTATGCATTATGGGTATTGGCCTATTTAACGCCATTTCCATTATTCTTACGTGTTCGTTCAATGGCAGAACATGCTGGAATGGAGACCAGTAATAGTGCTTTAACCAATACCCGTACCACCAAGGCGGGCTATCTGGCCCGAGCTTTGGTCGCACCAATTAATGTGAACTACCATAAAGAGCATCATTTAATGGCAGCTGTACCTTATTTTAAATTGCCAAGAATGCATCAGATGTTACGTGAACGTGGGCATGTATCTGCACCGCCGAGTTATTGGCAGGTATTGAATGAGCTTTCAGATAAAGCAGATTAAGCTGGAGTTTTTAGATTTTTTCTACATAACATGACACATCATTTGGAAAACATATGGCAATGGATAAACAAGAAATTATTGGATTTTTAGCACAAGAATTTCCGCAGGCACTGCAAAAAAGCACCATCGAAGAGATTCCTGCTAAGGGGGCACAGTTACTTTATCGTGTCGATGCAGGGGACCTGCGTCCAGGACAAACCGTTTCTGGTCCAACGCTTATGTTGATTGCAGATTATGTGCTTTATATTGCTATCTTGGGGCATTTGGGACTGGTTGCCATGGCTGTTACCACCAATATGACCATTAACTTCTTTCGTAAACCCAATGGTAATCGGGATATACGGGCAGTTTGTAAGTTAATTAAGGTGGGTAAAACCTTGGTTACAGGGGAAGTCTGGTTATATTCACTCGATGATGAGGAACCTGTTGCACATGTGATCGGGACTTATGCATTACCACCCAATCAAGCATTACCTAGCCATGTATAATAATAATGTCTACTGAACCGATAGAGCTTTAGATTCGGTAGGTATTGACTGTAAATTCATTAAAAATAGAAATCTCGTCATAGTATCGTGTCAACGAATCAGTTGAGAAAAAGAGATAAAACAAATCTTATCTGGGAAGAACGAGATGATGATTAAAAAAGGTTTAATCGCTTTAGCATTATTCGGATTCGCTGCAGCAACGCTGGCGAAGCAAACGGTTTGTGTATTTGATCCAGTCGGTAAATCCGGTGATGCATTCGCATTGGCAAAAGATTATGCACTCGAAGCTAAAAAATGGGGCGCGGATATCGATTTAAGAGCCTATGTTGATGAACGTGTCGCCGCAGAAGATTTGAAAGTTGGACAATGTGATGGCGCAATTATTAGTGGCTTGCGTGGACGTCAGTTCAATAAATATGTTGGTTCACTTGATGCAGTTGGCGCTTTAACTGATTTGAAAACAGCAATTCTTGCTTATCAATTGCTTTCTAAACCGCAAGCGGCAAAAAGTATGATCAATGGCCCTTATGAAATTGCGGGTCTGGGAACCATTGGCCCAGCTTATCTATTTGTTGCAGATCGAAGTATCAATACACTGGCAAAAGCAGCAGGTAAGAAGGTGGGGGTATTTGCCTATGACGAAGCACAACCTAAACTGGTCGCTCAAATTGGTGCACAAGCTGTTTCAGTCGATGTAACCAATGCCGGGGCAAAATTTAATAATCATCAGATTGATATTGTGCCTGCACCAATCGTTGCCTATAAACCTTTTGAGCTTTATAAGGGACTCGGCGATAAAGGCGGCATTGTCAAATTTCCACTGACGCAAATTTCGGCAAATTTCATTATTCGAAAGGATAAATTTCCTGATGGGTTTGGGCAGAAGTCACGTGAATGGGTGGCGGGTCAACTCGGTCGAACGTTTAATATTATTTCAAAATACGAAAAAGAAATTCCGACCAAGTACTGGATGGTTATCCCACCTGAAGAACAAGTCAACTATATGAAGATGATGCGTGAAGCACGTATTTCACTCACTAAAGCAGGAATTTATGATCCCAAAATGATGAACTTCTTGAAAAAAGTGCGCTGCAAACAAAATCCAAACAACTTTGAATGTGCCCTCAATGATGAGTAACGCATGATTTGATTCATGAACCCTCTTTATTGATTGTAATTGAGAGGGTTTTTTATTGATAAATCAGTAGAAATTGTTAAAAATCATAACAACATTTAGGTATGCGAAAGCTTAAGAACATGCTACAACTAAAATGTTCAAATTTATTTGTTCTTACGATTTTTGACTGATATGACACTACCGCACGACTTAACACCTTTATCGCAAATTGAGTCAAATCAAGAACATATTTTAGCGATTAAGCGTAATGACTTATTACCTTTACTCAACGACCCGCATCGCCTCAATCATTATGCGGATCATTTAGTACAAGCACAAAGTGTCTTATTGAATGGGGTTGATCCTAAGCTGAATCAACAGTTGAGTGAAGTGATTACCCAGATTATTCAGCAGCTGTCTTTATCCAAAAAACATTTGGGCACACGACGTTTCAATGCACTACAAAAATGGCTCGGGATTGATATTGAGTACGATGCCGGGCAGGTGAAGTATGTCAAAGATCTTGACCGTTTAATTCATGAGGCCAATCATTTAAGCCAACGCTTACAGATCGAAATTCAAAAATCACAGTCTCGTTTGCAGCAGGCATTGGGTTTAAGGGAACAGATGGCTGCCTATATTCAGGCTGCAGATGAGTTTTTAATAGAATATCCTCAATTTACCAAACAACAAGTACTCGATCATTTTGTCGAACGTCTATCTAAAAAGATCAATACTTTACAAACATTGCAAAGCAGTAATGATATTGCCATGAAGCAGATGCAATTGTCACAGCATTTGTCTTTTAGCCTTCTGGACCGTTTCAAAGAGGCACAACAGGTCTTGATTCCTGCATGGCAATATTACTTAAAGCAAAGTCGAGAATCTCACTCGGCGGCAACATTGGATCAACTTGATAAGAGTCGAGAAGATCTCATTCAAAATTTGAAAAAATCATTACAGAAATAAGAGGGAAATAGGATGTCAGATTCAGAACTTAGCAAAGCATCTCATGAGCTTGAAATTAAGCCAGAGCAGCGTTTTGAGCAGTTGAACTTAAAAGACTTAGGTCTACAACCTCAAGATTTTGCTGAAGTGATGGATGCGCATAAAGAACTCGCCGATATCAGTACCACAGCAGTTGCAGAATACGGCAAAAATATTGCCAATAAGACATCGACTTATACCGATGAATTACTGAGTTTGGTTCAAAATAAGGACTTAGATGCCACAGGACAAAAGTTGAATGAGGTGGTTCAGGTTGCGCAGCAACTCAATACCTCCAGTATTTTGAATAAGTCTAAAAGTTCGGGTTTTTTCGGTGGTTTAATCAGCAAGTTTAAGGGGGCCAAGCAAAGTTTTGATCAGCACTTTAATACCACCAAAGAACAGATCGATGTGTTGGTTAAAGAGATTGAAAGTTCACAGTCAGGTTTAAAAGCACGTGTTGGAACGTTAGATAAAATGTTCGATGCAGTACAGGATGAATATAAACAACTTGGTGTATACATCGCTGCAGGGCAATTGAAACAGCAAGATATTCAACAGCAGATTTCGACACTTACGACACAAGCGCAAGATCAGCAAACCACTCAACAGATCTATGATCTTAATCACTTAGCCAATAATCTGGAAAAACGAGTCAGTGATTTGCAGGTTCTACAACAATCGGCGATGCAGACTTTGCCGATGATTCGGATTATTCAGTCGAATAATTTAATGTTGGTGGATAAGTTTTATGCCATCAAGAACATTACGCTACCTGCATGGAAAAACCAGATTAGTCTGGCAATTTCATTACAAGAGCAGAAAAACAGCGTGCAGTTAGCAAAAGCGATTGATGACACCACTAATGAATTATTGCGTCGTAATGCTGAGTTATTGCATCAGAACTCTGTAGATACCGCAAAAGCCAATCAACGTTCCGTGATTGATGTGGAAACACTTGAACATGTGCAAAACACCCTCATTAAAACAGTGAATGATGTGATTCAAATCCAAAAAGAAGGGATGCAAAAGCGTGCTGAAGCGACTACGCGTTTGCGTGCTTTGCAGGAGAGTTTGAATCATTTGGTGCTAGAGAATAGCCAACAACCTAAATCTTGATGTTGCTAATTTTTTAAAGGAAAGATCATTGTCACCCATAGAAGATTTTAGCGTACAACCGATTGACCAGCGTTTACAGCTTTTAAAAAAGCGTCAGCGTCATTTAATGATCTGGTTTGTTATCGCCAGTAGCTTAGTCGTTGTTACGGTTGCATCGTTATTTTTGCAAAAAGAATTTATCTATCGTTTCTTTGATCTTTCCACGCATGTTCAGGCTTTAGATTTACCGTATCATGTTCAAGAATTAGTACCATTTAAACAACCAGTGGATTACTTCTTTAGCTTGTTGTCATGGTTTGGTTGGTTGTTCCTAAAAATTTTTGTTGCATTCATTGGTGCCTTTTTATTGGTCAGTTGGGTGAAGAAATTTAAGTTTTTTCAGCAGCGTTTTCAGGCGTGGTCACAACGGATTTTGGCTTGGGTCATTGCATTTATTTTGCTTTGGTCGGGTCTCAGTTATCTCCAGTATGATTGGAAAGATGAGACTGAACAGGCTTATCAGCAATGGATGAGTTATAAAAGCAATATTGTAGAAAGCCAAATTGCGCAAGATTTACAGCAAGCAGATATTGCCCCAACTGAAAAAGCCTATGTTTTAGCGCAGGTTGCATTGTTACATCAACCTATTGATCGAAAGACTGCTAATGTTTATGTGAATCAGTTAATTAGTGCCGAGAAGACTGACCCTGATCTGTTTAAGCGCTATGATTTCAAACCTGAGCAATTATGGGTCATGCAGCAGCAGTTGTATGGTAAAAGTATTACCTCAGTCACCCAACCTTTAGATCAACGTGCTCAGCAGGCAGAGCGTGTTTCTCAGATTGTGAGCGTAATTTTATGGGGGCTGATTGTATTGGCCGTTGCTTTAAGCACAATTTTATATGTACTTGCCAAAAATTTGAAAAATCGCCGTGTTCGAATTACCCAAAAGCTTGATGTCTTGTAAATTAATGTTCGGTTTATCCGATCAAACTCATAAAAACATACTGTTTTACCTATTCAGTACTTTTGCGTACTATGGCCTCATTGAATGAATTTAGCTGATTTAAAAGCCTTAGCCTTTGGAGAAATATATGTTAGATCAAAATATTAAAACTCAATTAAAAGCTTACTTAGAACGTTTAGAAAGTCCAATCGAGTTGGTTGCTGCTTTAGATGACTCGGACAAAGCTGCAAAAATCAAAGAACTCGTGACTGAAATTGCTGAACTTTCTGACCAAGTTACGGCGCGTTTTGACGGTTCAAACGCTCGCCGTCCTAGCTTCGGTGTAGCCAAAGTAGGTGAACAACCACGTGTGTTCTTTGCTGGCTTACCAATGGGACATGAGTTTACTTCTTTGATCTTGGCATTATTACAAGTATCAGGTTATGCCCCTAAAGTGTCTGATGACGTACTCACTCAGATCAAAGGCCTCAACTTAACTGCAAACTTTGATGTGTTTGTATCGTTGAGCTGCCATAACTGTCCAGATGTGGTTCAAGCTTTGAACTTGATTGCGATCAACAATCCAAATACCACAGCAACCATGATTGATGGTGCTTTCTTCCAAGATTAAGTTGAAGAACGCAAAATCTTGGCGGTGCCAATGGTGTTCCAAGACAATCAGCACATTGGTCAAGGTCGTATGACTTTGGAAGAAATCGTTGCCAAGTTGGATAGCAATTCAGCTGAGAAAGATGCAGCCGCAATCAATGCCAAAGATGCATTTGATGTGTTGGTGATTGGTGGCGGTCCTGCTGGAGGTACAGCGGCGATCTATGCGGCACGTAAAGGCATCAAAACGGGTATCGTGGCTGAACGCTTCGGTGGTCAGGTGATGGACACGATGGATATTGAGAACTTCACCACGGTACAAAAAACCGTAGGTCCTCAGTTCGCTCAAGATATGGAAGCCCATGTGCGTGAGTACGGTGTGGACATTATGAACTTGCAACGTGTCAGCAAGATCACCGGTGCAGATCAAACGGCCAACGGTCTGGTTGAAGTGGAACTTGAAAACGGTGCTAAGCTGGAATCGAAAACCATCATCTTATCTACAGGTGCACGTTGGAGAGAAATGAATGTACCGGGTGAAGCTGAATACCGTACCCGTGGTGTCGCATATTGCCCACACTGTGATGGTCCATTATTCAAAGGCAAACGTGTTGCGGTGATTGGTGGTGGTAACTCTGGTGTCGAAGCAGCGATTGACCTTGCGGGCATTGTTGAGCATGTGACTTTGGTTGAATTTGATACCAAACTCCGTGCTGACCAAGTGTTGCAAGACAAATTAAATAGCTTGCCAAATACCACTGTCATCTTAAATGCACTCAGTACTGAAGTGGTCGGTGATGGTGCTCAAGTGACAGCATTGAAATATAAAGATCGTGCCACTGAGGTTGAACACACCGTTGAACTTGCAGGGATCTTTGTACAGATTGGTTTATTGCCAAACACGGATTTCTTAAAGAACAGTGCGGTTGAGTTGAGTAACCGTGGTGAGATCGTAATTAATGATCGCAACGAAACCAATGTCAAAGGTGTCTTTGCCGCAGGTGACTGTACGACAGTGCCATACAAGCAAATCATCATTGCCACAGGTGAAGGCGCGAAAGCATCACTGTCTGCCTTTGATTACATGATCCGTTCTGGTGTGTAAGTAATCGCTTAAAAAAGCCCCAATTATTTGGGGCTTTTTATTGTGTTTAGTTCTTCGGTTTATATAAACCATGATCCACTAAATGCTGGCGTAAGATACGACGAAGTTCTAGTACCGCTTCAGGTGTTTCTTGGATTGAATGGCCACCCGTGAAAATCTTCTCGGAAACAGCGCCATCTAAATGTGCACTTTTATAAGGAACAATCCCATCTGTAATGACATTTGGATCATCACTTTTGGTGATATTACCCATAATCGAGTGAAAAACCAGTCCATTTTCTGGCGGAATAGATGCAGTTAATTCCATAAACTTGGATTTTTTACTGAGATCACTTGGGCCATTTTGAATCACATCATTGGTCAGTGTTTTAACGAATTCTTTTAAATCCATATCATCACTGGTGAGTGTATCTGCCAAAGTGGTCAAGAAGGTTGCAGGGAGTTTGATGATTTTACGTGCAGCCAAAGTAAACCAACGATCGGCAAAGTCAGTTCCTTTATGTGGTGCGGCTAAGAAAATGGCACGATCAAAATTAGTGATTGGTTCCATTTTAAGCCGTTCACCAATGACAGGATGTTTACGTAAACGGGTTTGTTGGCGGCTACTCATCATGGTCAGGGCTTGTTTGGAAATATCGGCATTGCTCACCAAGAGTCGGCTGATAATACCCCCCATACTATGACCAATTAAAACCGCATCTTGGGCTGCTGCATCCTTATTATTCAAAGAGCCAAAGGCTTGTTTTAAAAGTGCATAAATCTGGAAGCGACTTTCTAGAATCGGCATATTAGTTGAGTAAAACACTTGCCATACTTGGTAATGTTCGCGCAGTATTGGATCACCCATGATGTCGTTGGTCACCGCAATCCATGCTTCTGGGCTGCTGGCAAGACCATGTACCAACACAATCACTTTCTTGTTCGGATTATAGGGTTCCAGCATATAGAGATGTGGCATGGTCAGATGCTGATCACGATCAATTAAGGTTAAATAAGCCGCTGCACCTAAATTATTCTCAGCTAACCAGAGTCCATAAGGTGCCGAAAAATTGGCTGCAAGTGAATATTCTTTACCCGCAATACTGACTTTTTCTACACTATAAGGGTCATAAACCTTAACTTCAAAGTTTGGATTGTTTAATACATCTTTAATTGTTGCCGCTGCATTCTTGGGTTGCGCAATAATAGTTGCGGCTAGATAACGCGCTTTATGGATATTGGGATTAATACCATTAGGATAGTTGAAAGTTAAAGGGTCAAGAATATATTTATTTTCGCCATGGGCTGCATCTGTTGAAGGAAACACTGCCACGAAATCTGAACCAAAACCATCTCGGCGGTTAATCGCTCTTAATCCTGAAAAGTTCATGTTATAGCTGGAAATAAATTTCTCCAGCTTCATATTTTGTAAGCGCTGATAGGATTGAATGTCTATAGTGTAGGTACTTTTGCCAATCTGAATGGTAGGGCTAATCGTTTTAGAAGGATTTCTTAAACTATGCACATTGACCAATTTAGTTAACGCTTGATTGTAAAAGTCTCGAATCTGGACCTGACGGTTATCAAAAATACGTTCTTGCGGCTGTCGTGCCGTTTTGAATAAATAGGCATAGCTATAGCGAATGCTTTGATCTAAAGCTTCCAATTCTTGATCCAAGCATTGCTCATAGGTCTTTTGAGTGGCTTTCTGTTCTTCTTCAGGTTTGTGTTTTGTCAGTTTGCTAATCTTGCATTCAGACGAATCTGAAAGGGTGAGTGCCTTGGAAAGATATAATTCACTGGCAGTCGATAGTAATTGCTCATCCTGAATTTGCGGAATTTTGTGTAGGTCTGCAATGCATTCATTGGGTGTTTGCATACAGATTTTAGCTTCTTTACCAGACATCGATAAGACATTGAGACTGGCTTCGCTGAGTTTTTTTTGCGTCAGAATACTATTACGTTCATTGGCAATTGTTACATTAACCGCCTGCTGTTTAAGACTGACAACTTGGCAACCACTGATCAGCATGGTACTGAATAGAGAGATAAAAAATAAACGTTTATTCGGAGTAAATGCTAGCATGATATGTCAGCAAGTTCGTTGGGAGATTCCTGCTATAATACGAAAATCGAATGTTTTTTCAATGAATGTTTTTTCAATGATAGATAAAAAAATAGACTGTACACGACAGTCTATTTTTACAAACCTAGGTAGTTCGAATTAGTTAAGAACTTGCCATACATTCCAGCGTTTGCCAGTTTCCACTTCTTTGATCAAGCGATCAGTCACTTCTGCTTCATCTGGATAGCTAACTTTATAGTTTTTCAAAGTTTGAATCGCATTTTTCTTTTGCTCTAACCAAAGATAGTTGTTCGCAGCAGAAAGATAAGCTTCTTGAACACCACCTTTCATGGCTTTGTCTAAATATGGAATTGCTTCACGCTGACCACCACCTTCAGATAAGCCGAAACCGAACCAGAAGTTGGTTTCAGGATCATTTGGGTTGATGGCAAGAATGCGTTGCGCATAGGTGAGCGACTTCGATGTATAAGCGGTACCTAAGTCTAGGTTCCGTGCCATCACACTTGCTTTGAATGCGCGAGTCAATATGTCTAGCGAAGCATTTGGCTTTTCAGCTAAAGCATCCAATTTTTGTGTAGTTTCTTTTAACTTGACTTCATAACCTTTACGTTCTTGACGTTCAGTGAAACGAGGTGGGTAGTGACGGGCTTTACCTTCAACCAGTTGTAAGAAGTCATCAATTTCAGTCACATCAACTTCATTGTCACCGGCAAGAACCGCATATTTCATGCTGCGCTGTTTGCTGTCAATGGTCGGGACGATCAGCTTATTGATATCTAGTGTGGTTGATTTGGTTGGATCGTTTTGTAAAGATACCACCATTTTGGTTACAGGTTGAGCAGCTGCATCTTTGATTGCGACTTCAAAACTTGGTGGCGCATCATACTTGGTTGGATTTAAAGCATAGAATGGAGGAGTTGGATCTGGCTCTTTAAACACAAACGGTTCAGCAACCTTTTCTTTTTTAACTGGGGCAACGCCACAGGCCGTCAAAAAAGAAGTTGAAAGTACAAGTAATGCCAAAGGCTTAAAATTCATGCTTTACATCCATTAATTTTAGTTAAATGAGAAGTAGATCGTTGGTTTTACCAGTCTAGGAAAAGCAAAACCAACTTGCAATGAGAAGCTTGTTACATTTCTTATATATTTGACTATGTTGCTGAAGTTTTGTTCTGTGCTTCGCACTCACGTCTAACTTCTTCAATAATTTTAAGTTCTTCTTTACTCAAAGGTTGATTTTTTGAGCTCTGCGGTTTAAAACTTGGATCAAGTTCAGACAATCGCTGGCATAGAACATTCATTTGCTTTTCATTTTTCTGCATGCGATCTAACAAAACACGCATACCTTCCAAAATTGGATCGGACTGGTCTTGGGTCGTCGCATAAGGTTGGAAACCAATGCTTTCGGCATAGTCACGGCGGCTGGCTTCATCTTGTTCAATTTGATTCTTGTCTTTGAAAATATAACGGGCAGGGTTGCCGACAGCGGTTACACCTTCTGGAACCTCTTTGGTGACGACGGCATTTGAACCAACCTTAGCGCCTTTATGGACTGTAAAAGGGCCTAAGATTTTTGCACCAGCACCCACGACGACACCATCCTCGAGAGTTGGGTGGCGTTTGCCTTTATTCCATGTCGTTCCACCTAAGGTCACGCCATGATACAACGTGACATCATCACCGATTTCAGCAGTTTCACCAATTACCACACCCATGCCGTGGTCGATAAAAAAGCGTTTGCCAATTTTTGCACCAGGATGGATTTCGATTCCTGTGACAAAACGGCTAAATGAAGAGAGCAGACGTGCACTGCCTTTATATTCTTTTTTCCAGAGTTCATGCGCCATACGATGCATAATCAGGGCATGAATCCCAGGATAAGTGGTGAGGACTTCGAGCGTATTTCGGGCCGCAGGATCACGCGCAAATACAGCTTCGATATCTTCTTTCAGCTGTTTAATCATGACTATGATCCTCCAGATTTGTTTTTTTCCATGAACCTTTGGCAAGTGCCTGTACGCGACTGAAAATGCCACGCAATAAATGGTACTCCATACGATCTAATTGTATCCTTCCAAACAGACGACGCAAGCGTAATGGCAGTAAACGGGGATTATTTGGATCGAGAAACTCGATTTCTGTCAGCATTTTCTCCAGATGCGGATAGAACTCTTCCATTTGCTGTTGCGTGACTAAAGGCTCATCCCACTCCATGCTTTGTTGTTGTTTGAGTTGCATGTGATCGTTTGGTATTTCTGTCACTGAAGTATTTTGTTCCAATGCAGCCATTCTGAGCTCATAACAGACCACTTGAATGGCTTGGGCAACGTTCAAAACACCATATTCAGGATTCACTGGAATGGTTAAGTGGTAATTGGCTAAAGCCAATTCTTCATTGGTGAGGCCACGATCTTCACGACCAAATACAATTGCAATATGCTGCGCTTTGGTTGCAGCTTGCAGTGCTTCCTGTGCAGCTGGACGAACATCCAGTAATGGCCATGGGATGGTGCGGCTACGGGCACTGGTTCCAAAAACGAGATGGCAATCTTGAATGGCTTGTTCTAAGGTCTCAACAATCTCAATCTGATCAATTAAATCTTGTGCGCCTGCTGCCAAAGCATCAATATCCGGATGCGGATAGGTTTTCGGTGCAACCAAGACCAATTTTGATAAACCCATGGTTTTCATTGCGCGTAAGGCGCTACCAATATTAGCTGGCAGAGTGGTATTGACCATAACAATACGCACATGATCCAAATGTTTGGACACGCTATTTGAGTCAAACAGGTTCATATATTATCCAAAATTAAGAATATTGAGAGACATCGGCTTGGTAAAGATCAAGCGCTTCATCCATAGACATATTGTCTGGTGGTGGTGCAATTGTCGCGACTTTCGGCGCTTCAGCGACTTTGGCTGCTTTTGATTTCACTTGGTATTCGATGAAGATCGATTCTTTACCAAAATAATCACGGAGCTTACCAAGCAGTTCATCCATCGGAGCCACTTTCCATTGTGGGCCGAGATGGAGTTCCGCATTAGCAAAGCTTTGTTCAAGCAGGATTTGTAAGCCAATATGTTGGCACATATCGACATTACAATAAGGCAAGAGAATGTTTTGCAAATCTTTGGCTAGGGATTTGGTCATGAGGTCTTGCTGCAAGCGGACCTGAATACTTTGTGCGCGCTTCTGGCGAATTTCATTTAAGTTAAACGCTTTGCTGAGACGCGCCATTGGGCGGTCAAAGCCTTCACGCTCATAAATTTCACCCTCAATCACCACAACTTGTTCTAGACGAACAATATCCTTATAGCGCTGGAAACGTTCATGATTGCAGCTGATCTCAACACGGGCCGTACCATCATCCAATGTAATCATGATGCGATTCGGGAAGTTTGCAATATCCACAACCAAACCTGCAAAAACAGTAGTGACACCTCGACGGGTTGGGGTGAGTTCATTCAGTTTTGCAGGAATAAACGACTTTAATTCAGGACGATATACATCAATTGGATGGCCTGTCAGGTACAAGCCAAGCGTATCTTTTTCACCTTTTAAGCGAACTTCATCTGACCACGGTTTGACAGGCTTGGCGGGTTTACGCTGAACTTCTTCAACTTCACCAAACAAATCCATAATCCCTGTTTCACGGTTACTGCGTGCTTGTTCAGCCGCCTGTACTGCTTCAGGTAACTGTGCCATCAGGCTAGAGCGTTCAATCCCCAGACAATCCAATGCACCTGCACGGATCAGGGCTTCTAAAGTTCGTTTATTGATTTTTTTCAGATCAATCCGATGGCAGAAGTCAAATAAATCTTTATATGGGCCTTCATTGATACGCGAATCGATCACCGATTGCATTGCTTGTTCACCGACACCTTTGATTGCGCCTAGACCATACACAATAGTTGCTTCATCGCTGGCATGGAAATGATACAAAGACATATTCACGGAAGGTGGCAATACTTCGAGTTTGTTATTACGACAGTCATCAATCAAGAAGACGATGCTGTCGGTATTCTGCATTTCCGAAGATAAAACAGCCGCCATAAACTCAGCAGGATAATGTGCTTTTAACCAAGCGGTATGGTAGGCAACTAGGGCATAGGCAGCAGCATGGGATTTGTTAAAACCATAGCCAGCGAACTTTTCCATATAGTCGAAGATATGGTTGGCAGTTGCTTCATCAATATCTTTTTTAGCAGCACCTTCAATAAAGATTTGGCGCTGTTTGACCATTTCTTCAGGTTTCTTTTTACCCATGGCACGACGAAGTAAATCCGCACCACCAAGGGTATAACCGGCACAGAATTGAGCAGCCTGCATCACCTGTTCCTGATAAACCATAATTCCGTATGTTGGTTCTAATACGCCTTCAAGCAATGGATGCAGATATTCAAATTCACCACCATGCATACGGTGAATAAAGTCTGGAATTAGATCCATCGGGCCGGGACGATACAAGGAAACGAAGGCAATAATTTCTTCGAACTTGCTTGGTCTCGCTTCCTTCAACATCTTTTTCATGCCGACGGATTCAAACTGAAACACCGCTGTGGTGTTTGCTTCCGCAAAGACTAAATAGGCATCTTTATCGTCAAGTGGGACGTTGGAGATATTCAGTGGAATTTCAGATTTGATCCGTTTGTTAATATTTTGAATCGCATCTTCAATGACGGTTAAGTTGCGTAAGCCCAAGAAGTCGAACTTGACCAGACCAGCGGCTTCAACATCATCTTTATCGTATTGCGCAACGCGGTTGGTACCATCGGCATCACAGAGTACTGCGGAATAATCCGTAATTTTCCCTGGTGCAATGACCACACCACCCGCATGTTTACCTGTATTACGGGTAATTCCCTCGAGTTTGAGTGCCATTTCCCAGATTTCAGCCGCGTCATCATTGTCAGGGTTCGACGGGTTGGTGACGATATCTTTAAGCTGAGGCTCCATGTCAATCGCTGTGACCAAATCGACACCCAGCGGTTTAGTTGGAATCATTTTGGAAATACGATCAGCAAGACCATAAGACTTACCTAAGACCCGTGCCACATCTCGAATCGCACCTTTTGCCGCCATGGTACCGAAGGTGGCGATCTGTGATACCGCTTGGCGGCCATAGTTCTGTGCCACATATTCAATCACACGGTCACGACCAGCAATACAGAAATCGACGTCGAAGTCGGGCATCGAAACACGTTCTGGGTTTAAGAAACGTTCAAATAGTAGATCATAACGTAGAGGGTCAAGGTCGGTAATTTTTAAACTATAAGCGACCAGTGAACCTGCACCTGAACCACGTCCTGGACCGACAGGCACCCCATTGTTTTTTGCCCATTGAATAAAGTCCATGACGATCAGGAAGTAACCGGGGAATCCCATCTTGAGAATAATATCGACTTCGTATTTAATCCGCTCATCATAAGGTTTACGAATTTCGGCCCAATCCTCATCACGTTCTTCAATCGGATAAAGATGGTTTAAACGTTCTTCTAAGCCTGTACGAGATAAATGCTCGAAATAAGTGTCGATGGTATAGCCATCAGGAATCGGGAAGTCAGGTAAGAAATAGGTGCCGAGTTTTAAGGCAACATTACAGCGTTTTGCAATTTGATAAGTATTTTCAATCGCGCTTGGGATGTCTGAGAACAGCTCAGACATTTGCTTACCCGTTTTAAAATATTGTTCATTACTGTAATTTTTGGGGCGTTTATCATCACCTAAGACATAACCATCAGCAATACATACTCGTGCTTCATGGGCTTCAAAATCGTCTTGTTCAACAAAGTGGACATCGTTATGTGCGACTACACCAATTTGATATTTGGCAGCAAGTTTTACTGCTTGTTGGATAAAATCCTCTTCGCCCGTACGCTCGGTGCGTGTTAAGGCCAAATAGACACGGTTTCCAAACTTCTCAATCCATGCTTCCAATAAGGGCTCAGCTTTTTGTGGATTGGAAGAGCAGAGCATTTTACCGACATCGCTATGCTGTCCAAGCAAAACAATCAGATCATCCGATTGCTCAAGTACCCATTCTTTTTGTACACAGGGGATACTGAGTTGTTGTCCCTCGATAAAGCCACGTGACACGATTTCAGTCAGATTTAACCAACCTTTGCTACTCATTGCCAATAAGGTTGCACGGTGTTCTGCATCGTTGAGTCGAATCACGCTACCTAATATAGGTTTAATGCCTTTTTTTAAGCATGCCTCATAAAATTTGACTGCAGCATGCAGGTTGGATAAGTCAGTGAGTGCTAATGCAGGCATCTCATCTTTTATGGCAGCCTTGACCAAATCAGGTATGCGAACAATCGATTCTGTGATCGAAAATTCTGTGTGGATACCGAGATGAACAAACCGCATAGAAGGACTATCCTTTTTCAAAGCAACGCATAGTTTAGCATGCAAACGGAAAATGACATGCCTAATATTTTGGCAAACCGTGTTTTTGCTTTGTTATTTTTATAAAATATTAAAAATTAGTTTTTGATTTTAATGTGAATATAAAAATTAGTTTACATAAAGTGTTTTCCCGTTAGAATGTAATCGCATAAAAATGTAGCAATGTGAGCCAAATAATGAAATTAAAAAATATCGTACTTTCAATATTATTAACCAGTAGTTTATTTAGCATTAGCCATGCAGACGATGTACCGTATAGCCCAGAATTGGTACAACAAGCTAAAAATGGTGATGCGATTGCTCAGAATAATTTAGGTGATGCTTATTATTATGGCCTTGAAGTTGAACAGGATTTTGGTAAGGCATTGGAGTGGTTTAAGAAGTCTGCGGCGAAGGGCAATGCAGATGCAATTTTCTCTGTCGGCTATATGTATAACTATGGTGAAGGCACTGAGGAAGATAACCCAACCGCTTTAAAATGGTATACCCAAGCAGCGCAGAAAGGGCAGTTAAGAGCGCAGTATTATCTTGGTTATATGTACCTGAATGGAGATGACGGTGTTAAAGCCAATACCAAGAAAGGCTTGGAATGGTTGACTAAATCAGCTGATGCTGGTCTTGATCTGGCACAAGTTGAGCTTGGTCATCTTTACAAAGAGGGGGATGAAGAAAAAGGCGTTGCCCAGGATCTGAATAAGGCAGTGCATTATTATCAATTGGCTGTTAAGCAAGATGAGCCTGGAGCGATGAATAATCTCGGTATTTTCTATCTGGAAGGAAATAGTGTGATTAAGCAGGATTATAAAGAAGCGATGCGTCTATTTACTTTGGCTTCCAAAGCGGATGAAGCTTTAGGTTCAAATAATATTGCTTATATGTATGAAGAAGGCAAAGGCGTCGCGAAGAATTATAAAAAAGCGGCAGAATTTTATGAGTTGGCTTTTTCACAAGATGAGATGGATGCGTTGCTGGATTTATCTCGTTTATATGAAAAAGGTGGATTTGGTTTGACTAAAAACTTAAAGAAAGCAAAAGAGTACGAAGATTTATGGGATACTTATCAATCAACTGAAGATTGATATTCTTTGATAGTGAATACGAAAATGAGGTATCTCGTTGAGAGATACCTCATCGACTAAATTAACGCATTTTTGCCAAGAAACGGCCTAAACGGTTAATGGCTTCACGAAGTTCATTTTCAGCAGGCAAGAACACCACGCGGAAATGATCTGGCGTTGGCCAGTTAAAACCTGTCCCTTGGACCAACAGTACTTTCTCTGCTTTTAGCAAATCCAACATCAGTTTTTCATCATCTTCAATTGGGTAAACTGTTGGATCAAGTTTAGGGAAGCAGTACATTGCGCCATCTGGTTTTACGCAACTTAGACCAGGGATTTCATTCAGCATTTCCCACGCAATATTGCGCTGTTCGTATAAACGCCCACCTGGACGAATCAAGTCATTAATCGACTGATAACCGCCTAAAGCGGTTTGAATCGCATATTGCGCTTGATGATTGGCACATAGACGCATTGAAGCCAACATATCCAAACCTTCAATATAATCTGCCGCACGTGCTTTGTTGCCTGTGATTGCCATCCAACCCGCGCGATAACCTGCAATGCGATACGCTTTTGACAAACCATTGAATGAAATACACAGTTGATCGCCAGCCAAAGCTGCAACTGCCACATGCTCAATCCCGTCATAAACGATTTTGTCGTAGATTTCATCGGCAAATAAAATCAAGTCATGTTTCTTCGCTAGCGCAACAATTTGCTCCAACACATGGCGTGGATAGACTGAACCCGTAGGGTTGTTCGGATTGATAATCACAATACCACGGGTATTTGGTGTGATTTTGCTTTCCATATCCGCAATGTCAGGATACCAATAGTTTTCAGAATCACATTTATAGTGAACTGCAGTACCCCCTGAAAGATTCACTGCCGCTGTCCATAGTGGATAGTCAGGCATAGGCACTAGCATTTCATCGCCGTCATCAAGCAGACCTTGCATCGCCATCACGATCAGTTCAGAAACACCGTTGCCGACATACACATCATTGACATGCATATCAAAGATACCTTTCTGCTGGTAATACTGGCAGATGGCCTTACGTGCAGGGAAAATCCCTTTTGAATCGGTATAGCCAATTGCATTCGGAAGGTTTAATGCAACATCATTAATAATTTCTTGAGGTGCTTCAAAGCCAAAAGGTGCAGGGTTGCCGATATTCAGCTTGATGATCTTATGTCCTTGCTCCTCCATTTCATTGGCGGCGCGTAATACTGGTCCACGGATGTCGTAACAAACATGCTCAAGCTTAGATGATTTTTTAATTTCTCGGCTTGAAGGGGTAGACTGAGGAACAACAGTATTTTTTGACATAGCTGGATTCACTTTTGCATATCGGTATAAATAACTTTTAAAGGTTTCAACGCTTACCAAATTCAGATCGTGTTGATCTCTCAGAAATTCAACAATTTTTTCATGGGTAAAACCTGATTGTTGGTATTGTCTGATGGTTGGTAATAGATTTTGAAAAACCACACTTTTTTTCTGAGACATTGTTTGTCCTATACAACCGTGCGAAATAAGCATAACACTATATTTGCTCACGAAGAAGACAATATTGTTAAAAATTGCTTACTTTGAATTTTTAATTTGCTTTCTTTTTGCTATTTAAAATTAAAGTGTTTAAATTTCACTAAATTATACGATCTGAGACTAGAGTTTTTTTTTTGAATGGCGTAAATATAAAACCTGATCATTAAGATAGTTCTAACATCAGAATAAAAGGTGCAGGTTATGGGAAAAGTGAATAAAACAGACCGAGAATGGCAAAGAGAATTATCACCTGAAGAATATCGCATCACTCGTCAAAAGGGCACAGAACCAGCATTTACCGGACAATATTGGAATAATAAACAACACGGGACTTATGTCTGTCGGTGTTGTGGTGCAGAATTATTTTCTTCAGAAACAAAATATGACAGTGGTTGCGGTTGGCCGAGCTTTTTTCGACCAATTGACAGTGTTGCAATCGAAGAACATGAAGATTTGTCGCATGGTATGGTCAGAACAGAAATTGTCTGCCATGATTGCGATGCACATTTGGGCCATGTGTTTGAGGATGGTCCACAGCCGACAGGACTGCGTTATTGCGTGAATTCGGCATCATTACAACTTAAAACAGAAGAAAAGAACGACGAGGAAACGTATCCATGAGTAACATTTATCAGTTTGAAGCTGAATTGTTAGAGGGAGAAACAAAAGCGCTCGCTGATTATAAAGGCAAGGTCATGCTAATTGTAAATACTGCAAGCAAGTGTGGCTTTACTCCCCAGTTTGCTGGATTAGAAAAACTTTATGAAAAATATAACGCTCAGGGACTTGAGGTATTAGGTTTTCCTTGCAATCAATTTGGAGGGCAAGATCCAGGAACCAATAAAGAAATTGGTGCATATTGCCAGCGCAATTATGGGGTCAGTTTTCCCATGTTTGCCAAGGTGGATGTAAAAGGGCCAGAAGCACATGTGATTTTTCGTTATTTAACGCGTGAAGCGAAGGGGCTTTTGGGTAGCCGTAATATCAAATGGAATTTCACTAAGTTCTTAGTCGGCCGTAATGGTGAGGTTTTGGAGCGTTATGCGCCGACCACCAAGCCTGAAGCTTTGGAAGCTGATATCGAAAAAGCATTGGCGAAGAAATAAATGAACAACGTTTTTGGTTGAGGTTTGAATTCTTTTGGACTCAACTGTTGAATTCTGGAGTGATCCAGACATGCCCTATGTCGAAACGCGTAGGGCATGTCAAAGTCGGATCTGCTATAAATCTCATAGTCACCCCACATTTTCGATTGGTGCAGTCGATGCGGGACAAAGTCATTTTTCCAGTTTTTTTGCTCCAATTCAATTGATTGAAGCGGGCTGTCTAGTAGTTATTCCTGCGTATGTAGAACATTCCTGTAATCCGCTGCCAAATCAGGCGTGGAGTTACCAGATGATGCATCTTGACGCGGCATGGATGACGGTATTGATTGAGGAACTTCAACATTATACTGATCTAAAAGTTGATTTTGATACGCCATACTTACCTAAATTAAAACCCCAAATTATAAATCAGTGGAGTGTTTATCAGGCATTTTCAGGCTTAAATGCCGTTTTGTTTGATCCGAAAATTTCACTCTTGCAAAAAGAACATGATTTAATTCAGGTTTTGACTCATATTTTACTACCCAATTTTAACTGGGAAAAAATCGAACCCTCTCGTTATTTTCAGCAGTATTTGCCTGATTTACTTGAATGTCTCGAGGGTAATATTGAGGGATTGTCACTGCAGCATCTTTCCGAAAAGATGCAACTTAGCCGTTATGCATTAATTCGGTTGTTTAAACATTGCTTTGGATTAACCCCACATGCCTATCAATTGAATGATAAGGTGAATCAAGCCCGTCAACGTCTGAGAAAAAGATGTGATTTAGCGCAATTGGCATACGAACTGGATTTTACTGATCAAAGCCATTTTCATCGCGTTTTTAAGCAACATACCGGCATAACGCCTAAGCAATATTATAAAAAATCTTAGCCCACGCAATTTTATACAAGAATTAAGCCCTATAGCTTTTTAAGCTGACTCCGATTCATCTGGAGAGTAGGTATGGAGCTGTTTCTGAGCATTGCGATCACGCATTTTATTGCGTTACTGACACCCGGCGCAGATTTCTTTTTAATTTTAAAAACCTTGATGCAGAGTCAGAAAAGGGCTGCAAGATTTACCTGTGCAGGTATTGCATTGGGTAATGCCATCATATTGATCAGCATTTATTTGAGTTTGTTTATCATCGGTCAGGTGAACACCGAATTATTCATTCTCATGAAGTGGTTGGGTGTTGTTTATTTCGCTTATCTGGCATTTCAATGTTTCCGTTTGGCTCAATCAGCACAAAGAGTTAATCAACTTGCTGAACAACGCATTGATCAACCGCAAAAACATGCTTATTTGAAGGCTTTTCTATCCGGGCTGTTTTCCAGTTTATTCAACCCGAAGAATCTGATGTTTTATAGCGTATTGGTGATCTTGATTTATCCTCAATATAGCTTTGTTCAAAATGCATTATTGTGTTTTTGGATGGTGGGTTTGGTGTTGATCTGGAACCTCGCCATTGTTCAATTGATCGGTTCGAGTATTTATCTGTCATGGTTAAATCGGCATCTGCGGCATTTATATTATTTAGCTGGATTCAGTTTTCTGCTATTTATGCTGGTACTGATCATATATTGAATAAAAAGACGGTCATTTGACCGTCTTTTTATTCAAGCTTATTGAGTGGGTTTAACCGTTTGGACTTCGGTTTTTCTAAAGCTGTGTATCTTGCGATTGATATCATCGATAAAGGTATATACCACAGGAATCACCAATAACGATAAGAAGGTACTGGTAATCAAGCCACCAATGACTGAAATTGCCATTGGTGCACGGAAGCTTGGATCGGTACCAATCCCAAGTGCAATTGGTAACATCCCAGCGCCCATGGCCAGTGTGGTCATGATAATTGGACGTGCACGCTTATGACAGGCATCGAGGAGGGCATTGAAACGAGAATAATGTTTTTCATTCCTTGCAATGATGGCGTAATCGACCAATAGAATCGAGTTCTTACTGGCAATCCCCATCAGCATAATCAGACCAATCAAACTTGGCATTGAGAAACTACTTTTCGCTAACAGCAGCATCACAAATGCACCGCCTAGAGATAAAGGTAAAGCCACCAGAATGGTAATTGGCTGTAAGAAATCTTTAAATAGCAAGACTAGCACCACATAGATACACAGTACTCCCGTCAACATCGCTAGGCCAAAACTAGCAAACAGTTCCTGCATCACCTCAGCATCACCAATATTGGTGCGTTTCACCGTAGGTGGTAAATTCTTCATGGTTGGTAGTTGATCAACTTTGGCAGCAATATCTCCCAACGGTTGATTATTCAATTCAATATTAAAGTTGATATTACGCAAACGGTTGAAGCGGTCAATTTGTGAAGGACCACTTTCGATATTGACATCAGCAATAGTACCGAGCATCACCGGACCTCGACTCCCTTTCACCATCAAGCGTTTCATGAGCTCCTGATCTTGACGGGCAGCCAGTGGTAGTTTAATCACAACAGGCACTTGGCGTTGAGACAGATTGAGTTTTGCCAAGTTTTGATCGAAGTCACCCGCAGTCGCGATGCGTAAGGTTTCTGCAATATCATAGGTGGTCACGCCTAAATCCGCTGCTTTGGCAAAGTCTGGACGAATCACCAACTCTGGACGAATCAAAGCCGCACTGGAGGTGATACTACCGACATTTGGAATAGTACGTAATTCGCGTTCAAGGCTGCGTGCAGTTGCCATTAAGGCCTCTGGATCATCACCTGATAAGGCCAGTTGGTACTGGCTATTATTACCAGCCAAACCGACTTGAATACGTGCACCTGGAAGTGGGGCAAGGCGTTGGCGTAGTTGATCTTCAATATCTTGTAGGCTAGCACTGCGATCAGAACGTTCCGTAGTTTGAATCGTGAGCGTGGCTTTACGCGGTTCACTTGATGCGCCACCTGCAAAAGGATCTGTTCCCGCAGCACCACCACCAATGGTGGTATAGATGCTTTTAATCTCGGGGTGATCTTTAATCAGTGTACGTGCATATTCGGCAGTCTTAAGCGTATCTGCAAACTGTGAACCAGGAGTGAGTTCCAAACGAACCTGAGTTTGTCCTGTATCGGGTGGTGGGACAAAACCTGTAGGGAGCAATGGAATTAGCATGACTGAACAGATAAAGAAGGCAATTGCACCAGCTAAAGTGATCCAGCGATGATTGAGACACCATGTCACCAAACGCATATAGCCACGCATAACTTTGCCGTCTTTAGCACGGTCTTTGGCTAGACTGCTACTACCTTGATCAGTAGCTGTTTGTACTGTTGTTGATTCATCCTGTGGTTCAACGTTACCGACCCATGGTTTCAAAATATAGGCAGACATCATTGGGGTGAGTAAACGCGCAACAAGCAGTGAGGCAAAGATCGCAAGAGCCGCCGTCCAACCAAACTGAACGAAAAATTTACCTGCAATACCGCTCATAAAAGCAGTAGGTAAGAATACGGCAATCAATGTAAACGTGGTGGCAATCACGGCTAGACCAATTTCATCGGCTGCTTCCATGGCCGCCTCATAGGGCGTTTTCCCCATGCGCAAATGCCGGATGATATTTTCAATCTCGACAATCGCATCATCGACCAAAATACCGACCACTAGGGACATGGCCAATAGCGTGACCGTATTGAGGGTAAAACCAAAAAAATACATGCCAATTAAAGCAGGCAAAATCGATAATGGCAGGGCAGTTGCAGCAATGATGGTGGCACGCCAGTCACGTAAGAACAACCACACCACCAAGATGGCTAATATTGCACCTTCATACAATAGTGACATCGAGCCTTCATAGTTATCCTGAACAGGTTTTACAAAGTTAAAGGCTTCAGTAATTTTGATATCGGGATGTGCAGCCTTGAGTTTATCTAATGCAACCACAACCCCTTTTTCTACATCAACCTCACTAGCGCCTTTACTTCTCGTGATTTCAAAGCCAATCACAGGCTGACCATTCAATAAGGCCGCAGAGCGCCGTTCAGCCATACCATCACGAATGGTGGCGACTTGATCAAGACGAATATGTCGACCATCACTCAGCGCAATATCCATTGCACCAATCTCAGCAGCCGTTTTTACTGTCGCAATGGTACGGATGGATTGTTCGCTGCCACCGATTTTGGTTTGACCGCCTGAGGCGTCTTGCTGAATCAATCGCAGTTGACGGGTAATATCAGTTGCCGTTGCATTCAGCGCCAACAGTTTCTCGGGATCGAGTTCGACTTCAACTTGACGCGTGACACCACCAACACGAGCAACTGCACCAACACCTTTGACCTGTAACATCGCGCGAGCGATATCATAGTCCACGAACCATGACAGTGCTTCTTCATCCATTTTTGGCGATTGGATGGTATAAGTCAGGATTGGAGAACCTGAAAGATTGATCTTACTGACAATCGGGTCTCTCAGATCGGCAGGTAGATCGGAGCGAACTTGTGACACTGCATTGCGCACATCATCCACCGCTTCTTGTAGAGGTTTTTCTAATTGAAACTCCGCTGTGACAGTGACAACACCATCTTGAATGTTGGTGTATTGATTTCGCAGTCCTTGCAAAGTAGCAATTGAGTTTTCAATCTTACGCGCGACTTCGGTTTCAAGCTGCGGTGGTGCAGCCCCAGGTAGTGCCGCTGTGACAGTGACCATCGGTAGTTCAATGTCAGGGAACTGCTGGATCTTCATCCATTTAAAACAGAGCAACCCGGCCAAACCCAACATAATAAATAACAGGATGCCGGGAATTGGATTGCGGATCGACCAAGCGGAGAAATTCATATCATTTCTCCTGTGTGGTCACAAGTTGTTTGCTAAGTGGTGTCTCAGGAATGTCTTTGGCAATACTGACCAGATCGCCATCTGCCAAGAAACCTGTACCCGAAGAAACCACTTTTACATTCGCGGGTAAGTTTAAGAGTTCGACACGATCTCCCAAACGGCGACCAACAGTGACTTTCTGCTGGGTGACACGATTCTTGTCATTGACAATAAAGACATAGGAAAAACCATCACGTAATAGCAGGGCAGTTTGAGGAACCGTCAATGCGAGTTTCTGACCTAAATCAAATTCACCTTTAACAAACATGCCCATACGCACAGCCTGTGTGGTTGGAATATCCACATAAACCAAGCCATAGCGGGTTTGTGGATCAATCACAGGTGCAATCATTCTGACTTTACCAGTTACTGCAGGTTGCGCAGGGTCAGGTGAAACAATATGTGCAGTCATGCCTTGTTTGAGCTTGTACAAATCCGATGTGGTCACTTCGGCACGCCATTCTAAACGATGATCACGAATTAGGCGGAATAGCTCTTGACCTGTTTGTGCAAGAGAACCGACCGTTGCTGTACGGGCTGAAATCACACCATTGTCAGGTGAAACCACTTGAGTCTGTGCTAAGCGTAATTGGTTACTTTCAATTTGTGCTTTGGCTGCATCTAGACGCGCTTGAGCTGTTGCTTGAGAGGTTTGATACTGAGTAGACTCTTGCGCTGAAATTGCGCCAGTATTTTTCAGTTGCTGGATACGTTTATTGTTGGTAATCGCATCTGCCAGTACTGCTTGAGCTTCTGCATAACTGGCTTTGGCTGCTGCCAAATCGGCACGGATGGTTTCGCTATTAATTTCAGCTAAGACCTGTCCACGACGTACTTCATCACCGACATTGACATTGACACGGGTGAGGCGCTGGCCTGAGAGTTCGCTACCAATCACCACTTCTTGCCATGCCGCAATATTGCCATTGGCAGTAAAGGTTTGCTGCCAGTTTTGTTGTTGAGGCTGAACAATTGTGACGGTTAAAGCGGCTTTTTGTGCGGTGCTATCTGCGTTTTTAGCTTTTTCAGGATTCACTGATTTTTTAGCAGTTCCAGTCTGCCAAACTACAACTGCAATAATTAAAAGTACAATCGCAATTGCTAAAATGAGCCAACCCTTTTTCTTTATTTTCTTGGGAGTTTGAGAAGTCATCTTTCCATAGTCATCAAGTTTTGATGGCTAAGTATAGACGAAGATTTCAACAGTTGGTCAATAGCCTATAGACAGATAAAAAAATTAATAAAGTCGCTTAGGTTTATGACTTTTCAGCTTAGGAAAAGTGTGAATTGCTTCAATTCCGCACTTTTTATTCCACCCAAAATGATAATTATTGCTTAAAGAGGCAGTAAACGATTGGAGACCACATTTTTCATGACAATGGTTGAGGTCAAACGCTGGACATTGGGTAAGGCAGAGAGGCTGTCATCATAGAGTTTTTGGAAACTGGCCAAGTCTTTAGCAACGACATGCAGTAAATAATCTGGATTTCCAAATAAACGTTGTGCCTGAATCACATTGCCAATTTCAATGACTTTTTCCTCAAAGCTAGAAAGTGCTTTTTTATCTCCATCTTTTAAAGTGACGAAGATAATCGCTGAGAAATTAAGGCCGATTTTTGAGGCTTCTAGATCAGCATGATAACCTTTGATGACGCCACTTTCTTCTAATGCTTTAACACGGCGATGGCAAGGCGACAGGCTTAGACCGATTCGTTCTGCCAATTCGGTGATAGATAATCGCCCATTTGCTTGTAGTTCAGCAATAATTTTCTTATCAATGCGATCCATTTAGAAGAATCTCCCTTCGGGCTTTGAAGATATAGAAGTATTTGGAATAACATTTTCACCATTAAAGCATATCCTTTCTCAACAATCTTCACCAAATGGTGAAAAAGAAAACGATCAAAGATCGTATTGTCGATGTGGGAAGGGCTTTGCTTATGGAACTTAGTGTCATTTTTGCATTTTGGTGCGTTTCGATCTTATTCGTATTAACACCTGGCGCCGATTGGGCTTATGTCATTCTTGCAGGCATCAAAGGTAAATTTATCCTAAATGCCGTCACTGGTTTGGTGTTTGGGCATCTCATGGCGATCTTATGTGTGGCAGCAGGTGTGGGCGCTTTGGTGCAACACTATCCAATTTTACTCACTGCGATGACGATCATGGGCGCCTGTTATTTGTTATGGATGGGCATCAATCTATTTATACATCCAGCCACCCTTTCAACTGAGACCTATGCCACGCAATCGCTTGATTCAGCAGGTTCATGGTTGATTAAAGGAGTGGGGATTAGTGGCTTAAACCCGAAAGTCTTGCTGTTATTTTTTGCCTTATTGCCACCATTTATTCATCCACAAATGGCATTTTCACCAACCGCACAAATTATTTTGCTGGGATTAATTCACTTAATTAGTTGTGCTGTGGTGTATATGTTTGTGGGGATAGCAGCCAAGAAATTGCTTAGAAGCAGACCGCGTGTAGTCAAAGCAGTCAGTCGTATTTCGGGCGGACTGATGATGCTCATCGCAGCAATCCTATTTATTGGGCAAATTTAAAATAAATGTTCCATTCTGCCTATTTGTAAAGCTTTAAATTTATCATTATTGAATTCAGGATCTTAATTTTAATAGGGTTTAAGTTTCCAAAATCATAAAATTGTACAGTGGCACATATAGGTAAAAAATAGTGTAAAACGTATCAATTCTCATTTATTATGCGATTTTTTAAGTCGGCTGATAAAGATCATGGGTAGACAACTTAAACCATTAGTGCTGATGATGGCATGTGCTTCAATGGGGACAACAGCTGTTTTTGCGGATGAAGCACAACAAAGTTCTCAAGCGGATACAGCAGTAACATTAAACACCATTCGAATTACTGCAAGTGCAGATGCCTCGGCTGATGGTTTAACGGAGCCTTTTGCGGGTGGGCAAGTCGCGAGCGGCGGTCGAGTCGGGATTTTTGGCAATCAAAAAAACTTAGATACACCATTTAATTTGACCAGCTATACCAATGAATATATTCAGTCACGCCAAGCTAAAAGTGTAGGAGATGTTTTACAGGCAGATCCAAGTGTGCGAGTTGCGAGAGGTTTTGGTAATTTTCAGGAATCTTACTATATTCGTGGCTTTGTTTTAGGTTCTGATGATACTGCTTATAATGGTTTGTACTCGATTCTACCCCGTCAATATATCCCTACAGAATTGTTTGAACGTGTTGAGTTACTTAAAGGGGCATCTGCATTTTTAAATGGTGCTACACCAAGTAGTGGTGGTATTGGTGGTGCAATTAATCTATTACCAAAACGTGCCGCGAATGAACCATTAAACAGAGTCACTGTAGGCACAGATTTTAATGGTGGACAAATTGCAAATGATATCTCCCGTCGTTTTGGTGAGAACCAAGAGTTCGGGGTACGTGTAAATACAGCATATCGTGGCGGAAATACCAGTGTAGATGATGAAAAAGCATCGTTGGGTCTAGCTTCGATTGGATTGGATTATCGTGGTGATCGTTTACGGTTGTCTGGTGACATGGGCTATAGCAATAACCGCTTAGATGCAACACGCCCAAATATTACTTTAAGTGGCGTGACGAGCATCCCTAAACCAATTGATTCTTCTAGTAATTATGCGCAAAAGTGGACGTACTCTAATGAAGAAGATGTGTTTGGTAGCTACCGTGCAGAATATGATTTAAGTGATGCAGTGACAGCTTATGCTGCCTATGGTTTCCGCCATGGTGAAGAAAGTAATAGCTTGGCGAATTTCACACTGACCAATGCAACAACGGGTGATGGCACTTCCTATCGTTTTGATAATGCACGTGTAGATATGGTCAACACAGGCGAAATCGGTGTGCGTGCGAAGTTGAATACAGGCACGATTGAACATAATCTTGTGTTATCAGGATCTGCTTTCCAGCAGAATAGCCGTAATGCCTATGTGATGGATTACACCAATACATTTGCTGGAAATATTTATCGACCAACACAGTATGAAAAGCCTGAATATTCGAGTAGCGCCCTCAAAGGCAATCAATTAGATGCACCGAAATTAACGACACGGACACGTTTAAGAAGTATTGCGATTGGCGATAATCTCAAAGCATTAGATGAGCGTTTAACAGTGATGTTAGGTGGGCGTTATCAGCAAATTATGCAAGATAGCTATACATATAACACCTCTGATAAAACCAGTTATGATGAAAGCAAATTTACCCCTGCGCTTGGTGTCAGTTATAAAATAACCCCTGAAATCTCGATTTATGCGAACTATATCGAGTCTTTGGCAAAAGGGCTTTCAGCACCCTCAACCGTTGAGAACAAAGGAACGGTGCTTAAGCCATTTGTTGCAAAGCAAAAAGAAGTGGGTGCGAAATTTGAAAATGATCAGATTGGTTTAACATTAAGCTTATTTGATATTGATAAACAAAAAGGGATTGTCGACCAGAACAATTATTTTGTTGATGGCGGAAAATATGTGCATCGCGGTGCTGAGTTGAGCAGTTATGGCAAACTTACTGATTCAATTAAAATACTGGGTGGTGTGACTTGGTTAGATGCAAAACAAAAGCAAACTCCTGAAGCTAAATACAATGGTAATCAGGAAATTGGTGTTGCAAAATTCCAAGCCAATTTAGGCGCTGATTGGCAATTACCAATCGAGCAGGATCTTGCGGTGAATGGTCGTGTAGTTTATACAGGTTCTAGCTATGCCAATGATGCTAATACCCTGAAAGTGGGAGATTGGACGCGTTTAGATTTAGGTGCAAGCTATAAAACCCAATTCAATCAGGTTCCAACAACGTTTAACTTAAGCATCAATAATGTCTTTGATAAGAAATATTGGGCTTCAGTCGGCGGCTATGACAATATTGGTAGTAATGCGAAAACCTCAAATACTTATTTAAATGCAGGCTTACCTCGCACTTTTATGCTCAGTGCAAGTTTTGATTTCTAATGTCTTGATTTAAAAAAAATCCCCGAATATTCGGGGATTTTTTTATTTATAGAATTGTTTTCAATCGTTTGACCACTTCTTCGCACTGGGCCAAATCTGCAACCAAAGCCATTCTGACATGACCTTCGCCTGGATTGCCTTGTTCTGTATCACGAGATAGATACCGACCCGGTAAAACCTTGATATGCGCTTTTTCCATCAACATCTTGGCAAAAGTTTCATCATTATCCACTTTTAACCAATAATAGAAGCCCGCATCTGGTTTTTGTAAAGGCAATAAATGACCGAGTTCAGACTGGAATAAATCAAACTTAGCACGATACTGCTGACGGTTTTCTTCAACATGTGCTTCATCATTCCATGCTGCAATAGATGCCAATTGATTTTGCACTGGCATTGCAGCGCCGTGATAAGTACGGTATTGCAAATAAGGTTTCAATAAAGCCGCATCACCTGCAACAAAACCAGAACGCATGCCCGGTAAGTTTGAACGTTTAGAAAGTGAATGGAACACGATGCAATTTTTATAATCATCACGGCCTATTTCAGCACAAACTTCTAATAGGCCGATTGGTGCTTGGTCAAACCAAAGCTCTGAATAACATTCATCCGATGCAATCACGAAACCATATTGATCAGACAAGGCAATTAACTTTTTAAACTGTTCGTTTGATAGAACCGTTCCTGTTGGATTACCTGGCGTGCACACAAACAATAAGGCTGTTTTTTCCCAGACTTCCGCAGGGACTGCATCAAAGTCACCTAGGTAACCATTTTCTTCGGTACAGTTAATGAAATAGGGTTTTGCGCCTGCAAGCAGGGCTGCTCCTTCATAAATCTGATAAAACGGATTTGGCATCACCACATACGGTGCATCTTCACGCTTAATCAAAGCTTGTACAAAAGAGAAAATACCTTCACGTGTACCAGAAACAGGCAGGATATGATCTTCTGCACTAATATGATTCAACTTGAAGCGATTGCTGAGCCATTGTGCAATACTTTGGCGCAATTCAGGCAGGCCTTTACTGTTCGGGTAGGTCGATAGATGGGCAAAATTATCAATAATCGCTTGTTTAACGAACTCTGGTGCAGGATGTTTAGGTTCACCAATTGATAAAGGAATCAACGGTAAATTGGCAGGTTGCACATCTTTAAAAAGTTGATTTAACTTTTCAAAAGGATAGGGATGCAATAACGACAAGCTAGAGTTCATTTAAACAGTTACCAAACAATAAAATTTAAGATGGATTACAAATTTGATTCGATGCTTCATCTAAAGCGGACTTTAAACTTTCCGCAAAAGTTTTCACTTCTTCATCGGTGAGCAAGACACCATTTTTCTTGGTGACGAAGAAAATATCTTCCGCACGTTCGCCCAGTGTGGCAATTCTTGCAGAATGGATATCTAAACCTTGCAACATGAACAAACCACCAATACGCGCCAACAGACCTGGATGATCAAGAGTTGAGATTTCAACCATGTGTTGCTGTAACGTCGGGTTTAAGACAATATCTACGGTATTTTGCACATCAAAATGACGTAAATGGCGTGGGATACGGCGTTGCATGATACCCGGATATTGATCCGAATGGCTCAATGCATCAACCAAAGCGGCTTTCACTTTGCGCTCGCGATCTGGATCAGTCAACAATGTACCAAAACGATCAAGAACCAGATAAGTGTCTAAGCTGAATGAAGTTGAGGCGGTGATAATACGCGCGTCTTGAAC
>Ga0209958_1000602_pt1 | contig 53529 bp, 44 predicted proteins | sample ThiBio_inoc_plan_FD_183942 | JGI IMG/M metagenome (GOLD analysis project Ga0209958, IMG submission 183942) | Wastewater bioreactor microbial communities from Cape Town, South Africa - Thiocy_inoc_plan (SPAdes) | ecosystem: Engineered > Bioremediation > Thiocyanate > Unclassified | place: South...
GATGGTCGAATGGACCGGCCGCCGCTGGATGGTCGACGGCCGGGCCGTCGCCGTCGACCCGACCCGCGGCCTCCCCGCCTACCCCCGCCGCTGGAAATTCCGGGTCCCCGGCAACCACGTCCTCATCGACCCGGAGACCCGCGCCCGGCCGGGCGAGGACCGGGCCCCGTTGATCGTGGTCGAGAGCGGCCACATCACCGGCCGGGTCTGGGCCCGCTGCGCCCCGTTCTGGGAGCGCGGCCTCCTCTGACCGCGAATTCTCCCCGTTCCTCGCGAGACACGCCCCCCCCGCGCCTGGTATGATCCGATGCGGGATGGTTCGGATCCGTCCACAGCGACGCGACCGCGCCGCGGGCCGTCCGCCCGCCCCCGACATCGAACCCCGAGTCCCCGCGGCCCGCCCCCGTGCGTGGCGGACGTCGACCGGCCGGAGTCCCCATCGTGCTGGATCGAATCTGGGCGCCGTGGCGCGCGCAATACGTCTCCGGCGAGGTCGGCCACGCCCCCGGCCCGTCGTGCTTCCTCTGCCGCGCGCTGGCCGAGGGCGACGACGCCGGGAACCTCATCGCCTGGCGAGGTCGCTCCGCCGTCGTCGTCCTGAACCGATATCCCTACAACAACGGCCACCTCCTCGTCGCCCCGATCCGCCACCTGGGGACGCTCCAGGACTTCCGGGGCGACGAACTGGTCGGGCCGATCGAGACGATCCGCTGGATGACCGCGATCCTCGACCGCATGATGCGGCCGCAAGGGTATAATGTCGGGCTCAACCAGGGCCGGGCCGCCGGCGCGGGGCTGCCGGGGCACCTCCACTGGCACGTCGTCCCCCGCTGGGACGGCGACGCCAACTTCATGCCCGTCCTCGCCGAGGCCAAGGTCGTCACCGAGAGTCTCGATCGCTTCCGCGAGCGGCTCGTCCGCGAGATCGAGTCCGACGTCGCGGCGGGCGTCCAGGTCTGAAGGAATTCGTCGGGCTTTCTATTGCATCACGCCGGCCCTCGGCCCATCATCTGAATCATCCTGCCGCCTTCATCCCACCCCCGAGGTCGTCACATATGCTGCTCGTCCTGATCCGACTCACGTTCATCCTCGTAGTCGCCGGGCTCGGCGTCCGCATCGCCCGGGTCGTCGGCGAGAACGACCTGGGCCGCCCCTACGTCTTCTTCATCGGCCTGATGCTGGCGGCGATCGCCTTCGTGATGGGCGACCTGCTGACCCCGCGCAAGCGGATCCAGACGATCTCGGCGATCTACTTCGGGGTCATCGTCGGCATCTTCCTGAGCAACCTGATCAACGACGCCGTCCAGCCGGCGCTCCAGCTCTACATCAACCCCAAGACGCACTCGGCGATCGCCAGCGTGCTGATGCTCTTCATCACCTACATCTGCATCTCGACCCTGCTCCAGACCAAGGACGACTTCCGCTTCATCATCCCGTACGTCGAGTTCTCCAAGGAGGTGAAGGGGGCCAAGCCGCTGGTCCTGGACACCTCCGTCGTGATCGACGGCCGGATCGCCGACGTCGCCGAGACGAAGGTGATCGACCAGCCGATGGTGGTCCCCCGCTTCGTCCTCCAGGAGTTGCAGGGGATCGCCGACAGCTCGGACAAGCTCCGGCGCAACCGGGGTCGCCGCGGGCTCGACATCCTCAACCGGCTCCAGAAGTCGCCGGGCGTCGAGGTCCGCATCGACGACTCCGAGATCCCCGAGATGGCCGGCGTCCGCGAGGTCGACCAGCGCCTGGTCATCCTGGCGAAGCACCTGGGGGGGAAGGTCGTCACCAACGACTACAACCTGAACAAGATCGCCCGGCTCCAGGGGGTGGAGGTCATCAACCTCAACGACCTGGCCAACGCGATGAAGCCGATCGTCCTCCCGGGCGAGACCCTCAACGTCAAGCTCATCAAGCGCGGCGAGGAGGCCGGCCAGGGCGTCGGCTACCTCGACGACGGCACCATGGTCGTCGCCGAGCAGGGGGCTCACCACCTTTCGGAAGTCGTCCGCCTGACCGTGACCAGCGTGCTCCAGACCAGCGCCGGCCGCATGATCTTCGGCCGCCTCGAATCCCCGCCGCCGCCGAAGGGCCCGATGCCGAACCAGCAGGCCCAGCACGAACCTCCCCAGGGCCGCGGCCACCGCGACGCCTGACGCCGGCCGCCCGGTCGAGACGGCCCGCGCACGCGACGAGGCCGGGCCCCTCCGTGCTGGAGGGGCCCGGCCTCGCGTCGTTCCGGGGACGTGGCCGACGATCAGCGGGCGGCGGGCTCGGGGCGGAGGCAGCGGCCGATCTGGCGGATGGCCTGGCGGAGGCGGTGGGCGTTCTCGACGAGGGCCAGCCGGAGCGAGCCCTCGCCGGGCTCGCCGAAGCCGCGGCCGGGGCTGACCGCGACGTTGGCTTCCTCCAGCAGCTTCATGGCGAAGTCGATCGAGCCCATCTGGCTGCGCCAGGGCTCGGGCATGTTCGCCCAGACGAACATCCCGGCGCGGGGGGGCTCGACGTCCCAGCCCAGCCGGCGGAGGCCGCGGACCATGACGTCGCGACGATCCTGGTACTCGGCGACCTGGGCGGCCCGGCCCTCCTCGCCGTGGCGGAGGGCCACGATCGCGGCGACCTGGACGGCCTGGAACAGGCCGTAGTCGTAGTACCCCTTGATCGCCTTCAGGGCGCCGAGCATGTCGCGATTGCCGGCCGCGAAGCCGACGCGCCAGCCGGCCATGTTGTAGCCCTTGGACATCGTGGTGAACTCGCAGCCCACCTTGGTCGCCCCCTTCACCGACAGGAAGCTCGGCGGCTGGTAGCCGTCGAAGCCGATGTCGCCGTAGGCGAAGTCGTGGATGACGAAGAAGCGGTACTTCTTCGCCAGGGCGACGATCTCCTCGAAGAACGCCGGCTCGACGACCGTGGCCGTCGGGTTGTGGGGGTAGTTCAGGACCAGGATCTTGGGCCGGGGGTGGAGGCTCTCGCAGACCCGGGCGATGTTCGCGAGGAAGGCCGGCTCGTCGCGGACGTCCAGCGAGATGACGTTGGCCGAGGCCAGGGCGATGGCGTGGATGTGGATGGGGAAGCTCGGCGCGGGGACGAGCGCCGTGTCGCCCGGGCCCAGCAGGGCCAGGCACATGTGGCTGAACCCCTCCTTGGAGCCGATCGTGGCGACCACCTCGTGGTCCGGGTCGAGCTTCACGCCGAACCGGTTCTCGTACTTGGCCGCGACCTCGCGGCGGAGGTTGTACACGCCGTTGGCGACGCTGTAGCGGTGGTTCCGCTCGTCGCGGGCGGCCTCGCAGAGCTTGTCGATCACCCAGTCCTGGGGCGGATCGGTGGGGTTGCCCATGCCGAGGTCGATGACGTCGACCCCGGCCGTGCGCTTGCGGTACTTCAGCTCGTTGATCTTGCCGAACAGGTACGGCGGGAGGTTGCGCACCCGGGGGGCCACCTCGATGTCGTACCGCTCGGTCGACTCGTGCTCTTCGGATCCGGGGTTGGTTTTCGGATCGTTCATCGCGACCTTCGTCCTCGGCCCGCGGGAGGGAATGGCGAGAGCCCGCCGTCCATCGGACCCCCCGGCGGGCTCTCCCTGGCGTTTCATCGGCCGTCCGGCCGGCGCGACGCGCGAGCCCGGCCCAGCCTCTACAATACTTCAGTCCCGAGGATTCCGTCAGGCCCTTTTCCGGGTTCCGTCGGCCGAACCCGGACGGCCCACCGGGCCCGCGCGACCGGACGTCTTTCGGCGATCCGCGCCGCCGGCTTGAATCCGCCCGCGTCGCGAGGTTTGAGTGAATGCGGCCGGGCGGCGGGTCGATAACTCGTCCTACCACCAGGCGACCCGCCGACATCGTCGCGAGCACCACCCGATTGACCCCGCGAGCCCAGGTCACTCTGGATATCTATAGATGCAGAAAGGGCGTCCGGGCTCGCGCCCGGACGCCCTTTCTTCGTTTTCGAGGGCCGGCCGCCCCGCGGGGGGCGGCCGGCGCCGGGTCACTTGCCGGCCTTCGCCAGCGAGACGAAGCGGCTGGGCGACTTGCTGGACTGCACGTAGAACGACAGGGTGTCGCTCCCGGCGGCCAGCTCCTGGAACGACTTCACGTCGCCGACGGGCTGGACGCTCTTGTCGCGGACGACCTTGGTGACGACGTCCCCCTCGTGGATCCCTTCGGCCTCCGCGGGGCTCCCCTCCTTGACGGAGGAGACCAGCAGGCCCTTGACGTCCTTGGGGACGCCCAGCGACTCGGCCAGCTCGGGGGTGAGCGCCTGGACTTCGAGGCCGAAGTCGGCGATCGGCGACTTCTCGGGCTCCTTGGCGGCCGGGGCCTCCTCGGCCTCCTTCTTGGCCTCGCGCTCGATGTCGAAGACGACCTCCTCGGACGGGGCCGGGACGATCGTGGCCGACTTGCGCTGGCCGTCGCGGTAGTACTCGATGGCGAAGTCCTTGCCCGCGGGGCTGGAGGCGACCTTCAGCCGGAACGAGGGGATGCCGTCGACCTTGTCGCCGGCGAAGCCGACGATGACGTCGCCTTGCTTCAGGCCGGCCTTGTCGGCCGGGCCGCCGGGGACCACCTCGCCGACCAGGATGCCCTTGGCGTTGGCCTCCAGGCCGAGCTGCTTGGCCAGGACCGGGGTGAGCGGGTCGAGCTTGATCCCGATCCGCGAGCGGCTGACCTTGCCGTCCTTGATGAGCTGGTCGGCGATGCCGGCGGCCATGTCGATCGGGATGGCGAAGCCGATGCCGTCGTTGCCGCGGCTGCCGGTGACGATCGCCGAGTTGACGCCGACGACCTCGCCCGCCATGTTCACCAGCGGCCCGCCCGAGTTGCCCGGGTTGATGGCCGCGTCGGTCTGGAGGAACGACTCGTACTCGTTGATCCGGACGTTGTTCCGCTCGGTCGCCGAGATGATGCCCGTGGTGACGCTCTGGGTCAGCTCGAAGGGCGAGCCGACGGCCATGACCAGGTCGCCCACCTTCAGCTTGCTGCTGTCGCCGCGCGGCAGGGGCTGGTAGCTGGTGTTGTCGACCTTGATGACGGCGACGTCCGACTTGTCGTCGGCGCCGACGACCGTCGCGGGCAGCTCGATCCCGTCGGAGAACGCGACGACGATCTTGTCGGCCCCCTCGACGACGTGGTTGTTCGTCAGGATGTGGCCCTTGTCGTCATACACGAAGCCCGAGCCCACGCCGCTGCCGGGCCCGCCGAACTGGTTCGGCTGCGGGACGCCGTCGGGGCCGAAGAACTTCTTGAGCATCTCCTCGAAGTCCTTCAGGTCGCGCGGCGACTGCGGGCCCCGGCGGTCACCCCCCGGGTTGCCCGGGATCGGGAACGGGAAGTTCCGCATGTTGGGGCCGGCCGACGCCTTCTTCTTCACGCTGATCTGCACGGCCGAGGGCTTCACGAACTCGGCCACCGCCTCATACGCCTGCGACAGCGCCTCGGCGACCTCCTGGCTCTTGGCCGGGACCTTGGGCGCGGCCGGCATCGGCTTGAGCACGCCCGAGGAGCTGACCAGCGCGGCGGTCGACGTCACGAGGGCGGCCCAGGCGACTGGATTACGCTTCATCCTCAACATCTCCTCTCGATGGCCCGGATGGACCCCGGGCTCCTCGATCCTCTCCGACCCGGGCGCCCCACGGCCCCGGCGTCCCGACTCGACGCCCGCCGACACCGCCGGGGGACGCCTCAACGTTCGATCCGGCAAGCCCTTGGGAACACGCCCGGCCCGTCGGCACGATCTCTCGCGTTGCTGGGGTTCCTACGAAGCGTCCTCGCCAAAGGTTTGTTCAGGAAATCCGAGATTCTTCATCCCGATCGAAATCGGCGACGCCGCCCCGTCGCCCGCTCCCCGTCTCTTCGCCCCTCGCCGCCGAATATTGCCGGGCCCGACGCCGAGGGCAAGCGCCCCGACCGAGCTTCGCGGGACGCCCGGGACTTGGGTATCCTGAAGTCGCCACCCGCAAGCTAGGTCACCGAACCGCGAGGGACGACGTCGATATGGACCCGAGGGACGCCCGGCCGGGCGAGTTGGAAGCCTGGGCGGCGGAACGCGGGTGCGACGCCGGGGTCGCGCGCAGGCTGTTGTCGGCCGTCTTCAAGGAGGGCGTCCTGGACCCCTCGCGATGGATGGCCGAGTCGCAGATCCCCCGGCGACTGGCCGGGGACGTCGGCCCCATCCCCCTGCCCCGCCTCACGCCCGACGGCTCCGTCGCCTCGCCCGTCGACGGCTTCCAGAAGCTCCGGTTCCGCACGGCCGAGGGCCTGGCGCTGGAGACCGTCCTCATCCCGCTCCACAAGGAAGGGGCGGTGAGCCTCTGCCTGTCGTCGCAGGTCGGCTGCGCGATGGGCTGCACCTTCTGCGCCACGGCGCGGATGACGACGCGGCGGAACCTCCGCACCTGGGAGATCGTCGACCAGTTCCTCCAGGCCCGCGCGATCGTCCACGGCCAGGGCCGGCGCGTGACGGGCGCGGTCTTCATGGGCATGGGCGAGCCGTTCCTCAACTACGACAACGTCCTGGCCGCGGCCGACCTCCTGCGCTGCTCGTCGGCCGGGTCCGTGGCCGCCAAGGCGATCACCATCAGCACGGTCGGCCTGGTCCCCGAGATCGATCGCTACACCCGCGAGGGGCACCGCTACCGCCTGGCCGTCAGCCTGGGCGCCGCGACCGACGCCAAGCGCAAGGAGCTGGTCCCCGTCGCCGCGCGCTGGCCGGTCGCCGACGTCGTCGCCGCGGCCAGGCGCTACGCCCTGGCCCGGCGGACGCGCGTCACGCTGGCCTACGTCTGCATCTCCGGCGTGAACGTGGGGGAGGACGACGCCCGCGCGCTGGGCGAGTTGATCGGCGACACCCCGGTCCGCGTGGACCTCATCGAGGTCACGGACCCCACCGGCCGCTATCGGCCCCCCTCCATCGAGGAGTTGCAGGATTTCCGCGACGCCCTGACGCGGCACGTCGGCCAGCCGATCGTCCGCCGCTACTCGGGCGGCAAGGACATCCAGGCGGCCTGCGGCACCCTGGCGGGCGCGGGCTGAACGTCGTATCGTGCCGGGTGCGTCCCCTCGACCGGCCCGACGACCCCAGGACCCTCGACATGCTCGCGTGCCTCCCCACGCTCGTCCTCGCCGTGTGCGCCCAGGCGGCCGACGTCGCCCCGATCTCGGTCCACCCGGAGAATCCCCGCTACTTCCTCTTCCGGGGCAAGCCGCTGGTCCTCGTGGCCGGGTCGGAGCACTACGGCGCCGTCGTGAATCGGCTCTTCGACTTCGATCGCTACCTCCGCGACGCCGCCGAGCGCAAGCAGACCGTGACGCGGACGTTCCTCCTGTTCCGCGAGCAGCAGGGCGCGCGCAACCCGAGTTCGCCGATCAAGCCGGAGTCGCCCGAGTTCGTCGCCCCCTGGCCCCGCACCGGCCCCGGCGGGGCGCTCGACGGCGAGCCCCGCTACGACCTCGACCGCTGGAACCCCGAGTACTTCGACCGCCTCCACCGCTTCCTCTCGCGGGCCTCCGAGCTGGGGATCGTCGTCGAGCTGACCATCTTCAGCAACACCTACACCGACTCCGTCTGGATGCTCAATCCGCTCCGCGCCCAGAACAACCTCCAGGGCGTCGGCAAGGTCGAATGGCCCGAGTACAACACCCTGCGCGACAAGGAGTTGGTCGAGCGGCAGCTCGCCTACGCCCGCAAGGTCGTGCAGGAGACGTCGGCCTTCGACAACGTCTATTACGAGATCTGCAACGAGCCCGGCGGGGCCGTCCCCGGCCACGCGACGCAGGCGGAGGTCGACGCCTGGCAGGCGGAGGTCGGGCGCACGGTCCGCGACGAGTTGAAGTCCCTCGGCCGCCGCCACCTGGTCGTCGGGGCCCAGGCGTTCAGCTACGTCCCGAGCGTCACCATCCCGCTCGACGCCTCGTTCCCCGACCCGACGTACGACGCCGTGAACGTCCACCCCCTCCCCGACACCCACCTCGGCGGCCGGGTCTTCCAGATGGGGAACTTCATGTCGAAGGAGCTGAAGCTCGCCGAGATGCGCGACTTCGGCCAGGCCGTCCACGCGATCGGCCTGAAGCCCTGCGTGATGGACGAGGACAACTGCGCCAGCATGTACCGCGACGACGTCGGCTGGACCATCCACCGCAAGCGCGCCTGGACGAGCGTCATGACCGGCTGCCATTACGACTTCATCGACTTCTCGATCCAGATCGGGGCCGAGACGGGCGTCGCGGGCTCGGGTCCGAAGATCCGCGCCTGGATGGGGAACCTCTCGGACTTCATCCACGGCTTCGACTTCATCCACGCCGCCCCCGCCCCCGGCTGGATCGAGGAGAAGCCCGACCACCTCGTCGTCTCGACCCTCGCCGTCGAGGGCCGGGACTACGCGGCCTACCTGGCCGACGCGCGGGAAGTCGCCGAGCCGGGCGCGGGCGAGCCGGTCGGCGGCCCCATCAGCTTCACCCTGCCGGACGGGTCGTACGGCCTCTCGCTCTACTCGCCGACGACGGGCGCATCCTCCCCGGCGATCCCGGTGGAAGGGGGCCGGAAGACCACCATCGCCCTGCCGCCGTTCCGGCACGACGTCGTCGTCCGGGTCGTGCGCGTCCCCTGAGTTCCCGACCGCCGGCGGGTGTGCCTTGGGAATTTGGCGGATCGCGACGGGGTCGCGGGAACCATCGTAACGGCCTTCCCCCCTCGCGGGGGAAGGTGGCCCGGAGGGCCGGACGAGGGGGACGACGCGCCAGACGGCCGTCGGGATTTGCGACGGCCCGGTCGGGCGGGCCTTCGACGCCCAACGGCGCCGGTGCTTCGCGTCCCCCTCATCGGACCGCTTCGCGGTCTGTCTTCCCCCGCGAGGGGGGAAGACGTCGAACGCCGCCCCCCCAAGTTCCAAAGGCACACCCTCGCCGGCCCTGGGCCTTGCAACCGCCTCGGCCCCCTGTACAATCGAACCCGCCTACGCCCAGGCGGCGCTCCCCCGTAAGGACGAGCGTACCGCGGTCGGGGCCACGTTTTAGTCCGCGCCGCGAGCGGCGCGGACTAACGTCGGGGGGCGAATGCGGGGCCGACGCCCTCGGGCGATCGCCTCGCAGCCGGCCGCGGGAGACCGCGGTCCGCGATCGCCCTGCGACGGTCAGGATACCCGCCGGCCCGCGTCGGGGGCTTCGGCCCACGGCCGGTCGGCGTCAATGATCGTCCCGCGGTCGCCGATCCGTCCGGCGCCAGCCCTCCGACTCGCCATCATCCGTTCTTCCGATCGTCGACGGATCCATCCCCTCCGAAGAGGAGGCGCCCCAGGTGTTCCGCAACAAGGTGATCGTCCGCGAGTACGAGCGCGGGCTGCTCTATCAAAACGGCCGGTTCGCGGGCCTGCTTCCGCCCGGCCGATATCGATACTGGCGATGGCAGGACCGGAAGGTCGACCTCGTGGACGTCCGCGAGGTCAGCCAGACGGTCGAGGGCCAGGAGATCCTGAGCGCCGACAAGATCGGCGTGCGCGTGACCCTCATCGCCCAGTTCCGCGTCGTCGACCCGGTGGCCGCCCGGCATCAGGTCGGCGACTACCGCTCCCAGCTCTATCAGGATCTGCAACTCACCCTCCGCGAGGCCGTCACCGGCCGGACGCTGGAGGACCTGCTCAAGGAACGCGACGCGCTCTCGACGGGCCTGCGCGAAGACGTCGCCCCGCGGGCCCTCGCCTACGGGGTCGAGTTGTCGCGGGTCGGCGTGAAGGATATGATCCTGCCCGGCACGGTCCGCGCGGTCTTCCTCCAGGAAGTCGAGGCCGACCTGAAGGGCCGCGCCAGCCTGGCCGCCGCCCGCCACGAGGTCGCGGCGGCGCGGGCGCGGGCCAACACGGCGAAGCTCGTGCAGGAGAACCCGCTCCTCCTGCGCCTCCAGGAGTTGGAGACGCTGGCCCAGCTCGCCTCCAAGTCGGGCAACGTCGTGGTCGTCCCGGGCCTGGACGGCCTCTTCGGCCGGGCCTCGGGGTCGGGCCCGACGTCATGACCCCGCGCCATCCCCTCGTCCGGCTGCTCCCGCCCTGGGGCCGCGACGTCGACGAGGCCCTGCAACGGGAAGCCGTGGCCGACCTGCTGGGCGTCGCGGTCGACGAGCTGGACGCGATCCGAATGGGCCCGCGCTACCATTACCGGCCGCTCGCCGGGACGAAGCCCGACGGCCGCGAGCGCCGGATCCTGGCCCCGTCGCCGGCGCTGAAGAAGCTCCAGCGCCGGTTCCTCGACGCCTATCTCGTCGACCAGGAGGTCCATCCGGCGGCGATGGCGTTCCGGCCCGGCGGCTCGACCCTGGCGCACGCCCTGCCCCACGCCCGCAGCCGGCTGATCGCCGCGGTCGACCTCCGCGACTTCTTCGAATCGACCCGAGGCGGCCGGGTGGCGCGGTGGCTGGCCGCGCAGGGGTGGGATCGCGAGGCGACACGGATCCTGATGCGGCTCTGCGTCTTCCGCGACGCCTTGCCGCAGGGCGCTCCCACCAGCCCCGGCCTGAGCAACCTCGTCAACCGCCGGCTCGACGAGCGTCTCGACGGCCTGGCGCGACGCACGGGCGGGGTCTACACCCGGTACGGCGACGACCTGGCGTTCTCCTGGCCGGACGAGCGGCTGCCGGGCGGCTTCACCGCGTCCGTGGAGGACGTGCTGGCGAGGTCGGGCTACGAGGTCCAGCCGCGGAAGGGCTGGCGCGTGGGCGCGGCCCGCGACGGCTTCGAGATCGTCGGCCTAGTGCTTGCGGGGGACGGCCGGGTCCGCGTCCCGCGGGCGTTACGATGGCGGGCCGCCCTGCTCCGCTGGCGGGCCGCGCTCGTCGGCGACCCCGCGACGACGCGTCGGGCGCGGGGGCTCGCCGGCTACCTCAAGATGGTCGACCGGGCCCCCCGGACGCGCTGATCGCCGCGGGGCCTTCGAAACGCGACGAGGCGTCGGGCCGTGCGGCCGACGCCTCGGTGACGTTGTTCAATCTCGACGCCCGGCGATCAACCCTTGCGGGGACGCGAGAGGCGGGCGGCGTGATGGCGAAGCGCGGCGATCAGTTCCAGGGTCGCCCTGGCGAACGGCCGCAGCGCGGGGGTCTGGGAGACCCACGCGTCGGCGTGCGGCGCGGCGATGAACTGATGGCGGCCGTGGCGGGCCGTCATCTCCACGGCCCCCTGGTCGACCAGGTAGAGGAGGACGGCCAGGCGGCGATGCAGCGGGACCCTCGACCAGTACTCGGAGCGACAGAGGTCGTTTTCCAGGTGCATGCCGACGAACCGGAGCGTCTCTTCGTACAGCGCGTTCAGATGCTCATCATTGCGATGCGTGTTGTAGTGGGCCAGGCGGCCGTTCCAGTGCGTGGTGAGTTCGCGGGGCGATGAGGCGGACAAGTCAGGTTTCCTCGGGGACACATGATGGGGCCGCTTCGTCGGCCCCCTTGCCATCTTCTAAAGGATAATAGTCCTCAGGGCAAGTTTCAGGCCAAGCCGGTCGCCCGATCTCGCCGAAAACCTCCGAGGACGCGCCCTCGCGCGCCCGGCCGTCCCTTTCGCTTTGACACGCGGACGGCGACCGGATAGACTCGCGGAATTCCACCAAACAGCTTGCCGCTGGACGACTTGGGATCGGCCGACGGCCTCCCGGTCAGCGACTTCAGGGCGGAAGTCGTCCGTCGGTTCCCGAACAGGATACCGGTCCGACCATGTTCCCTTTCATCGCCGGCCTGGTGCAGCGCCGATCCTGGGTCGTCCTGCTGCTCTGGATTTCAGCGACGTCCCTGCTGTTTCTTTACGCACCCCGATGGGAAGACGTGACCAAGGACGACGACGTCCGGTTCTTCCCGCGGGACTACCCCAGCGTCGTCGGCCAGGACCTGATGGAGCGGGGCTTCCCGCGCGACGCCGCCAGCTCGCAGGTGGTGTTCATCTTCGAACGCCCCGACGGCCCCCTCTCGCCCGAGGACCTGGCCGCCGTCGAGAAGCACGCCGCCGACTTCTACAAGTGGAGCGAGTCGGTCCCGACGCTGGGCGTCAAGAAGATCGACACCCACCGCACCCCGGTCATCGGGCCGCGGCTCATCGGCCGCGCCCAGGACGGCCCCGGCCAGGCCGTGCTCTCGATCGCCTCGCTCAACGGGACGTACCTCTCGCGCAAGACCCGCATCGCCGTCGACGAGATCCTGGCCTACCTGGACCGCCAGCCCCCCCTGCCCGGCGGGCTCGTGCGCTCGGTCTCGGGCTCGGCCCTCGTCGGCCACGACATGAACACGGCGGCCAATGAGAGCATCGAGAACACCACCACGGCCACGATCGTCCTGGTGGTCGCGATCCTCCTGATCGTCTACCGATCCCCCCTGCTGGCGATGGTCCCGCTGGTGACGATCGCGTTCTCGGTCGTCGTCTCCATGAAGGCGATCGCGTCGCTCTCCGCCGTCACCGCGCACCTGGCCGGGCGGCTCGACGCCCCCTGGATGACCTTCCAGGTCATCAACATCACCCGCGTCTTCGTGGTCGTCGTCCTGTTCGGCGCGGGGACGGACTACTGCCTGTTCCTCATCGCCCGCTACCGCGAGGAGCTGGCCCGCGGCCGGACCCGCAAGGACGCCCTCCGCGAGGCCATCGAGCAGGTCGGCGGCGCCCTGGTCGCCAGCGCCGGGACGGTGGTGATCGGGCTGGGGATGCTGATCTTCTCGACCTTCGCCAAGATCCGCTACACCGGCCCGGCGATCGCCCTGAGCCTGACCATCGCCCTGCTCGCCGCGCTGACGCTGGCGCCGATGCTCCTGTCGTGGCTGGGCGGCGTGATCTTCTGGCCGTTCCGCCCCCCGCACCACACGCCCGGCGAGGATCGCGAGCGCGAGGGCCTGGAAGAAGTGCCGATGAGCGGCTTCTGGGTAGCCGTGTCGAGCCTCGTCGTCCGCCATCCCCTGTGGATCCTGACGATCAGCCTGGCGGCCCTGGTGCCGCTCGCGGTGATCGGGGCCAGGACGACCTCGAACTACAGCCAGCTGGCCGACCTCGCCGCCGACCGGCCCAGCGTCGTCGGGGCCTCGGTGATCCGGCGCTACTTCGCCGTGGGCGAGCTGAGCCCGACCGTCGCGGTCGTCGAGCACCCCAAGGTCGACTTCCGCACGCCCGAGGGCCGCGAGAAGGTGGCCGAGGTGACGAGGCGGCTCCTCGCCGTCCCGGGCGTGGCCGAGGTCCGCTCGCTGAGCCAGCCGCTCGGCAGGCCGCCGATGCCCGAATCGGAGATGAACTTCCTCCAGAAGATGGCCGACCGCGCCCTCCGCGCCGCGGCCGACGGCCGCTACGTCAGCGTCAAGCCGAAGGACGGCGAGCCGCCGAACCACATCACCCGGCTCGACGTCGTCTTCGCCAGCGACCCGTTCTCCAAGCAGAGCCTGGACGCCCTCTCCTCCGTGGAGGAATCGCTGAACACCTCCGGCATGCCCGGCGGGCCCATCCACGGGGCGACGGCGATCGGCCTGGCCGGGTCGACCTCCGCCGTCAACGACCTGATGCGCGTCACCACCGGCGACGAGCGCCGGATGTACTTCCTCGTGACCTTCGGCGTCTACGTCATCCTCGTCGGCCTGCTGCGACGCCCGGGGACCTGCCTCTACCTGATCTTCACGGTCGTCCTGGGGTATCTCGCTTCGCTGGGGATCACGGAGCTGGTCTTCAAGGGCCTGCACCACGGCCCCGAGCCGTGGGGCGGGCTGGACTGGACCGTCGGCTTCTTCCTGTTCGTGATCCTGGTGGCGGTGGGCGAGGACTACAACATCCTGCTCATGGCCCGCGTCATCGAGGAAGAGGCCAAGTTCGGGGCCGTCGAGGGGACGCGCCGGGCCGTCGCGCACACCGGCGGCATCATCAGCTCGTGCGGCCTCATCATGGCCGGGACCTTCGGCTCGATGCTCACCGGCAGCCTGACCTCGCTGAAGGAGCTGGGCTTCTCGCTGGGCCTGGGCGTCCTGCTCGACACCTTCCTCGTCCGGCCGATCCTCGTCCCGGCGTTCGTCGTCGTCGCCGACAAGCTCTGGAACGACGTCCCCCCCGACAGGTCGAAGCCCGCGCCGGCGAAGCTCCCGGAGCCCTCCGCCAACGGCAAGGCCCACGGCCCCGAGAAGCCCGACGAGGCCCTCGTCCCCGACGCCGTCGACTCCTGCCTGGGCGAGTTCTACGAGGAATAACCCGGAGGCCGCCGCATGCCGCTCGTCCCGATCCTCGCCGCGGTCGCGATCCTGGCGGCCGAGCCTCCCGAAGGGGGCCGCCTGGATCTCCCGTCCGACGCCCGGCTGTTCATCCCGGATCGCTGGGAGCCCCGGGACGGCGTGGTGGACGTCGTCCTCCACCTGCACGGCACGCCGACCGTGACCGAACCGGCCCTGGAGGCCGCGGGCCGGGACGCGGTCCTCGTGTCGTTCAACCGCAAGGGGCTCTCCGCCGCTTATGCCGGGCCGTTCTCCGACCCGTCCCTGTTCCCGAAGCTCCTCGACGAGACCTCGAGGGCCGTCGCCGAAAAGCGACCGGGCGGCCCCTACCGCATCGGGAAGGTGATCGTCAGCAGCTTCAGCGCGGGATTCGGAGGCGTCCGCGAGTTGCTGAAACAGCCGATGGCCTTCGACCGGATCAATGCGATCGTCCTGGCCGACTCCCTCTACTGCGGCTACGAGGGCGACCCGGCGGCGAAGCGCGTGAGCGCCGACCTGATGGCCGGCTTCCGGCGCTTCGCGCGCGAGGCGGTCGAGGGCCGAAAGTCGATGCTCGTCACCCACTCGGCCCAGGTCCCGCCGGGCTACGGCAGCACCACCGAGACCGCGGACGACCTGCTGACATTCGTGGGCGTCGCCGCCGAACCCGACGCGACCGACTGGGGCGACGGCTGGGAACAATCGCGACGCGCCTCCAAAGGCCGGTTCGCCGTCCTCGGCTTCGCGGGCGAGGGCCCCGAGGACCACATGCGCCATCTCAGGCGCATCGGCGACCTGTGGAAGCGTCTCCCCTCCCCTTCCCCGGCCTCTTGACGGCCGATCGCGAGATCCCGCCCCGCGGCCGATCCCCCCTTGACTGGGGCCGGCACCGGCGCAAAAATTAAAAGCAAGCATGCAATCGAACGACGATTCAAGCGTCGGGCTTCGAATCGCGTGGCGAGGGCCGCGAGAATCGGGTAGCTTGACGCGTAGGACTTTTGTCCGGCTGAACGGACGGCCGGGACCGAGGTCGCGTCTCCAACTGGCCGAGGGAATTTCGATGCGCCGCAATCGCTCCGGGCGACACCCCGTGTCGGGCTTCACGCTGATCGAGCTGCTCGTCGTCATCGCCATCATCGGCGTGCTGGTGGCCCTCCTCCTCCCGGCCGTCCAGTCCGCGCGCGAGGCGGCCAATCGGTCGCAGTGCCAGAACAACCTGAAGCAGTTGGGGCTCGCGGCGCAGGAGTATCACGACACGTTCAACGCGTTCCCGGCCGGCTGGTATTGCTCGCCGCCGGTCTACGACCCGGCCAACCCCCAGACGGTCATCGGCGGCGACGTCACCGGCTGCGCGACCGTCGGCACGCCGTACCAGCCCTATCAGTGGAGCGGCCTCGTCGGGGTCTTCACGAAGCTGGAGCAGGGGAACCTCTTCAACGAGATCAACTTCTACTTCGCCCCCAACAACATCGCGAACACCACGGCCGTCCGGCGCACGCTGTCGGGGTTCGTCTGCCCGTCCAACCGCCGGCCCGAGACGACGACCCAGACCGGGTCCACCCAGAAGATGGGGCCGTCGGACTACCGCGGCAACATGGCCGCCGGCATGATCCTCCCCGACTCGTCCGGCAACTGCCCGACCCAGGATCCGACGAACGTCTACTGCCTCAACTTCGACAACGGCGTGACGTATCAGAACTCGACCTGCGGCATGGCCGACATCACCGACGGCACCACCAACACCTGCCTCTTCGGCGAGACCATCGCCCCCAACGGCGTCTGGGCCCCGGCCACCAGCTGCTGCGTCCGCACCAACAACGACCGGACCATCAACCGGCCGATCGTCTCCAACGGCCAGAACTACTACACCTACTGGTCGAGCAAGCACCCCGGAACCGTCAACTTCGTCAACTGCGACGGCTCCATCCGGTCCATCGCCGCGACGATCAACAAGGCCGTCCTCAACAAGCTGATGACCCGCAACGGCGGCGAGACCGTCTCGGCCGACGAGACGAAGTGACGCCAGCCTGAGGCGCGAATCGCGACGACGTCAAGGGGCGGTCGGGAGGGATGATCCACCCGGCCGCCCTTCGTCATGCGCGGACCCCTGGCGAAGGGCTTCGACCTTTGTAAGCGTCTGAAGGCGAGCCATCTTGCAGCGGCGAGACCCTCGCGGGCCTGATGAGTTTCGAGCACGTCGAGCGGGCCGGGCGCTGGCCGCGGTGGGAGCGGCGCGCGCGGTTCAATGAACTCGGCCTCGGCTAACTTGGAAACGGGGGGCGTCCCTCCGCGAGCGCCGCGAGGATCGCCTCGATGCGCCGCGTGCGCGTCTCGATCCGCTTTGCGGACTGGAGGCGGTAGTAGATGCTGTAGACCTGCGCACGCTTCAGCGTCGCGAAGAACGCCTTGGCGACGGGATGGGCGTCGAGCATGCGGAGGAAGTCTTCGGGCAGCTCCATCTCGGCCGAGCCCGCGTAGGCGTGCTCCCAGCGCCCATCGGCGCGCGCCGCTTCGACGTGGACCAACCCCGCGGGCTGCATGCGCCCCTCGGCGATGAGGCGATCCGCGTGCTCGCGGTTCTTCTTCGACCAGCTCGACTTTGGGCGGCGGGGCGTGAGCCGCTGGAGGAACGACGTGTCGTCGAGCGGACGCTTCACACCGTCGATCCATCCCCACGCGAGGCAGACGATGACGCAGTCTTGCCAGCTCACCGAGGGCGTGCCGGAGTCCTTCTTGAAGATCCGCACCCAGAGTTCGCGCTCCCTGGCGTGGTTCGCCTTGAGCCACTTGTCGAGGTCCTTCTGCGTGGGGAACGCAAGCGATTCGCTCTCGGTCATCACACCTCCTGTGCCCTTACACTATGAGCGCGGTCGCGCCTTCGGCGCGCTCGCGCCGCCGAACAGCTTGCTCGCCGGCGGCGGAGGCCGAGTGAGCTACGAATCAGGGGAGAGCCTACCCGACCCTCCGGTCGGGTGCAGCGCCTGGTTCGGCGTGCCCTGGCAACCCCGTCGACTCTTCCCGGGCCGGCCGCTCCTTCGCACCGGATCCGACATCCTCGACCTGCGTCACCGCCGAAATGAGGGCCCCGATCGTTCTATGAAAAGATGCGGTCTACCGGACGGACTCCGACCTTTGGCGCTGGTTTTGCCACTCGTAAGGCCCGGGGGCGGCCCCTTGCTCCGTCCCCGCCAGGCGTCCCAGGAAACCTTGCACCGCAACCCCGGAGACACCGATGGAACGTCGCGAACTCTTGGCCCTCCTCGGCGCCGGCGCGGCCGGCCTGATGGCGGGCGGCACGGCGAAGGCGGGCGACGACGACAAGAAGAAAGAGGAACACCACGCCCACATGAAGACCATGGGCGAGTGCGCCTTGATCTGCAACATGACCGCGGCCCACAGCCTGATGGAGCTGAAGAAGGAGGGCTCCGAGAACCGCGAACAGTTCGCCAAGATCGCCTGCGCGACCAACGACTGCCAGTCCTTCTGCGTCCAGGCCGTCACCCTCATGGCCCGCCACAGCCCGATGGCCATGTACGCCCACAAGGCCTGCGCCGACGCCTGCCGCGACTGCGCCGAGGCCTGCGAGAAGTCGCAGGACGAGAAGATCAAGAAGTGCGCCGAGATCTGCCGCGAGTGCGAACGCGCCTGCCGCGCGTGCTGCGAGAAGGCGGCCTGACGACGCCCCGCGCCCGCCCGCCGGTCGCGAGGCGGGCGCGTCCCCCCGGGTCAGCCCAGCTCGGCCGGCGGGTTCGCACCTTCCACCAGCCGCAGCGGGCGGCCGTCGGGGGCGAGGAACTTGTGCTCGGGGTCGATGCCGAGCTTCGTGTACAGGACGTGCGCCAGGTCCGCCGGCGTCACGGGCCTGTCGGCGGGGGAATCGCCCTTCGCGTCGGTCGAGCCCAGGGCCAGGCCGGAGGGGAGGCCCGCGCCGGCGAGGAGCACGCTGTTGGCGCGGCCGTGGTGGTCGCGGCCCGCGTTCTGGTTGATCTTCGGCGTCCGGCCGAATTCGCCCATCATCACGACCAGCGTGTCGTCCAGCAGGCCGCGGTCGGCCAGGTCGACGATCAGCGCGGCGAGGCCCTTGTCGAGCGCCGGCGCGAGCTGGTCCTTGATGGTCGGGAAATTCTGCTGGTGCGTGTCCCACCCCAGCGGGCCGGGGCCGCGGTCGTTCACGGTGACGAACGAGACGCCGGCCTCGATCAGCCGGCGGGCGAGCAGGCACGATTGGCCGAACGTGTTGCGGCCATACCGCTCGCGGACCTCGGGCGACTCGTCGGCGAGCCGGAACGCGGCCTGCGCGGCGTCGGAGGTCATCAGTGAATACGCCTGGTCGGCGAACTGGTCGCGGCTGCGCGTGAGGTCCGTCGGCGGGACGTCGCGGGAGAACTCGTCCAGGCTCCTGACCATCGCCCGACGCCGCAGCAGGCGGTCGAGCGTCACCTTGTCGGGCGGCGACAGGTTGCTGACGCGGAACCCATCCTGGTTCGGGTCGCCCGAGACGGCGAACGGGTCGTAGGCGGGCGTCAGGTAGCCGCTCGACGAGAAGATGGGGGCGTCCGGCACGGCGACGTAAGGGGGCAGCATCCCGCGGTCCGCCTCGCGCCACTTGGAGACGGCGCTGCCGTAGCTCGGGTAGACCTGGGCGGGCGTCGGCCGATAGCCCGTCAGCAGGTGGTGCGCGGCGCGGTCGTGGTCGGCCTCGGGCGAGGTCATGCTGCGGATCAGCGTGACGCGGTCGAGGATCTTCGCCAGCTCGGGCAGGACCTCGCTCACCTTCACGCCGGGCAGCGCCGTGTCGATCGCCTTGAACTCGCCGCGGACGTCGTCGGGGGCGTCGGGCTTGGGGTCGAAGGTGTCGATGTGCGACGCCCCGCCCGCCAGCCAGACGAGGATGCAGTTCTTGGCCTTCGCCGGCCCGGCCGCCCCGAGCGCCCGCAGCCGCAGGCCGTGCTCGAGCCCCAGGCCGAGGAATCCCAAAGCTCCGGCCTTCAGCACGGCCCGGCGCGAGGGGCCGGGGCAGGCGATCGGTCGCGTCTTCCTCGTCATGGCGGGCCTCCGTCGGACGTCCCCGTACCGATCAATGATTGAACGCGAATTCGCGCGAGTTGAGGAGCGCCCAGAACAGGTCTTCCGCGGCCTCCGGGAGCGACGTCGCCTGCTTCAACTCGGCCGCCCACCGCGACGACTCCTCGGCCGAGGGGGGCCGGCAGACCGTGCGATAATACAGGTTCTCGACCAGCTCCTCCGGCTCCAGCTCCAGCTTGAGGGCCGAGGCGAGGTAGCCGTTCAGGTTGCCGACCTTGCTCTCGATCACGTCGCCGCCGATGAGCAGCAGCGATTGCTTGAGGCTCAGCGGCGGCGTCTGGACCGACGCGCAGGTCGTGGTGCGCGGGCAGCGGCCGAAGGTGTCGAGGATCGCGCTGGCGACGCCGGGATCCGAGATCCGGATGGCCCGCGTGTTCGCCGCGCGGTTGGGGAAGCGGTTGGCGACGCCCGTCGCCTGGGCCAGCGCATCGGCCATCTGGTGGGCCGAGAGCGGCCGGGGCGCATGGTGCGAGAACCAGCGGACGTCGGCCTCGTTCCCCGGGATCGTGCCGGACGACAGGCCGTACGCCTTCGACGTCGCGATGGTGCGGATCAGGCCGCGGAGGTCGTACTTCGTCGCGATGAAGTGGGCGGCGAGGGCGTCGAGCAACTCCGGATGGACGGGCGGGTTGGAACGGCTCATGTCGTCGGGGGGGTCGACGATCCCCTTACCGAAGAGTTGCGCCCAGGCCCAGTTGACCGTCGCGCGGGCGAAGTAGGGGTTCTCGGGCGCGGTGATCCAGTCGGCCAGCGCGACGCGCGGGTCGGCCCCTTCCGCGATCGTCGGCCTGCGGCCGTCCAGGAACCTCGGCTCGGTCGGCTTCCCGGTCCGCAAATGGTTGACGACGCCGCCGGGGTTCACGCCGATCATCGTGCGGGCCCCCGCCATCATCCCCCCCGCCATCCCCTGCCCCGTCCGCTGGACCTTGGCGAAGAACGCGGCCAGGCCGTAGTAATCGTCCTGGGTCCAGACGTCGAACAGGTGGTCGTGGCACTGGGCGCAGCGCATCCGGAGGCCCAGGAAGCGCTGGGCCGTCTGCTCGGCCGCCGCGGTCGGCTCCAGGGCGTCGACGGCGTAATTGACCGGCCCGCCACCGTCGACGTCGTTCGGGTCGCCGAGGGCCGTCAGCAGCGTCTTCACGACCTGGTCCCAGGGCGTATTCTCGGCCAGGCGTGCGTCCAGCCATTCCTGATAGCGGTACGCCCCGTTCCCCTGCCTCGCCGCACTGATCTGGAGCAGGTCGCCCAGCTTGATCCGCCAGAACTGGACGAACTCGGGACGGGCCAACAGGTCGTCGACCAGCTTCGCCCGCTTGTCGGGGCCCTCGTCGGCGACGAAACGGCGGATCTCCTCCGGCGAGGGCGGCCCGCCGGTGAGGTCGAGCGTGACCCGGCGCAGGAAGGCGGCGTCGGTCGCGGGGGGGCTCGGGGGGACCTTCAGGGCTGCCAGCCGGCGGAACAGCGGGCCGTCGATCGGGCCTTCCTTCGGGAGCTTGGCGAAATCGTAGTCCAGGTCGGGGTTCACCGCCGCGCCGAGCCGGGTCGTCGCCACGAGAGCCCCGTAGCGGACGACGACGTCGGCCTCGCCGCGGCGGAGCAACTCGGCGCGGCCTTTGGTGTCGACGGCGACGGTGGAGTCGTCCAGGGTCTTGTAGATCGACTGGCGGGTGACGTCGCGGCGGCGGCCGTCGGCGTGCTCGGCCAGGACGCGGACCTGGCGGACGCCGGGGCCGGCGAGCATCGCGTCCGGAGGCTCGATCACGAGCTTCGCAACCGCCGACCTCGTCGCCCCGGAGGCCCGAGGCGCGCCGGCCTGGATCCAATCGACGAGCGTGCGGAGTTCGGGCGAGCCTGCCGACAACCGAGGGCCGCCGCCGTGATCGACCCGGCCCGTCGCCTTGAGGACGAACAGGCTGCGCTCGGGGTCCATCAGGGAGATCCGCCGACGCGCCGAGTCTCTCGCGATCGCGAGGTGGTCGCCGTCCGGATCGTAGCCGAACAGCGAGAGGTGGAAGCCGTTCTGGCCGTCGGCCTTGCCGTGGCAGCCGCCGGTGTTGCAGCCCGCCTTGCTCAGGATCGGCTCCACGTCCTGGGCGAAGTCCCACGATCGGCCCTCGCGGGGCTCGACCACGATCCGGGCCCGGGCCTCGGCCCCGTCGTGCGTCGCGACGACCTCGACCGTCCCGGCGGCGATCGGCAGGACGTAGCCCGAGGCGTCGACCGTGGCGATCCCGGGAGGCTGGGCGCTCCAGGCGATGCCGGTGGAGACGCCTCGGACGATCCCGTCGGGCGTCTTCTCGGCCGCGAGGAGTTGCAAGCCCGGGGCGTCGGCCGCTATCGTAAAGTCCTTCGGGTCGATCGCGAGCGTCCGCGCGGGCTTCTCGGCGGGCCGGACGACGGCCGGCGCGGGCTCGACCTTCGGGGGCGGCCCGGCGGGCGGCGCGGATCGTCCGCAACCGAGGTGGGCGGACAGCAGTCCGATCGCTATCATGGGACCGAGCCGACGGCGGGACATGGGGCCGGCCTCCTCTCCCGACGCGGACCATTCCGACGATCGCACGACAAACGTCGGATGGATTGTACCGCGCGACCTCGGCACGACAATCGAAAAACCAGACGGCTCGTTAGCAAAAGGGGACGGCGACCATGGGCAAGGGCGACAGGCGGACCAGGCGCGGCAAGGTGGCCCGGGGGACTTTCGGCAAGAGCCGCCCCAAGGCGGAGACGCTGCGCAAGGACAAGGCCACGGCCGCGAAGGCCGCCGCCGAGGCCGCGGCCCCGGCCCAGGGCTGAGGCCGCGCCGGGGGCGGGGGTTCGTCCCCGCCCCGCCGCTTCGCTTCGGCTTGAAGGCGGCGTAAGATTATGTCGGAGTCGGGAGCGGAGCCCGGACGGAGGAGCCAGGAGCCACCTCATGGCCAAGTTGCGCCTGCTGAAGACCGGACACGGCGACCTCATGCTCGCCGAGTGGGACAAGCAGCGGCCCGAGACCGTCGAGGCCGCCGCCGCGCAGTTCGCCGAGCACGTCACACCCGGCCGCATGGCCTTCCGGCTCGACGGCCCGGGCCAGACCCGGATCATCAAGCAGTTCGACGCCACGGCCCCGGAGATCCTCATCGTCCCGGCCGTCCAGGGCGGCTGAGGGGCGGCGCATGATCCGAACCGGGTATCTGCGCTGGGAGATCGACGTCGCCGACGAGCGCTGCGCCGCCGACCCCTATTCCCGCGAAGTCGTCTTCCTCGCGCGCCCCACCCATCGCGTCGTCCGCGTCCGCACCACCGGCCACGCCGACGCCGCCGCCCGCTTCGTCCGCGGGGAGGCTTCGTATAATAGCGTGCTGAAGACGCTCGACGATCGCCGGGGCGAGGTCGACCTGACCATCCCCGACGTCGGCCCCCGCCGCTTCCGCTACTCCGAATCCGACCGGATGAAGATGCTCCGGTACTGGATGGAGAAGCTCCAGCGCGAGGCGTCCGCGTTCGCCTTCGAGGTCGTCGCCGCCGCCTCCTCGTTCACGCAACTGGTGATCGCCAGCCAGGCCCTGCGCTCGGGCTACGCGAAGCTCGTCGAGAGCGAGATCTTCCGCGTCATCGAGGGCAAGAGCCAGCCCCAGCCCACCTCCGACGAGCCCGTCCGGATCGACGCCGCCGACTACCAGCAGGGCGTCCCGGAGCTGGTCGCCGCCGAGCTGGTCCGCGACGTCGTGGAGCCGAAGGAGTTCCACGAGTTCTGCCAGTTCGACTGCATCACCATCCTCCACGGCGACAAGTACTACCGCATCCCGCGCAAGACGCACGGCCTCATCGAAGTCTGGGACGCCAAGACCAAGCAGGCCGTCTGCCGCCTGTGCGTCGTCTTCCAGGACCCCGGCATGCCCCCCTCCGACGAGGTGGTCATGAAATACCTCATCGCCAAGCACCAGCCCGACATGCTCTGGCAGACCGGCGTCCGCTTCGCCCCCCCCAAGGGCCGCTTCGAAGTCACCCCGCCCCGGCGCTGGTCGGTCGACTGACGATCCGGCCCCGGGATTTGGGAAGGCCGCTGTCACGCGACGGGGGGATTGCAACGGGGCCGGCTCGACCCCTCCCTGCCGCCGTCGTGGTGCTGCGTCGAAAACATGGGAGTGCGAGCAGGGATCCCACCTTCTCCCCTCGTGGGAGAAGGTGCCCCGGAGGGGCGGATGAGGGGGGCGCGACCCAAGGCCGTCGGATTTCCAATCCTCGTAGGCTGGGTCGGGACCCAGCCCGGGATACGCGATGCCTCATCCGGGCTGGGTCCCGACCCAGCCTACGGGGGGGGCCGGACGTGGCATGCGACGCCGATCGTCCCTCATCCGGCCTGCGGCCACCTTCTCCCACGAGGGAAGAAGGATGATTCTCGTCAGCCCCGGGATGGCTCACGTGACGCCGCCCGGGCCACCGTCTCGTCCGAGTTCGAGTCGACCCTCGATCGCGTTGAGCGAAGAGTGTCGCTTTTCGCGAATTCCTGAAATCTCGCCGCGTCCGCCGCAGACCATATCGGGAGAAGGGATGGTCCGCCGCTCCTTGACAATCCGGCCGAATGGAAAACCGACGGGCCGAAACCCGGAGACGCGATGAAGCCGCTTCCGAGCAGCTCGGGCTCGATCCCTCCGTAGGGGGCGAGGCATGCCTGGACGCGGACGACCGAAGCCCAAATCTCGACATCAGCGAAAACGACGACCGAAGCCAAACTTTTCACGACGCAAGTCGCCACCCTGCCAAGGATTGCAACCGGCAAGCAGGCAACTCCATGCTCACGATCGGACCCAATTTCCGCCCCCTCGGCGGGGCCGACGAGGGATCAGATCTGGTAGTTCAACCGCTGGGGATAGGCGTCGTCGGGACGGAGGTCGCCGGGGACGCCTTCGCGATAGCGGAGGTTGGGCGTCTCGATCGTGACGGTGGTCCCGGGGGCCACGCTCCGGGTGACCCAGGCGGACGAGCCGATCACGGCCTTGCGTCCGATGACGGTGTCGCCGCCGAGGATGGTGGCGTTGGCGTAGATGACCACGTCGTCCTCGATCGTCGGGTGCCGCTTCCGGCCCCGGACGATGTCGCCGGTGGACTCGTCGCGGGGGAAGCTCAGGGCACCCAGGGTCACGCCCTGGTAGATCTTCACGCGGTCGCCGATCTCGGTGGTCTGGCCGACGACGACGCCGGTGCCATGGTCGATGAAGAACTCCCGCCCGATCGTCGCCCCGGGATGGATGTCGATCCCGGTCTTGCCGTGGGCGTACTCGGTCATCATCCGGGGGATCAGGGGGATCCCCAGGTTGTACAGCTCGTGGGCCAGGCGGTAGACGGTGATCGCGGAGAGGCCCGGGTAGCAGAAGACGATCTCGTCCTGGCTGGAGGCGGCGGGGTCGCCTTCGTAGGCCGCCTTGACGTCGCCCGTGGCCATCTCGCGCAGGTCGGGGATCCGCTCCAGGAACTGGCTGGCGAAGACCTCGGCCCTGGCCTCGGCGTCGGCGAGGGGCTCGCGGGCCTTGCAATCGTGCTGGAAGGCCCGGGCGAGCTGCTGGCAGAGCCGGTCGTAGAGGCTGTCGATCAGGTCGCCGACGTGGTAGGCGACGTTCCCCATGTGGAGGTTCTGCCGCCGGCCGTAGCCGGGGAAGATGATCTCGCGGAGGTCGCCCAGGATCTCGACCACGTCCCGGTAGCTGGGGAGGGGAGAGTGGCCGAGATGGTTGATCGAGCCGCAGCCCTTGTAGGTCGCGACGATCCGGGCGGTGAGGTCCGGAAGCGTCTCGCGCAGCTTCCCGTTCGCATTCAGGTCCGTCGCCATGTCCCGCCTTCCCCGCCGACGCCCCACGCCGCAGCCCGGAAACACCCCAGCATCTTACGGCATCCTTCAAGCCCGGATCAACGCGGCCGGCGCGCGGGGGGCCGACGCATCAACGCCTTCGTTGACTTGCCCCCGGCCCGCCCCTAGCATGACTCGGGGCCCCGCCCCCGCCCTCGTGGATCGACATCCCGCGCGACGACCTGGGAGGAAAGCATCGTATGCCGACGGATCGTCCCCGGACGCTCGGCGAGCTGCGCCAAAGCGGCCATCGTCTGGAATCGGTCAAGGACGAGATGAGGCGCAACCTCGTCCGCAAGCTCCGGGCCGGCGAGCCCCTGTTCCCGGACATCCTCGGCTACGAGGATACGGTCGTCCCCCAGATCCAGAACGCGATCCTCTCGCGCCACGACATGCTCTTCCTCGGCCTCCGCGGCCAGGCCAAGACGCGGATGCTGCGCCAGCTCGTCCACCTGCTCGACGAGGCGACGCCGATCGTGGAGGGGTCGGAGATCCACGACCACCCCTACCGCCCGATCTCCAGCTACGCCCGCCAGCTCGTCGCCGAGAAGGGGGACGATACGCCGGTCGCCTGGATCGGCCCCGACCAAAGGTACAACGAGAAGCTGGCCACGCCCGACGTCACCATCGCCGACCTGATCGGCGAGGTGGACATGATCAAGCACGCCGAGGGCCGCTACCTCTCCAGCGAGGCCACGATGCACTACGGCCTGATCCCGCGCACCAACCGCGGGATCTTCTGCATCAACGAGCTGCCGGACCTCGCCCCCAAGATTCAGGTCGGCCTGTTCAACGTCCTGGAGGAGCGCGACATCCAGATCCGCGGCTACCCGATCCGGATGGAGCTGGACCTCTGCCTGGTCTTCTCGGCCAACCCGGAGGACTACACCAACCGCGGCCGCATCGTCACGCCGCTGAAGGACCGCATCGGCTCCGTGGTGCGGACCCATTACCCGCTGACCCGCGAGGTCGGCATGGCGGTGAACGACCAGAACGCCTGGCTCGACCGCTCCGAAGTCGGCCCCGAGCTGGCCGTCCCCGTCTACATCAAGGAGGTGGTGGAGGAGGTCTCGCGGCTGGCCCGGACCTCGCCGCACGTCAACCAGCAGTCGGGCGTCTCGGTCCGGATGTCGATCGCGAACCTGGAGAACGTCGTCTCCAACGCCGAGCGCCGGGCGCTGCTGGCCAGGGAGCCCGCGATCGTCCCGAGGATCGGCGACCTGGCCTCGGCGCTGTCCAGCTCGCGGGGCAAGCTGGAGCTGACGATGGCCGAGGAGGACGGCCACGAGGACAAGCTGATCCAGCGGATCATCGACGAGGCGGTCAAGAACGTGTTCACGCTCCACTTCGACGCCCGCGAGTTCCGGCCGGTCGTCCAGCACTTCGAGTCGGGCCAGACCGTCGAGACCGGCGACATGCTCGGCTCCCAGGCGATCCTCGACCGCGTCGCCAGGGCCCCCGGCCTCCGCAAGCGCGCCGAGGAGGCCGCCGCCGAGCTGGTCCCGGCCGCGAAGTCGCCCGCCGCCAGGCTCGCCGCCGCGGCCGGCGTCGCCGAGTTCATCCTGGAAGGGCTCCACGTCCACAACAAGCTCAACAAGTCGACCCGGAAGGGCGGGACGTCGTACCAGCGCTGACGCCACGCCCGCCACGTCCCCACCGAGGCCGCGACCGCACATGGCGACCCATGAATACTCGAAGTGGGACGGCTCGCAGGAGTTCCAGCCGCAATCGGCGGACAAGCTCTTCGAGCAGATCTCCGAATACCTGATGCAATACGGCGAGGACGTCCTGCGCAACCTCGACGACGTGGACGACGACGACCTGCCGGAGGTCGTGGAGATGATCCAGAAGGAGGGCCTGATCGAGCGCGACGAGGAGGGCCGCTGGTCCGTCACGCCCAAGGGCCTCCGCAAGATCCAGGACAAGTCGCTCCACGACCTGTTCCTGACCTTCAACCGCGACGCCCTCGGCCGCCACGAGACCCAGCAGAAGGGCGAGGGGACCGTCTCGCTCGAAGACACCCGCTCCTACGTCTTCGGCGACCCGCTCGCCAACATCGACATGCACGAGACCCTCAAGAACGCCTACATCCGGCAAGGCGGGGGCGTCCCGATCCGGCTGAGCCAGGAAGACTACGTCGTCCACGAGACCGAATACCAGACCCGTTGCGCCACGGCCGTCCTGATCGACATGAGCGGTTCGATGGGGCGCTACGGCAAGTATTACACGACCAAGAAGGTCGCCGTGGCCTTGCAGGCGCTGGTGCGGGCGCAATACCCGCAGGACTCGATCCAGATGATCGGGTTCTATACCTTCGCCAACAAGATGACCGAGCGCGAGCTGCTGAACTCGGCGCCCAAGCCGGTGAGCATGTACGACAGCCGCATCCACCTGCGGTACGACATGGACGACCCGAAGGGCCGCGTGCCGCAGCACTTCACCAACATCCACGCCGGCCTCCGCCTGGCCCGCAGCCACCTGCTGAAGCAGGCGGCCGGCAACAAGCAGATCATCGTCATCACCGACGGCGAGCCCACCGCGCACATCGAGGGCCGCGAGGTCGTCCTGATCTACCCCCCTGCCGAGAAGACCGCGGCGCACACGCTGGCGGAGGTCCGCCGCTGTGCGGCGGCGGGCATCCGTGTCTCCAGCTACGCCCTGATCGAGGACTATTTCTACCTGGGCCTCGTCAACTTCGTGCAGGAGATGGCCCGCGTCTCCAACGGCGTGGCGGCCTATTGCTCGTGCGAGGACCTCGGCAAGTTCGTCTTCGAGAGCTTCGTCGGGGGCCGCCACACCAAGCGCTACGGCGCGTGAGGGTCAGGAGAGCTGCTTGACCATGCTATAAGGGACCACCTTCACCCCGCGCTCGCGGAGGCTGGAGAGCCCCTGGCGCAGCAGTTCGAGCTGCTCCCGCCACTCCGCCTCGTCGAGCGGCTCGCCCCCCTTCGGCGCGTGTGCGGGATCGGTCAGCTCGCGTTCATCCATCAGGAAGACCAGGTCGCCGCGGGTCAGCAGGAGCGACTCGATGAGGCGGCGGGTGCGCTCGACGTGCTCCGAGCGCCGGGCCCGGCCGCCGGCGCCGACGAGGGCGAGGACGCTCAGCTCGATCCCCGCGGCCTTGGCGTCGGCGGCGAACGCCTGGAGGTCGGCGTCGTACCAGTCCTTGCCGTAGGCCCGGCGCACCTCCGGCGCGCCCGACTCCACGCCGAGGCCGATGCGCGTCAGGCGGCGGTCGTAGGCGGCCCGGAGGCCGTCGAGGTCGATCACCGGCTCCTGGAAGTCGTCGAGGAAGGCGTGGACGTCGTCGATCGCGGGCCCGTCCTCGTCGCGAAGGCCCCGGCCGATGAGGTCCAGGTAGGCCAGGACGTCGGCCTCGCGGAGGCGCAGGAGGTCGGCGCCGGCGAGGTACGCGCTCCGGGTCTGGGCCAGGCGTCGGCCGAGCAGGCCGGAGACCTCGCGGACGTGGGCCTCGAACTCGTCGGGCGAGCGGACGCCATGCTCGCGGACGGTCCCGGCGGCGAACGCCCGGCCGTCCCGATCGCCGACGGTCGCCTGGAGGACGACGGCGTTCGGGCAGTCGGGGGGGAGGAAGGCGAGCGGCCGGTAGGTGCGACGGTATCGCGCTTCGAAGTCGGCCCAGGCGCGGGCGTCCCAGGCGGCGATGCGGCCGAGGAAGTCGCGCAGCTCGGCCTCGCCGATCGGCCGGGCCTTGTCGTCGGGCGGGTCCAGGCGTCGGCCCCGGCCCGCGGACAGGTCGGCGAGCAGGGCGTCGGCGACGGCCCGGATCTCCTCGTCGACGCGGCGGGCGTCGGCCGGCTCCAGGGCCCGCCGGCGCATCACGAGGTTCGCCCCCTCGCGGACGCGGTCGACCTCGTGGACGGCGCCGTCGAGGCGGCGGATGAAGTGGCGGTCGCGGAGGTAGGCCCGCTGCCAGCGGCCTTCGAGGTCGAAGTGGTAGATCGGGGCGTCGCCGAAGTAGAGCGAGAAGGCCCCCTGCTTGAAGCCGGCGAAGACGAGGTCGCGCCCCTCCCACTGGTGGCCCTCGCGACGGGTGTACAACGCCCCCTTCTCCAGGAGACAGGCGGCCTCGTTCTGCTGCGGATTCATCCTGCGTCGTCCTCCTCGGACACTCGGGCGACGGTCGCCCCGCGGGAGCGAGATCGTCGACGGGTCGACGCGCGAAACGCTCTCGCCCGATTCGGTCCCCCGATTATACTAGGCCCCGGACGGGAGTTGAGGGTCCGGGCCGCTGGCGCGCGGACTTCGGCGAGCCAATCCGGCTCGCCTCCCCGCCCGCATGGAGGATGACGATGGAGCCGGAAGCTTCCCCGCCCGCCGCCCTCGCCCCGAAGGCCCGGCCGGCCTGGATCGAGCCGCTCGCCCTGGCCTCCCTGTGCCTGGCCCTTTACCTGGCCGGCAACGGCCGGACCGGGCTCTGGGACCGGGACGAGCCCCGCAACGCGGTGGCCGTCCACGAGATGCGGGCCCGGGGCGACTGGCTGTTCCCCACGTTCAACGGCGAGCCCCGCCATCACAAGCCGATCCTGACCTACTGGCTGATGGGCCTGGCGACCGCCGTCCTGGGCGAGGGCCCCGCGGGCATGCGCCTCCACTCGGCGCTGGCCGGGACGGGGACGTGCCTGCTCGTCTGGGGGCTCGGGCGGAGGATGCTGGGGGCGAGGGCGGGATTCCTCGCGGCCCTGATGCTCGCCGTCTCGCCGATCATGGTCGCCGAGTCCAAGATGGCGACGACCGACGCCACGCTCTCATTCTGGCTGATGGGATGTCAGCTCTGCCTCTACGAGTTGGCGCGTCGCGAGTCGCGGCCGATCGCGGTCGCGTTCTGGGTCGCGCTCTCCCTGGCCATGCTGACGAAGGGGCCGGTCGCGCCCGCCCTGCTGGCCGCGATCGCCCTGCCGGCCTGGTGGTGGGGCTGCCCCGTGGCGACGGTCTGGCGACGGCTGGAGTGGCGTCGCGGATTGCTGATCTGTTCGATCCTGGCCGCTCCCTGGTTCGTCCTGATGATCGGCGCGACGCGCGGGGAGTTCCTGGAGGTGGCGGTCAAGCAGCAGCTCCTCCAACGCGTCTCGTCCGAGATGGAGGAGCACGGCGCGTATCCGGGCTATTACGCGGCGATGTCGACGGTCCTATTCTTCCCGTGGTCGTGCCTGGTCCCGATGGGGATCGTCGCGGCCTGGAAGCGGCGGAAGGTCGACCCCAACCTGGCCTACCTGACGGCCTGGATCGTCGGGCCCTTCATCCTGCTGGAGTGCGTGCGGACGAAGCTCATCCATTACTACCTGCCCGCCTACCCCGCCTGCGCGCTGCTGGCGGCGTGGGTGGTGAAGTCCGTCGCCCGCCAGGAGGTGACGCTCCGGCGCTGGACGCTGGGGAGGCTGGCGCAGGGCATGATCGCCGGGATCGGCGTCGCGGCCGGGGTCGGGATGGCGGCCTCGGCGGTCGCGGCCCCGAGCGGGCTGGGCTTGCCGCTGGTCGCCTGCGGGCTCGTCCTGGGGCTGGGCACCGCGGCCGGGCTGCTGCACCTCCATCGCGGCCAGACCTGGGCCGGGGCCCGGTGGCTCGCGGGCGCGTCGGGCGGGATGATGCTGCTGATCGGGGGATGGCTGCTGCCGGCGGCCGAGCCCCTGCGCGTCTCGCGGATCGTCGGCGAACGCATGGCGGAGCTGCGCGCGAGGACGGGGCTCGATCCGCTGCTGATGGGCTACCAGGAACCGGGCGTCATCTACGCCTTCGGCTCGCCGATCGCCCTCACGCGGGAGGCGGGCGAGCTGCGCCGAAGGTTGGAGAAGTGCGGAGCCATGATCACCGCGGTCACCCCCGCCGAGTGGCCCGTCTTCGAAAAGAAGTTCGGAGTGACCTTCGAGAAGATCGAGGACGTCGTCGGCTTCAACCCGGCGAAGGGGAAATCGACGACGCTCCACCTGGCCGTCATCCGGAGCGCCCCCGACGCCTCAACGGCCCGGGCCTCGTCCGGCGAGGAGCCGCTCGTAAAGTGAGCGGAGCTGCGACGTCATCGTCTCGTGGCGGAACTGGTCGGCGAAGCGTCGTCGTCCTTCCGAGCCCAGCCGGTCCCGCAACGAGGCGTCGGCGGCGAGCCGCAAGACGGCCTCGGTCAACCCCGAGAGATCGCGGGGCTTCAGCAGGACGCCCGTCTCGGGCGTGACGACCTCGCGGGCCCCGTCGACGTCGTAGCTGATCGCCGGCCGTCCCACGAGGAGCGATTGCGGCAGCACACGCGCCAGCCCCTCGCGGAGGCTCGGGTGGATGACCGCGTCGACGCCGTTCAGCAGTTCCGGGATGCGGTCGGGCGGGACGAGGCCGGTCAGGATGAAGGCGTCGCGGATCCCCTTCGATTCCAGCTCGGCGATCAGCTTCTCGCGCAGGACGCCGTCGCCGATCCAGACGAAGCGGACGTTCGGGTCGGCTCCCAGGATCGCGGGCGCGGCGGCGATGATGTCGTCGTGACCCTTCAGCTCGAACAGCCGGGCGACGGTCGCGAACGCGACGTGCTCCGGGGCCAATCCCAGTTCGCGGCGGACGTCGTCGCGAGCCCGCCGCGGGTGCAGGAACGCATCGGCGTCCATCCCGCTGTAGACGGTGCTGAACTGCTCGGGACGGCCGACGCCCGCGGCGAGCGCCTGTTCCGTCATGGCGTCGCACACGCTGACGATGGCGTGGCAGCGCCTCGCGGCCCATCGCTCCAGGGCGACGTACAGGCGGTTGCGGCGGGCCGACTCGAACGGGCCGAACGGCAGGCCGTGGATGGTGTGGACGACGGCCGGGACGCGCTCGCGCCAGGCGGCGGCGCGGCCGACGATGCCGGCCTTCGAGCTGTGCGTGTGGACGACGTCCGGCTTGAGCCGTCGGAACGCCCGGCGCAGCTCGCGATACGCCTTCCAGTCGGTGGCCGGGCTGACGGCACGGATCAGGTGGGGCGTCAGCTCGACCTTGAGCCCCTGCTCCTCCGCGCGGCGGAAGAGGTCCCCTTCGGGCCCCTCGGCCGGTCCGGTGATGAGCGTGACGTCGTCGCCGTAACGATGATGCAGGCCCTCGACGGTCAGGAGCGTGTTCTCCTGCGCGCCGCCGAGGATCAGGCGGGTGATGACGTGGACGATCTTCATGGCGAGGGGGCTCGGACCTCGGGCGTGCGGTCGTAATTGACGCGGAGCAGGAACAGCCCGCGGGCCGGGGCGTTGGGGCCGGCCACGACGCGGTCCTCGGCGCGGAGTACCTCGCCCACCCAGGATTCGGGCCGCTTCCCGGCCCCGACCATCATGAGCGTGCCGGCGATCGCCCGGACCATGTTATAGAGGAAGCCGTCGGCCTCGACCTCCAGGTGGACGACGTCGCCGTGGCGCGTGGCCTCCACGTCGTAGATCGTCCGGACCGAGCTGAGGCGGTTGGGCCAGTCGGTCTCGAAGCTCCGGAAGTCGTGCCGGCCCAGCAGGGCGGAGCCGGCGCGGTTCATGGCGTCGACGTCGAGCCGGTGGAAGACGTGCCAGGCGTGCCGGAGTTCGAACGGGCTGGCGTACTGGTCGTTGTCGATCCGGTAGCGATACCGCTTGGAGCGGGCGTCGAGCGTGGCGTGGAACGCCTGCGGGACCTCGGCCGCCTCGCGGATGCGGACGTCGCGCGGCAGCATGTTGTTGAGGGCCCGGACGTAGACGGCGGGCTCGTGCCGCGCGGCGGTCAGGAAGTGGACGACCTGGCCGATCGCGTGGACGCCCGCGTCGGTCCGGCCGCTGGCGTTGGTGTTCGGGGCGGCCCCGGTGAGCCGCCCGATCGCCTCGTCGAGCACGGACTGCACGGTGCGCAGGCCGGGCTGGCGCTGCCAGCCGTGGAAGTCCGTGCCGTCGTAGGCGATCGTCAGCTTGATGTTGCGCATGTCCGGGGTGGTCGGCTCACGCGCGGGCGGGTTCGAGCTTCAGCAGGACCTCGGCGATCTGGACGGCGTTGGTGGCGGCGCCCTTGCGGAGGTTGTCGCTGACGCACCAGAACAGCAGGGCGTTCGGGTTCTTGAGGTCGTTGCGGATCCGGCCGACGAAGACGTCGTCGCGGCCCTCGGCCGAGGCGGCCAGCGGGTACCGCTTCGCGGTCGGGTCGTCGACCACGGTCACGCCCGGCGCCTTCGCCCACAGCGCCCGGGCGGCGTCGGCCGAGACGGGGCTCTCGGTCTCGACGAGGATGGACTCGCTGTGCGAGTACGACACCGGGACCCGCACGCACGTCGGGACGACGTCGATGGAATCGTCCCCCAGGATCTTGCGGGTCTCGTTCACCATCTTGATCTCCTCCTTGGTGTAGCCATTGGGGAGGAAGTCGTCGATGTGGGGGAGGCAGTTGTTGAAGATGGGGTGGGCGAACTTGGCGGGCGACGGCACCGGCTCGCCACGGCCGAAGGCGCGGGCCTGGGCCTCGTACTCGTCGATCCCCTTCTGCCCGGCGCCCGAGGCCGACTGATAGGTGCTGACGACGACCCGCTTGACCTTGAAGGCGTCGTGCAGCGGCTTGAGGGCCACGACCATCTGGATCGTGGAGCAGTTGGGGTTGGCGATGATCCCCCGATTCTTCGCCACGTCCTGGGGGTTGACCTCCGGGACGACCAGCGGGACCGTCGGGTCCATGCGGAAGGCGCTGGAGTTGTCGACCACGACCGCGCCGGCCGCGGCGGCGATCGGGCTCCACTCCAGCGAGACGCCCCCCGGCGTGCTGGACAGGACGATGTCGACGCCTTCGAACTCGCCCTTCTCCAGCTTCCGGACCGTGTGTTTCTCGCCGCGGAACGTCACCGTCTTGCCCGCGCTCCGCTCGGAGGCCAGGAACTTGATGGACGCGAGCGGGAACTCGCGCTCCTCCAAGAGGCGGATCATCCTCTCGCCCACGGCGCCGCTGGCGCCGACGACGGCTACGTTCTTCACGATCGGGGACTCCGGACGTTGGGAAGGCGGACGCTTCTCCCCCCATCTTACGCCGGCGCGACGACCTACGCCACGCGAAGCGCGCCGAGGGGGGGGACTCCGGCGGGTCGGTGCTGTGCGCGGGGCGGGGTCGACTTTAAAATATCACCCTTGGAGACGGCGAGCCCTCGGCCCGAGGCGCGAGGCGGCCTCCGGTCGCCTTCCGAGGCGGCCGACGCCCGAGAGGTTCGCCCTGCGCATTTTTCCTGGGGGTCGACGTCGTGAAAGTCCTGGTCATCGGCAAGGGGGGCCGCGAGCACGCCCTCTGCTGGAAGCTCAAGCAGTCGCCGCGAGTCACGGCGGTCTACTGCGCCCCCGGGAATGCGGGCACGGCCCTGGACGTGCAGAACGTCGCCATCGAGCCCCACGACCTCCGCGGCCTGGCCCAGTTCGCCCGCCGCGAGGGGATCGGCCTGACCGTCGTCGGGCCCGAGGAGCCGCTCACCAAGGGGCTCGTCGACTTCTTCCAGAAGGAGGGCCTGCGGATCTTCGGCCCGAGGCGCGACGCCGCCGAGTTGGAGGGGAGCAAGGTCTTCTCCAAGGACCTGATGCGCCAGGCGGGCATCCCCACGGCCGACTACCGGGTCTTCCGGGGCGCCCCCGACGCGGAGCACTACGTCCTCTCGCGCGAGGTCGCCCTGGTCATCCGGTCCCGCGGCCGGTCCACGATCCGCAACACGATCCACTGCCGGACCGCGGCCGAGGCCCTCGACGCCGTCGATCGGATCCTCGACCCGCGCGAGATGATGGGGCCCGGCGTCCAGGTCGAGATCGAGGACCGCGGGGCCCGGAAGGCTTATTCCTCGATCGCCGAGGCGCGCGAGGCCGTCCTCTCCTGCCCGGTCGGGCTGGTGGTCAAGGCCGACGGCCTGGCGGCCGGCAAGGGGGTCTACGTCTGCGGCAACCTCCGGCAGGCGCTCGACGCCATCGACCAGATCATGGTCCGGCGCATCTACGGCCAGGCCGGCGACCGGCTGCTGATCGAGGAGCGGCTCGACGGCCGGGAGACGAGCGTCCTGGCCCTGACCGACGGCCGCACCATCATCCCCCTGGCCTCCAGCCAGGACTACAAGCGGGCCCTCGACGGCGACGAGGGGCCCAACACGGGCGGGATGGGGGCCTTCTCCCCGACCCCGATGGTCACGCCCGAGCTGATGGAGGAGGTCGAGCGCGAGATCCTCGTGCCGATCGTCCACGCCCTGAAGCGCGCCCGCCGGCCGTTCCGCGGCGTGCTGTACGCCGGCCTGATGCTGACCAACCAGGGCCCCAAGGTCCTGGAGTTCAACGTCCGCTTCGGCGACCCGGAGACCCAGGTCATCCTCATGCGGCTCAAGTCCGACCTCCTGGACGCCCTGGAGGCCGTGGTCGACGAGCGGCTGGACTCGACCGAATTGGAGTGGGACCCGCGGCCCTCGGTGACGGTGGTCATGGCGGCCGAGGGCTACCCCGGCCACTACGAGCGGAACCGCGTCATCCAGAACCTGGCCGCGGCCGACGCCATGAAGGACGTGAAGGTCTTCCACGCCGGCACCAAGCTGCGGCCCGATCCCGAGCCCGGGCGCGACCCCCGCGTCGTCAGCGACGGCGGCCGGGTGCTCAACGTCACCGCCCTGGGCGACGACCTCGAGGCGGCCCGCGACCGCGCCTACAAGGCCGTCGCGGCCATCCGCTTCCCCGGCGGCATCTACCGCCGGGACGTCGCCGAGGGGATCGCCCCCCCGGCGGGCTCCTAGCCCCGGTTCCTGCCGGTGTTGACGTGCCACAGGCCCTTCAAGGCGTCCTGCGCCTTGCTGTAGTTGAGCTTGCGGCTGAAGGGGGCGGTGTCCACCTTGGGCGGGAGCACCGCACCCTTCACGACGCTGACGCGCTTGGCGAAGAAGGCCGTGTCCGAAGGGACGTCGGCCGAGACGATCGACCCCTGGAGGCCCGAGTTGTCGATCTCCCCCTCGATCTTCGCGCTGATGTAGCCGCGCGGCAGCACGATGTTCTGGGGCGCGCCGAACGGGAACCGCTTGGTCGTGACCTGCTCGAACTCGCCGGGGTCGTTGATGCCGGAGGGATCCGGGTCGACCGACACCGACACCACCGAGTTGACCACGCTGCCGGCGATCTGGGCGTTGATCCCGCCGCCGCCGTGGGCCGAGGGGAGCGACTGGCCGGCGAAGTCGTTGAACGTCCGGTTGTCGATCGCCCGCGGGGCCACGCCGTTGAACGCCCCGCCGCCGGTGGAGTACGAGACCGCCTGCGACGTGAGCGACTGCGAGTAGCCCGACTGGATGAACGAGTTCACCAGGTCGCCGCCCAGCTTCAGGTTGTCCAGCGTCCGCGAGACCGTCACCTTCGAGTTGACCGCGCCGCGGTTGGCGTGCAGGTGGTCGATGACGTGGCTGTTGATGACCACGTTGTCCATGCCGCGGCCGAACGAGACGTCGCGCGAGCCCGCCGGGGCGATGAGCATGACGTTGTTCGTCTCGCCGCCCACCATGAAGTTGGTGATCTTGGGGTCGAGCGTGTCGCCGGCGCCGCTGGTGAAGATGCTGCTCGCCGTGGCGAAGGTCGTGAAGTTCGTGGCGTCCCCGCCCACCCGGACGTAGCCGATCTGCCCGGTCACGTCCCCGCCCTGGGAGACCAGGTACGTACCGCCGGCGAGCGGGGTGGTCGCGCCCGGCGTGAACTGGGTCGGGATCAGGTTGGCCGCGGTGGCACCCGTGATCTCGTTGGCCTGGAAGAGGTTGAGCCGCCCCGTGACGAGGAAGGTCACGCTCTGCTGATTGACGACCGTGGTGTTGTTGCTGCCGGTCGTCGTGCCGGCGCTGGTGTGGACGGCGTCGACGATGATGCTCGTGCCGGTGGAGATCGGCAGGCCCAGGTTCACGACGAACTCGTTGCTCTGGCCCGAGTTCGGCAGATAGGTCCCGCCGGTCGGGGTGTAGTTCACGTCCACGCCGCCGAACCGCAGGACGTTGATCCCCTCGGGGGCCGAGATCCCGCCGGCCAGCTTGAAGCTGGAGTGGATGTCGGACGTCGCGGTCGGCGTCGCCGTGCTGGTCCGGCCCAGCCAGAAATCCGGCATGTCCACCAGGGCGATGCCGTTCTGGGCGAGCGTCCCGCGGCGCTGCACCCAGTTCGGGTCGATCTGGTCGTAGGCGCCGTTGTTCTGGATGTTCAAATTCTGGAAGAAGACCTTGCCGTCGCCGTCGGCCCCCTTGGTCACGGTGCCGACGAGCCGGCTGGAGTGGGTTACCGTCCCCGCGACGGTGATCGTGTTGATCAGGTCGGGCGTGCCGGCGGTCGCCTTGGTGAAGGCGTCGCCCTGCTGGTCGACGACGTTCATGGTCCCGGGCCCGTAGAGGGTCAGGGTCCACTTGTCGCCGTCCGCGTCCGTCCCGGAGACCGTCGCCGACGGGATCGTCGAGTACGAGGAAAGCACTTGGCGGGTTTCCAGGCCCTCGGCCATGGGCCGGAGGGAGCGTCTCGAGGGCGTTCGCTTTCGCGTCGACATGGATCAATTCCCCTATGCCAGGAGGCTCTCCCGGGCGTCGGTTCCGCGGGGGCCCCCCGTGCGGTCGCCCAAGGCGTCGGCCCCATCCCTCTCGTCCCCCCGGGGCGGGAAGACGTGCGCCCCGGCCGGTCCGATCGGATGGTAGCGGTCATCCCCCGCGGGTGGATGACCCTGGAGATTCGGCACACCTTGTTCGATAATCGGGTCCGACGACCGGCGCCCTTGAGGAATTCGTCAAAATCGACGCATCCGGCGCAAGCCGAACAAGGTCTCAGCCCTTATCGATCGGCCGACGGCTCGTCTCCCATGAGCCGAGGTCGGGGATTCCCCCGGGACGCCCGGCGTGCGAGGCCGGGGCCGTCGAATCCGGGACGGATCGGCGTGGGCGGCGGCCCAGGGACGGGCCAGGCGGCGGGAAGGGTTCTCTCCCGATGAGCGACACCGGCGGTCGACGGCGTTCCTGGATCCACATCACCCGGCGCAGGGCCTCACGCCTCTACACGCTCGTCCGGCTCCTGGAGGAGCGGCCGCGGCCCCGCGAGGAGATCCTCAAAGCCCTGGAGATCGGCCTGCGCACCTTCTACCGGGAGCTAGACCTGCTCAGGCGATGCGGCGTCCGCGTCCGGCACAAGGATCGGCTCTACGCCCTGGGCGCGGAGGCGGCCGATCCGCGAGGCCGCCTCCCCTTCCCCGACCCCCAACTCAGCTTCGCCGAGATCGCCGAACTGGCCCGCTGCGAGTGCGAGGCCGGCCGCCGCCTCGCCTCCCTCCTCGATTCCATCACCGGCCAGGGCGGTCGCCCCGCACCGCCGACGCGCCGGCGCACGGGCCCCGGGCCGGGACGATCGGGCGGAAATCTGTGATCGAACGACCAGGACTTCTGGCGGGAAGGCGCCGCCGGATGGGTGCCCAGGCCCAGACGCGCCCCGGGCCTCGGGATCGGGTTCGCCGAGGGGGCCCGCGGATCGAGGAGGCCGGCCGCCTCCCTCATGCGCCGGATCCGCGGGCCCCGACCCGACGTCAGCTCCCCTGGGGCTGCTTCCAGCTCTGGGTCATCTCCAGCGCCGCTCCCGTCTCCAGGAGGGTCTTGAGGCTGGAGAGGATGGCGGGCCAGCCCAGGGAGACGGCCTGGATGAGGCGGGAGAGGGGCGTCTCGCTCTCGTGGATGACCGTCAGCCTGGCGGCGTCGCCGTGGGCCTGGATCTCATAAGTCAGGCGGGAGGGCCCATCCTCCTTCAGGTCGGGCCGGAACTCGTTGCGCCAGGTGAGGACCAGCTTCCGGCCGGGCTCGATCTCCAGGATCTCGCCCACGTCGGCCACCTGGCCCCCGGGCATCATGATCTTCCAGGAGGAGCCGACCTTCCATTCGGAGACCTGCCACGTGTCGCCCCAGTACTTGCGGGTGAACTCCGGGTCGATGAGCGCCTGCCAGAGCTTCTCGGGCGTCGTGCGGATGTAGATGACGTAGACGAACCGCGATTCAGCCATCGGACTCCCCTTCCAGCTCGGCCTTCAGGTCCGCGAGCGCGCGCATGCGCCCCCGCTCGAACTTGCCGATCCAGCGATCGGCGATCTCCTGGATCGGCGCCGGGTTGAGATGGTGCAGCTTCTCCCGACCCCGGCGCAGCGGGACGACCAGGCCGGCCTCCTCCAGCACCTTCAGGTGCTTGGCCACGGCCTGGCGCGACATGCCCAGCCCCTCACACAGCCTCCCCGACGTCTGCCCGCTCTCGGCGTGCAGCCGATCCAGCAACAGTCGCCGGGCCGGGTCGGCCAGGGCCCTGAACACCTTGTCGTCGTCCCCGTCCATCGAGGGCCATTATGCAACCCTGGAGTTGCATGTCAAGGTGCCCCGCACGGCTTCGAAATGAAACGAGGCGGCCTCGGCGAGAGGCCGCCCGTCGGAGGATTCGCGATGTACGCCGACCCGAATCAGGCCGATCGGCCGCGGCGGAACCGGGAAAAGCCGACGAGGGCCGCCAGGGCCATCCCGCCCATCAGGACCGAGGAGGGCTCGGGGATGACGTTAGAGCCGGGCTTGCCGTCCACCGAGATGTTCGCCTCGGTGTTAAAAATGAAGGTCGCACTACTAATGGTAGCACCGCTGTTCGCCAGGCCGTTGATGTTCAACACGAACGTGGCCGAACCGTTGAGGAACGGGTTGTGATTTCCCAGGAGTGAGGGGTTGGCGTTGTTGTAATATCCACCGGAGCCCGCGGGGCCCAGGATTCCGTGCTTGGGGGCGATCGGAGCCCCGACCATGGACAATTGGAGGACGCCGCTCGAGCTGGAAAGATTCCAGCCGGTGGCGACGCCGGAACTGCCGGGCGTGGCCACGGTGTTGCCGCCGACCTTCGCAAGCGACACCTCGTCGCCGGAGCTCGAGGTCAGGCTTCCGGTCGTGGGCCCCCCCGAGGTGAACTGGAACTGCAGGCGGGTGAGGAGATCAGCGGCGGATCCGGGGTTTGCCGTCAGGTTCGTCAGCGTGATGGTCAGCGTATCACCGACGGCCTGGAACTCGGCCTTGGCGGACCGGACATTGGCCACCGTATCCCAGGTGGAGACGAAATCGGCCTTGGCCGAAGCCCCGATCATGACGGCCGAGCCGCAGAGTGCGGGCAAGGCCAAACGGCGGACGGAACGGAGTGCATGGGCGAACATCGTGGACTCTCTCCGATGGTGATTAGAAAGTGGGACCAACTTTCCAAAGTCGACGTCGATCCATGACGCCTCCCACGACACGTTTAAGTTTCGACCCATCGTCCACACAAGGGCAACCGATCAAATTCAATCAAACAACCGAGGCTCGTCGTGTTTTCACCTCGCCACACCGACAATTAAACCAAATATCGTCGTTTTTAGACGGCCCGCGTCGTCACAAGGCAACAGGCGTCACATCCGCGTGACATCCATTCGAACGAACGATCCCGCCCGTCGTCCCGCCTCCGCGGGCATAGGCGAGGTGTCGGGGGGGCGGAAGTCTGCTACGATCGAGGAGACACCCCTCGGTCTCCGTCTTCGCGCCCGGGACGCCATGCGCAAGATCACGCTGAAGCACACGCCGCCCGCGGGCCTGGCCCGGCAGTTGGCGGAGGACCTGAACCCGTCGCAGCGCGAGGCGGCGACGGCCCCGGACGGCTACAACCTGATCCTGGCCGGCCCGGGGTCGGGGAAGACGCGGGTCATCACCTACCGCGTGGCCTGGCTGATCGCGCGCGGGGTGCCGGCCGAGTCGATCCTGCTGGTCACGTTCACCCGACGCGCCGCGCGGGAGATGGTGGGACGCCTCGGCGGGCTGGTGGGTCATGAGGCCGGCCGGGTCTGGGCGGGGACGTTCCATCACGTCGGCAATCGCCTGCTGCGGAAGTCGGCGAGGGAGCTGGGATTCGAACCCAACTTCACGATCCTCGACTCCGAGGACCAGGCCGACCTGATCCGGCTGGCGATGGACGACGCCGAGCTGACGTCGAAGGACAAGCTCGCGCCCAAGCCGTCGCAGGTCCAGCACCTCATCAGCTTCGCCGTGAACACGCGGAAGACGCTGGAGGACGCGATCGCCGAGACGGCCGGCGACCTCATCGAATGGGCCGATCACGTCCGCCGGGTCGCCGATGCTTACGCGGCGCGGAAGCGGGCGGCGAACTGCATGGACTACGACGACCTGCTGGTCCTCTGGCTCAAGCTCCTGGACGAGCACCCCGCGCGGCTCGCCGAGCAGGGGAAGATGTTCCGCCACATCCTCGTCGACGAGATGCAGGACACGAACGCCCTCCAGATCGAGGTCGTCGAGAAGGTCGCCGCCGCTGGGCCCGGCAACCTCACGGCCGTCGGCGACGACGCGCAGTCGATCTACCGCTTCCGCGGGGCCGACTACGACAACATCCTGAAGTTCCCCGACCGCCACGCCGGATCGCGGATCTTCCGGCTCGACGTCAACTACCGATCCACGCCCCAGATCGTCGCGCTGACGCAGGCGTCGATCGCCCGCAACCGGTCCGGCTTCCCCAAGGCCCTCATCTCCGCCCGCGGCGACGGCCTGAAGCCGACGGTCGTCGCCACGGCCGACGTCTACGAGGAGGCCGCGCTCGTCTGCCAGCAGATCCTGGAGACGCGCGACCGCGGCGTCCCGCTCGCCGAGATGGCCGTCCTCTACCGCAACCACTACGACAGCGTCGTCCTCCAGGGCGAACTCCTGGCGCGGAACATCCCGTACAACGTCCGCAGCGGCATCCGGTTCTTCGAGCAGGCCCACATCAAGGACGTGCTCGCGTTCCTGCGCGTGGTGCTCAACCCTCGCGACGAGGCGTCGTGGCGGCGGCTGTTGCTGCTGCTGCCGGGGATCGGCCCGGCGAAGGCGGGGGCCGTGTACCGCAGGCTGGCGGCCTCCGGCGACCCGTTCTCGGCCGTGGCCGCCGCCGAGACGATGGCGACGGTCCCGCCCAAGAGCCGCGGCCTGTTCGCGGCGTTCGTCAACGACCTGAACCTGATCCGCGTCACCGACCCGGAGAACCGCCCCGCCGCCGCGATCCAGGCCGTGCTGGCCGGCGGCTACCCGGGGACGGTCCGCCAGCGCTACGACAAGGCCGACAACCGCATCAAGGACGTCGAGCAGTTCGCCGTCCTGGCCGCCAAGTACGAGAGCCTGGAGCGGCTGGTGGCCGACCTGATGCTCGCCGGCGACCTCTACGGCGTCGACGCGGCCGGCGGCGACGAGCCGCAGGACTTGCTCGTCCTCAGCTCGGTCCACCAGGCGAAGGGCCTGGAGTGGTCGAGCGTCTTCGTCGTCCGCCTCGTCGACGACGGGTTCCCCAACCGTCGCGCCGTCGACGAGCCCGGAGGCGAGGAAGAAGAACGGCGCATCTTCTACGTCGCCGTCAGCCGCGCCAAGGACGAATTGATGCTGACGTACCCGTCCACCGTCAGCCGAGGCTACGGCCCCACCACGTTCTCCACCCCCAGCCGCTTCATCACCGAGGTCGACCCCGCCCTGCTCGACCGCGCCGAGCTGGAGCACGAGTTCGACGTGCTGGAGATCGACGGCGGCTGACGGGTCAGGCGCGGGCCGCAGCGCGGGACGACGCCAGGACGACCAGGCACCCCAGGCTGGTGAGGGCCAGCAGGAGGAAGCCCGCGGCGAACGAGCCGGTCGCCCGGTGGACGACGCCCAGCACCAGGGGCGGGAAGAACCCCCCGAGACCGCCGGCCGCGCCGACCAGGCCGGTGACGCTCCCCACGGCGCGGGGGAACTCCTCCGGGACCAGCTTGAACACGGCCCCGTTCCCCAGGCCGATGGCCGCGGCCATGCCCAGGGCCCCGACCGTGAACGCCGCCATCCCGGGCAGGGCCATCAGGACCGCCGCGACGGCCGTCGCGGGGAAGACGAAGGCCAGGACGCGCCGCCCCCCCGCCCGGTCGGCCAGCCAGCCCCCCAGCGGCCGGGCCAGGGTCGCCAGGACGACGAACCCGGCCGTCCGCCGGCCGGCGTCGGCGGGCGTCAGGCCGAAGCCGTCGGTCAGGAACGTCGGCAGGTAGACGGCCATCGCCACGAACCCGCCGAAGGTCAGGAAGTAGTAGAAGCTCAGCGCCCAGCCCCGAGGGTTCGCCAGCGGGCGCAGGTAGTCGACGACCCGGAGCGCCGGCCGCGCGACCGGGGCGTCGCGGGCCAGCAGCGCGTACACTACGAGCCAAACGGCCGTCAGCAGGGCGAACGCCCGGAACCCCCAGGCGTACCCCAGGGCGGACGCCAGCAGCGGTGCCCCGATCGCGGCCAGCGACTGACCCACGTTCCCCGCCCCGTAGATCCCCAGCGCGGCCCCCTGCCGTTGCGGCGGATACCATCGGCTGACCGAGCCGACCCCCACCGAGAAGCTCGCCAGCGCCACGCCCACCAGCAGCCCGCAGGCCAGCAGCGCGGGATAGCTCCCGACGCGCTCCATCAGCGCCGCGGGGATGATCGAGGCGAGCATCACCGCCGAGAAGACGACGCGACCCCCGTAGCGGTCGGCCAGCATCCCCAGCGGGATCCGCCCCAGGCTCCCCAGCAGCACCGGCGCGGCCAGCGCGACGCTGACCTGCATGGCGTCGAGCCCGAGCCGCCGCTTCAGGATCGGCATCATCGCCGACACCGATCCGAAGACCGCGAAGCAGACCAGGAAGGCCCCGGTGTTGAGGACGAGCTGGAGCGCATTCCCCTGGGGGGACGCCCCCGGGAGGTCGCCGACCTCGGGGGCCGGGGGGTCGGCGACGGCGACGTTCGATTCGGGCGACGGGCTCACGACCGGGACTCCAGGGCGTAGATGTAGCGCAACAGGCCGGCGTTCAGCAGCAGGCACGCGAGGCTGACGAACGCCGCGGGCCAGGCGACCCGGCGGTCGCCGCCGAGGTACGCGTTCATCGTCGCCGTCAGCAGCCAGAGCTGCATGACGACCAGGACCAGGATCGGCCCCAGCACGCCATAGACGATGGTGGTCTTCTGCTCGCGGGTGAAGGGCCGCTTCATGTCGTCCGCTCCTCCACGCCCAGGGCGTACACGGCCCCGCCCCGGACCTCCAGCTTCACCAGCGGGAGCGGGCGGCGGGGCGGGCCGGCCAGCGGGCGGCCGGTGGCCAGGTCGAAGGCCCCCTCGTGGCAGGGGCAGCCGATCCGGCCGCGGTCGACGTGGGGGACGACCGCGCAGGACAGGTGCGTGCACTTCTGGCCGTAGGCGAGGAACGACCCGTCCTCGGCCCGGACCAGCAGGCAGGGGTCGTCGGGGCCGGGATAGTGGAAGATCGCGGCGCCGCCCGGCGGGACGTCGTCGACCCGGGCGATCTCCCGCGCGGGCGTCCGGCCCAGGGCCCGCCGCAGCCCGGCCACGGCGATCCCGAACTGGCCGACGACGAAACCGAAGCTCGTCAGGACCAGGAATTTCGCGTAGTCGCGACGGGCGACGTAGGCGTCCTGCGCCGCGTCGATGGGGAAGTCGCGGCGCCACGCCGGCTGCTCGGCCTCGGGCCTGCCGTCGGGGAAGCGCCCGCCCCCCTCGCTGCGGTCGACGCTCATCGGGAGCCTCCGTCTTCGTACAGGGACGCCATCAGCATGTCGACCGGGACGAAGCCGTCGCCCCGGCCGGGCTCGTCGCCCGCGCCGTCCGGCCGGCCCTCCATCGCCGCGACCACGTCGACGAACTCCGGGGCCCGGCCGCGCGGGACCATCATCCGGACCTTCGTCGCCACCTCCTGGCGGCCGAACCGGAAGCGGTTGATCGGCTCGGACCGGGGCCGGAGCATCTCGACCTGCTCCTGCGTCCCGAAGAACAGCGCGCCGCTGGGGCAGACCGTGGCGCACATCGGCTTCAGGCCGGCCGACGAACGGTCGTAGCACATGTCGCACTTCATCATCAGCTCCAGGCCCGGATTCGACTTGGGCACGCCGAATGGGCAGGCCAGCACGCAGTTGTTGCAGGCCACGCACCGCGGCTTGCGGGCGCTTTGGACCACGCCGTCGGGCGTGCGCTTGATCGCGTCGGCCGGGCAGACCTCGGCGCACGTCGGCGAATCGCAATGCATGCAGACGACCGGGGCCGTCTGCACCGACCGCTGGCGGTCGACGTATTCCAAATGGATCATCGACATACCCTTATGCGTGTCGCATTCGGAGCAGGCGTGGACGCACGACTGGCAGCCGATGCAGCGGTTGGGGTCGATGAAGAACATCAGGTGGTCGGGGACCATGCTCCCTCCGGGCGTCTCGGGGGCCTACTGCTGGGGTTCGAGGCGGCCGGCGTAGTCCGGCGGGCCGGGGGCTCGCGAGAGCCTGGCGGCGCACACCTTGTACTCGGGGATCTTGGAGATCGGGTCCTGGGCCGAGACGGTTAGCCGATTGATGCTCTTGGGGCCGGCCCAGTGGTAGGGGACGAAGATCACGTCGGGCCGGATCGTGGTCACGACCATCGCCCGGAGCGTGCACGCCCCCCGTCGCGTCTCGACGGTCGCCCAGTCGCCGTCGGCGATCCCCAGCTCGGCGGCCAGCCGAGGGTGCAGCTCGATGCGAGGCTCCGGATACTGGTCGACGAGCGGCCCGATGCGCCGGGTCTGCGTCCCGGAGAGGAACTGGCTGACCACGCGGCCGGTCGTGAGCATCAGCGGGTAGTCGGCGTCCACGTCCTCGGCGGGGGGCGAATAGGCGGCGACGTTGAAGCGGGCCTTGCCGTCCGGGAAGTAGTACGGCCCGGCCCCGCGCGCCACCGGGTTCCACGACCCCTCCTCGAACAGCCGGGGCGTGCCGGGGTGGTCGTCCGCCGGGCAGGGCCAGAAGACGCCCCCCTGGCGCTCGATCTTCTCGTAGGTGACGCCCGCGTAGTCGCAGACGCCGCCGGCCGACGCCCTTCGCAGCTCGTCGAAGATCTCGCGGGGCTCGCGGAAGGTGAAGCCCTTCGGCCGCCCCAGCGCGGCGGCGATATCCTGGATGATCCGCCAGTCCTGGCGGGCCTCGCCGGGGCACGCGACGGCCTTGTTGATCTTGATGATCCGGCCCTCGATCTGCGTCACGGTCCCCTCGTCCTCCTCGTGCAGCGAGCCGGGGAGGACGACGTCGGCGTGGCGGGCCGTGTCGTTCAGGAAGAAGTCGATCGCGACGTAGAAGTCGAGCTTGTCCAGCATCCGGGCGACGTAGTCCGAATCCGGCAGCGAGACCTTGGGGTTGAAGCAGATGGAGAGCAGGCCCTTCACATGGCCCCGCTCGACCTCGCGGAAGATCTCGTAGGCGTCCACCCCGGGACCGGGGAGGCCGTCCGGGTCGACGTCCCACACCTTCGCGACGGCCGCCCGGTGCGCGGGGTCGGCGATGTCCCGGCCGCCGGGGAGCTGGTCGCACTTCTGGCCGTGCTCGCGCCCCCCCTGGCCGTTGGCCTGGCCGGTGATCGTGGCGTAGCCGCAGCCCTCGCGGCCGATCCGGCCGGAGGCCAGGACCATGTTGATCGCGCCCAGCACATTCTGGACGCCGTGGCTGTGGTGCTCGATCCCCCGCGCGTGCAGCAGGAAGCTGGACTTCGCGCGGCCCCACATCTCGGCCGCCCGGCGGATGGTCGACTCGGCGATCCCCGTCGCCTCGGCGGTGCGCCGGGGGGTCCACTCGCGGACGTGCTCCGCGACCTTCTCGAAGCCCACGGTCCGCGCCCGGATGAACTCGTGGTCGATCCAGTCGTTCTCGATCATCAGGTGGAGGACGCCGTTGAACAGCGCGACGTCGCGGCCCGGCTTGACGGGGAGGAACAGGTCGCAGGTGCGGGCGATCGGCGTGATCCTCGGGTCCACCACGATGATCTTCGCGCCGTGCTCGCGGGCCTGCCAGACGTAGTCGGTCGTGATCGGGGCGCACTCGGCGACGTTCGCCCCGCTGATCCAGACGACCTCGGCCTTGGGGATGTCCGACCAGGGGTTGGCGGCGCGGTCGACGCCGAACGCCTTCTTGTTCCCGGCCCCGGCGCTGACCATGCAGAGCCGGCCGTTGTAGTCGATGTTCCTGGTCCCCAGGCAGACCCGGGCGAACTTGCCCATCAGGTACGCCTTCTCGGTCGTGAGGCTGGCGCCGGTGAGGACGGCGAAGGCGTCGCGGCCGTGGGCCTCCTGGATCCGGCCGATCTCGGCGGCGACCCGGGCCACGGCCTCCTCGTATCCCATCGGCGCGAAGCCGCCGGGGGCCGAGGGGTCGCGGCGGAGGGCCGTCAGGAGGCGGTCGGGGTGGGAGCCCTGGAGATAACGCCGGACCCCCTTCGGGCAGAGCCTCCCCGCGCTGAACGGGGCGTCCATCCACGGCTCGAAGCCGACGACCTGCTCGTCCTTCACCTTGAGCTGGATGCCGCACTGCTGGCCGCAGAAGCAGCAATGCGTCTTGACCAGCCGGTCCGGATCCAGGCCGGCGTCGAGGCGGACGCCGTGCGGATAGCTGCGGTGGGGGCCGTAGCGGTCGATGATGTCCAGGGCTTCGGCGGGAGGGCGGGCCATCGTCGGATCCTCGCTTCACTCGTTGGGACGGGCCGCGGACGGGCCGTCGCCCCAGATCGTCGCCTGCGCCAGGGCCGGCAGGCGACGGCGGCAGCGGGGGCAAATCCACTGGTAATGGTCGACGCCGGCCGCGTCCGTCTCGTAGCGATACCCCAGCCGGCGCTCGACCTCGATCAGGTCCTCGACGTGCATCCGCGAGGCGTACTCCTCGCCGCACCGCCGGCATCGGGCCTGCTCGCCGCGCCGGCCGGCGTCCTTGTACAGCCCCACGCCCAGCTGCGCCGGCCGCATGAAGATGTGGAAGAACTTCCCGAACGGCATCCAGAGCAGCGTGAAGATCACCGTCGCCGCGTGCAGGATCGCCAGGAAGTCGTACGCGTAGCCCTCCATCCAGGTGTAGCTGGCCGTCAGCATCAGGCCCGTCGCGCTGATGGCGAACAGCAGGATCAGCGGCAGGAAGTCCTCGCCGAACTGCTGCACGGCCGCCGCCCCATGGTCGCGCATCCGCCGCCGCATCGCCAGCATGACGCCCGCGATCACCAGGAACGACGCCCAGACCAGCATGTGGAAGACGATGAACCCGGTCAGCGACTCCACCGGGAACGTCTGCGCCGGGAACCCGAACACGTAAGCCTGATACAGGTCGAGCCGGCCGGGCGCGCTCGCGAAGTGGACCCAGCCGAAGACCAGCGGGAACGTCACCGCGGCGGCCAGGATGCACCCCCACATGATGAGCAGGTGCGCCGCGGCCCGCGCCCAGTTCCGCTTCCAGATGAAGGCGTTGAAGGCGAACCCGCCCGCCAGGCGGCCGGCGAGCTGCACGAGGTTCCGCCCCGTCCGGCGACGCCGGAGGAACAGCCCCCAGCCCTTCCGCCAGTACAGCGCCGTCGGGGGCCGTTGCAGCCACATGGCGTAGCGATACACCACGCCGAACGTCGCGAACAGCACCGCGAACGTGTAGCCCACCAGCGCGGCGTCGAAGTGGGCCAGGTTGCGCGAGCCCGCCACGATCAGCCCCGCCAGGACGACGGTCGCCGCCGCCCCCCACGCCGCCGCCTTCGCCTTCACCGACCCGCCGGGCATGACGTCGCCCCGAATGCGATGGATGTGGTGCGCGCCCGCGTGCGACCGTCGCCCGCGGTGCGACCGCCCCTATTCTGCACATCAAGGTCCAGATTGTCCAGCCGGCCCGCCGCCGATTCGTCCAGGGTAGCATCGCGGCCGGTCGCGGCGTAGCCTCGATGCTGAGCCGGTCGCGGCGAATCGTCGCCTCGACGACGCGGCGCGGGAGGGACGCGACATGATCGGGATCCGGGCGGGAGTCGGCTGGTTGGTGATGGTCGCGGCGGGCTGGCCGCTCGTCGCGGCCGAGGACGCCGGGGCGCGGGCGCCGTTCCGCATCACGATCGTCGACGACCAGACCGGCCGGGGCGTGCCGCTGGTCGAGTTGAAGACGGTGAACCAGGTCGCGTACGTCACCGACTCCAACGGCGTCGTCGCGTTCGACGAGCCGGGGCTCCTGGGGCGTCGGGTCCACTTCGCGATCAGGAGCCACGGCTACGAGTTCCCCAAGGACGGCTTCGGCATCGCCGGCGTCGCCCTGGAGACGAAGCCCGGGGGCGAGGCGACGCTCAAGATCAAACGCATGAACATCGCCGAGCGCCTCTACCGCGTCACCGGCGGCGGGATCTATCGCGACAGCCTCCTGACGGGCGTCCCGGCCCCGACCCGCGAGCCGGTCCTCGACGGCCTGGTGCTGGGGCAGGACAGCGTCCTGAACGCGGTCTACGGCGGCAAGATCCACTGGTTCTGGGGCGACACCAACCGCCCGGCCTACCCGCTGGGCAACTTCCACACGCCCGGGGCCGTCTCCGAACTCCCCGGCCGGGGGGGCCTCGACCCGTCGAAGGGCGTGGACCTGACCTACTACGTCGACGACCAGGGCTTCGCCCGGCCCGCGTGCAAGATGCCCGGCGAGGGCCCCACCTGGATCACCGGCCTCGTGGTCCTGACCGACGCCCAGGGCCGCGAGCGGATGTTCGCCAATTACGCCAAGATCAAGCCCCCGATGACCACCTACGAGCGCGGGGCCGTCGAGTGGGACCCCGACAAGGCCGAGTTCGTCCGGCGCGCCGTCTACTCCGGCACCCACGAGACCACCACCGGCGAGACCCTCAGCGGCCACACCTTCCTCCGCAAGGACGACGGCGTTGAATACGTCTACTACTGCAACCCCTTCCCCCTCACGCGCGCCCCGGCCGACCCGGACAGGATCATCGACGAGAAGGCCGTGCAGGTCTTCACCTGCCTGGAGGCCGGCTCGGGCGTCGACACCCCCAAAGTCGACCGCGCCCCCGACGGCCGCCTGCGCTATGCCTGGAAAACCGGTGCGCGGCGGGTCGACACCCGCGACCAGGAGAAGCTGGCCAAAGCCGGCGCGATCCGGCCCGAGGAGGCCCTGATCCAGCTCCGCGACCCGTCCACCGGCAAGCCCGTGACGGCCCACGGCGGGTCGGTCTACTGGAACGAGCACCGCAGGCGCTGGGTCATGCTGTTCGTGGAGATGGGCGGCACGTCGTTCCTGGGCGAGATGTGGTTCGCCGAGGCCGACTCGCCCACCGGCCCCTGGACGTTCGCCCGCAAGGTCGCCACCCACGACGCCTACTCGTTCTACAACCCGAAGCAACACCCCATGTTCGACCAGGAAGGCGGCCGGCTCGTCTACTTCGAGGGGACGTACACCAACAGCTTCTCCGGCAACAAGGAGCCGACGCCCCGCTACGACTACAACCAGGTCATGTACCGCCTGGACCTGGCCGACCCGCGGCTGTCGCTACCCGTGGCGGTCTATCAGTCGGGGCCGAGGGGCCTGGCGACGGGCCCGATGCTGGATGGGAGCGTGGCGGGGAGGCCGATCGCATTCTATGCCCCCGACCGGCCCGGGGAGGGGACGATCCCCGCGGAGATCGGCGACGGGGGCCGGATTTTCCTCCTGCCGGCCGATTCCCGGCTTGCGGAAACGACCCCGATCTACGAATACTGCCGGGAAGGGAGTACGGAACGGACGCTCTCCATCGACCCGGATCGCGAGGAGGACGGCTGGCGGCGATCGCCGCAGCCGGTCGGCCGCGCGTGGAAGAACCCGGGGCCCCCGCAGGCCTGGTGACGAATGGATTCCACCGCCCGACGGACATCGGCCGCGCCGCCGGCCCCGCCCGTGGACGCGGCCGACGGGCCCGCCTCCGCCATCGACGACCTGCTGGACGGCCTGGAGGTCGACCCGGAGGAATCCTGGGACGCCTTCTTGGGCCTGGAGTCCCTCGACGCGGACCTCCGGCGGTCGATCGTCGACGAGCTGGTCGCGGCCCCGGCCAGCGAGGGCGTGACCCGGCTCCTCCACCTGCTGGGGGCCAGTCGCGACGGGGCCGTCCGCCTAACGGCCCGGCGCGCCCTCGGGACCGGCGACCGGCCGGTCGTCGAGCGGCCGAGGCGCGTCGCGTCGGTGCCGGCCCGGATCGACCGCGACCCGCCGCGGGTCGTCCGCTCGCTGGCGACGGCCGTCGACGGCGAGGGGGCCGGGGCGGTCGCCGTGGCCAGCGTCCACGGGGGCCGCACTTCCGTCGCGGCGTTCCTCTGCGACGTCCGCGGCGGCATCCGCGACGTCCTCGGCGACGTCCGGGGCGGGCGCGACGCCGACGTCGACCTCTTCGAACGCTTCCCCGAGCTGGCCCTCGGCCCCTGCGTCGAGGACGCCCATGCGCTGGCGACGGGGCTCCTGGCCGGCAGCCTGATGCTCTCCGGCCGCGAGACGCCCCCCGCCGTCCGCGAGTGGCTCGACGCGACCCTCGGCGGCGGCTTCCACGCCGGGGCCTTCCTCGCCGCCCGCCCCGAATGGGCCGCCCCCTCCGTCGACTCCGCGACCCTCGCCGAGCGCTCCTGGCGCATCCTCGAAGCGTGCCCCGGCTGGGTCGACCGCTCCACCTTGACGTACGACCTGGCCGAGGAGATCACCGTCCGCGAGCGCCGGGCCGCCGCCGACCCGCTCCGCGACGCCGGCGCCTATCGCTTCCTGTTCGAACGTCGGCTGCTCCACCGCCTGGAACTTTACCGCCGGATGCTCCTCTGGATGGCCTTCTTCTGGGACGCCGCCGGCGAGCCCGACCTCTCGCTCGGCGCGGGGGTGCTCTCCTGCCAGCTCGCCGACCCCCAGTACGCCGTCCCCTCGCATCCCTTCACGGTCGCCCTCTCCACCCGCAGCCTGCACGAGGCCCAGCGCCGGCTGGGGACCGCGGAGGATCCGCGCCGCCGGTAGCCTTCGAAACGTCGAAGGCCGGCATCGCGTGCTGGCGCGACGGCCGGCCCGGGTCGTCTCGCGCGGGAGCGCGTGACCTTACTTCTTGGGCGCCTTGGTCTCGGTCTTGGCGGGGGCGGCCTTGCCGGCCTTCCCCTTCTTCTCGTCGGCCTTCTTCTTCTTCGCGATGTCGCGCGCGTCGCCCATCGGTCGTGCTCCTTCGGGATCTGGGACCGGACGGCCCTGGAGGAAAGGTGCGTCGCCGTCGAAGGAGGCGGCGACGTCCTTGAAGATGCCCATCCGACCGTCGCGTTGCAAGCCGAGCGGGCGGATTTTCCCCAATTTCTCCGGAACGACCGTCAGCGGGCCTCGCGCCAGTAGTCGGGCAGGTCGGGCCTGGTGGCCAGGAGGATTTCGAGGATGGCCTGGCGCTGCTCGGGCGTGCGGCGGGCGAAGGCCGGCGACTGGTCGCGGCCGGTCAAAACTTCCCAAAGTCGGCGATACGTCCGCTCCTTCACCGGCGCGGGGAGGGCGTCGAACGCCTTCGAGTAGATCAGGTAGCTGCACGGGTACTTGAACAGCCGGGTCGTCAGGTCGAAGTCGCGCAGCGATCGGCCCTGGGGGTCGCGGGGGCCGCGGGCGGCGAACTCGTCGGCGAACGGGGACGTGCCTTCCACCTTGCCGCTCAGGTCGGCCTCCTCGACGAACAGCATGTACTTCACCAGCTTCTCGGCCGGCCCGTCGAAGCGCCGGGCGGTGCTCTCGGAGATGGTCCCCTCGGGCTCGCCGAACGCCTTGTTGATCTCCTTGGCGTACTGGAGGGCCATCCTGGCCTGATAGTTGGCGACGGCGATCAGGTTGTGCATCTTGACCTGATGCTCCAGCACCATCAGGGCGACGATGTCGCTGTGCGGCGACAGGTAGGGCTTGAGGTTGAGCCGCCCGGCCAGGTCGAGGACGTCGTTCGCGACCGGCTGCGGGCCGTCGCGCGCGGTGGGGTCGGCCAGCAGGTTCCCCAGGTGCGCCTGGCCCCCGGACCGGCCGGTGACGTACCAGCCCCCCCACCGCTCCTTCAACGGGCTCTCGTGGGTGCTCAGCGAGCTGCCGGCGCTGAACAGCATGCGGCCCGAAGGCTCGGTGGGGATCGAGCGGACGAGGTGGCCCGGCACGTCCTCGGTCCGGCCCGAGAGGTGGCACTGGAGGCAGTCGTGCGTCCGCCGCTCGATCGTCGGCGGGCCGCCGTCCTCGGCGGCCTCGATGAAGTAGAATACGCCCCCCAGCTCGGGATCCACGGCCGAGACCTCGATCCCCTCGCCGCGCTGGACGTACCCGATGTAGACCTCGTCGTTGAAGTAGATCGCGCGGGGCGTGCGCGGCGAGATCCTCGAGATCTGCAAGCTCGACTTGGAGAAGACGAGCACCTGCGACGAGATCGGGACGTCGAGCGCCTTCAGCACCGCGCGGAGGTAGCCCTGCGGGCCTTCCTTCTCCAGCACGACCTGCTTCGACTCGACGAGCTTCTTGAGCCCGGCCACGGGGTCGGTCGCGTCGGCCGTCAGGTAGTTGATCGGCTCGCGATCGTAGGGGAGGTCGGCCCTCGCCGCCATCGAGGTGACCACCAGGCCGGCCGCCACGAATCCTTGCGCCACGACCCGGCGCGCGAGAAAGCATGGGGCCGGCCGCTGGTGGCTTGATTC
>Ga0209958_1000606_pt1 | contig 53203 bp, 51 predicted proteins | sample ThiBio_inoc_plan_FD_183942 | JGI IMG/M metagenome (GOLD analysis project Ga0209958, IMG submission 183942) | Wastewater bioreactor microbial communities from Cape Town, South Africa - Thiocy_inoc_plan (SPAdes) | ecosystem: Engineered > Bioremediation > Thiocyanate > Unclassified | place: South...
CCGTTTCCTGCTCCTTTAAAATGCCAAGAATCTGGCTCTCTGTGAATTTCGATTTTTTCATTGCTTCAACTTTAAAATTAGCATTTTTATCTACTTTTAAATGCTACGATTTAAAGGGAAGCTTACAAAATGACACATTGATCTCATATACCCATAAGGAGATTAAGGTATTTAAATTGGGTTCTTATATTAATAAACGGAATAGCGTATATAATGAATACCGGCAGCGGGAGGAAGGTAAAAATGCAAGGGTTTTACTGGAATCGGATAGTCTTGGGTCAGAGCTTAAACTGCTAAAAGAAGATTATGCAGGGGATAGTCTTTATTTATCCGGAATAAAAAATGAAATTTCGGACTACAATTTAATATTAAAAAACTCCGGGGAAGAAATTCCTCTTAGCCAGCTTTCACACCATACATTATCATCCATATATACACCTTCATTGTACACTGCACTTACTGATGGAGAAGATGTAACAATATTTTATACTAATGAAGCAAGAAACTGGTGCGGTACTGGGGCCATGCAGCTTAGCGACCTTAGAGAGGCTATGAAGGAAAGTAGATTTGAAGTTGAAAATAATGACAATGGCCTTCCGGTAAGCTATATTTGGGCCAATACTCAAAAGAAGCAGCAGCTTTATACAATCAGTTATGAATTTTAATAATACAGGGTTATTGGGTCATCCCACGGCAGACAACCTGTAATGAAATATCAGCATCTTTGAAAGGAAGCAGGTTTTCGGGGATGGTTCTGCCAGTCCAAAAAGGTCTTCATTCACAGACTATGAGATTTTGCTTTGCAAGAGAATAGTTTCTCCATTCCGCTATGCTCCAGTCGAAATGACGGTAAGGGTGCTTTTTAGACACTTTCCTGTTATTATACTATACCCTGCTTCTCCCCGGCCATTCTTACGGCTGCAACCTTGCCCGGTAGCTCCCGTATCGGGCAAGGTTCGATACATATCACACGAGGTTCGATGCACATCACGCAAGGTATGACGCACATCACGCAAGGTTCGATGCACATCACGCAAGGTTGCATACACATCGGGCAAGGTTCGACGCACATCACGCAAGGTTCGACACACATCACGTAAGCTTCGATGCGCATCACGCGAGGTATGACGCGCATCACGCAAGGTTTGATGCACATCACGCGAGGTTTGACACACATCACGCAAGATATGACGCACATCACGCAAGGTTCGATACGCATCACGCAAGGTTCGATGCACATCGCGCAAGGTTCGATACGCATCACGCGAGGTTCGATGCACATCACGCAAGGTTCGATACACATCACGCGAGGTTCGACGCGCATCACGCAAGGTTCGATACACATCACGCAAGGTTCGGCACACATCACGCGAGGTTACATAACAATATAAGAAGGTGGTATCAGAAAACTCGGAGATGAGTACCGGCTCCCGGCAGGTACGGTTGCGGCAGCGCATCATTTAAATATTACAGGCTATATTATTATTAAGAAATAAATAACATTTATTAAGTATGCTTTACTCTCACCTCCGCACTATAGAATTAAAAAATACGTATAAATGCGCATTTTTTAATAATATATATTTGATAAATTTGTCGTCAGCTTATGATTAGTTTAACAGAGACCGGAGTTAGTAATTGTAAGTACTTAAAACGTTCAAATTTCGCCTAGTTACCTAGGACGACCATTAACAACACAACATCAAAATGACAACATTAGTAGTTGGAGCAAGCGGAGCGACAGGAAAACTTTTGGTAACCCAGCTTTTAGCATCGGGACAAAAGGTTAAGATAATTGTGCGTTCAACCAGTAATTTATCTGACAATTGGAATAACAATGCACAACTGACAGTAATCACCAAAAACATTACGGAAATTAATGTTGAAGAAATGTCTAAAATTGTTGCCGATTGTCAATCCGTAGCTTCTTGTCTTGGACACAATATGACTTGGAAAGGTATTTATGGAAAACCAAGAAGGCTTGTTGCAGACACCGTGAAATTATTATGTGAAGCAATTACTAAAAATGCTCCGACAACCCCGACAAAATTTGTTTTAATGAATACTGCGGGAAACAGTAACAGAGATTTAAGCGAGTCTGTTTCTTTAGGACAAAAAATTGTAATTGGACTACTAAGGTTATTACTTCCACCACACTCCGACAATGAAAAAGCAACAGATTATTTAAGAAAGCATATTGGCCAAACTAACAAACACATTGAATGGGCTGTTGTCCGTCCAGACAATTTGATAAACGAAGAAAATGTGTCAGCATATTCTCTGCATAAATCCCCGACAAGAAGTGCAATTTTTAATCCGGGAAAAACAAGCCGTATAAACGTTGGACACTTTATGGCAAGACTTATTCAGGACGATAAATTGTGGACTACGTGGAAAGGACAAATGCCAGTAATGTATAACGAATGATAAAAAAGTAAATAAAAAACCAGCCAACAACAAGGGCTTGGCGTCAGCCGGTGGCGTGCAAACTTACAACTTTGTACTTCGTATTGAGTTCAATGCTGGTTGACAGTTTTTTGCTCCGGAGCCTACCTGAAGTCAAAACCCGAAAACATTGTGTTCAGCATAAACCAAACAAAAGTACTTCAAAAGGCAACTAAAAATGAAGAAAATATTACTATCGCTATTCCTGGTATTCACCACCTTAGCTGCTTTCACGCAGGCTTCTGACCACTTGACTTTTAAGGGTGTTCCTATTGACGGAACACTGGATGAATATGTTGCTGAGATGAAAAAAAACGGCTTCTCATATTTGGGCACAGATGGTGGTATTGCATTACTCAATGGCGACTTTGCCGGTTATAAGGACTGTTATCTTGGTGTTTCCACTTTAAAGCAAAAAGACTTAGTGCATAATATAGTTGTAGTGTTCTCCGATAAAGACACCTGGTCTACTCTTTCGGGCAATTACTTCAACTTGAAAGATATGCTGATAGAAAAGTACGGGAAGCCCTCTAGTGCCAGTGAAACATTTGATGTACCCTCTTTCAAACTACCTCTTGATGATAATGATAAAATGTACGAAGTTAAATTTGACAATTGTAAATATTATTCGATCTGGGAGACAGACAAAGGAGCAATTCAATTGTCTATTGAGCACAATGGCATAAGCAGTTGTTTTGTCCAGTTAGCTTACTTTGATAAGATTAACGGCGAAAAAATTAAAGCAAGCGCTATAGATGACTTATAAAATGATAAAAGCGGGCCTATTTTCCGCTTTTCTATTTATTTAATCAGTTTCTTTAACTCCGTCATCACCTTCCCTTTTTCTTTCAACATCCTTTTAACATTAGGATTACCCATACAAGTATTATCTCCAAACATATTTGTTTTGTACCCTTCACTCTTCCCCTCTAGCCTCCGGCTCTCCTTCGTCCAGCAGCTCTATGAGGACCATTACCGCCGTGACAGTGCCGCTTAAATCCGACATGCTTTCCGTTTCCGGCGGGTAAAAATTAATATAATGCAGCAGCAGCCGGCGAAGGCCGCTGCTTACCTGCCGGGGCTGGTGGGGCGCTATCCATTGGCGCAGCAGCTTTTGTTGCTTTGATCTTTTCATAAAACATTGTTTTTTAATTGTCCGGCGGTGACATAACCGGGGATTACGGTGATGATGATGTGGCGGTGACGGTGCGCTATGCGTATATACTGCCCGGCCTCAAAACCGCTGTCCTGCAGCCAGCGGCCGCTGAGCCGGATATCGGGAAATACGGCAAACCGGCACCCGGTCTGCCGCTCAAAATAGCGCCTGCATATACGCATTTTTCTTATCTTAGCGGTACCGGCCCGCTGTCTGGTGGTGGATGGCATAAGTATCTGCGGTTGGATGATACTGCAAAGCACCGCTTATGTACTGGCATATACCAGTTGGCCGGGGCATATTATAGCTGCTGCGGTGCGTATTTTACCGGTAATTTATTCCGCCCGGCTATTAGATAATTTTAAATCAAATTTGTTAAATTTGCCATTATGACGAACACTACCGCTATGGAACATAAAAAGATACACCAGGGACGCAATGTAAAACGATTCCGCGAGATGCTGGGACTCAAGCAGGAGGCGCTGGCCTACGAGCTGGGTGACGACTGGAACCAGAAAAAGATATCCCTGCTCGAAACCAAAGAAACTATTGACCTGCCGCTGCTCCGCCAGATATCAGAGGCTTTAAAGATACCCGTAGAAGCCTTCCAGAATTTTGATGAGGAACAGGCAGTAAATGTGATTGCAAATACTTTTGGTGATAATGCTTGTGTCGGCAATCCTAATTCCACATTCAATTTTAGTCCTATCGAAGAATTAAAGAAGTTACACGAAGAAAAGATTGCTTTGTATGAACGGATGCTGAAAGAAAAGGACGAGATGATGGCAAGGTTGGAGAAGTTGATAGAAAAGAAGTAACACGACAGTCAATAATGTTGCTTCCTATAAAAAGGACGTACCGCAGCAGCGGTACGTCCTTTTGGTTTGTGTAGCTGTAAGCAATACCAAAGCAGCGGAATATAATCATTTACACACATTATAAATTCCGTATAAATACGTATTTTATATTTTAAGAATATTTTATAGATTTGCTTTTATTTTTAATTAGCTAACAGAGACTGCTAGTAAGTAATTGTAAGTATTTATAAGCGCTTAAAGTTGCGCTTATTTGGGTGTTGTGCGTCATATTAGAAAAACACTAAATGGACAAAAAAATAAAATTGATTTATATACTACTCATATTGACACTAAATTTTTCTTGTGTTGAAAAGAAATCAACAGAAAATGAAACTAACAAACCTGAATTGGTTGCGACTTCGAAAGCTGACACCTTAAAATTTACTTCTGGAATACGTGCTATCTTTCAGGATAGTAAAGGCAATTATTGGTTTGGCAGTCATAATGAAGGCGTAAGTTTTTATAATGGAAAATCATTTGAATACTTTACAGCAAATGAAGGTTTATCCGACAATCAAATCCGTTCAATCCAAGAGGACAAGAATGGGAAAATTTGGTTTGGAACTGCAAGAGGAGTTAGTGTATATGACAAAGGAAAGTTTACTAATTATCCGTCCATAAATAACAACCCAATATTTGATTGGAATAAAACCAATGGAGATTTATGGTTTAATGCGGGTGCGGAAGACGGAATAAATCGTTTTGACGGAATAAATATGAACTATTTGATTTTCCCAAAACCCAAAAATAAAAATGCTGATAATGCTGACAATACTTACGGTGTTACGGGTATCTCAAAAGATAAAGACGGTAAAGTTTGGATTGCGACTTATGCAGCGCTATTTAACTATGATGGTAAAATGGTAAATATCTTTGATAAAGAAAAATTAAACCTAAAAGATAATGAGCGTTTGCATATAAGAAGTGTATTAGCAGATTCAAAAGGACGAATTTGGATAGGAAATAATGGAATTGGTATTTTACTTATGGAAGGCAATTCAACAATTAATTTTTCTGAAAAGCATCACTTAATTCATCCAACAAGTAAAAGAAATGGAAATAAATCAGCACCAGGCACATTGGAACACCCTTTTGCTATTGAAGAAGATTCAGAAGGCAATATTTGGTTTGGAGATTTATATACAGGAGCTTGGAAATATGACGGTAAAACTTTGACAAACTATTCAATTAGTGACAAACTATCTAACCCAATGATTTGGACTATTTATAAAGACAACAAAAACAATTTGCTTTTTGGAATGGCAGACGGAAATATATTTAAGTTTAACGGAAAGGCTTTTGAAAAGAAATTTTGAGAAATACGAACGCACAACAGCGGTTTTGCGTGATGGCGGGTGCAGTTCTTCGATTGAACTTTTGTGCTAAAAATCCGCCACTTCGCAAAGCCCCGGCCCGTTAGCGGCTATTATTGACAACAACACAACGAATAAAGACAAATTAAAAAATAAACAAAAATGCCAGTATTATATTTTGACAATTTCAGAGGTTTCAATAAGACGTTTCTTCCTCTCCAAAACGTTAACTTTTTTGTTGGAGAAAACAGTTCAGGCAAGACATCTGTTCTTAAGCTCATTAAAATCTTGTCTAACCCGCGTTTTTGGTTTTCACAAGAATTTAATTCAGACGAAGCAGAACTTGGTTACTATTCCGAGATTGCAAGCTATGCAAACAAGACAAAAAAATATTTTGAAATTGGAATACTTGGGGACTATAGAGATAAAGACGAAGGGATAGGTGCCATTAAAATTAAATTTGAGAACAGAGAAGGTATTCCCGCTGTTAAAGAAGTGTCTCTAATTAGCAATGACATCAACATTCAAACCGTTGTTGAAAACCAATATATAAAATATAGACATTCAATTGTTGACATAAGTAGCATAACAGAAAAAAGCAAATTAAAATATTTCAAAACCTGGGTTGAAAATAATGGTTTAAAGAAGCAAGCATATACGAAGTCTGAAAAGAGTTCCCCGTTTTTTTCTCAAGCATTACTTTTTCATATTCAAACTATCGTTGCTCAAATAAAATCCCCCGACCAAAAGAAAAACACACGGACGAATTCCTTTCATGTGCCTAACTTTTTGCAAGATGTTGCTTGGTTAGCACCAATTAGGACAGACCCAAAAAGAACATATGATAGTTATAAAATAACTTTCAATCCAGACGGAACTCACGCACCATACTTACTCAAACGCCTATTAGGAAAGGACAGTACGCAAAAAACACGTGAAAAAGTGGAGAGCATTTTACAGAAGTTTGGTAAAGACAGTGGATTATTTGATAAAATTTTGATTAACCCACTAGGTAAAGGTGAAACATCACCATTTGAATTACAAGTATTACTGAATAATCAACCTTTAAAGATAACGAATGTTGGTTATGGCGTTTCCCAAATTCTTCCTTTAGTTATTGAAGTTATAGCGAGACAGAAAAATACTTGGTTTGCATTACAGCAACCTGAAATCCATTTACATCCAAGAGGTCAAGCCGCATTTGGTGATTTTGTTTTTAAGTCTGCAACTAATGACAATAAGAATTTCATTATTGAAACGCATAGTGATTATACTATTGACCGTTTTAGATTAAAACTAAACAAGGCAAGTAAATCAAATGAAACCCCAAGCGTAAAAAGCCAAATTGTGTTTTTTCATCGCAACAACGGTGTCAATCAACTTTCTTGCATACCAATATCAGCCGATGGTTCATTGCCAGACAATCAACCAGAAGCATTTAGAGAATTTTTTATCAAAGAACAACTTAATCTATTGGAAATTTAATATGTGCATTGTTGTTGATACTAACGTATTATCTAGTGTTTTTGTATCAAGTTCGGCTAATCATTCTGAATTTAAACCTGTAAAAGATTGGATTATTGAAGGAAAAGGAAAAGTTGTTTTTGGTGGTACTAAATACTTGGATGAAATAAAGAAAAAATATTTATCGCTTTTTACTCAATTAAAAAAGGCAGGTAAAGCTATATCTGTTTCAAGTAACCTTGTTGACGCTGAACAAGCAACAGTTGCAGCAATGATTACGCACCCTGATTTTGATGACCCTCATTTAGTAGGATTGTTGCGTGTTTCAGGTTGTAAACTCGTGTGTTCATTAGACTCGAGGGCTTATCCGTTTTTTCGACATAATTTATTTTTTTCACCTGCTGCAAAAAGACCAAAAATTTATTCAGGATTAAGCAATGCAACTTTGCTTGTAGATAGACATATTGCTGACATATGTAAGCCTTGTACACCGACAACGAATCAACAAAGACAAATTATGGGAGAAATATAACAGCCGCTAACAAGGTATTAACAAAAGTCTTATTATAATACGTTGATTTTCAATATAAATACCTGCTATTTCAAACGGTAGGTACAACATAAGCACAACCTTTGGAAATATATTTCGCAAGGATTTCAAAGCAAGGATTTTTATATAAAAAGTTCTTGCTTTTTTGTTGGGCTACAACTTCAAATTTTCCCCTGTTATACCTTTCCGATTGCAGTAATGAACTGACGATTTTTCTGTTTTCGGTGCGATAGCACCGTATTGCATTGCCTTATACCACGCTGTGTATTGCCCATAAAATGAGTTAGATAGAACTTTGTAAATGCGTACGCAACGTATTTATTAACTCATAAAATCTAAAAAAAATGGCAAGACAAAAAGGACTTATGAAGTATGTCGGAACGATAGGCGATGTTCGGCACTTCAAAATAAAAGGTCAACAAGGATTTTTCGCCGGAATGGTTGGCGGACCAACCGCAGAACAAGTCAAGTCCGCACCCGAATTTGAACGTACTCGTGAAAATATGAACGAGTTCGGCGGTTGCGCAAGAGCTGGGAAGTCGGTAAGAACCGCCCTATCTGCATTGATGTCAAAAATGGCAGACAGCCAAGTTACAGGACGTTTAACGTCCGTAATGAAAAAAATCAATCTCGAAGACGGTACAGAGGCAAGGGGTTACAGAAAGGTTGAAATCTCTACACAAAGGACGTATTTGTTAGGCTTTGAGTTTGACAAAAAACTTTCTTTAAGCGGTGTATTCAATGCTCCGTATGATGTAACCCATACCGTTGCAAGGGATAGTGCAGATTTTACGGTTGCTCCGTTCAATCCTGCGGATTTAATCGCTGCACCGTCTGGGGCAACGCATTTCAGATTGATTAACGCATTGGCGGTTGTTGCCGACTTCGTGTACAATGCCACAACAGGAACGTATGAACCTGACGACATTGTAAACAACGAATTGAGCGTAATTGAATATTCGCCTTATATCCCTTTGAATACGGCATTTGCAGGCTCTACATTAACAGCTACCTTTCCGACTGCTCCGACATTGGGAACGAATGTAACGGTTATTCAGTGTATAGGTATTGAGTTTTTCCAAGAGGTAAACGGCAATCATTATGCGTTTTCTTCGGGCAACTGCCTACGGATTGAAGATGCTTTTTAAGCACTCACAAACGAAAGCCCCAAGCATTGCGAGGGGCTTTTATTTCTAACCTTTAAAATCAATCTTCGATGAGAACAAAAATTTTAAGAGTAGCGGAAGGCAAGCAAAGCACATTGAGCCACCTTTATATTGATGATGTTTTCCAATGTTATTTATTGGAAGATAAAATCAGAAATATAAAGCTACCAAAGCAAACCGCAATCCCGACAGGAAACTATACCCTGCGTTTGAACACTTGGGGCGGTATGAATGCCGAGTATCGGCAGAAATTCCCGAAGCTCCACAAAGGTATGATTGAAATAAATGGTCTGCCGAATTTCAGTTTTGTGTATATCCATATCGGGAACACATACAGACAAACCGCAGGTTGTCCGTTGTGTGGCTTTGGTTTTGAAATGGTTAATGGGGATTTTCAAGTCCTACGCAGTAAAGATGCTTACCAAATGATTTACCCGAAGCTGTTACAGTTGGCACAAGGCAATGAAAAAGGTATCATCATCGAAAATGATTTCCAATTTTAAAAAGCCGACAAAATGGAAAATGCAATCACATTAAATGTAGTGTTCGGTTCTTTGATTAGTATGCTCTTGGCGATTGTCGCCTACTTCATTAAACAGCTTCATTCCGATTTCAAAAGAATGGAAAAGGATTTAACGGAAGTAAAAACAATGGCATTACTGATAAAAACAGAGTTCAAAAACAGTTACGATTTGCTTAATCACAAAGTCGATTATCTAGAACACCGAGTAAACAATTTAGAAAAAATCATTTTAAAACAATTCAACAATGAAAAGCAATAGTTTAAATTTAGTAGAGCGTGTCAAAGCTCCCACTCCGAAATGGTTTAAAATCATTCGGAACATAGGAATTACATTGACAGCCGTAGGCGGTGCAATCTTAACTGCTCCCATTGCGTTACCTGCCACCATTGTAACGGTGGGCGGTTATCTGATATTGGGCGGAACTGTGGCGACTACCATAGCTCAAACCGCAATGCGTGATGACAATGGCGAAGAAACAAAACCGAACGAAAACTTTAACGAACCTAAACAGGAATAAATACAAGGTTTTCAGTTTTGTAGAATGTTTGAAATCCTGCCCATTCGGGCAGGTTTTTTTATTGCACCTGTTTTCACTCTTTTTATAAATTGGTGCTTTTATATTGCCTTTATGTGTGGGTATTGGTGCGAATGTCGGGCAATCGGTGGGAACGGTCAAGGCAAAAGAGCGTAGCCCGCAGGGCTACCGCTTTAAATGCCTTGCAATGTAAATGCGTTTGAGTTCGGAAATCAAAAGCAACTGTTCGTGTATGTGCCGTTCTCTCTGCTCCAAAGTTTTAACCCTGCGAATATCATTTTTAAATACTTTTTCTTTGCCTTTCAAATGGCTTGCCTGTTCAAAAACGAAGTTTTTAAAATCGCCTATCCGAATGTAAGGGATAACCGAACCGATTAGGAACTGATGAAAGGCTTTTGTTTTCCATAAGCCGAATAATAAGCTACGGTAAACGTCCAATTCTTCCGCATTACGGCAGGAAATCACAAAGCAATTCGGGCAAGGGCTGTCTAACGGCTTACCGCTGTTTAAGCCTTTGGATAAGGCGTAAAATTCAAAATCGGATTTTTGATTTTTGGGATTGTAAGTAATGATTTTAACGGCTTTCATATCGCACAACTTTTGAGATTAGCTCCGTTCCTTTCGTTGCTGTGGCTGAAAACCAAAACTTTTTTACAAAGAAAAAAACAGAAAAAAAAGAAAGCCATTCAACAGGTGGCGGGGCAAAAAATCCAAAAGGAAACGGAATAAGTCCCGAAGGGTGGCAAGGCAAAAAAACAACTTGGCGAAGCCTCCTTAAATGCCTTGCCATTATGCCGTAGTCTTTTGGATTTTTTATTGAGCGTTGGCATTGAGCGTAGCCACCTACCTTTGCTTTCCTTTTTGTTCTTTTTTCTTTTGGAAAATGTCTAATAACTTCCTTTTATTCCTTTGAAAAATCGCCTTTGAGCGTTGGCAATGGGGCAAACACTCCGCAGTAAAAAATAAAGCATACCATTATCTGAAGCGTTGGGAAAAAGCAAGGGTATAAGGTACGAAATACGCTTGCTGTGCGGTGCTGAAATAGGGTGTGAACGGAATAAAACGAAATGAATGCAGGTAAATTTGGCGTTAGCCTACCGAAATGTAATGTAGTGGAATGAGAGAACACGCTATTCAGCACATTGGCAACACTACTCCTAATGCTTTATTTTTTTACTGCACCGCTGAAATGGGTGGTGGGGAGCGTGGCAGAGAGCGTGGGCTGTGCGTTGGGAGAAAAAAAGACGGCTTCCGATACCCGAAAAATATCAGCGTTGGGTTTGAGCGTTGGGATATTTTTTCGGGTAGCGGACTATGGCATTGGATATTTTACATAATGTTATTATGTGACAGCCTGTGCGTTTGGATGCTTGCATAAGCAAGGGAAAAGGCTGTGCGAAGCGAACACATAATGCCACATTATGTAAACATAGCTTCCACCGATTTGCATACTGGCATAAACGGAACGGTGGTGGTGGTTGGAGTGAAGTGTCTTTTTGCTTTGTTTTTTTCGCATTGGGACAGCTCTTTGCAACCGCAGGAACGAGGATTGCAATGTGCTGTTGAGCGTTGGCAAAAAACAACGCAAAAAGTATGACAGTTGCAAACGGTGGCAATGCCATAGAAGACAGGCTCAGCGTTGGGCTTGTGCGGTTGGGGTCTGGCTAAAGCCGTATTTTTTCTGTGCGTGGAGTAAGTCGAAATCTATTCAAAGGCTATAAACTTTTCTACAAAACTTATGATTTCCTGACACTTTGGATTAGCTTGTATTTTTTCCAGTCGCAAGTAATCTGTAAACCCTATACAGACTGTATTAGCTCCACCAGAATGTTGAAGTTGCCCAACGGTGCCAATTAATGATTTGGATTTATTATATTTGAACTTATCTCCAGCTTTGGTACTTCTTTTCTCTGTGATTACTTCATTTTCAGTCCATTCTATTTTCATAGGAAATAGTCTATCTTCATCATAATGCTTTTCAAGAAATTCATTGGCAGAGTTAAATATATCTTCATTATTTTCGATCATTATTGGCAATAAAATATCTTCTAACTTACCAGTATTATTGTCATTTCCACTAAAGATATAACTGCCTATCTTTAACCCTTCTTTTAGTACAATACTACTATTCGCGGTAAAGCTCTCATCAGGAATTTCATCTATAACCTCATTGATTTCTTTCTTAACTTCTGCAATTCTAACTACAACACCTTTGTCATCAGCATCAAAAAAGTAAACAACTCCTAAACTAACATTATCATCAATTCTTCCTTTTCTAATTTCTCCAGGCTTTCTGATAAATGAAACTAATTTTTCTATAAATTGTTTTCTCAAATCACTTTTGCTATCGCCTCCAATTATATATAAGAAAATATAAATATCACCTCTTTTTAATGCATTTGACGGTAATAAACTTTGTCGAACCGTTTGAATATTTAATGCCTCTACATCTGATTTAGTGGCTTCTTGAATAAGTAATGAATTCATTGGAAATGGATATTCTTCTAAACTGGTCTTTTCATTACTTTTAAAACCAACTGTTTTAAGTGTTTTATTTAGGAAGGCAACATCGTGAGGACCTTCACAAAGTGCAATAATTATTTGTGTGTCCATAATTACCTAATGTCTATATTAATTGTTTCAACTAATTGTTTTAATTTATTGCCACTTAAAAAATTACATTCTAATTTTCCATTATTATCTAATTCTAGGGCGAAAGCTGTTAGTTCATCATCAGGATAATCATTTTCAACAAATGCATCGATACATTCTTTACTATGTGTGGTTAAGAATACTTGTACATTATATTTATCTGCTAATCTTTGAACAAAACCTGTAAACTTAATTAGCAAACTTTTATGAATAGCACTATCTATTTCATCTATACAAATAATTCCGTTTCTACTATAAACCATCAGCAAGGTTATCTCAAAAATTCTTTGTAGTCCCTCCCCATATTTCGTAATATCTACTGCATTTTCAAGTAAAGAGGACGTTACCATAAATCTACTTTCCTTGTTAATATTTACAAGTTCTATCTTTTCTATACTTGGGTCTAAATACTCCCGAATAAACTCTATAATCTCATCAAAATACTTTTCTTCTACTGCAAAAGCGTGTGCTTTTTTCAAAAGTGAGCTATTATATCTATATGGGCTGGTAAATGTTGCTGGACACAACATCATCATTTTAGAAAATTTAAATTGAGCATCTTTATTACTGAATAAATGTAACTCACTGGCATAACTTGTATTTTCAAGATTCGCTTCTGCTGATATAGTTGTGACATATCCTGCTTTATCAATATCATCCCCAGTTTCTTCAGAATTTAGATAGATTACGTTTGATACACCATTAAATGTAGATTCAATTTCAATTGGCTTATTGAAGTTTTTATCAATCCATAACGGGTTTATATCGTCATTAAATTTTCCTCTGAATTTTTCCAATTCCAAAAAAGCATTCAGGTTATTTAATTGACTTGCCAAATAAAAGGTTTCCAAAATAGAAGTCTTACCTATATTATTACCTCCTACAAAAATATTCACTTTTGTAAGATTATTTATTTGTAATTTGTTCAGCTTCCTGTATTGATGAATCATTGCAGAAGTAAAGTGATTTCTTACAACTGGAAAATAAAGATTTGCTGACTGTGAAGATATAAGAACGTTTGCTAAACTATTAGGAATTAATCGATCTAATTTCAACTTAAGATTCTCTATTTCCTCATAATCCTTATCAGCCATATATTCACTGAAATTGAATGCAACTTGTACTTCACTCTTAATATTTTGCAATGCATTTTTTAGCCGATTTTCACCAATAGCCTCACTGTAGGTATATCCTTCTGTGATACTTCTACTTTCTTCCATTCGTTTAACCGCAGATGGATCATTTATGAATTCAGCAACTTCTTTTATCTGGCGATATTGGGTAATAATTGGCTCCTTTATTATGCTTCTTTCAATTCCATCTTGATCTTCTTCTACTTCTTCTGTTTCAGAAATCCATTCAAATAATTTTTCAAGGTTTGCCTTGTTTTGAGCTTCATATTGACTATCATCCCAAGAAAGCCAGCTCTTCATAATTGGGTTACCTACAATCGTTTCAAAAATTGTATACTTATTTGTCTGAAACTGATCTCCATAATCACTCGTTTTATACTGTCGTATTAGAGATAGTGTTCTCAGACTTCTTCTTAATTTAAACTTTGATATTCCTAATGATTCACAAACCTCATTTTCAGATTTATCGTATTTCTCTATAAGATCATTTACTAGTTGAGCTTCATTGACGGCACTCCATCTTTTTTTACCACTTATATGATGAAGCCCCATAGTTATCAAATGTTGAATAGGATTTTCATCTATAATTTCAACCAGCTTAACACTCTTGAAATCTGATTCTTCTAGTGCTCCAACATCATTTCCTGCTTTAAACTCTTCCCATAGATATTTTAAAGTGGCTGTTCTTCTATTTCCTTCAAGAACTAAATACTTATCCCCAACAGCTTTTATCTGAATTTGATCAATATCTAAAAAACCATTGGTTTTAAAACTACTAATCAAATCCTGAATATTTTCCTGATTCTTACCTAAAATGAAATTTAAGGTTCTTTGTTGAATACGAACATCAGCTACTTGGTCATCAGTAACAAATTTATAATCGGGTCTATCTATGAATCTATAATTATTAGGATCTAAAATAAGCCTATCAATATGTCTAGTAATTCTGTTAGATTCCATACTTAAGTTTTTGAATCATTAATATTTGTTTTTTATTTTTAGCTTGAAATATCAATCCAAAGATGTTTCAAGCTAATGCCATCTCCATATATTCTATGTGAAGTTGAAGAATAACAGGATAAAATACCGTTCTGGTTATTTAAAACAATTAAGTCATTTTTTTCCCAAACCAACTGACTATTACTTGGACTTTTAATCTGTTCCTGAATCCAATCATTAACTTTCTGAAACCAATGATTTGGTGAATCAGTTTGAATGTAACCAACAATACCAGCGTTTACAACATCTCTACCGTGTCGTCCATTTTTAAATCGTTCAATCCCACCAGAGTTTTTTGTACATTTACCTCCTGAATATTCGCCACAGACATATTCTTTTTCTCGCTTTGATGGCAATTTTGAGTTTAATCTCTTGGCTTCAAACTTTACTAGCGATGGAGAATCATTATCTTCAATATCATTTTCTTGGGCGTAAGCATAAGTCCCAAATACCGCGAAGTCCGTTGAAGTATTTTCCTTTTCATTCTCTATGTTTTGATGATGAAAATAGAACGGATATTCAGATGGTTTTCTGGAATTTAATGACTTACATAGACGATTAGTTATTGTATTCTCATTCTCATCATTTTTACCTTTAAAAGAGGATAAGATAGAAGATAAATAATTATAAATAATTGTAATTATAGTATTGTCAGGGGCACTGCTAAGTGTTCCAAATGTATTATTAGTTACTTCTCCCATTACTTACCTTGTTTATATAAATCAACAAAAGTTTCGTCTGCATCCCTGACGGCAATGGAAGAAAGCCAATATCTCTTCTGATTTGGCTTATACAAAAAGATTATATTTTTGTGGTACACTTTTACAATACGCTTAATCCATAAATTATATCCTTTCTTGGCATTTATAAGTGTTCTTAATTTATTCTCAATACTATCAATTGAATCAGGAATTTCGAACTCTGACATATCACCTAAAACAAATGGATATGCTATAAATTCTTTACCAATTATCGGAGATAGTGGTTTGAAATTTTGATAAATAGAATTAAGTATTCTGCAATAGAGTTCGCCAAATGTTTCTAATGTTTGCGTGTCTGCTATTGATTCTAAAATCAAACTTTTTTCGCCAGCTTTTCTAAATTCAGAATAATACACTGAAATGTCTGAGAGTAATTCTTTTTCGATAGAATCAAATTGAATTTCCTTTTCAGGATAAGGCAGAGATAGAATATCGTTTTTCAAAACAACCCCTTCTCTTGTAGTTATAATGCGACCACTCAACAACCATAGTAATGCAGAGTATGCAGGATTATTCTTATAACGTTTTTCAATTTTTTTTAATAATTCGACATCTTTTTCTGGTGAATGAATGCCTATAATTTCGTTTCTAAAAGTCAAATAATCATCTCTAAATTCAATCGGAATAGAAGATACACCTGATTGCTCTTTGATTAAGATATGAGGAGGTTGAAAAATTTCCTTATTTTTTTGTCTATTACGCAAGAAATATTCAATGTTACAATTTTGAATATTTTGTATGCCGTCTTCCGTGAAATTCTTTGTTTCAACAAAATTGAACCCAGTTATCCAATCAGCCTCATAATTATGTTTTAATTTTGCGAGTTCAATCTGCTCTTCATTTGTAAGTGTATCCTTTTTCAAAAGATTCTGTATTCTTTTTATAGGCTTACCTGAGGGGGACTCTATCCAACCTTCAGCAACTTTCCACCCATTATTTTCAATCATTTCATCTAAATACTCCCCTAAGGTTCTTTCTTCAGATATTTTATTCAATAATTGATGTAAACGCCCACCTCCCATAAAATTGGCTTGCCAAACACCAGCTTTATTTGTTGCAGTTTTATGAGTTACTTTATGAATATCATAATGGTCTATCTCAAAATCAATCTTCTCTCCCGATGCCTTTGTTCTTCTGAAAATGTAATGGTAGGTGGCATTATTTTCAGGATTTAACTTTTCCGCAAATATAGAAACTACTGCAGGTTTAGCACTTGAACTACTACCTATAAACAGTTTTGCTCTCAAAGGGGTAAAGTCAAATACTCCCTTAAAATAATACTGCTCAAAAAGAAACTTTCTAAATTCGTGAGTGTTTGTATTATACAAAACTGGCCCTGATGGTAAAATCAAACAACAGTTGCCACCTTCTTGCAATAATTTGAATGATTGCTCTAAGAACAATAATGCAATTTGATTATCTGGTATATCTGGACGAAGCGGATTATTCTGTTTTTCTTTTTTATTTACGATTTCTGCCCACTCTGTAAACTCTGAATTGAAGGGTGGATTTCCTATGATTAATTGAAAATCAGTATTTAGTATTTCTTCATTAAGTGTTTTAAAAAAGTCTCCTTGAAATAAATTACTTCCCACCAAATTATCAAAGTGTACATTTCTCCATATTTCTTTTGGTGATAGAGCATCCAGTAGAGCAAGTCCCAAACTAAAATAAGATAGGGTTACGGCTTCATTTTCTAAATCGCAACCAAAAATATTATTTTTAAGTAACTGTTTTAAGTCTTCAATATTTTCTTTTTGGGGTTTAGACCAGTTATTTCTTATCCTCCACCATTGAATCATTCTTTTAAAAGCTCCAACTAGGAAAATTCCAGAGCCACAAGCTGGGTCAATTATTTTGAAATCCTCTTTACTTTCTTTCAAAGGCATACACTGGTCAATAAGGAACTGAACCAAATAAGGAGGCGTGTAGACAACTCCTTTTTTCTTTTGACCATTTTCGTCTGCCAAGAAGTCTTCATAAATATGACTTATCAACTCTATAGGTAGATAATTGAATTGATAAAGTCTCCACAATTTCATTTGACCTATACCTTGTTTGCCTTTTGAAAATATTGACACATCCCCTCTAACGAAGTATTGAAATAAGGTAAGGTCTATTTTTTCTTTAAGAATGTCACATTCTTCTTTACTTAAATAAAAAATTTGTCCGTTAAAATGCTCTTTACTCGACAATTCCTGAAGAACTTGGATAAACATTTCTGCATTTTCAAGAACACCTTCAAGTGTAGGGTTTTTAGAGTTATAAGGTTTATAAAAATCATCAGGATTTAATGCTCCGTTTCCGTCTTCGTCCTTACGTTCTTCAAGATACTTAACTAATATAAGCATCATTAACACTCTTTTTACAAGTGAAGCATATTCATTCCCAACACGAGAAATAATATTCGCTTTTACATTTTTTAGCTGAGCTAATAATTGTTCATAGGCTCCCTCTTCATATTTGAAATCCTTACCAGCTTCTGAATCCCAGAATAAACCCGAGTCAAATTGACGGAAATTATACTCCTCTAGCTTATCATTTATTTCACTAAGTAAATTTATTAAATCGTGTGGGGATGTAGTAAATATTTGTCCATCCTTATCCCATTGTGGTTTTTTTGCACAATTATAAATAAGGATTTGACTTTTGTCGAATATAAAACAAAAAGGTACGATTCCTGCATTCCAGAGCTTATGATGAATATCTGCACTCTTAATATTTTCGCAAGTAAGCTCGGAGAAATCATAGACATAAATTTGTGGCTTGGGAGGACGATTGTCATTATAAAATCTAAAATAAACCGCATTTGCTCCAAATTCATTCGCATACTCTAAAGCCAAATATAAATCAGGATCTGATTCATTTGCTCTATCAGCAACAAAGCGAATCCCAGATGATGATTTATCATCCATTCCAAGCTTATTTAATGCTGATTGAAAAGATATGTTTGGTGCAATGTTCATTATTATTGATTATTCTAAATTCAAAATATTTCAATAAGCATATTTATAAATTTCTGATTTACAGACGATTAATTAATACTTTTACAGCTATTCAATTTTCAAAAAAATATGCTAAATATTTTGGCACAAAATAATGAAATAAAAACAAAATAATTGGAATAAACAAGAACTTTCTTTACTTTTTCATTCAACTTCTATTGTGAAATTTAGGTTCTGCTTTACACCCAATTATGAGGATAAGTAGGATAAGTAACTTTTGCCAAAAAGAATTTTTTGTATTTCGCAGAAATATAAAAACCGATTTATCGGGCTGATAAGGTGCAAAGAAGTGAAACGATAGTTTCGATTTGCACTCAATAGTTTTGTTTTGGCTCGTTTTTTATCGAAGATAAAAAATGAAAAATGTTTTTGTTCAAAAAAGGTTATCTTACTTATCCACTCCAACGAATGAAAAAAGGTGCATTTTGCACCTTTGAGAAATTCAGAACGGTAAGCCTGTTTGCTTTGGCGGTTTGGGCGGTTCGGGTGGTGGTTCTTTTTCCCTGTTTTGGTTGTCCACTTCTTCCCAAGTCAATTCTTTTACTGCATACACATAACCGCTTTTTTTGGATAATCTCAAATAGCCGTGTTTCTTCAATGCTTTGCCTAACTTCATTACTGTACCGTCTGTGATGTTCAGCTTTGCTCTCTCTGCTAATTTGGTGGCTATCTGTGTGGTGTTCAGAAAATTGTTTGCGGTATCTCTGTCGGCAATCTCAAACCACGTTAATAGTAATTCTTCTTCGGGGCTTCTGATTTGGTATTGCTCGTTGTTTTGGTTAATCTCTTTGATTTCTTCCTGATTGAACCAATAACGGAAACCGTCTTTATATAATTGCCTTGCCTGTACATAAGCGTTGTTGATGTTAATGTTATGTGCATACTCGATATGCTCCACTTCAAAACATAAAAACCTGCGTGAACCTGTTGTATCGTTTAGGAATTGGGCAGTGTTTACACTACCTGCAAACGATGCCCTGCGGGGCAGGGTTTCGTTGTTATGCCCGTATGCTTTACGCATACGGATATGGGTTTTCGTTATCAATTCTTTTAATGTCCCTATCTCTGTACGGTTTAGGTTTTCGAGTTCATCCAAATTGATTAGCATACATTCCGCTAAATGTATCAAGGTATCTTTATTATTGGGATTGATTGTTCCCGAAAACATATAATCTTTTAAAGGCTTCGGTATCAGCTTTTCTATCCACGTTGTTTTTCCTACTCCCTGTTTGCCACTAAATACAATTACGGTCTGATTAATTGCTTTATCATTGGTTACGCAAGCCACCATTGCCACAAACCATTTTTTAAAACACTCAATCCATAAATCCTGTTTTGTGGTGGTAATGGTATTGGCAAGCTCCGCAATGTAGTCGGTTTCATCTTCATTGTCGGGCAGGTTATCAAAATAGGCTTTGAATGGGTCGAACTGTTCGCAGAAATCGGAACGTAACAAATTGCGTAATGTATTGATGTTGCATTTTACTTTTGCTTTCAAAATCTCACGCAGGATTGAGTTTTCAACGAAATCCGTTAGCGGTTTCCAAAGCGTAGCTTTGGCAGGTTTGTACTCCAATTTTCCCGAAACTACGTTATAGCGAAAGCTATAACGGTAGTTTAAAAAGTTCTCTAATCGGTCTATGAAACTCGGTTTTTCTTCTTCCTCGTCTGTATCATCTTCAGATGATTTTATGCTTTTGGATTGCCCGGAAATTTCGCCATTTGACGAAATGGATAAGGTGCTTTTGTTGTGTTCGTGGGTATTGTTGTAGGCACTGTTTACCGTTGCCGTTACTTCCTGTGTATTGTAATTATAATCGGATAAAATAAAGCCTAATGCCGCAGGCATTGGCACACCTTTACGATTAAGGTTACAGGCTAACAAGTGAATGAAATTATTACGATTGCCATTTACATAGCTTTCTTTCTTTTCGGTAAACCTTACACAATGCTCATACGTTGCCAAATAATCATTGCCAAATTTTTCGGTAGAAAAACCATTGCTTGCAATGGTTGGCGGTTCGGGTTCTGCTTCCTGCTCTTGGTTAAAATAAGGTCTTAAATCTTCCGTAGCAATTACAGGATAAACGGTTGCATTTTCATTCAAATACAAATCGGTGTCGTAAGACACGAAGCAAAGGCGTGTAACGTCTTTGCCCGATTTGTCAATAGGTAGCGACAAAAATTCTTCATAGAATTTTTGAAGCGTTAAAAACGCTTCTTTGTGGTTTTCCTGTGCTGAATTTACACGAACGAAGATTTTTAAACCGTTTCCCGATGGACTGATAAAAGCCGAATAAGTGTAGGGCGTTTCCTTTGCTAATTGCTTTGCTGTATTCAGTTGTTCCGTTGTAAGTTTGTCAATATCCAATACTACAATTTGTGTGTATGCAGTAAGATATTCCAACTTTCTACCGCCTTTAAAGGAAGCCGAAGGCGTGAAAGCGGGCAAAGATTTCTTTGCCCTTTCGTATGCTTCCATTTTACTCTCTGCCAATGACTTCCGCAGATAAGTAATTACATTGATGTACTTACCTGTTTTGATGTCGTTCAATACTTCAATTATTTTGGCATTTTCTACCACTTCATTGAAGTTTTTAAATATACTTACTACCATAATCAAACGTTTTTTATTGTTAAGAAACCTTTATCAATGCTATTTTTTAGCAAATGATTTGTTGTAATGTTCCTGCAACAGTTTTTCAACGTCTGACAATTTGTAGTAAATTTTATTGCCGACCTGTGAGAATGAAATACGCCCCTCGTCCCGCCACGTTTGGGCTGTACGTTTGGAAATTTTCATCAGTTGTAAAAACTCCTGATTGTCTAAAAAGGTGTCCTTTTTGGGTTCGTTCTTTGCATTAAGACGTGTTGCGATTTCGTCCAATCTTGCTACCAATTCTGTGTATTGGTCTTTGCTTAAAATTACTGCTTCCATTTTATTGAAATTTTATGTTTATGGAAGCAAAGGACAGCAATGTAAAAAAGTCATTATGTCCGTACTTGGTCTTTCGGGACAAAGTTTATTTACAGCATTTTGTCAATGTCTATTCTTTTGTGAGGTTTGGGGCGTTTATCGGACTTGGACGGTGTAAGCATTGTTTTTACGGTTTCGGGACTTAATTCCCTGCCGTCCTTATCTGTGAATGAATTTACAATTACTGCAACGAAATCATTTATGTTACCGTCTATGATTGGTTTTCCGTTTGTAAATAATTCTCTGTGCAATTGGTAAAATATATCCACTAATTGATTGATGTTACAGTTTATTTTGAGCTTATTGAATGGCATTCCGTTTTTATTCTTGTTCATTTGCTCAATTGAAAATTCATTTGTTAGACGGTTTAAATGCTGTATCTGGTCTATTTCTTTTTGACATTGGTTTGAGTAATCGGGTAGCTTTGGATTTATAAAGTCAATGCTTGCCTGTTCGTAATCAAATTTCTCTTTGGTAAGGAACATAATTTTTTGAGTGTAGTCCTGTAATTCGTCCACTCTGTTTTTGGTTTCTTTGAATGAAAAATACCTTTTCTCACATTCAGCATTGACGTACTGCATCGGAAGGTTTGCAACCGTATGTTTATATCCTGAAAACTCAATCTCTTTTCGCTTGCTTTCTATAATGGTATAGCATTTCATCATTCTGCCTCGATTGGTAGTAGATGCAAATAATTCTTCATTCTCCGAAATCAGTTTTTCCAGTTTGTTGAGCCACTTAATCTGGTCGGAGATAAGATTACAGTGATGACTGAAAAAGTCAGGTAGCAAAGCGTACGGAAGATTTAGAATTTTATTAATGAGCACTTTGCAATATGAAGCATTTTTGCCTATTTCCTCTTCAGTAATGTCAAATAAAGGATTTTCCATTTCCTCTTTGGCAATAGATGTGGTTTCAGGGAAACAAACGCTATCTGTAATTTTACTGATGTATGGCATAGGCTAAGCTGTAATGTTGCTATTTGAAACAAATTGCTTGTATCTCTTTCATCTTTATTTTTTCGTTTAATCTGTCAGTGTTTAATCTGATGTTTTCCATAATGCCCTGCAAAACCAACCATTATTTTGAACGCCATCAGTACAATTAATGTGTTTAGCGGTATCGGTAATTCGGAATAAAAATTCAGAAGCAATACAACAATAGCAAAAAGGAATACACTTATCTGTAATTGAAAAACGGTGTTTCTGAAAGCAACTGCAATACTTGCTCCTGCCATTGCAACACCCATTACTATAGCTACAGGCAGGTAAAACTCATTGTAAATAATTGCCAAAGCCATAGTTTGCAGGGCGTGAAACCAAATAAAAAGATGTGGCGACAAACCAGCTTCTTTATAATAATGAATGGTACTTTTTGTAAAATTACTTACCACACCGCCACCAATATCGACAGACAAAACCGCTATGACAATTATCTCCCATAACTCAAGTTCTTTTATGTTCAACATATTGAAAAGCATCACTGTGATTGCTAAGAGATACGTTAATATCAAATCACTTTTATAGGCTTGCTGTCCGTGAAGTTTCCAAAGCGATTTCGGGATGCTGACCATTTTATCTTCTGTACGCATTGCTTTTATGTTTAATTTTTGAAAGAATATTGTTCAACGACCTCCTGTCACATCAATAAATATCCCTGTGGAATAAGATGATTGTTCGGAAGCCAACCATAATACAGCTTCTGCCACTTCGCTTGCTAATCCGCCTCTTTTCAACGGTATTGTTTCCTTTATCCGCTCAATCCTGTTGGGTTCGCCACCATCTGCGTGTATGTCGGTATGAATAAATGCAGGACGAACTGCGTTTACACGAATGCCGTCATCAGCTAATTCTTTTGCCAATCCGATGGTCAGCGTATCAACAGCCCCTTTTGATGCAGCATAATCAATATACTCAAACGGTGCTCCGGTTCTCGAAGCGATGGAAGAAACATTGACAATTGTTCCTCCGTTTCCTCCGTATTTAGGCGACATTCTTTTGATTGCTTCTCTACAACATAGAAACGCACTGAATGTATTGGCTTCAAATATCCGTTGCAATCTTTGTAGGGTCAGATTTTCTAATCGGGATTGTTGTTCTAATATCCCGGCATTATTAATTAATGATGTGAGGTTGCCTAACTTGGCATCAACTTCTCCAAATAAGCGAACTATCTCTTCTTCTTTGGAAACATCTGCCTGAAATGTTTTAGCCAAACCTCCTTTTTGTTTGATGATTTCTACTACTTTTTCTGCATCTTCTCGGCTTTTGTTATAATTGACTGCCACTGCAAATCCTCTTTCAGCAGCCAGCAAAGCGGTAGCCGCTCCAATGCCACGGCTTGCTCCTGTGATTAATATTGTTTTCATATTGTATTTTCTTTTTTAATTTCTGCAACTCTCCACATTACACCTGATGGGTCTTTAAATACAAAATCACGCACACCCCATTCTTTCATAGTAATTTCCTCTAAGTAAACCGGGAATGAATATTTCGATATTGTAGCTTTTAAGATTTTATACAGGTCCTCGCAACGATTTACAGTAAGATGCAAAACCATATTATTGGCAAAGTCTTCAACAAAATAGTTCTGCAATAAGAAACCACAAGTTCCTGTTTGTAAATGTGCAAGATTACCGTCAGACCATTCAAGCTGAAAGCCTATATCCTGATAAAACTTTTTAGACAGTTCAAAGTCAAGTGCCGGGACAAAAGGTTTTAATGAAACAGGCCCTATATTTAGTTTGTCATTCGTCATAACTATAACATTTAAGATTTTTGACTTACCAATTTTATATGTGCAAAATGATGGTTGCAATGCCAGGCATACATTCCGACAGCTTCGTCTAAAGTAAATTCCGTTCCGTGTTCGGGATGGGTATATTTCCTTTTCAGCATTTCATCATCCATATTTTTCAGAAGAATATACCATCTGTAATGCAAGCCTTCCAATACAGACAAAGAAGATTGTATGGGTAAAAATTTACTGTCGCTGAGTTCTGCCCATAGGGCTTCGTTATAAGGTTTGATAATAGGATTATCCTCTGTTAAAGCAAGTTTGAAACGAATGAACGCATTGATATGACTATCTGCACAGTGATGAACCACCTGTCTTGCCGTCCAGCCACCTTCTCTGTATGGCGTATCAAGAAGGTTATCGGGCATTGGTTCTGTTTCATTTTTTAATGCTTTCGGAAATGCTCCGATAATTTCTATCCAGTTGTGTAATTCCACTTTGGAAATAACCGACGGCTTTACAAATCGCCCGATTGGATATTTTAAGTTTTGGTCTTTCATTTTATCGTCATTTTGATTATAAATCATCTGTAAAATGTCTTCTGTCTTTCTCCTGCGAAAACTTACGGTTGTTGTAATCTGCTGATTTGTTTCGGGCAATGGACAAGGTTTGCCAATCTTCATTTTTCAGCATTTTGGCGATGAAAACCATTTGTCCGATATGGTAAGGATAATGTGCTAATTGCCGGTTGATAGCTTCGACCACCGTGTGACCGTCATTACGGATATATACAACACGCTCTAAATCCGCATCAGTAAGATGCTCCAACGTTTTTAAAAGACACGCCCAACCTTTATTCCATCGGTTCATTAATTCTTCTTTGTTATTGAATGGATTTGTAAATTCCGCATCCCTGTTTCGCCAAGGTTTTTCTCCGTCTGCGGTCAGAAATTCGGTAAACCTTGACAGCATATTTCCTGTAATGTGATTGACAAGAATAGCTATGCTGTTGCTTTCTTCGTTATACTGCCAGAATAATTGGTCTTCCTGTAATTGCTCCATTGCCTTTTCTCCAAGCATTTTGTAGTATTTGAATTGTTTTACTACGCTGTTTAAATAACTTTCCATATTGATTGATTTTAAATGTTATTACTACTTCTTTTTATAACGTCCTCTGAACTCAGTCCGAACATTGGCGGGGTCTCCACACCAAGCATATTCAGATAAATGTACAATTGTGCCCGGTGGTGTATTTCGTGTTCCGTCAACGTTCTAAGCCATTTCCATATTGAAATTGAAGCATTACCGGGAGTCAGGCATTTTCGCTGTAAATCATCATCTGTCAAACGGCTGAATATTTCCATACTTTCCTGATGCTTTTCATTGAAAAATTTCAAAACATTATCATAGCCGTCTGCCAGCTCTTTTCCGCACCCGAAATATTTACACGGATTTCCCTGTACTGTTTCGGCATACATAAATCGCTCTATGGCTGCAATATGGCGTATCTGGTCGGCAATAGTAAACTTACCGGGCTTGTATGCCCAATTCATAGATTCTTCAGGGATTACCGTAATCAATCTATTGGTACGTTCTCTAAGTTTTTCGTAATAATTCAAAAAGGAATTAATGCTGCTGTTTTCCATTGGGTTGCGTTTTTGGAGTTAATCAATTTGTGTTTCGCTATTCTTGTTTTGAAGTTGCATTAATGTAACCAAGGACGTAGCTACTAATGCTTCTTCATTGTCCTGAACAGCAAAAACATCTGACCTCACTACTGAAAGTCTTTTGCCATTCTTTATCACTTGTGCTTTGGCTATAAGTCTTTCGCCCATTGCAGGGTTCAGGTAATTTATTTTCAATTCTACTGTTGTAAAATAGCTGTCTGAAAGTGTGGTGGAAGCTGCCGCATAACCTGAAGAAACATCTACCAATGCTGCTATGGTACTTCCGTTGAACATTCCTGCCGGACGCATCATAAAAGGTTGCTTTGATACCGTAATCTCAAAATGTCCTTCTGAAATTATATTGGCTTCGGCACGAAATAATTTCATTATTTCTGAACGTTCAAAACTTTGCTGCAACTGTTTTTTTCTATTTGTATCCATCAATTTTTATTTTACATTTTTTCAGTGTTTATTTTTTGTAACTGTGTAAACCGGGTTCAACTTCTTTGGCTTTATATCCTAAGTTGATAAAATAAATAGCACTTAATACACACCCGAGAGCCAGAACAGTTACCTCTGTAATTGTTTCATTTAAGAGAACGTAACCCAATATCAATGCTATGAAGGGATTGATATAAGCATATAATGAAACGATGCCTATCGGAAGTTTTTCTAAGGCATATACGTAGCAGGGATAAGCTAATACAGAACCGATAATAACAAGATACCCGAGAGCCCAAATGGTTTCTGTATTTATAGTTTTCAACTCTGAATAATCATCCATTAATAAACTCATCACAAAGAGGAAAATTCCTCCGAAAAGCATTTGTAATGCAGCATTTGTCATAACATTTCCTTTCGGAACTTTATGTTTGGTATAAACACTTCCGGTTGCCCAGGATAAGCAAGCTCCGAATGCGACCAACATCCCGATAAGGTAATTGGGGTTTGCAAAATCTTTCAGGTTATCTTTAAAAATCAGGACTATACCGGCACTTCCTAATATAAGACCGGAAACAATGTATTTATTGGGTTTTCGTTTATCAATTCCGGAGAAATAGTTGATAGCAACAATATAAACAGGCAATATGGAAACGATTAACGCTGCCAATCCACTTGGTATATACCTTTCGCTCCAACCTACTGTACCATTCCCGAGAGCAATCAACAATATGCCTAAAATAAATTGCTTGAAAAGCAGGCTTCTGTCAATTTTTAATTTCCCGGAAAATTGTAATACTATCAACAAAATACCGCCTGCAAGAACTTGTCTAATGGCAGAAAAAAGAAATGGCGGAAAAGTTTCAACCCCAACTCTAAGAGCGAAATAGGTTGTACCCCATACGACACAAACCACGACAAGGGCTAAATAGGCAAGAATATTTTTTTCAGTTTGCATATAGGACTGATGATGGTTAAAAGTGAGCTTGATTGTTCCGAATTTTCAACAAGGTATTTAAGTGATGTTCATCGTGTTCGGCAACGAAATACATCAGGTCGATAATCCGCATTGGTTGATTTAATCTTGGATGATACACGCTATTAGATAAATCTTTCTTATTGAAGCTTTCTAAAAGCCTGATGGTATGTTTTCTTTCCTGCTGAAAATCGTTCGCTATTTTTTCAATGTTGTATTGGTTAAATGATGCATTATCTGTTGCTGAGTTATTCAAATCGGCAGGTGACATCTCGACTTTATTTTCCTTAATTTCCAGAAACCTTTTTTGCCACAACGGTTCTAAAATCCATAAATGCCCTGTGTGTTCTTTAATTGACCACTTTCCGGTTGGTTTCAAATTCAAATCCTGCTCAGGTATTCCATTTGTAATTTCAAGAATTTGGGCGGCAGTTTTTTCCAGACGTTTTAATAAATCCGGGAACTGTTCTATCCCAAAATTGAAATCGAATTGCCTGTCGAACCACTTAATAACAGGTTGCGGTTTTAATAACAATTCCATCTTGGTATCGGCTCTGCTATATTTCTGTCCATTCAATAGCACATCTTTGAAACCAAATTTGTGATAAATCTCGATGGCTGTTTTCAATCTTGAGTTGGTAAACAATATCAACTTATCAGCATTTATTTGTTTAGCTTTTTCAATAGCGGCTTTGCAAAGAAACTTTCCTGCACCTATGCCTTGAAACGCTTCATCAACTGCCATTTTAGCCATTTCATAAACGCCATTACTGACGAACAGTAAAGCAACTGTTCCGATGATTTGATTTTGATGCTCGACAAAATATATTTGACCTCCGTTTTTTATAATATTGTCTTCGGGATTTGAAAGTAAAGCCTCATCCATTGGCTCCATTTCAAAATATTTTTCTACCCAAGCTCTGTTTAATTGCTCAAAATGCCGTTGATATTCGGGTGTATATTTTACTATTCTCATTTTTCAAAATTTATAAATGACCGTAAAAATCTCTGTCATAAGCTTTGTTTATAATTGCTTCTACTTTTTTCAAAATTCGTTTTAGAACCGATTTAATTTTATTCACAACCATATTATCAAAATAGACCAATCGGTCTTTTTATGGGTAAAAAAATTATGCTTTTAATGCTGTAATCATTTTTTCCAAAAACTCCATTGCTATTTTCAGCTCTTTTGTTCTGTTTGTAACCTTTGCCTGCATAAATGCTCCTTCAATCATTGAAATCATTACTACCGCAACTTCCGTTGGGTCAGTATCATCCTTAATTTCTTTTCTTGTAATACCCCGCTTAATTTGGTTTTCTATAGATGTTTTCCAGAAATCAAGTGCTTTTTCTGCCCGTTCTCGCAACTTCGGATGGGTGTCATCTGCCTCTGTTGATGTATTTAAGATGGGGCAACCTGCCAGTAAATAAGGATACCTGAAATAATTCTTGTAAGTATTCGGATAGACCAATAATCTTTCAATGGAATTATCGGTTGCCAATATCCGTACTTTCATATGCTCGTTTACTTTGTTGTGGTTGTAGTCGAAAGCAGCCAAAGCAACTTCATCTTTATTCTCAAAGTTGCCATATATACAACCTTTTGAAAGACCTGTCGCACTCATAATATCATTCATTGAAGTACCGGCATATCCTTTTGTATTGAATACAGGTGCGGTTTTTTCAACAATAAACTGTTTTGTATTTTCTGATTTTGACATTTTCATAAAAGCATATTGATGCAATACAATGCAAAGATAAATAAAAAATAAACCAATCGGTCTTTTTTAACGCAAAAAAATTAATTGATATATTGTTCTACTGCTTTATCCAATTCTTCACTGATTACTTTGGCGTAAATCTGCGTAATACCGATGTCTGAATGGTCTAACAGCTTTGAAACATATTCTATACGCATACCATTGTTTAACGCATTGGTAGCAAATGTATGACGGCTTAAATGAAAAGAAAGCGTAAACGGCAATTCCATATCCTTACCCAACCTACGCAATTTCTGACCGCATAGAATATTTTTGGCATTGATGATATGTGCCTGGTACTCGGTATCTGTATCAAACCTTTCTACATCTTCCAATATCGGAAAAACAAAATCACTCGGTTGAGATATGGCTGTTTTGTATTGGTTCAGAAGGTCTATTGCAATCTGACCGATTTTAAAATTGTGGGTTCTACCTGTTTTGCGAATGGTCTTGGTAATGCGTTGTTCTTTCTCATTATAGTCTTTCCATTTCAGACTAACGACATCACTAAACCTCAAACCACCTGCATACACCGAAAAAATGAACATATCCCGAAATACTTCATCTTTACCTGTGTATTCAATTTTTAAAGTGCGTAGTTTTTCTATCTGTTCTTTCTTTAGGAAAAGGCGTTTGCTCTCGGATTTTTTTACCCTCACTTTTGAGAACGGATAAATGTTTTCTTCTATTACATCTTCCCTTTGTGCATCCCGAAACATTACGGATAAAATCAATAATGAATAGTGTATGGTGGTTGCTCCGTTCTTCAGTGTATTAGTCATATAATTGATATAGTCTTTCAGCATCGTTACGGTTATATCATCAAAATATACATCCCTGTGTCCGATAAATTTTTCAAACTTAGCAACGTACTGTTTGTAGTTTTTGTAAGTGGCAACCGATACCGTTCCCTTGATACGCTCGCAACGGTTGTAAGCATATTCAAAAAAGTTTGCCATATCCTTACCTTTTATGGCTTCTTTGAGTTTTCGGGCTGATACGGACTTGCGTTTGCGTTCGTGGTCTGCAATAGTTCCCTCTGCATCAGCAATTTTTTGAGCAAGAAAGGCGTTCATTCTCGCACTATTGGCGTGGTTCTTCTTTATCTTCTGCTTATCATCGTCCCATTCGTTGCGTTTCAGCTTTACGCCTGTGGCTACAAATTTGGCTTTCCTATCCTTTATAACCCTTATGTACAAAGGGCTATGACCTGTTTTGTCTTCTTGGTTTGTCCGCAGAACTAATTTTATTGAAGCCATAAAAAAAAGTATTATATTTGTTGTACTAAAAGAAACAATCGAGTGCAAACCAATGAAACCCTTTATAAATCAATGCTTTCAAAACGATGCAACCTGATACAAAGATACAACATTTGATACAACAAAACTAACTTTTCATTGCTTTATCCTGCATTATTTTGTTCTTGCTTATTTTATAACATATTGATAATTATGTTTTTGAGTGAAAAAGACGACATACGATTTAATACTTTTAATAACAAGGTATTGCCAAAAGCGGGGCTGAACAGCTTCGATTGGACATTCGTGCAAGGTTCAACATTCGTTCTTCGATTGAACTTTTGTGCTAAAAATCCGCCACTACGCCAAGCCCCGAACCGTTAATGTAAGTTCTCCTTTCCTTTCAGCATCCTTTCATAGAGTGCAATCTTCTCTTCGTACAACTTTTTCAATTCTTCAATCGGATTGATATTGAAAGTGGGCTGATATAATTTAAATGTTAAAAACCGGGGGCGGTCCGCCTCCGGTTTTTAGCATTTAATAATGACCATACAGCATAGTGTTGTTATTTATTTCGCATAGCAGCTTTTGTACTGTCAGACCATTCTTGCTGCTCTCCAAGAGAGCGTATCTCATAATTTGTTTTCAGGGAATCATAAGGAAGGTCCTGCCCTCTTAAGAAACCATAGTGTGCCTTTATCCAGTTTCTTTTTAGCGGGATTATTTCATTGTAGCTGCTATTTGCCCCCTTGTCTGCCGAGGGCTGGAAGGCATACAGCATATCTTTCCTGCTTACCAGGTAACCCGTTTGCGCTATCGCTGCCTGGCTGACAGTATTGTACCTGTCATATAGTACGATCGTATCATGGCTTATTTTATACCGGCCGGTTTCAGATACCTGGTTGTCGCAACCTCCCCATACATATGTGAGATCTTTTCGTAAATAAAGCATGACCAGGGGCGTAGCCGTCATCCGTCCGTGAAAATGAATTTCCAGCTTCACCCTGTCTATTACATTAGGAATATAGGTAGTGTACACGCCTTCCGGGTGAGCGGCCTTATCTTTCTCACCATAGCAGGAAAATACGGGCAATATGCCTAATAATACTATCAATTTATGATTCATATGGCGCTTTGACGGACTAAATGCCTATGTGATTTCTGATAAAAGCAACATCTTTCCCTACCCGCCCGCCCCCGGTTGGGATCATTCGAGCTTCCGCATCCCCGGCAGTAATTCTTATTCCCCATCATCCTATATAAGGGTCAGCAGGCACAATAGTACCAGATATTAAAGCTACGTCTCCATGGTCTGTAATAGTGGCGGCCTTAGCGCAGCTCCATAGTGTGGCTGATATAAGGTTAATAAATAAAATATTTTCAAATATAACAATTTATTAAAACAAAGTCATAATGTAAATACCTATTCTTTTTTAAAGCAAACAGCGAGTTTTTAGCCGTAATCTTCAAGTGGCTGGAGTGCTTGTAGGATTGATTGTAAAAACTTATAAGCGTTTAAGGTTTCGTATATTTGTGAGGTGTGTGCAATACGATCGTAACACTCAACCAAAAAATTATGAGAAAATTTTTATCCTTTATAGCAGCCATTTTCCTGCCGGCTCTCCTTAGTAGTTGTTCTAACGCACAGCATACATCCAATAATATTTACAGTAAAAACAGGGAATGGACTTTCAATGCAAAATTCATAGATAATGAAGGAGCATTAACAGATTTCTGCTTGATTAAAATGAAAGTATCTAAACCGCATTTTATATCATTCATAGCTAATCAAACACCTATCATTTATACTTATGAAATTAACTCTAAGAAATACGAAGAAAAAACAGGTGTTGAGGAAGATGAAAGCGGGGTGTTTATTCATCCACCAAGGCTTGGAGATTTCTCTTTTTTACAGGTTCCGCCTATGCCGGGCATCAGCTACCCCTTAAATTCCATCAGAGAAAAGGAGATAGAACTAAATACTTTAAAATCCGAATTTAAGCCTGCTTCCGGGAAAAAGATCAAACAACAATTAAAACAAAACAACGAAAAAGACACTTTAGTTTTCAAAGATCAGGACATTGAATGTGTGAAACTCACCGGACAAAATATTAATTATACAGAAGAAATCGGGACATATAAAGCCGAATATTGGTTTAGCGAGGTTTATGGCTTTATGAAGATGCGTTATTTAAAACCCGATAACTCTGTCCTGGAAATCGTTTTAATTGAAACTAATTTTTAAGATCTATCATCTCTTTTAAAGAAAATCTCACTAAAAAAAGTACTGCACATAACATCGCAACCTTATAGGTGTATCTGCTGTTATAGCAGCCAAGATTTCACGACCTCATCATCAGGGACGAAAGAGCACGGCAGGCCATCAGGAATTATATCATCAACAATCCCCAAAATTGGTATAAAGATCAATTAAATAATTCAATCACGTAGGAGACGGGCGATTACCCGTCTCCACCCAATAATCATAACAACATGCGAACCATCCTGATTATCTTCATCTCTGTGCTTTCTTTATGCCCGCATTATTCAGGAGCACAAAGCCTGACACAACAACGGGAAACAGCCCGGCAGCAAATAAAAGACAGCTCAGAGAGACGGGTCTCAACCATCATCCTGTTAAGACACGCAGAAAAAGGCGAAGACGGCACAACAGACCCGTCCTTGTCCGACAAGGGTCACCAAAGAGCAGCCCTGCTCGCCCGTTTCTTAAAAGATGTTCCTATTGATGCTTTTTATGCCACGCCTTATAAAAGAGCTATGGAAACCATTACCCCCCTTGCCAAAGCACAGGGGAAAGAAGTGCTTACCTATAACCCCGCAGACCGCAACAGCATTGCAGCCATGATCCGGGCCGGGAAAGGAAAAAGAATGGTGATAGCAGGACATTCCAATACAGTGCCGCCGCTGGTCAATGCTTTGATCGGGAAGAATGAATTTGCCAATATCGATGAGCAGGATTATGGCAAGATCTGGTTCCTGGTATTTAAAGGCGATGAGCTTATTGACTACAGCGTATTGAATTATTAATACATTCAAAATACCTATTGGCACATTTTGATTAAATTTGGTAGGTAGCTTTTTATTGTGTGAATGGTCAATCTGATAAACGAAAAAAATATTCTGGGGCTCCGGGAGCTGCCCAGGAATGCCAATATTCTTAACCTGTCAACTCTCAGGCAGTTTGAGGAATCTTTTGACTTCCGTAGCTTTTCTGTCAAGTATGTGGTGGATGGCTGTGAAAAATATACAGTAAATGATAACAGGTACAGGGTAGAAAAGGGAGAATATATAGTGGCCAATGCACAGTACGAAGGGCATGTTGAGGTTGACAGTAAGTACCCGGTTATCGGCTTGTGTATAGACATTGAGCCGGAAATCATCTCCGAAATTGCGGCGCTGCACATAAGGCCGGACACCCCCTTCCCGGATGCCGGCCTGGCCTTTTTTTTTCATACAGACAATTTTTTAGATAACAAATACAAAGACGCAGATACCCACCTGGGTAAGGTATTAAAAGAGCTGGGTGCAAAATTGTTATCTGCTGAAGACACACCCACTGTTTTATCAAAGGAATTGTTTTATACGCTTGCTGAAAATCTGGTGCAGGACCACATCAGTATATTCAGGCAGCTTAATAATGTAGATAAGGTAAAGTCCTCTACAAGAAAAGACCTTTACCGGAGAGTGCTGGCGGGAAAAGCATTTTTAGACAACCATTTTACAGAACCTATCTCTATAGGAACAGTAGCTAAAGAAGCAGCTATTTCTGAGTATTACTTTTTCCGATTGTTCAAGACAATATATCATATCACTCCCTACAATTACCTCGTCAATAAAAGAATGGAACTGGCCGTATCATTGATATGCAAACACCGGATGAGTGTTACTGATGTTGCCTTTAATTGTGGGTTCCCGGATATTCACACCTTTAGTAAGGTTTTCAAAAAGACGTATGGCTGCGCTCCGTCCCGTTTTGTACCTTAAAAATTTGCAGGATTTGACAAGCATCTATTAATGGCTTCCCTTTACTTTGATTCATAACACTAAATGATAGTCATATGAACAAGGTGCATTTACTTCTTTGTCTTTTGCTGGGAAATGTTCCGGTTTTTTCCCAGGCTGTTTTCTCTGATGCCACATCACGTTTACCACCCGGAGCAATAGGTGGCAGCACTATGGACGTAGCAGTGGCCGATTTTAACGGCGACGGCCATCCCGACATTGTACTGGCCAAAGAATGGCAGCGCAACAGGATACTCTTCAACGACGGTGCAGGCAATTTTACGGACGCGACTATCGGGAGGTTTACAGACGTGGGTCACGATAGCGAGGACATTGCTGTTGCTGACTTTGACGGTAACGGCTGGTTAGATATTGTATTTGCCAGCGAAGATGATTCCACGCACGAATTTTACCTGAATACGGGTTCCGGCAACTTTACGGATGTCAGCGCACGGCTTCCGAAGTTTGTTTCCAATGCTGTAGTTGCAACTGATATTAACGGAGATACATACATTGACCTGATATTCGGCAATAACGGGCAAAACAGGATCCTTATTAATGACGGAGCCGGGAATTTTACAGATGAGACCGCTGCAAGAATACCGTTGATAGATGACATCACGCAGGATATTTTACTGGTGGATGTAGACAATGACGGGGACTGGGACCTGGCCGTGGGGAACGAAGACGGCAACCGTTTACTGATCAATGACGGCACAGGAGTGTTTACGGATGAAACGGCCACCCGGTTAGCCACGGCTATCAATATGGAATCACGAAAAGTAAGCAAAGCCGATGTGAACGGTGACGGGTATGATGATCTGTTCTTTTCCAATATGGCATCAGTGGCAGGCAGGGATATCCAGGACCGGCTGTATCTCAATGACGGCACCGGTCATTTTACCGATGTTACTGCTACCCGGCTTCCGCGTGACGGCAAACATACATTTGATGCGGTCTTTACCGATCTTAACGGAGATGGTAAGCCTGATCTGATAGCAGGCTTTTTTATGAATGAAATGCCTGCGGTCTTACTGAATGACGGTACAGGAACTTTTACCGACCACACGAACGATTACCTGCCCGCTGAAGCAGCAGGAAACAATATCGCTGTTTATGTAGCTGACTTTAATAATGACGGCAGGGATGATATTTATATGGGCAGATTCCAGCAGGGCGATAGAATATTCTTTGCCGGTATGCCTGTGAATATCCGGCAAATTGAGCCAAACAATGCTTTTTCCATATATCCCAATCCTGCCAAAAATGTACTGCATATCAGTTTAGACGATGATTGCCTTAAAGGAACGGTACATCTCACCGTTTCCGATATTACGGGCAAAACGGTCATCACGCAAAACAGCCAGGATAAAAGGCAGGTTGCACTTTCTACCGAAGCTTTAAGTGCAGGCACATACATTCTGACCTTAAGCACATCGGGTTGTACGGCAAGCAGCAGGTTTATAGTTAGATCTTAATACCCGTACCGGTTGTACACTTCTGCAACGTGCGGCTTTCGGTCACATCATACAAAAACCAGGTCCAGTCGTAAGTATAGCCCGGATCAACATTTTCAGATTGATGTATGACCCTGCGGCCCGGTTGCCCGTTTTTACTGTCCCAGGGTCTTTTCCATAGCCTTTCCTTTAGCCAGCTCATCAATGAGCTTATCCGGGTAGCGTATCTTTTGCATAAGAGGGTCCTCGATCTCTTCTACACGATAACCACAGATAACCCCTTTGATCTTATCAAACATTGGGATTGAGCTGCGGGGCCAGGACAAAGAAGTACTCAAAATTTGTTTTATCGTCAGGGATCCGTTACAATGCTGCTGAATGCTTCTTACATCATCAAACCGGATCTACGTTCCGGGCATACTGGATTATCCCGTTTTCCGGTCACATCCTCACTTATGATCCGGGCGCCACCCATCAGCTTTGGCGCTGTACACCTTGGTATCATAATTGATCCGGATATACCCGGCGAACTGGTACTGATCAAATAAAGCACGCAGCTCATGGATCATTGCGTCGTATCCGTTCTGCCCTTCCTTCGGAATATACGATGAGGACAGCAGCCTGCCTTTCAGCCCTTCAAAATCGAACTGCTGAAAATTGGGGAATACCTTGTAGCTGCATGTATTGGGTGCAAAGAACGCTTCAATACTTTGCTGATCGATATTACGGTGGTCTATCTGTACATAATCTGTCGCATGCCGGATGATCAGCTCATCATATGCTTTTTCAAAATCGCTGACTGCCAGCCGTTCGTTCCACATAAGCACTATAAGTCCCCCGGGCTTCAGGATACGGCTGAATTCCCTTTGTACCGCCGGCTGGTCAAACCAGTGAAATGCCTGGGCCGCCATTATGACATCTATACTATTATCAGGAAGCGTAGTGGCTTCGGCCGTAGCAGCAAGCGCGCTGAACTGCCAATACGCCTGTAGTAAAGTGACAGCAGCTTCGCGCATCGCTTCGTTAGGCTCTATACCCGTTACGGTATATCCCCTTTCCAGGAAAGGCCTGCAGGAAATGCCCGTGCCGGAGCCGATATCTGCAATATGGCTGCCGGGACTGATATGCCATTCCTCCTCCAGGTAGCTGACTACCTCATCCGGGTAATGCGGACGGTATCTTATATAATCGCTGACCCTGTCGCTGAATCGTGTGGTGCTGTCTGTTCTCTTCATGTTGTAAGAATATATTACCGAAAGCTCGTTTCAAAATTTCATAAAAGCGTTATCTAACCTTCCACCTCCTGTTTCCTGAATGCCACGATCTCCCGGATCAATGCCAGGGGCAGCGGCTTATCCAGCGGCAACCGGATAGCCGATTTGCTTACTTTCATCCCCTTTAGATCGGCTTCAAAGTGCCGGAGCAATGCCTCGCTCCAGGGACTGGAAAGCGTGAGGTGCCCAGGGAAAGCGCAATAATAGACCAGGAATTTTTTCCCGATCCTGAATGCGGGGATCTGGTAGCTGATGACCTCTTCCGCCTCAGGCGCTATCTCCTTTATCGCAGCCCTTATCTGCTGCATCCTTTCCAGCGCCTCGCCTGAAAACGCGTTGTGATATTCATCTATGCTTTTGTAATCTGTTTTAGCCATGGGTGCTTGTTTATTATTGGTGTTCCGTTTTTATTGTGTTGCTTTCAGCAGTATGATCTTTTTTACCAGGTCCAGGGGCAAGGGCTGATCATGCGGAAAGTGCAACGTGTCTTTTGTCCGCCTGGCCTTATAATGTTCTATCTCACGCTCTATCGCCGCCAGTCCGTACACCGGGTAAAACCCGATATGCCTTTTATAGCCTGCAAAATACAGGTGATGCTTCCCGACCGTATAGGCAGGCATCCCGTAGCGGATGCTTTCCTCCGTTCCGGAAAGCGTTTCCAGGAACAGCTTTCTCAGCGCTTCCAGCCGTTCCCTGATCTCTGGCTCAAAGCCGGCGATATATTGTAATACGGGATCCATACTGTTACCTGTTTATCAAAGGCAGGTATTTCTGCTTATTGTCAATGATGATCCACAATAAGATGGACCATAGTATCAATGCCATGACCAGTCCTCCGGGAGCCACAGTAAGGTGTGTAAGCAGCACGCCCGCCATTACCGGGAAGACCACCAAAGCACCTAAAGCCCTGGTTCGCGGTACCAGGATCAGCAGGCCGCCCAGCACTTCGGCAAAGCCCACCAAAGGCATCAGCCAGGAAATTTCGGCAAAAGCATCATTATCCTTTGTCAATGCCTCCGGCAGGCCTTCGGGAACAGGCATATAATTCAGGAATTTGTTCAGGCCGCTATTGAGCAGCAGCAATCCGAATAAAGAGAACAGGATTGTTTTTACAATTTTCATTTTGATAAATTTTTATAGCATCCGGGATGTCCCGGCAGTATGAATGAGCTTTGATGTGACAATTTACGCTTCACAAAGCGTTTTCAGCTTTTCCAGCGCCTTGGGATAAGTGCTGTTGAAGTAATCAATATTATCTTCCGTTACATCCACATCCACCGTTACGGTCGTTGTGCCGTCCTTTTCTTCGTAGGTGTAATTTTCCAATCCGCCGGCCCATTTTTCCACATCGGGACCTTCGGTGATCTCCTGCCCGTTATCGTAAATGCCGTAATGACGAATGGAAACAAACCGGCCGGGAATATGCTCGGCGATCTCGGCAACCATACCCGCCTGCCTGCCATCTGCGCCGGTGCCGATGAAATAAATTTTATCGCCCTTGTTCCATCCGCCTTCAAAATCAGATGTAGGGTTGAATACCGATGTCCATAATTTAAAAGTGTCTTTACCCAGCATGACACCAGCCGTCTTGGCCGCCGGCGCCTTAATATCTATAGTGTATTGCAATCTTTTCATAGATAATGTTTTAAAAGTGAATAAAAAATGCCCGCAGGCATCCTTTCCGGGGTTGAAGTTATAAACTAAAAACAACATATGACTTGCCATAAGACAAGAAAAAACACCCTGTTGCCAGCATCCCACATCCAGGAAGGAGACTTATTTATTGCTTCAGGAAATAATTAAATGATCAGCGTACAGGTCATTCCGGACAGAGATAAGGCCTCTCTTATACCGGCTGGTAGCTGGCAATAATTAAAAATGCCGCAGACGGAGCAGGAGCATACTCAACCAATGCAGGCACTAACGCAGGAAAAACTATAATTGTTAAAAGCTGTCCTTATAAAACGCGCAGCCGCATTATGCTATAATAAAAAATGCAGGAGCTGTCTGAATACACCCCTGCACTGGTTCAATGGATAAAGGTCTTCCGCCGTGCACCACCCTGTGAGCATATGACCACTATCACGCAATCCTCTTCCCGGTTATTGGACCTATCGCCCCTGTTCTAAGACATAGGCTATCGTTTGGTTTAAGGCTGTCGATCACGCTTCGGAGATCTTTAGCGGTGCTTTGCAGCTACCCGCTTTTCTCACGTATGGACCGGCTAAAAATTTAGCTGATAAAGTTACCGTATCACACACCATCAGCACAATACCTTATTCAGGGTATTTATATATTATCTGTTTAAGATACATTTGCAGTACAACCCGCTTTATTATCTCCATAACAGTCCGTATCTTACTTTAACATTCCAGATGCTAAACGAATGAAAATTTATTTTTCCCTGCCCATCTTACTCTTATGGATAACGGTATGCCTGTCCTGTAACCGGCAAGGAGGCGTGCACCGGGACAACGGCGGTACGGTTGAGCAGGCACTGGACAGTGCCCTGCAGATATGCCGGAACAATGCTTCCATACCCGCAGATACTTTCGGCAAATACAGCAGGCTGGCGGTACAACTGGCCGCGGAGCTCGGAGATGAGAACCTGTCGAACCTGGCGCATTTTCACCTGGCCCATTACTATTTCAATACCAATAATTATGATTCCGCCATACAGCTTTGCAATATGCTGTTGCTGCAGATCCATCCCCCCGCGGACACCGGCTTCCTGGTCAACAAGGTCAACATCATGAAATGTACGATCCAGATCCGGAAAGGCAATTACAAGCAGGCGCTGGACTGTTTTTTTGACATCCTGCCGGAAGTAGAGCAGACCGGCAGGCAGGATGATATATACAGGCTTTACAATAATATAGGAGCCTGCAACAGGCAGATGCTCCGGCATACGGATGCTATCCGGTGGTATATGCGGAATGTGGATATACCGGAGGAAAAGTACGCTTTCCTGAAGGCTGCCAGCGTATTGAATATTGCCGACTGCTATATTGGTATAGACAATGTGGATTCCGCTTTAAAATATGCACACATAGCGCTGGAGCTGAGCAGCCGCAACAAGCTCCTGCTGATACAGGCCAATACGCTGAATACCTTCGGGAAGATACTGAACGCCCAGGGCAAAACCGCGGAGGCCATCCGGAAAGTGAAAGAAGCGACCGAGATCAGGAAACAACTGGGCGACCCCTTTTATATCATTTCAGACCTGCTGCAGCTATCCGTATTATACAAGGACCTGGGAAGGTTCGACCTGGGCATACAAATGGCGCGGGAAGCGCTCCGCGTAGCCAATGACAACCATATAACCACCCAGGACTATTCCATCGCTTCCGTGCTCTGGGAGAACTACTATGAAAGCAAGCGGTATAAAGAGGCGGCGGAACAGATATCTGAAATGCTCAGCATCATATCCAGGAATAATGAAACCGCCACCGCCGACGCCATAGCAGAACTGGAAGTAAAATATGAGACCGATAAAAAAGAGCTACTGATCAAGAAGCAGCAGCTCGAGCTGGACAGGAAGAACTTCCTGCTATACGGGAGCATCGTGCTCCTCCTGCTGCTGATGGTCACCCTCTATTTTGTCTATCTCAACTATAAGAACAGGCAGGCGCGCAAATTAAAGGACGCCGTCATCAAAGAGCAGCACCAGGCAGCCAAAGCCGTTATCCTGGCACAGGAGCACGAAAGAAGCCAGCTAAGCCAGCACCTGCACGATGGTGTGGGACAAACCCTGAGCGGGCTGAAAATGAACCTGCAGGCACTGGACGAAAGAGTGGAAACAAAAGAGGAAGCCAATATCTTTGAGAACAGCATGGCGCTGCTGGACGATGCCATATACGAGATCAGGAATATATCGCACCGGCTCATGCCCAACAACATTGTAAGGCTCGGCCTAAAAAATGCGCTGCACCTGCTCACGGAAAAGATAAGATCCGACAAGCTGAACATTTACCTGGAAATGGACGCCGATGTAGATAAGATGGAACCTGATATACAATTGATCATCTACCGGGTGATCCAGGAGAGCATCAATAATGTGATCAGGCACTCCGGCGCCCGGACATTACAGATCACCTTCCATATCAGGAACAACAGGCTGCATGTATCCATAGCGGACGATGGTGTGGGATTTGATACAAGCGATATACTGAAGCATAGCGGCATAGGCCTGAATAATATTTACACACGGATAAGATTCCTCCAGGGCAATATCCGGATCAAAAGCGAACCCAGGCAGGGAACACAGGTCAATTTTGATATCCCGTTTTCCCCGGAATAATATCGCAACCATACAATTCGCCTATATTATGCTTAACAATCAACCCTTCTCAATACCCAACCATTCGTGATGAATCATAATACCTCCACTATCAGCATCGCCATACTGGACGACCACCACATCATCCTGGACGGCCTTACCCTATTATTACAAAACGAAGCCCATCTTGAAGTCGTGTACAAATGCACGGACGGATACGAGCTGCTGCAATACCTGGACGGGCATCCCGGCACCATTGATGTGCTGATCATGGACCTGATGATGCCTAAAATTGACGGTTATGAAATGGCCCTGCTGCTCCAGCAGCAGCATCCTGATGTCAGGATCATCATCCTTTCCATGAATACGGATGTAGACATGGCCTATAACCTCATTGAAAAAACGGATATCAAAGGCTATCTGCCCAAATCTGCCAATAAAAACATTTTACTCGAAGCTATCCGGTCCGTGAAGGATGACCTGATGTATGTTCATGAGGATATTCTGAATGAGCTGCATGGCTACAGGGTCAAGGTCTATGAAAAGGAGCGCCTGATGCTGTCACCAAGGGAACTGGAGATCGTGCAACTGATCTGTAAAGGCTTAAGCAATAAAGAAATCGCGGCGACCCTTTACCTGAGCGATCATACCGTGGCTACCCACCGGAGGAAGATCTACAAAAAAACCGGCTCCCACAACACCGCAATGCTGGTAGAGCTGGCCTCCAGGCTTAAGGTCATTTAGTTGTCTTCTGACAATGCGCCTGCTCCCCAGGCACTCCAAAGGGAGCCGCTTTTTATATTATATCAGTAAAGGCAATGATGGACAAGCATAAAAAAGCTGCCCTTTCGGGCAGCTATGTGCGTATCATATTGCATATGCGGTTACTATAGCGATGATACGGCACTGATGGTAAGAATACGATGCACACTGCTTTAGCAGGTGTCTGAATCAGTTATTATACTACCCGGTACGCCGGGCATTTAAAAGTCCTCATTAAAAAAAGTGGGAGCATCGGTGATACCCGCTTTTCCCGCCCTCCGGATAAATTCTTCCAGCACGCTCCTCGCGCCGGCATCTTCAAGCGCTTCATTATCCAGGACGTTGGCAGCGTACATATAGCTGCAACGGATATCCATATATGCCTCACTCCCGCAGGCCGAGACCCACTGCATATTCGACCGGTCAAAGCTGACGTGGTACTGCCTGATCCTGGGTATATACAGCACCTTATCCGCCTCTCTTACTACTTCTATGGCTATGCCCAGGGTAACGGTACGGTAGCAATCCTTATGGCCCCTTACACCCGATCTTAAGATGTCACCCAACCGGCCCAGGAAGCGCTTAAAGCGATCCAGCGCACCACCCGGCTCCGGCGCCACATCCAGTATCTGCTCCGCAAGGGAAGCGGCAAGCTCAGTACCCTGTATATACTTTACATACATCTGGCTGTCCACATCACCGGGACCCATCAGGGGTACTTTGGCAAAGGCCAGCGACCACAGCTCAGGATCTGTCCGGAATACGGCGCCATATTTCTCCGCGAAACGGTTGACATAGTCCGTTACAATGTCAGCTATGGCAACCAGGTAATACTTCAGCTCAGACAGGCGCTGACGCACCACGGGATCATTATCTGCTGCTGTTCCCGCTATAAATCCTATCATACCGCCGGCATCCGCATACACTGCCGCTCCTTTCTCCTGCCGCCTGCTTTCAGGCAGGTCCGCAGCGAAAAAAAAAGCGCAGGCGTCCTTCAGTTGCTCTGCCGGCGTCCTTTTATCCAGTAATATTTCAGGTAAGGTGATAGGGTCCCACATAGCTCTGATTTTAACAGTCCTACTCTTTTGCTGTACCCGGCTTTTCGGCACCCCGGAGCTCCCAATGCAGTTGCAAGTTTCCATTAGTGAACACTGCAAAGTAAGCACAGTACCGGCAGTATTCTCAGCGTACAAAACACCAAAAAATATTTTCCGTATTTATACGTAGCCGGAGCCGACAGGTCATAAAAAGGCAGGACAAGCTATCTACAGACAGGCAGATAGTACCGCATAGAGAATACCTGGAGAGAAGCGGACAAGGGCTTACCAGACCATACCCAGCTCAGGAATGGGTACAGCGGCAGCATAATCACCGGTCGCGGCAGGGATGAATATGCCGGCATCAGCATCATAAGCCACAGCCAATCGCTCCCGGCCTTCTCCGAATGTTAAGGTAGTCACCGGGGATTCCACCTGCGTTATTACCGTATTGCTTACCACCCCGGATTGCACCCAGAGTTGTAGGGTGGGAGCAGGCCGTATCACCGCTGTGTTCTGGAACAATACCGGTACTGCAGATACAGCATTGCCTGTCACCTCCCTGCCGTTTATCAGGGCGTTCTGAAACAATCCTGTGGTCAGGCATCCCCTACCTCTACGCCAATTATTCAACAACGCAAAGGCGCCAGGCAAACCGTCAGTACCGGGGCCGCTTATATTCCCTTTCTTATCCAGGGTATAGAGCCTGTCCATGACAGCACCTGACGGCACACCGGCCACCGGCACCAGGCCGGCACCATCACAAATAGGTGCATCTGCAATATAGATACCATAAGCTTCCTGCCAGGACAGGGTATTGTTCCGCAAAGGCCTGAAGACCTGCCAGGACACATAGGGAGAACCGGGACCGGGCTTTGCAATGATCACATTAGCGCCGGTCGCGTATAATCTTTGTAATTGCGCATCTGTAAATGCAATATGCAGTGTATAAGTTGCCGTGAGCATCGGATCGGTATTTTTCCTGGTGTTCCAGAAGCTGCCTTTACGGTCATACGCACATCCAGGTCTGGAAGATAGTTGCCGCAGCATAGGAACACTACAAAATAAGCCTACAGCCAGGAGGCTTTTCAGCGTAAAAAATACCAAAAATCATTTTCCGTATTTATACGGAATCAGAAGAGGGCGGGCGGGGTGTAAATATCATTGGCAATAGCGTAGACCACCAGTCCCACCGTATTACGGGCGCCGGTCTTGTCCAGTATATTCTGGCGGTGGCTTTCCACCGTACGCTTGCTCAGGTAGAGCTGGTCCGCTATTTCCTGGCTGGTCAGCTCCATACAGATCAGCTTCAGCACTTCTTTTTCCCTGTCAGACAGCTCTTCCGGCTCGCCGAAACGCTGTATCTTGGGCTTGTTCTTCATATAATCCACCAGCATCTGGTGGTCTTTCTGGGTGAGGAATACCCCTGATGCATGAACGCTTTCCAGGGCTTCCAGCAGCAATTCCCTCGAAGCATTCTTAGGCAGGAAAGCAGATACGCCCATCTTGATCATATGGCCGAACATGGCCTGCTTATAGTGAGAAGACAGGATAATGATCTTCAGGTCGGGATAATTTTTCTTCACCATTTCCACGAGCTGGAACCCGTTCAGTGGCTCCATCTGCAGGTCTACCAGAATGATATCCGGGAACCGGTCTGCCGGCAGCTCCTCCAGGTTACGGAGAAACCGGGGACCGTCATACGCCCGTGTTACCACTTCCAGGTTCTCTGTACCGGAGAGCAGCAATATCAGCCCTTCCAGGAATAACGACTCATCGTCTACCAGCGCTATTTTAACCAATTGTTTCATATGCGGGAATTATAATAATAAGCCTGCAACCCTTTCCCGGAGCACTTTTCCATTTAAAGGCCGCCTGCATCAAACGAATGCGGGACTCTATATTCTGCAGTCCCATCCCGTTCCGGATGGTAGCGGGATCAAATCCCCTGCCGTTGTCTTCCAGCAGGAAGGCCAGTGACCGTTCCGTGCTGCGTATATGTACCTGCATCCGGGATGCCCCGGCATGCTTCAACACATTGTTCAAAAACTCTTGGATCACCCGGTACACCTGCACCTCCACATCCAGTCCCGGGGACGTGTAGGTATGCTGTATGATGATATCCGTCTTCAGGATCACCGATACGTTGATGGCCAGCTCTTCCAACGCCGCTACCAGTCCTATATACTCTATAGCTACCGGGTACAGCGTATGGGAAATATTCCTGACCGCTTCCGCCAGGGATGGCAACTGCTTCATCACGATCTCCCGCGACCGGTCCTTGCTCCACGCTTCCGGGTGGTTCAGCCATACCGAAAGTATGTTCACACGGTTGCCGATATCATCATGCACGATCCTTGCGATCCGCTTACGTTCCGCTTCCTGCACGCTCACGATGGTCTTCACCATATTCTTCTGGTGCTGTACTTCCGCTTTGGTCCTTTCGAGCTCCGCCTCCAGCAGCTTTCTCAGCGACTTCCGGTGCAGCAGGGAGAACAGAACGGTAAGGATGATGATAAATACAAGTATTACCAGCAGGTAATACATCAGGACAACCGATTCTTCCATAAAAACAGCGTGATCATACAATAAAAAACGGCACAGGACACGGCATAGATCATCCAGAAAACAAATTTAAGCTCCGAAGGCACAGTGATCAGGAAGTTCAGCATCAGGAAATGTACAAATGTTACCGAAAAATAGAAGATCATCCCGTAATGCAGCCGGGCCAGGCGTGTATTGCGACCCACGTTCCGGAACATCTGGACAAATACCATGCTGATAATGCCTACCGCGTTATATGCCCTTCCCAGGTTGATATACTCCGCAGCTTCCTTCAGGGAGTGGAGCAGATCGTAGGTGCCGGTTAGCAGTCCTCCTGCCAGCAGCAGGTAAGGTAGCCGGGACTGCAGCTGCCTGCTGAAAAACAGGCAGAAAAGCAGCAGCTCCACGGCATTGAACAAAGGCAGCATCACGATATTTTCAGTCCCGGACAGTGACAGTCCCCATGATGCCAGGTCAAAAGCACAGCAGGCGATAATATATATGGCCAGCACCCTGAAATCCCTGCTCCTGGTACGCAGCAGGAAAGCATTCACCACCGACAGCACTACCAGGATACAGGAAAGGCAGATCGTTATAAAGTTAGCGACATCAAAAAGCTTTAGCGACATACACGAACTCTAACAGGCCCAGCGACGTTTTGTCATCCTGCGATTTGAATGGCGGGCACAGCCGTGCCATATCATAAAAGGTTTCCGTACCGGCGGCGGTCGTTTTAGCGATCACAATATCCGGCATTTTGAGACCGGCCACTTCCTTTATCCCGAAAAAGCCGGTGAAGGTAACGCTTTCCGTCGGGTCCTGCTCCAGGTCGGCAGCCGGGATCTTAAAGGCGTTGAACACCTGGTTATAGGTCACCCATTCCGTGATATACGACCAGTTATTGATACGCCTCAGCGCTTCGTCCGAATCGATCTCCGTATCGGTAAGCACTTTCGGGCATACCAGGGAAGTGGTTATAAAATCCGTATAAGAGTTGCAATTGTCCCGGATATAAGCCGGGCTGTCTGCCGATGCAGGCAGCACAAAAACATACAGTTTCGGTCCGCTGTCTGTGCCTGTTCTCAGGAAGGCATTCAGGTCCAGGCCGATATACAGATGGTAAAATTCTGTGTCAGTGACCTGCGGTACCGTAATGGTAAAGGAGTGTGAATTGGCCAGCAGGGCGGAAACGAAAGCCTTATCTTCTTTCTTATACTGCCATGCGTTCATAGCGCCAATGATAAAATCAAGTGAGTAATTGTCCACGGGTAATTTAGTTTTAATTAAAAAATAAAATAAATGTACCGTTGCAATTTAACAAAAAAACCACATTTACGCCATTCAGCACCTAAAAATAATACCGTCAGCAGACAAGCTGCCGGCAGATGCAGCAGCGCAGGGTTATATACTTATTGTATGATTACTGATTAGTCCTCCCTGTACAGGATGGGACCGGTCTCTCTTTCCGGCGCAGCCTCAAACAGCTTATTGATCCGGGGCTGCAGCAGCCAGATACCCACAGGGAAAAACCAGAACAGGAAAAACTCCCCTGTAAAATCACTGAAGGACACTTTCCTTTTCAGCTCTGCCGACCGCAGCGCTTTGGCATTAAAGTATATGCTGTAAAACATGCAGAACATAGAGAACAGGTGCAAAGGCAGAATCAGTTGTATCGCCTTCATCGCATCCTCATCGCTGGCCAATGCCGGCATTTCCGGTAAAAATCCTATCATCACGGCTATTGAAGTGATATAAACGGCCGGAATGGCCAGCAGTATCTTAAACACCCCTACATTCATACGCACACCCGGGGGCAGCTTTTTCACCAGTTGTGTACCCAGCGTGTATATCCATCCGAGATACACTGCCATACATAGCAGCGTCACCAGTGGAAACAGCAAAAAGAACCATTTCATATCCATAGTGACGATAGCAATGCTCCAGTGAATCAGCTGCAATATAAAAGGCAGCACGATCAGGAGGCAAAACAGCTGCCAGTGCTTCAGGGTTAAAAGCTTCTTCATAAATATCGTTACAGTTTTAATGACCTGTTTTTAAAGGCCCTTTGATGCCTGGTCTCAGCTCCGTCGCTTTATCGGAGTTGACGGGTATTATCGCAGCGCTAAATTATAAAAAATAAAATCGCCGGCAAAACGGGTTCCCTTGTGTTTGACAACCGTGAAAAACACCCTTAAAAATACGGGGAAACACCCATTGTATATTTTAGATATATTGTGGAGGTTTGTTGGAAAAACTACTATAGACTCATTACAAAAGTTATAGAAACAAATACAGATCATATTTTTAAAAAATATAGAATCTAATATTAGAAAAAAATAATCATTTTATTAATTTACAACTAAAAGTATAAGATTTACTTTTCGCGATGTATAAACTTTGGATGCCAAAGGTTAATATATCCACTAATTAATTAGGGCAAAAAATATATTGGGAAACCCTGAGAAGGCATCAAACAAAATTTCAGGTAAAGAAAATATTATGTTGAACTCAGTTGCATTTATTGATATAGAAGTTGAGCCTGCAAGTGGAAAAATTATGGACATTGGAAGTGTTAAGGACAATGGAAACTTGTTTCACAAAAACTCTGTAGCAGAATTTATTCAATTTCTCAAGGGAATACAATTCATTTGCGGACATAATATTTTCAACCACGACATAAAATACATCGGTAAAGCCCTTAATGATGCAGGAATAAGTTCGGCAAATATCATTGACACCTTGTTTCTTTCGCCTTTGCTTTTCCCGACAAAGCCGTATCATTCGTTACTTAAAGACGACAAACTGCAATCGGAAGACACAAACAATCCATTGAATGATTCTATCAAAGCGAAAGATTTGTTGAATGACGAAATTGCTACTTTCAAGCAGATAGACAACACACTCAAACAAATTTTTTATTTGCTGTTAAACGACAAAAAAGAGTTTTACGCATTTTTTCATTACATCAGATACAACATTACAAGCACAGGCATTGAAAAACTAATTCGAACAAGATTCAAAAATGAAATTTGCGAACAGGTTGATTTAGCAAAAATCATTTCAGAAAAACCGATTGAACTTGCTTACTGTTTATCGCTAATCAACTCTTTTGTTCAGCACAAAAAAATACATTCCATAACACCGCCTTGGGTTTTAAAAAATTATCCCGAAGTGGAACGGATAATGTTTCGTCTAAGAAACAAACCTTGTGTAAGTGGTTGTGAATACTGTAATCTGGCATTAGACGCAAATAAAGGGCTAAAAAGATTTTTCGGTTTTGATTCTTACCGAAGTTACGGTGGCGAACCGTTACAAGAAAAAGCAGTTAAAGCAGCGATTAACAATAAATCTATTCTTGCTGTTTTTCCGACAGGTGGGGGAAAGTCAATCACATTCCAGGTTCCCGCTTTGATGAGCGGAGAAACTTCAAAAGGTTTAACCATTGTGATTTCGCCTTTGCAATCATTAATGAAAGACCAAGTTGACAATCTTGAAAAAATTGGAATTACAGATGCAGTTACCATAAACGGCTTGCTTGACCCGATTGAAAGAGCAAAATCCTTTGAAAGAGTTGAAGACGGTTCGGCTTCCATTCTTTACATATCGCCAGAATCGCTACGTTCAAAAACGATTGAGAAATTAGTATTAGGTAGAAAAATTGCACGTTTTGTAATTGACGAGGCTCACTGTTTTTCATCGTGGGGACAAGATTTTAGGGTTGATTATTTATACATCGGGGATTTTATCAAATCCATTCAAGAAAAGAAAAATCTTGAAGACGGCATTCCTGTTTCGTGTTTCACAGCAACAGCAAAACAAAAAGTAGTTGAAGATATACGAGACTATTTCAGAGAAAAACTTTCGCTTAATCTTGAGTTGTTTACTTCAATAGCATCACGAACAAATCTACAATACAAAGTTTTTGAAAAAGGAGACGAAGAAGAAAAATACCAAACAGCGAGAGACTTAATTGAAGAAAAGAATTGTCCGACCATCATTTACGTTTCGCGAACACGAAAAGCCTACACGCTTGCTGAACGCTTGAAAGAAGACGGTTTTAGTGCAAAACCGTATCACGGTAAAATGGATAAGCAGGAAAAATCTGAAAACCAAGATTCGTTTATCAATGGAGAAACTCAAATAATGGTGGCTACTTCTGCTTTTGGAATGGGCGTTGACAAAAAAGACGTTAGAATGGTGATTCACTATGAAATTTCCGACTCACTTGAAAACTATATTCAGGAAGCAGGACGAGCAGGACGAGACGAAAATATTACAGCTGATTGTTTTGTGTTGTTTAACGAAGAAGATTTAAGCAAACATTTTATTTTATTGAACCAAACCAAACTTTCCATTAAAGAAATTCAGCAAGTTTGGAAAGCGATAAAAGAAATTACAAGATTCCGTTCAACGGTTTCAAATTCCGCTTTGGAAATTGCACGAAAAGCAGGCTGGGACGACAATGTTGTAGAAATTGAAACAAGAGTTACAACAGCCATTGCTGCGTTGGAAGATGCAGGATATTTGAAACGAGGACAAAATATGCCGCGAGTTTTTGCCAATAGTATTCTTGCAAAAAATGCACAGGAAGCCATTGACAAAATCAATGCTTCCGAAAAATTTGTTGGAAACCAAAAAGAAAAAGGTGTAAGAATTATCAAGAAACTTTTTTCCAGTAAAAGCAGAAAGCAAACAAACGATGAAGCAGCAGAATCAAGAATTGATTACATCAGCGACCACTTAGGAATTGTAAAAGAAGAAGTGATAAACATTGTCAATCTTTTGCGTGAAGAAAAGATTTTAGCCGATGCAAAAGATTTAACCGCTTTTATCAAAAAAGGAGAAAACAAAAATCGTTCGTTCAACATCGTTGATACATTCAGTAAAATTGAAAACTTTTTGCTTCCAATTGTTGAAGAACAAGAAAAAGTATTTCACATAAAAGAACTAAATGAACAAGCGGAAGAAAAAGGGATTGACGACATCAGTACAAACAATATCAAAACCATTTTCAATTTTTGGGCAATCAAGAATTGGATTAAGCGAAAAGGCTTAGAATCCAAAAACCACATTGCTGTTCTTTCATTACACCCAAAAGAGTTATTGAAAGAGAAATTAGAAAAACGACACGCTTTGGCAAAATTTATTGTTGAGTTTCTCTATGAAAAAAGCAATGTGAACGCTTCGGAAAAAGATTTTACAAAAGAAGAAGTGCTCGTTGAATTTTCAGTTCAGGAATTAAAAACCGCTTACGAGAAAAGTTCAAGTTTGTTCAAAGTGAATATCAACCTTGACGATATTGAAGATACGTTATTTTACTTATCAAGAATTGAAGCGATAAAGATTGAAGGCGGTTTTTTGGTTGTGTATAATCGTTTGACCATTGAACGAACTGAACAAGACAACAAAAAACGTTATACAAAAGACGATTATCAAAAGCTGCATCAGTTTTACGAAAACAAAGTTCAGCAAATTCACATCGTTGGCGAATACGCCAAAAAAATGATTGAGGACTACAAAAGTGCTTTGCAGTTTGTAGAAGATTATTTTCATTTAAATTATTCATCGTTTTTACACAGATATTTTCCGGGCAGTCGGCAAAATGAAATCAAACGAAACATTACGCCAGCTAAATTCAGACAACTTTTCGGAGAACTTTCGCCAACACAATTAAAAATCATAAACGACAACGAAACAAAACACATTGTTGTTGCAGCGGGTCCGGGAAGTGGAAAAACAAGAGTGCTTGTTCACAAACTTGCTTCATTGCTTTTGATGGAAGATGTGAAGCACGAACAGTTATTAATGATTACATTTTCAAGAGCAGCAGCAACCGAATTTAAGAAACGTTTGCTTAAACTTATTGGAAATGCAGCAAACTATATTGAAATAAAAACTTTCCATTCTTACTGTTTTGACTTGTTGGGAAAAGTAGGCAGTTTAGAAAAATCGGATGAAATTCTAAAAAAGACAATTCAGAAGATAAAGAACAACGAAGTTGAAGCAAGCCGAATAACAAAAACCGTTTTGGTAATTGACGAAGCCCAGGATATGGACAAAGACGAGTTTGGATTGATAAGTGCGTTAATGGAACAGAACGAAGAAATGCGGGTAATTGCAGTTGGCGATGACGACCAAAATATTTATGAATTTCGAGGGGCAAGTTCAAAACATCTTGAACAATTTATTCGTGAAAACAAAGCCGTAAAACACGAATTAGTTGAGAATTACAGAAGCAAAAATAATTTGGTTGATTTTTCAAATCAGTTCGCAAAACGAATTTCACACCGACTAAAACAAACGCCAATCATTGCAAAACAAAATGACAATGGGCAAATAAAAATCATTCGTTATCAAAGTGGCAATCTTATTAATCCGCTTATTCAGGATATTCTCTTAACAGGACTTTCGGGAACAACTTGTGTACTGACAAAAACCAATGAAGAAGCACTACAGATTACAGGATTGCTTTTAAAAAATAACATTCAAGCAAAATTGATTCAGAGCAATGACGGTTTTAGTTTGTATAATATAGATGAAGTTCGCTATTTTTTAAATCAGTTGAATTTGACTGATGATGTTTATACTATGAGTGATGAAATTTGGGCAAATGCAAAACGTGAAGTAGTAAACAAGTTTCGCCACAGCAACAAATTAGAGATTTTAGGAAACATTATTAAAGATTTTGAAGCGACCAATCCGAAAAGGAAATACAAATCAGACTTAGAAGTATTTATTCGTGAATCTAAACTTGAAGATTTTTTCAACGAAAATGGCGAAACAATTTTTGTTTCAACAATTCATAAAGCAAAGGGAAAAGAATTTGACAATGTTTTTCTAATGCTTGAAAACTTCAATCCTGCGACAGACGAAGCAAAACGACTTTTGTATGTTGCAATGACAAGAGCAAAAACAAACTTGACAATTCATCTTAACTCAAACATTTTTGACAACATCACAGCAGATAATTTAGAACGAATTGAAAACAAAGAAACACATTTACAGCCGAACGAATTAGCAATGCACTTGTCGTTAAAAGACGTTTGGCTTGACTATTTCATAACTCGACAACATTTGGTTTATCAACTCAAAAGCGGAGACAACTTAACAGTTAAGGGTGATGAATGTTTGGGAGAGAAAGGAAAATCCGTTTTGAAATTCTCAAAGCAGTTCGTTGAACAAATTGCCAGTATGAAAGAAAAAAACTATGAATTGAAAAGTGCGAAAGTGAATTTTATAGTTTATTGGAAAAAGGAAAGCTCTGACCAAGAAGTGAAAATTATTTTACCGGAATTGTATTTTGAAAGAATTTATCAAATTTAAAGCGCTTGATGATGAAAATAATGACACTATTTCAAAAACTGTGTAAATGCTAAAAATCGGGGTTGAATACTCCGATTTTTTTACTTTTAAATATACACAGTTTTATGCGACCAGAAGATTTTTTGACAGATGACTTTTTAAAACAATTC
>Ga0209958_1000607_pt1 | contig 52819 bp, 51 predicted proteins | sample ThiBio_inoc_plan_FD_183942 | JGI IMG/M metagenome (GOLD analysis project Ga0209958, IMG submission 183942) | Wastewater bioreactor microbial communities from Cape Town, South Africa - Thiocy_inoc_plan (SPAdes) | ecosystem: Engineered > Bioremediation > Thiocyanate > Unclassified | place: South...
CCGAGCTCACCGCGACCACCCCCACCATCGACGAGGCGGTGATACTCCCCGAGATCACCGCCGCCTAAACTAACGACAGCTGATCATCGCAACGAAGCGAAAGACCACCACTCAAACGGACGCGGCCCTGTCACGGCGGCGAGAGCGCTGGAGGTCACTGCAGCTGGCCGAGCTCGAGCATCTCACCGTCGAGGAAGAACGTCGGAGGGGAATGCTGAAGCTTCGGTTGACTCTGGGACTGCCAATGACCCCACCACGAACGGATGCTCGCGGTCTCACTGTCACCGTTCCAGCACGACGGCGAGGCCTTGACCCACGCCGATGCAGATCGCCACGACGGCGACGCCGCCTCCGCGTCGCGCAAGCTCATGCGCGGCATGCCCGAGAATGCGGCCCCCCGAAGCGCCCAGCGGATGGCCGATGGCCAGCGCTCCGCCGTGGATGTTGACCCGCTCAGGATCAAGTTCAGGCCACCCGGCGACGCATGCGAGCGACTGTGAAGCGAACGCCTCGTTGAGCTCGACCACGTCGACATCGGCCCAGGACCGGCCGGCGCGTGCGAGCGCCTTGTTCGCCGCCTCGATCGGCGCGATCGGGAACAGATGCGGATCGACGCCATGCGCCCCGCGTCCCGCAATCCGCGCGAGTGGCTCGCCGGGCAGCGCACCCTCCGCGGCGATCAGAACGGCGGAAGCGCCGTCGTTGATCGGCGAGGAGTTGCCGGCGGTGACGGTGCCTTCGCCGTCGCGCGCGAACAGCGGAGTAAGCCCGGCGAGCTTGTCCACGGAAGTGTCGTCCCGGATGCCCTCGTCGCGTGCCAGGTCGGCCCCTGGCACGTGCACGATCTCGCCATCGTAGACCCCGTCAGCCCACGCTTTAGCTGCCAGCCGGTGAGAGCGCACGGCGAACTCGTCCTGGGCATCTCGGGAGATTCCCCACTCTCGGGCGATCTTCTCCGCCGATTCTCCATTGGAGATGGTCCACTGCTTCGGCAGCTTCGGGTTGGTCATCCGCCACCCGATGGAGGTGTTCCACAGTGTCTGGTTACCGACCGCCGGCCACGGCCTCGGCGACTTCTCCACGATGAACGGCGCCCGGCTCATCGACTCCACTCCGCCGGCGAGCACGAGACCGGCGTCGCCGGTCTCGACAGCGCGGGCGGCCTGGATCACCGCTTCCAGCGACGACGAGCAGAGTCGGTTGACGGTCACGCCGGTGACACTGGTGGGGAAGCCTGCCAGCAGCGCCCCGAAACGGGCGACGTCGCGGTTGTCCTCTCCTGCTTGGTTCGCATCGCCGAAGATCACGTCATCGATGCGCGCGGGGTCGAGGCCCATGCGCGCGACGGTCGCCTTCATGACGACTGCGGCGAGATCGTCGGGCCGGATGCCGCTGAGCGCGCCACCCGCCCGCCCGAAGGGGGTGCGGACAGCATCGTAGACAAAGCTCGCGGTCATGGCGGGCTCCCTTCCGTGGTCGGCCGAGGGTCAGGCGAACGCCGATATTCCGGTGATCTGGCGGCCGATGATGAGCGACTGGATGAAGTCGGTCCCCTCATATGTGTGGACGACTTCCATGTCGGTGAGGTGGCGGGCGACGTGGTTCTCCAGAAGGAGTCCGTTGCCGCCGAGGAGGTCGCGGGCATCCCGGCAGAGTGCACGCGCGTGCTGGCCGGTGAACATCTTCGCGAGCGAGGCCTGTTCGTTCGTCAGTCGCCCTTCATCCTGCAGAGTGGCTGTGCGGAAGCAGAGCAACTGCATCGCGGTGAGATCGGCGAGCATGTTGGCCAGCTTGTTCTGCACCAGCTGGAAGCTGGCGATGGGCTTGCCGAACTGGACACGTTCCTGGACGTAGACCGCCGCTGCCTCGTACGCGGCGAGAGCGTGCCCGAGCGCCTCCCACGCGACGGCGCTGCGGGTGCGGTTGAGGATCGCGGAGACGTCACGGAATGAGGTCGACTTCGCCAGCTTGTTCCCGGCAGGGATCCTCAGTCCGGAGATCTCGATGTGCGCCTGCTGGATCGCGCGCTTAGCGATCTTCCCGGTGATCGCCTCCGCAGAGTACCCCTCGGGATACTGTCCGTCAGCGCCTTTCTCGAGCACGAATGCCTTCACTTTGGCATCCGCTGTGTCGCGGGCCCAGATGATGACGAGGTCCGCAACGTGTCCGAGCCCGATCCACCGTTTGGCACCGTCTATGACATACGCGCTCCCGTCGCGGCGGGCAGTGGTCTCCAGGGCGACGGAGTCGGAGCCGTGATCGGGCTCGGTCAGCGCGAACGCGCCGAGCTTGCGGAGGGCTGCCATTTCGGGCAGCCAGCGCTGCTTCTGCTCGTCGTCGCCGAGCAACGCGATGCTGCCCATCGCAAGTCCCGAGTGCACGGCATTGAGCGTGTTCACACTCCCGTCTCCACGAGACAGTTCCATCGCGACGAGGCCGGTCTGCAGTCGGGTCAGTCCCGGACAGCCGTAGCCCTGGATCGCGGTGCCCACGATTCCCAGCTCGCCCAGTGCGGGGAGGATCTGGTAAGGGAAGTCCGCTAACTCCCAGTACTCGTTGATAACTGGCAGGACCTCGGAATCCACGAATCCGCGCACACGTGTGATGAGATTGCGGTCGTCGTCGCCGAGAAGATCACCGATCTGATAAAAGTCCGTATCCACCGGATGTGCCGCCTTCGTGATCGTCATCTCTCAGCGTCCCTCTTTCCGAATCGCCGGGACGGTAACCCGATCGCCGACGTGGTCTTCATCGTCTTCCGCGACTTGCAGCCACCGTCGGACCGCCTCGCCATCCTGGTCGAGTGCAGGAGGCGCGGCGCGGTAACTCGCGGGGGTGCGGGAGAACGTTATGGGGTTGCGAATGGTGGGCACCGCGTGGTCGCCGGTGCCGGCCGCGACGCTGGGCTCCAGGCCGATCTTCGCAGCGAACTCGACGCCTCCACGGACATCCAGGACCGGCGCACACGGGACCTGCAACGGGCTGAAGATGTCGAACCACTCCCATGCGGTCTTGGTGACCAGCCGCGCTGTCAGCAGCGGGCGCAGGGCGTCTCGGTGCGCGCTGCGGTCTGCGTTGGACGCGAAGCGAGTGTCTGCGGCCAGCTGCGGCAGCCCGATGGCGTCGCAGAACGTAGCGAACTGCGCGTCGTTGCCGATCGCGAGCACCAGTTCCCCGTCATGGGTGCGAAACGGTGCGTAGGGGTAGATACTGGGGTGGTCATTGCCCATCCGGGTCGGAGACTGCCCGCTCAGCAGAAACCCGCCGGTCTGGTTGACCATGCCCGACAATGCGGAGGACAGCAGGTTCAGTTCGACGTGCTGTCCCTCTCCCGAGCGCTGTCGGTGGTAAAGGGCGGAGGTGATCGCGATGCACGTGTGCAACCCGGTGATCACATCGAACACCGCGACGCCCGCGCGGAACCCTTCCGTGTTCGGCGCGCCGGTCACGCTCATCAGTCCAGACAGCGCCTGTGCGAGCAGGTCGTAGCCGGCGAGCCCCGCGCCTCCCGCGGTACCGAAGCCGGTGATCGACGCATAGATCACACTGGGGTTCTCCCGCTTGACGGACTCGTAGTCCAAGCCGAATCGCCGGAGCCCGCCGGGTTTGAAGTTCTCTGTGACCACATCGGCTCGGGCCGCGAGACGCTGTGCGAGGACAAGGTCATCGGGGTTGCGGAAGTCCAGCACCACAGACTGCTTGTTCCTGTTAATGGAGAGGAAGTAGGTCGACTCGCCTCGGTACTCCGGTGGCCGGTAGCTGCGTGTCTCGTCCCCTAGCGGACTCTCCACCTTGATGACCGTCGCCCCGAGGTCCGCGAGCAGCATCGTGCAGTAGGGGCCAGCGAGTACCCGGCCGAAATCCGCGACCAGGAGACCCTCGAAAGGACCACCGGCCACGTCCTGCACCGTCCGGCCATCCGGGAGCGAGCTCTTCATCATCGGGAACACCTCAGTCGTCGTGTTCGTCCAGACTCCCAGCAGCCGTTTATGTCCGTCCAATACCTGATCAGGCACGTATTGATGCTCTAATCTCATGAAACGAGGGCTGTTCCAGAACGGCACACTCGAGGCTCCCCATTTCGACGCCACCCTGGTGGTGTCGAGGCGATGGGGCCGGGAGCGGCCCGCGCCTGGGCGTGATCAGCAATGAGGCTAAGGAGAACCCATGGGTAGCAGGCTTGCAGGCAAGGTCGCGATCGTCACCGGCGCGGCGAACGGGATGGGGCGCGCACATGTGCGCCGCCTCGCCCAGGAAGGGGCGAGCGTCCTCGCCACCGACGTCGACTCGGCCGGGCTCGAGCACACCGTCGCCGAAGCGAACCGTGACGGCGGGACGGTCGTGGGGCTGGAGCAGGATGTCGCGATCGCGGCGAGGTGGGACGAGATCGTGGCAGAAGCCGAGCAGCGTTTCGGCCGGCTCGACATTCTGGTCAACAACGCGGGGGTGCTCATCCTCAAGCCCGTCGAGGAGACCACAGAGGAGGAGTGGGACCTCATCTTCCGCATCAACGCCAAGGGTGTCTTCCTCGGCACCAAGGCCGCGGTGCCTGCTCTGGTCCGCGCAGGCGGGGGATCGATCGTGAACATCTCGTCGATCTACGGCATCATCGGCGCACCGAGCGCCGCCGCGTACGAGGCGTCAAAGGGCGCCGTCCGGCTGCTGACCAAGGCCAGCGCGGTGGACCTGGCCAAGTACGGCATCCGGGTGAACTCTGTGCATCCCGGTGTCATCGCCACCCCCATGACCACGGGGCTGCTGGCGACGCCGGAGTCGACGAAAGCCGTGCTGTCCACGACGATCCTCGACCGGCCCGGCCAGCCCGAGGAAGTCTCGAACGTCGTACTCTTCCTCGCCTCGGACGAGGCTTCCTTCGTCACCGGCGCCGAGTATGTCGTGGATGGCGGCTATACCGCGCAGTGATCTCGGTCGGCCGGGGTCTGCGCGACCCCGGCCGACTCATCCAGACTTGTATGCCAATCCACCTTCCATCGGTACGGATTATGCAATAATCCCTGGATGGATCTGCAGCAGCTGCGCACCTTCCTCGCCGTCGCCGAGGAACTGCACTTCGGACGGGCAGCCGAGCGCCTGCATATGGCGCAGCCGCCGATCAGCCGCGGCATCCAGCAGCTGGAGCGGGAGTTGGGTGCGCGGCTGTTCGAGCGGAGCACCCGCAAGGTAACGCTGACCTCGGTGGGCGAGGCCCTCGTCGCCCCCGCCCAGGAGGTCCTGGACGCGCTGGACCGGGTGAGCAGGGTCGCCCGCGCAGCCGGGACGGGCGAGATCGGTCACGTCCGTCTGGCGTACGCGGGTGCGTCCTCCAACGTGATGGTCGGATTGCTCGCCCGAGCAGTCAACCAGAACCACCCAGGCATCCACCTCGAGCTGCTCAGTCAGCACTTCGCCCAACCGGCGATGCAGCTGCTCACCCGCGGCGACATCGACATCGCCCTCGGCAGGTGGGACCACATTCCCGCCGCCGTGCGCACCCGCGTGATCGCTGTCGAGGAACTCGTCATCGCCGTCCCGGAGACCCACCGTCTAGCCGACGCCGGTGCCGTGTCGATCGCGCAGTTCGAGGGTGAGCCGTTCGTGTCGCTCCAACCGCAGACCGGCACGTTGCTGCTGGAGCGGCTGCGACAGATGAGTAGAGCCGCCGGGTTCAACGCCGATGTCGTCCAGCACGCACCGGACTCGTGGACGCTGATGTCCCTCGTCTCCGCCGAGATCGGCTGCTCATTGACCCTGTCCTCGGTGATCGACAGCATCGCCGACCCGCACTTGCGCTTCCTGCGCCTGACCGACGACGTCGCACCTGTCGAGCTGCGGATGGCGTGGCTGCGCGACAGCGACGACCGTGCCTTGCACGCCGTGCTCCGGTTGTCCGAATCCGTCCTCCCGACGCCGCAGGACTAAGCCTCGATCCACCGATGGACGGGGCGTTGAGCGAGCGTCGTGACGTAGAAATGCCCCTCTGATCAGGAAGAATAGAGCTTGCTTAGGGTTCTGTTCGTCTGGTCGGAGAGGCATCTCGTAGATGCAATTCAAGCACGCCCCCGCCGCAGTGTCTGCGGTGTTCGATGATCCGAATCTCGTGTCGGCCGCGGGGCTGGTGCCGATGCTCCGCCTGGCGCGTTCCGCGGGGTTGGACGAGCTCGCGCGTGAGCGGTTGAGCGTCCCGACGGATAAGGGCGCCAACGCGGGTGCGAAGGTGATGGCACTGGTCGCGGGCATGCTCGCCGGGGCGGACTCGATCGACGACATGAACCTGCTCCGCCATGGCGGAATGGGCCGGTTGTTCGACCGGACGTATGCGCCGTCGACGCTCGGGTCGTTCCTGCGGGAGTTCCGGTTCGGACACGTCCGCCAGCTCGACGCCGTCGCCTCCCGGGTGTTCGCGAATCTCGCTGTCGACGCGCCGCTGCTCCGAGCAGGCGATGGCGAGCGGGTGATGGTGGATCTGGACGACACCATCATCGAGGTCCACGGATACCAGAAGCAGGGCGCCGGTTTCGGGTACTCCGGCGTCCGGGGGCTGAACGCCCTCCTCGCCACGGCATCGACCACCTCGTCGGCGCCGGTGATCCTGGCCCAGCGGTTGCGGCAGGGGAAGACCGGGTCCCCGAAGGGGGCCGCGCGGATCGTCGGCGATGCTCTCGCCACCCTGCGCCGCACCCGCGCCGCGACCGGGGCCAGGCCGTTGCTGCGGGCGGACTCCGCGTTCTACGGACACGCGACCGTCGGCACCGCGATCAAGGCGGGCGCCGACGTGTCGGTGACCGTGAGGATGGACCCGGCGGTGAAGGCCGCGATCGCGACCATCCCGGATGATGCGTGGGAGATGATCGAGTACACCGACGCGATCCGTGACGAGACCACCGGGCAGCTGATCTCCAAAGCCGAGGTCGCCGAGGTCCCGTTCACCGCGTTCCGCTCGAGGAAGAAGGCGGAACAGGTCGCCGGACGGTTGGTGGTGCGGCGCATCCCCGATCTGAACCCGAGACAGGTGGAGCAGCCGACCCTGTTCGACGTCTACCGGCATCACGCGTTCTTCACCACCACAGCGAAGGAGGTGATGGACACGGTGGCCGCGGACAAGACCCACCGCGGTCACGCGATCATCGAGCAGGTCCACGCCGACCTCAAAGCGGGGCCGCTCGCGCACCTGCCCTCCGGGGTGTTCACCGCGAACAGCGCCTGGCTCGTCATCGCCGTGATCGCATTCAACCTCACCCGCGCTGCCGGTCTCGTCGCCGACCGAGCGGGACGGCTCGCGAGAGCAACGACCGCGACGATCCGCCGCACCCTGATCCACGTCCCCGCACGGCTGGCGCGCTCCGCGCGCCGAATCACGCTGCACCTGCCCGAGGCCTGGCCATGGCAGACCGCGTTCGACCGGCTCTTCACAGCCACGCACGCGCCACCGCCAACGGTGACCACCTGACCATCGCCGCAACGCGGCACGACCGAGGACCAAGTGGACGACCGGGATGCGACGCCCGGAACTCAACCCTGCCCTCGACGCGTCACCGCGCCCCGATCATGCCGCCCCGGCACACCCACGGCTCATCGGTGGATCGAGGCTAAGGGTCGCCAGGTATCAATCCGCCTGCCATTTGGTATTGGAGAGAATCAGAACGAAGTGGAAGCGTGGAGTCCACTGTGCGTATATCAACGGCGAGGACAACCATGCACGCATTCGCGATCTTCCAAGACGATCACACGGTGACCGATGTGGAATTGCCGACCCCGACCCCCGAAGGCACCGAAATCCTCCTGCGCGTGGTTCGGTCCGGGGTGTGCCACACCGACATGCACCTGCGTGAGGGGTACTACGATCTCGGCAGCCGGGGGCGTCTGAATCTGATCGACCGGGGCGTCACCTACCCGCTTGTCCTCGGCCATGAGGTCGTCGGCGTCGTCGAAGCGGCCGGCCCCGACGCCGACGGGGTCTCGCCGGGTGAGCATCGCCTTGTCTACCCATGGATCGGCGACGGCTCCTGCGACGCATGCCAGGCAGGTCACGAGAACCTGTGCCCCTCGCCCCGTAACCTCGGCGTCGCCCGCCACGGCGGGTATGCCGAGTTTATCCTCGTCCCGCACCCCCGTTACCTCCTCGACGTCACCGGGATCGAAGAGCGGTGGGCCGCAACTCTCGCCTGCTCCGGCCTGACCGCCTACAGTGCCGCGCGCAAGGCCCTTCCGGCCACCGCATCCGATCCGGTCGTGGTGATAGGCGCCGGCGGTGTCGGGTTGATGGCGATCGCCACGCTGCGCGCGCTCGGCCACGAAGCAGTCCTCGCGGTGGACCTGCAGGAGCGCAATCTGGAACTGGCGCGGCAGCTCGGAGCGACCACGACGATCTCCGCCCGCCAGGAAGACCTTGCCGCCGCCATCGTCGCCGGCGCCGGTGGGCCGGTCGCGGCGATCGTGGACTTCGTCAACAACTCCACAACAGCTCCCGCTGCGTTCGCCGCGCTCCGCAAGGGCGGAACGATGGTTCAGGTCGGGCTGTTCGGCGGAGAGCTGGTCATCCCCACCGCGTTGCTCACTCTGAAGATCATCACCATCCGCGGAAGCTTCGTCGGGTCCCTCGGCGAGCTCGAGGAGCTCGTCGGGCTCGCGCGGCGCGGCGCGCTCCCGCATCTCCCGATCATCGACGGGGAGTTGTCTGCGACGGCGGTGCAGGATGCGCTGGACCGGCTCGCCGCGGGCGGCGTGCCCGGCCGGATCGTGCTCAGCGCGTGACCGCGCCGGGCGTCCAGCCGGCCACGACTCACGCGTAGTCGAAGAAGCCGCGTCCCGTCTTGCGTCCCAGCTCCCCGGCCGCGACCTTGTCGCGGAGGATCTGCGGCGGGGCGAACCGCTCGCCGAGCGTCTCATAGAGGTATTCGGCGATCCCGAGACGCACGTCCAGCCCGACAAGATCGGAGGTGCGCAACGGACCTGTCGCGTGACGGTATCCCAGCACCATCGCCGTGTCGATGTCCTCAGCGCTGGCCACCCCCTCTTCGAGCATCCGCATCGCTTCCAGCGCGATTGCCGCGCCCAGGCGGGAGCTCGCGAAGCCGGGCGCGTCGTTGACGACGATCGGGGTCTTCCCCAGCGATGTCACCCACTGCTCCGCCCGTTGCCGCAGGTCCGGGTCGGTCGACGGCGTCAGCACGATCTCGACGAGTGACGAGGGCGGCACCGGATTGAAGAAGTGCAGTCCGCACACGCGCTCCGGCCTCGCCAGCTGCGCCGCGAGCCTTGTCACCGACAACGATGAGGTATTCGTGGCCAGCCACGCCGACTCCTCCACGATCCCCTCTGCTCTCTGCATCGCCTCGACCTTGAGTGCGAATGTCTCTGGGACAGCTTCGATCACGAGCTCGGCATTCCGCAGCGCCTCGTAGTCGGCGCTGGCCGCGACGCGGCCGGCGATTGCGTCGACGTCGACCGAGGCATCCCGCTCCGCGGCCTTGCGGATCCCATCGGCCAACCGCGCGGCGGCCGCGCCCGCCGCCGCCGGGTCACGTTCGATCACGGTGACCTGGGCGCCCGCCTGAGCGAACACTTGCGCGATACCGGCGCCCATGCGGCCGCCCCCGATCACGCCGACGGTGGAGGGAACAGTGATCATCGGGTCTCCTGAGAACGGTTGAGGAATCGGGTCATCAGCTGCGTCTTGGCGTCCGACTCGAACAGGATCGCCTGCGCGAGTTCGTCGACAAGGGGGTGGGCGTCCCGCGGCGCAGCGAGCACGCGCTTCGAGAGGCGGAGGGCGAGCGGATCCTGGCCAGCGATCCGATCGGCGACGGTATCCGCCGCGGCCGCTAACTGGTCGGGTTCATGCACCGAGGCCACCAACCCACACCGCAGCGCCTCCTCGGCGTCCAGCCGGCGCCCCGTGAACAGGATCTCCTTGGCCAGCGGCTCCCCCACCAGCTCGGCGAGCCGCCAGGTCGCCCCGGCCGCGGCCAGGATTCCGATCGCCGTCTCGGGGTTGCCGAACACGGCGCGGGTGGACGCGATCCGGATGTCGGCCGCGTACGCGAGTTCCGCACCGCCCCCGATCGCGAACCCGTCGACCGCGGCGATCACCGGCATAGGCAGCCGCGCGATACGGGTGAACAGCCCGGAGTTGATGCCGGCCAGCGCTTCGTCGCGGCCGCGCTCGAGCAGCTGCCGGATGTCTGCGCCAGCCGCGAACACACCCCGTTCGGGCGTGGAGGTTCCGGTGAGAATCAGGATGCGGGGCTCTCGCTCCAGGCTCGTGCATACCGCGTGAAGTTCGTCGACCATGTCGTCGTTGATCGCGTTTCGCACGTCAGGACGGTTCAGTTCGACGTGAAGCCGGTCCGCGCCCTCGCGGAGTATCAGAGTGGTCACCGTCCCAGCCTCCCATCACCGATCAATGCGCGTCCAATACCCGATCCACGTACATCTGATGCGCCATCGTCATCAATCTCGGCCGGGATCGGTATTGGACGAACTCGGCCACGGCGCGACAGGCTGAGTGGGCAGTACCGCGCCAGACGACCGCCGATCTGGGCGGGCGTGGCCCGAGAGACGCACGACAGCAATGAAGCGAGGAGACCACGATGGGTGCATACCGGACCATCAACCCAGCCACCGGCCAGACGGTCGCCGAGTACCCCGTGATCGGCGATGCGGACGTGGCCGACATCGTCGCCCGCTCGCACACGGCCTACCGCAGGTACCGGGAGCTGCCGCTCGCCGAACGGACGGGGATCCTGGCACGCGCGGCGCAACTGCACCGGGACCGCATCGATGAACTGAGCGCGCTGCTGACCCTCGAGGTCGGCAAACCCGTCACGCAGGCCCGCGGGGAAGTCGAGCTGGTCGCCTCGATCTACCAGTACTACGCCGACCACGCCGAAGCGTTTCTCACCGACGAGACCCTCGACATCGTCGGCGGAGGGGAAGCGCTCGTCCGCACCGAGCCGATCGGGCCGCTGTTGGGGATCATGCCGTGGAACTACCCGTACTACCAGGTGGCCCGGTTTGTCGCCCCCAACCTCGCACTGGGCAACACGATCATCCTCAAACACGCCCGCAACTGCCCGCAGTCCGCCCTCGCCATCGAACGCGTGCTCCACGATGCCGGGCTTCCGGCCGACGCGTACATCAACGCGTTCGTAGACAGCCGCCAGATCGCCGGCATCATCGCCGACCCGCGCGTGCAAGGGGTGTCGCTGACCGGCTCCGAGAAGGCGGGCTCGGCTGTCGGCGAGGTGGCCGGCAGGCATATGAAGAAGGTCGTCCTCGAGCTGGGCGGCTCGGACCCGTTCATCGTCCTGGAGGATGCTGACGTCGACGCGGCCGTGGCAGCCGGCGTGCGCGGCCGCATCGCCAACGGCGGCCAGGCGTGCACGGCATCCAAGCGGTTCATCGTCGTGGATGCCGTCTACGACGAGTTCTCCCGGAAGTTCATCGACGCGATCACGAAGATCACCCCCGACGACCCCACGGACCCCGACACGTTCCTCGGCCCGCTGGCGTCCGCGGATGCCGGCAAGGAGCTCGAGGAGCTCGTCGAGGACGCGGTCGCCAAGGGCGCCACCCTGCACATCGCCCCCGGTGCACGCCGAGAGGGCGCCTTCTACCCGCCCAGCGTGCTCACCGGGGTCACCCCGCCGATGCGAGCCTACGAGGAGGAGCTGTTCGGACCGACCGCGGTCGTGTACCGGGTGCCCTCCCCGCAGGCCGCGGTCGCCCTGGCCAACGAATCGCCCTTCGGGCTGTCCAGCAGCGTCTTCACGCAGGACCCTCTGGCGGCCGCGCAGATCGCCCGCGAACTGGAGGTCGGGATGGTGTGGATCAACAGCACCAGCCGCAGCGCACCGGACCTCCCCTTCGGCGGCGTGAAGCGCTCCGGCATCGGACGCGAGCTCGCCCGGTACGGCATGGACGAGTTCGCGAACAAGAAGCTCATCCGAACCCCCGCCTGATATCCCCGCGTAACGCCTCCGCCGCGCCGAGTACGCAACTGCGAATCCAGGCCTCCCTGGTCGGCAGGCGGGGGCGCTGTTTTCAGGAGATCAGGGTGTTCTGCCCGTCGAGACCGTACGCGCGCAGTTTCCGGTACAGCGTCGTGCGCCCGATACCGAGGATCTCCGCTGCACGCGAACGGTTTCCGTCCGCCTCCCGCAGCGCCGCATCGATCGCCCGGTACTCGGATGCGGCGATGCCGCGCAGCTGGCGGGCACGTGTGCGCATCTCGACGGGCAGAAGGTCGACGTCCAGGACGGTGCCGACGGGGCGGTACGCCACCATCGCGGCAATCAGAACCCGCAGCTCCGAGGCGCCACCAGGCCAGTCCCACCGGGAAAGCGCCTGCAGCAGAGCAGGGCTCAGTGTCACCGAGTGCTCCTGAGCGAGTCTCACGGCCAGGCCGATGACACGGTCTGGGTCATCGCGCAGCGCTGGGAGGTCGAGTCGCGGCCCCAGGCGGCCCAGGAAACTGAAGACGACGCCAGTCAGGTCGTCTGCGACACAGAACACCACCCGGGCGGACCGGACGGGATCTGCCGCGCCGGCCAATTGCTGCAGGACCGGGAAGTCAGCGTCGGTCAAAGACTCGACGCTGCGGACGACCACCGACGTGCCTGTGCTCAGCGCCTGCACCGCCGTGACCACGGCCCCCGGTTCCCGAAGCGCCGGGGCGTCGATGACGACCGGGTCGTGGCGGTCGCGTTCGCGCAGCCAGAGCTGGGCGAGAAGCGTCTTCCCGCTGTCGCGGGGACCGTGGATCGCGATGCACCCGCTGGTGCGACCGAGCACGTCGAGGTGCGCGGCAAGGCGGGAGAGTCGGGTGGGTTCCGGCGCTGCGGTCGGCTCGTCCTCGGGCAGTTCAACGAGGTAGATGCTCTCGCCTGCCCGATTCACGATGCGGCGGGCAGTGCTCGGCCGACCCGCGAGCAGGACGGATGCGACATCCCCCTGCCAATGGTGAGCCTGCAACTCGTCCCACAGCGTCACGTGCCGCTCGGCCGAGAGCATCGGCAACGCGCCCGTCGAGGCGAGCACGCCTCCTCGACCGATGGCCAGCACGCGGTGGCCGGCGGTGCCGCCCGCGAACCGGGCCAGCAGCGCCTGCAACTCCAGCGGTGCGGTGTTCAGGAGCGCGTCCTGGAGGTCACGAGCGGCCTGCTTCGCGATCGCGAGCATCGCGGGATGGGATGCCCCGACTGGAGAGGCGAGGGCGAGCGAGCCGATGACACGCTGCGAGAGGGGGTCGTGGATGGGGGCGCCGGCGCAGGCTAGGGTCTGCAGCCGGTCGTTGACGTGCTCGGCGCCGCGCACGAACACTGCGGATCTTTCCTCCATCGCCGTTCCGAGTCCGTTCGTGCCCAGCGCGGACTCCGAGAATTCGAATCCTTCGGCGGCGGACACCTTGTCGAGCCGTCTCGCGTGGCTCGGGTCGCCTACCTTTCGGGCGAGGATCCGTCCGGATCGGTCGCTGACCAGCAGCGCGACACGCATGTCAGCGAGTGATTCCGCCCATCGCGCCAGGACGGTCTCAGCGGTGTCCTGGAAGCGTCCCGCCAGTTCGGAGAACGGGTGGTAAGCAGGAGTCGCAGTCGGATCGCAGCCGCCACCGGTGGTGATCGAGCGACGCCAACTGCGCTCGATCACCGGGGGGACGTTCAGTGTTCGGGGAGTGAGACCGTGCGCGCCGACGCCAGCTTCGAGAAGGCGTTCACGAGCCTGCCGCACGCTCGCGGCGGAATAGGTGTCGATGGACATAGCTGGGACCTCGCGTCACTGCAAGTGGTCACACCCAGTATCCGCCTCCCTATTGGAACCCGCCAATACCTAATCCGCTGTGGATCTATCCTCTGTGCGCATGAGTCCATGGTGGTGGGGAAGCCGGTCGCGTTCGTAGGTGATGTCGGTGTAGCCGTGAGGAATGGGCTGGCCGTGGTCATCGAGGCCGACGAAGACGATCTTCTCGATCGTGAGAATGCGTTCACGAGTGATCATGTTGCGCACCTCGGCGCGCATCGTGAGGGAGGTGCGCCCGAACGCGGTGGCGCGCAGTCCCATCTCGATCAGATCGCCTTGTCGCGCGGAACTGACGAAGTCGATCTCGGAGATGTACTTGGTGACCGCCCGGGAGTTTCCGAGCTGGATGATGGCGTAGATCGCGGCCTCTTCATCGATCCAGCGCAGCAGGCTGCCGCCGAACAGGGTGCCGTGCGCGTTCAGGTCCTCGGGACGGACCCAGCGGCGTGACCGGAATGTGACGTCTGCTGACATGGAGTCGCTCATAGGACGACCGTAGGCCGGGAAGCACACTCCCGGCCTACGGTTACCGTCGATCAGGCCGGGACGGGCTGTCCGATGCTGAATCCTTCGAAGTCCTTCGCCTGGATCTCCGAGAGGAGGCCGCGGTAGGCGCCTAGGCCGCCGAGGTAGAACATCACGGCGTGCTTCTTGCCGGGGATGTTCGCCCCGAAGATCCACGAGTCGGTCTTGGGGAACAGCGTGTAGTTCGCGATCGTCGTGCAGGTCTCGGTCCATTCGTCCTCGACCTGCTGCGACACCTCGATGAGCCCGCCTCTCCGCTCCGCCTCGGTGACCAGGGTCGTGATGAACTCGACCTGCGCCTCGATGCTGGGCACCAGGTTGGTGAACGGCCCGTTGGGGCCGAGGATCATGAACATGTTCGGGAATCCGGCCGTCATGATGCCGAGGAAGCTGGTCGGGGCGTCGGCCCAGTGCTCGTCGACGCTCACCCCTCCGCGCCCGCGGATGTCGATGCGGCGGTAGTTGCCGTCGACCGCGTCGAACCCGGTAGCCAGCACGAGCACATCCAGCTCGTGCTCCACGCCGTCCGCGGTCTTCACGCCTCGCGGGGTGATCTCGACGATCGGGTTCTCCTTGATCGACACCAGCTTCACGTTGTCCTGGTTGTACACGTCGTAGTAGCCCTGGTTGCACAGCGGCCGCTTCGCATACGGCTGGGTCGGGGTGAGCAATCGCGCCGTCTCCGGATCCTTGACCGTCTCAGCGATCTTGCGGCGGATGAACGCAGCGGCTGCCTCGTTCGACTCCGGGTTGATAGCGATGTCGTTGAACGTGCCGAACATGAAATAGAATCCGTTGCCTCGGTCCCATGCCGCCTGGAACACGCGCTCCCGCTCGGCCTCGTCGACATCGGTGGCCGCGACGGTGGACTCCTCGAACCCGAACGCGACGCCCGAGTTGCGGACCTGCTCCCAGATCTCCGGGAACCGGGACTTGTAGTTCTCCACCTCTCCCGGCTCGACCGGTCCGTTGCCAGAGGGGACGCTGTATTGCGCGGAACGCTGGAACACGGTCAGGTGCGACACCTGCTTGGCTGCGGCGACGATGAACTGGGTTCCGGTCGAGCCGGTGCCGATGACGCCCACCCGCTTGCCCTCGATCGACAGGTCGTCCGGCCACTCCGCGGTGTGCACGAGGCGGCCTTCAAACGAGTCGATCCCGGGGATGTCGGGGATGTTGGTTGCTGCGAGCAGTCCCAGCGCCGTCACCACGTATCGGGCCGTGAAGGACTCTCCGGCGGAGGTGCCGACCGTCCAGGTGTTGGTGGCTTCGTCGAAGACGATCGACGTGACTTCGGTGTTCAGCCGGAAGTCCTTGCGGAGGTCGTACCGGTCGACGACGGTCTCAAGGTAGCGGAGGATGTCGGGCTGGTCGATGTACTTTCGCGCCCAGTCCCACTCCTGCAGCAGTTCGTCATCGAACGAGTATCGGTAGAAGGGGCTCTCCGTGTCGGACATGGCGCCGGGATACCGGTTCCAGTACCAGGTGCCTCCGATGCCGGCGCCCTTCTCGAAGCCGCGGACGCGCAGGCCGAGCTTGTCGCGCAGGGTGTGCAGCTGGTAGATGCCGCCGAAACCGGCGCCGACGACGATCGCGTCGAAGTCCGTGGTCTGTGTGGATGTCATGGTGCAACTCCTTCGTTGAATAAGCGGGGGTGTGTTGCAGGTCAGTGGCGAAGCCACTGGCCGATCGCCGCAAGCTCCGCGTCGACGTCCGCGTCGCGGCCAGCCAGGAACGGGTAGACGTGCTGCTGTCCTTCGGCGACATGCAGGGTGACGTCAACGCCGGCGCCCTTGGCGCGCTCTGCCACGCGGATGGCATTGTCGACCAACGACTCGACCGAACCGGCGTTGACGTACAGCGGGGGGAACCCGGTGAAATCCGCGTAGAGCGGGTTCGCGAGCGGCGCCGACGGGCTGGTGGTCGCCCCCAGCACGCCGGCGATCATGCCCTCCAGGAGCGGCACGGAGATCAGCGCGTCGGTCGCATCGTTGGTGACCAGCGTCGCGCCGCGGTTCTCCATGTCCAGCCACGGGGAGAACGCGATGACGTGCCCGGGCAGCGGCCGCCCCTTCGCCTTCAACGCCAACGGGATGGCGATGGCGAGATTGCCTCCCGCCGAGTCGCCGATCGTGGTGACGTCCTCGGGGTGGACCCCCCGCTCCAGCAGGGCCTCGAACGCCGCGACCCCGTCGTCTACCTGGGCGGGGTGCGGGTGCTCGGGCGCGCGACGGTAGTCCAGCACGAACGCTGTTACCCCGGCCGCCTTCGCGACGTGCGCGGCGAGCTTCCGGTGGCTGGCCGCAGAGCCGACGGCGAACCCGCCGCCGTGCGTGTAGAGGAGGACCTTGGAGCGATCGGCTCCGGCCGGGAACGCCCAGATGCCGGGCACGCCGCCGACCGTCTCCTCCTTGTAGGTGACATCTTCCGGTTCGATGGTCGGCTGATGCCATTCATCGAAGATGCTGCGGAACAGCCGCATGTCCAGCTCGTGAGTGGCCATGAGCTCGGACCAGCCCAGATACAGATCACGCAGGGCGCTCGGGACGACTGCGGTCGCGGTGGATGACGAGGACATCGCATAACTCCTTCGTTGATGCTCGGCGCCTGCAGGAACGAGGCGACCACTCGGTGGATGAGCTCTACTCTCAGGGAGGATTCCGCCACAGCGCTGTGCCGATTTGGAACAGCTCACCCGGGTTGCCCGGTGACCACGACAGAGATCGGCTCCGGCGCACGGCATGATCAGGATCCAGCGCACGAACGAGACCGGATCGGGCACGGTGCCAGACGATCAGCGCCGCCACGACGAGAGTCGCGGCGGTCACCGCCATTGCTCCGACCCAGCCGCTCTGCGTGAAGACCGTCGCCAGGACGAGACCGACAGCCGGGATTCCATCTCCACGGAGAGCGACGGCAGCACACGCCGGACGGCGAAGATCTACTCACCGCCACCGTCTCCGCTTCCGACGACGACGACAGCTTCGGCTTCTACTCCCGGCCCACCAAGGCCCACATCATCGCCGCCGGCATCCGCCGCACCGCATGAACGAGCGCCTCATGAACAGCCGCACCAGCCTCACCATCTACCCCGCCCACGACGAGCAAACCCTGCTCCCGCCGACGCCGATCCTCGTCGACGAGCACTACTTCGTCCGCGCCGGGCTCGAGCAACTCCCCGCCCGCCTCATCGGGTTCAGCCCCGCCGGCGCGCTCGCCATCACGGCGTGGGTTCACGACGTGTTCCGTGCCCCGGAGCTCGCACGCGACCTGTACCCGACTTTCATCATCGCCGGTCGCGTCCAGGCATATCCGATCCCCGCCGCCAGGGTCACCGTGCGCGAGCCCGCCGGCGTCGTCCAGGTCGTGATCACCGACCCTCGCGGCAAGAGATACCGGCCATACCTCGGCGAGGACCGCGACATTGCCGACCGCATCGCCGCGGCCTGGGGCTCCCACCGCGGATACTCCGCCACCGTCCAACCGATCACCTGACAATCACGAACGGAGACACCATGCGCTGCTTGATGTGCGAAGAGCCCACCACGATGTACATCCCCTCGGACGACGTCGACGGCATCGGGCTGCATAGCTGCGGTGTCTGCGGGTTCGAGATCGAAGGCCCCCGCGACGAACCCGCGCATGTCGCCGACCATCGGAAGCTCACTGCAACGACGACCTCGACGACGTGTGGGTTCCCGCTCGAGATGGCATGAACCCCTCGCGATTCCACGGTAGTTGGCAACGGTTTCAGGGCCAGGATTCCACGCGAAATGGCATTTTCCTACAGTTGGTCCGACTCAACTCAGATGCCCGCTTGCGGCAGGCAGATCGACCTAGAGTGTGTTAACGAGTGAGCAGCCGCGCCGTTCAGAGGCGAGGGCGATCGCCGACGGGGCGGCTCACTCTTCTCCTCATCCCGGTGTTGCTCAGCGCGACCGGCGTCCTCGATCTCCGCATTCCTTGGCCGTGGCTCCATGGCGAGTCCGCGGGGGATCGTCCGGTCGAGCACTCACCCCTGAGAGCCCTGTCAAGGTGAGCTGGACCGGGACAGCCGCTGGAGTGCTCTATCTCGCGTGGCTGGCGTCCGCAACCCTGCGCCCCGGCGGCAACGGGCTATTCGAGACACAATCCCACGCGCGCGACTCCCGGTCGAAGCTGTTCCGGATGGGGCTCGTCACCAACCTGCTCAACCCCAAGGCCGCTGTCATGTAACTCGCGATCATCCCGCAGTTCATAGATCACGGGCAGGGAAACACGACCGCTCAGGGATTCGTTCTCGGCGGAGTTCAGATCATCGTCAGGATGATCGTCAACTCCCTCATCGTGCTGGGCGCCGGCACAATCTCCGGATTCGTGTCGACGCGACTCACATGGATCCGGCACCCCGCTCGGCGCAGTGGCGGTCACGCTGGCCAGAGAGGTCCCGCAATGCATCTCGCCCCTGAACCGGGCGATCATGCTGCAGGACCTCCGTGAGACGCCGCTCAGATAGACCGTCCTCCGGAAGCTCGACGAGTACGAATGACCCTTTCTGAAGGGATTGAACAGGACTGTTGTTCTGCACAGACTCTGCTAGGTAGAGTGGGATTCCATCCGACGGAACCCGCCGTCGGTGAACAAAGGAGTTCCAGAATGCGCATCGTCTTGGTTCATGGAGGTTGGCAGGGTGGTTGGGCGTGGGACGGCGTTGTCGCTGAGCTCACGAAGGCAGGCCACGAGGTATGGGCCCCAACCTTGCAGGGTCACGGTGACAACGACGACCGTGCAGGTGTCACGCTCTCGACCATGGCGGACAATCTCATCGGCCGGATCGCCGACAAGGGGTGGGACCGGTTCGTAGTAGTCGGCCACAGTGGCGGCGGCCCGCTCATCCAACTCGTAGCTGAGGCGATGCCGGAGCAGGTGGAGCAGGCGATCTTCATCGACGCGTGGGTACTCGCCGACGGCGAGTCGATCAATGCGATCCTCCCCACCGAGTTGGCGAATTTCGCCCGTGGCACAGCCGCATCCTCGCCCGACCAGAGCGTGCCGATCCCGCCGCAGCTATTCATGACGGCTTTCTTGCAGGACGGATCGGAGGAGCTTCACGCGCAGGTCGAGCCCCGTCTGGTGCCGTCGCCTGGCGGTTGGCTCGACGAGCCGATCCGTCTTCGGACGGCCGGCACCGGTGACGTGCCGAGCGGCTACATCTTCCTGCAAGAGGATCGGGCTGTGCCGCAGGAGTTGTACCGCGCATCAGCAGACCGGCTCACGAACCCGACGACCGCGAGCTCGCCGGGGAGCCACATGGCCATGTTGACGCGCCCGGTGGAGCTGGCAGCAGCCATCGTCTCCGTTATGTCGTGACGACGTTTCGCTCTTTCGCGACTTCCGCTGGGACCGTCGCTTACGCCGAATGGCTGCCCGGCGGCCCCGCCCGTGCGACGGTGCTGCTCGTTCACGGCGGGGGGGTGGGCCCCGATGGCTGGAGTCGAGCGATCGGCGGGCGACCCGGGTGGGCGCCCCGTCTCGCCGAAGCCGGATACCGCGCGGTCGTGATGACGTGGCCTGGGTTGTCGGCTGGCGGCGCATGGGACCCCGACACGCGGCTGGATGGGGCGGCGGTCGCCGGCGCGATCGTGGAGCTAATCGCTGCGCTCGGCGTTCCGGTCGTCCTCGTGGTCCACTCCATGTCCGCCGCTTTCGGTTATCGGGTCGCTTTCCACCATCGGGATTCACTGATCGCCCTAGTCGCGCTGGCACCCGCTCCCCCCGGGGACATCCAGCCCGAGCCCGCCGTGCTGGAGGAGGACGCCGATCACATCGTCGTCCAGGGACGCCCGCTCACCTGGAGGCTTCCCCGTCGCGGCTGGTGGCATCCCGGATCAGAGTTCATCGAGACGAAGCTGGTCGGTGCAAGCGAGCAATTCCCACCCGGTCACCTGGACGAGCTCCGTTCGCAGCTGGTGCCAATCCCAGCCGGGCTCCTCCTCGAGCGGCAGAACGTTCGCGGTGCGCAGGTCCATATCGGCGACAGGGAGTTGGACGGCCTACCGACCCTCGTGATGGTCGGTACCCACGACACCGATCATCCGATCGAGTCGGACCGCGCGACTGCTGACTGGCTCGCCGAGCGAGGCGGCGATGTCAGGTTCGTCGCGTTGACGGCAGCGAACGTGGCTGGCAACGGCCACATGCTGATGCAGGAGTCGAACAGCGATGCGGTGCTCAACCTTGTAACGGAGTGGCTCGGTCCAAATGTACGCCCGCGGCGGTGAGGATGGTGCAGCTGATCGCGACCCGGGCGCCGGTCATCTCTGATGGCCCGAGTACAGCAGGAGCCGTTGCTCAGCAAGTTCCTGCAGCAGGAATCGCCAGAGATGCCCGTCGTTGAATGCGTCACCCAGGTCGGGCAGGTCGGCGAGATCGTTGTCGTCGATCGGCATAGGCTCGGCCCCTGCCTGCAGAACGGCGAGGTGCACGCGAGCCAGGCTGTCGACATTGATCGCGCGGATGACGGCCTGCGGGACGCTCTCGCCGACGGCGGTGAGGCCGTGACCGCGCAGGATGCCGACGGGCCGCGTGCCGAAATCGTCCGCCATGGCCGTCGCGCGTGCGTGGTTGCGGATCAGCGCAGACGAGGAATGCGCGGGGATGCCGCCGCGCGCCATCCGCATAGCGGGGATGTTGAAGGCACCGACAATCGGTAGCAACGTCCGTCCGGTCAGCGAGAACGCGACGACAGCCGGCGGATGCGCGTGGACGACGGATCGAGCCGCAGGATTGCGGCGCAGCAGCTCAAGATGCAGAGACAGCTCGTTCGGCGCCCGGTACCCGCCGGCGAGCTCGAACGATCCCTCAAGGGGCACGGCGAGGATGTCGTCGGCGGTGGTGAAACGCAGCCCTCGCTCCTGCGGTCCGCGGGCTCGGATGAGGACGGTGTCGTCGTCGACCCGCAGGCTGACGTGCCCGAGGATGTCGTCCACGAGCCCCCGGACCGCGAGCACGCGGCAAGCATTGGCGACGAGCATGCGTTCGTCGACGTAGTCGTTCATCATCCACTTCTCCTTCGAGGCGTGATCTCCGATTGCGAATTCCTGGAAAATCTAGCAGAATCAGATTCTGTCTTAAAGAAAACCGGTCTCGACCGACATCATCTTCAAGGCGCGGAATAGGACTCTGACATCAGGAAGCAGCGGCCCAATGGCGAGCAAGACGACGATCTTCGAGGACGTGCGGCGCGGCATGATCCCGGCGCACATCTATAACGACGAGGAGATCTTCGAGCAGGAGAAGAGCAAGCTCTTCAGCCGCGCGTGGATTTTCGTCGGACATGAATCCGAGATCCCTCAGCCCGGTGACTACGTGGTGCGGCATGTGCTCGACGACTCGTTTATCGTCGTGCGCGATGAGAGTGGTGAGATTCGGGCGCACTTCAACATGTGCCTGCACCGCGGGATGCAGGTATGCCGCGCCGAGGTCGGCAACGCCTCCCACTTCCGTTGCCCCTACCACGGGTGGTCATACCGCAACGACGGCCGGATTATGGGCCTCCCGTTCCACGAGGAGGCCTACGGGGGTGAGGCAGGGTTCAACAAGAAGGGTGCACGACTGCTCCCGGCGCCGAACCTCGACACATACAACGGTCTGATCTTCATCAGCATGGACCCGAACGCGCCGACCCTGCGGGAATACATCGGCGACTTCGCGTTCTACCTCGACTACTACACGGGGCAGAGCGCCAAGGGCATCGAGCTGCGTGGCCCGCAGCGGTGGCGCGTCAAGGCGAACTGGAAGATCGGCGCCGAGAACTTCGCCGGCGACATGTATCACACGCCCCAGACCCACACCTCGGTCGTCGAGATCGGGTTGTTCCGTGAGCCGAAGGCGGAGAAGCGCAAGGACGGCAACACGTACTGGGCCGGCAACGGCGGCGGCACGACCTACAAGCTCCCGCCTGGCAGCCTCGAGGAGCGGCTGCGCTACGTCGGATATCCCGACGCGATGATCGAGCGGATGAAGGAGCAATGGTCGCCTGAGCAGCTCGATGTGATTGGCCGTGACGGGTTCATGATCTCTGCGGCATCGCTCTTCCCGAACATGAGTTTCGTGCACAACTGGCCGAAGGTGGAGGACGGGGACGACGTGCTGCCCTTCATCTCGATCCGTTCGTGGCAGCCCATTAGCGAGAACGAGACGGAGGTCTACTCCTGGTTCGCGGTCGATGCCGAGGCGCCGGAGGAGTTCAAGGATCTCTCGTACAAGGCCTACCTGATGTGCTTCGGTAGCACGGGAATGTTCGAGCAGGACGATGTCGAGAACTGGGTCTCGCTGACCACGACTGCCAAGGGTTCGATGGCTCGACGGCTCCTGCTCAACAGTCGGATGGGGACTCTCAAAGACGACACTCCGGTCGTCGCTGCGCTGACTCCTGAACAGTTCGCCGGTCCAGGCGTCGCGCACGTTGGTTACGGCGAGTACAACCAGCGTCATCTGCTCGATCGCTGGGCCGACTACCTCGACACCGATGACGAAGTCGAGGTGCAGGTCGCGAGCATCGGTACAGGCATCACCAACAACGGGGAGGCACCCGCATGATGAACACCGAGACCGGTGTCCAGATATCCGAGCAATCGCCTCTCGGCGCCCACGCCACGCGCGCCGATCGAGTCGGGCGGTCCCTATTGTTCTCCGACGAACTGCATCTCGAGGCGCATCGTTGGTTGATTGAAGAGGCTTACACCCTCGACGAGCAACGGTACGAGCACTGGCTTGAGACGCTTACAGAGGATATTCACTACATCATGCCGGTGCGTCAGACGACGGCTCTCGGGTCTTCCTTCACGACGGCGAGGGGGATGTCGCACTGGGACGAGAATAAGTACTCGCTCAGCCGCCGGGTCGCGCGATTCCTGACTGAACACGCTTGGACGGAGGACCCTCCCTCACGCCTGCGTCATTACGTGACGAACGTGCGCGTGTTCCTGTCCTCGGTCGAGGACGAGCTCATCGTCGACTCCGCCGTCCTGCTGTTCCGCAGCCGGGGAGACGTCAACGAGCCGTCAATCATCTCCGCTCACCGCGAGGACGTATTGCGTCGCGTCGGTGACGACCTGCAGCTGGCACGTCGGGTGATCATGGTGGACGAGTCGGTGCTCCGCACCCAGAACCTGGCGATCTTCCTGTGAGCGGCCTCGACTGGGAGGGTGCCGACGTCGATCGTGATGCCGCGGCGGCTGCGGCGGCGGAGCGCGAGCGTCTTATTGCCCGCACCGTCGGAGAGCCGCTCGTCATCGCCAACGAGTTTTCGGAGATCGAAGTGCGCCGCGTGGAAACTCACAACGGCACGAGGCTACTGATCGACGCCCCGAAAACTGGCCAGTGGATCGCGATCGACCCCATGGAACTCGAGGCCCTCACCTGGCAGACCACGCAGACGTTCTCCGAGATGATCGCGCGGCCTGACCAGCCGATGTTCCCCGAAATGCGACCGCAGTAGAAAGGAGAGACCGATGGCACGGATCATCGCAGACCGCAGCGCCTGCCAGGGCTACGCCAATTGCGTTGTCGCCGCGGGCGACTACTTCGACCTCGATGACGACGCCCTAGTGATCGTTCTGCGCGAGGACCTGCCCGACAGTGACCGCAAGCGAGTAGAGGAGGCGGCGCGCAGCTGCCCCGTCTCCGCCTTGGTTGTGGAGGACTGACGTGTCCCGGGTCGTCATCGTCGGCGCCTCTGTTGGTGGGCTCAAGACCGCCCAAGCCCTTCGAAGCGAGGGGTTCGAGGGCGAGATCGTCCTGATTGACCAGGAACGCCATCCCACCTACGACAAACCTCCGCTCTCGAAGAAGTACCTCACCGGTGAGACGGCGCGACACGAGATCGAACTTCTTTCCGAGCACGAGACGCGGGGGATCGGAGCCATCTCAATCTTCGGCACGCCCGCGGCATCCCTCAACCTCGAAGGCCAGGTTGTGACGCTCGCGGACGGTACAGCCGTCTCATACGACACACTCGTGATCGCCACCGGGTCACGCGCCCGTCGCTCTCCGTGGGGTGAAGGTGAGCATATTCACTTGCTGCGTACCAGCGGCGATGCCGAGCGCTTGCGGGATGAGCTGGCCACAGCGCGGCACCTTGTGGTCATCGGCGCAGGCTTCATCGGGGGGGAGGCTGCCGCAACCGCGATCACGGCGGGCGTACGGGTCAGCATGGTTGACCCGTTCCCGGCGCCGATGTCGCGGGTGCTCAATGCCGAAGTCGGCCAGATCTTCAGCCGCAAGTATGCCCAGGAGGGCGTCGAGGAGTACTTCGGAAGGACAGTCGAAGGCGTCGAACAGACGGCAGACGGGGTGCGCGTGGTGCTCGATGGCGGCGAGATCATCGAGGCCGATGCAGCTCTCGTCGGTATCGGAGCTGTGGTCAACACAGAGTGGCTCGAGGGTTCCGGCATCGAACTCGACAACGGGGTGACCTGCGACTCTGGGCTGCGGGCCATCGGGCATCCTGAGATCTTTGCCGTCGGCGATATCGCACGTTGGGCGAGTGCGTCGCGCAACGTCTCGCTGCGCCTCGAACATTGGACCAATGCCGTTGATCAGGCTCGCGTCGTCGCACACAACATCGTCCACCCTGATGATTGCGAGGACTACGACACGACCGAGTATGTCTGGAGCGACCAGTACGACTGGAAGATCCAGGTGGTCGGGCGCACCGGCGCCGACGACATCGTCATCATCGGGTCCGAGGAGGACCAGCGCTTCGCCGTGCTCTACTCGGAGAGTGACGACTCACTGACCGGCGCGCTCGTCGTCAACTGGCCGCGGGCGCTCGTTAACACGCGGCGAGCGGTGGCTACGAGAACCGATCGAGCCGAGGTCGCGGCGCGCCTGACCGGCGACGGCGCGCGGTCGGTCACGCCCGCGGTCTGAGGATGGTCCCCGTGACCACAAGGCGATACGATTTCTGTTGTGCAGAAATCGCCCGGCGACGGTGTAGCGCCCCAATACCCGATCGAGTCAGTGGACAACGCACTGCGGTTGCTCCTCCTTCTTGGCGAGCGTACGGAGGAGGTAAGGCTGACCGACGTCAGCGCCGAACTCGGGGTGGCGTCTTCGACGGCGCACCGCATCCTCGCAATGCTCATCTGGCGCGGATTTGCCCGTCAGGATCCGCGCACGAAGACCTACGGTCCGGGTCCGACACTCACGAGCGTGGCCTTCTCGATTTTCCGGCGCATGGATCTTCCGCGCCTGGCGCAGCCGATCCTCGAGGATCTCAGTTCCTCGATGGGCGAGACGAGCCATCTCGGCATCCTCGAAGGCGCGAACGTCCGCTTCATCGCGGCGTCCGAGCCGGCGGCGGCAGTCCGCGTCGCCTCACGCCTTGGACGGGAGATCCCGGCGTACGCGACCTCGACCGGCAAGGCGATGCTTGCCAGCCTGCCGACAGAACAGCTCGGGCGCTTGTTCCCAACGGACTCGCTCCCCGCGGTGACCTCGCACACCGTTCAGTCCCTTGCGGACCTCGAGAAGGAACTCGAAGCCGTTCGGCGCCAGGGCTACTCGACGAACCGCGAGGAGAGCGAGGACGGTGTGGCGTCGGTCGCAGTCTCGGTCGCGAACTCAGCGGGCATCAATCTCGCCATCAACCTCGCTGCCCCAGTCCATCGTCTTCCGGTCTCGAAAGTCGCGACCTTCGGGCGAGCACTCAAGGACGCCTCGATGCGGTTGAGCGAGGCGTTGGGCTAATCACGGGGGTGCTCCAGTGAACCCCGCCCCGATCCCCCTCCTCCACGGACACTCGATTCCGCGTCTGGGTCTCGGCACGTGGCCGCTCGAGGGCGACGCGGTGCACGAGATGGTCGCGCTGGCGCTCGACATCGGCTATCGACTGATCGACACGTCTCACAAGTACCTCAACGAGGAACCGGTTGGCGCGGCGATCCGAGAGAGCGGGATCGCTCGCGAGGAGATCTTCGTCACCAGCAAGTTCAACAAGGAGGATCACAGCGTAGATGGTGTCCAGCGCGCCTATGACGAGAGCCTCCGACGGACCGGGCTCGACTACCTCGATCTATTCCTCATTCACTGGCCAGTGCCTTGGCTCGACACCTATGTTGCGGCGTGGCGGGGTCTTGTAAGACTCGTCGAGCAGGGGCGGGTCGGAGCAATCGGCGTCTCAAACTTCAAACGACCACATCTGGAACGGATCGTCGCCGCTACCGGACGCGTGCCCGACGTCAACCAGATCCAACTGAGTGCCGACCTGGCGCGCGACGATATCCGTGATCTGCACAAGCGGTGGGGCATCGTGACCGAGGCCTGGAGTCCGCTCGGGCGCGGAGGCCCCTTGCTCACAGATCCCGTCGTGGTAGACATCGCAGACCGGGTCGGTCGCACCCCCGCGCAGGTGTTGTTGCGGTGGCATGTGCAGCACAACATCGTCCCGATTCCGCGCGCGGACGACCCCAGACAGCTGCGGGAGAACGCGCAGATCTTCGATTTCAACCTCACTCACGACGACCTTGCGGAGCTGAGGAACCTCGATCGCGGTGAATCAGCGGCACGAGATTCCGACTCAAAAGAGAACGGACATTAGCGCGTTTCTCCCTGACTCGATCGCGTTTCAAGTTTCAGGGGCCGAGCGATCACGTCGAATCCGGAAACGATCAATTTCGGGATGCGTGCGGAGGCTAACCGTTGTCGAGCAGTTCGAGCAGCCGTGTAGTTACGCGCCAGGTTCGGACTGTCATCTGTTGAAACATCGGCATAGCGAGTACGCGCTGAACGCGGGTCTTGGTCGCTTGCGCGGCTACCCGCGAGAAGTACAGGACACCCGGCCCGATTGCCATCGCGTCGACGCCCTCGCGCATTTCGGGAAGATCTGCAAACGCCGCTTCGGCCGTGAGGGGATCCTTTACGAAGAACACTTCGCTGCGTAGCCGATCTGATCCGTGGTCCGATGGTGCTTGGGCGATAATCGCTGCTAGCTTCCAACAACGTCGCCGGCCAGTACGGTCGGAACCAAGACAGTGCTCAACGCTGTAACCGGGCTCTATGCAGCCCCACGAATTTTCTGCCCGAAGGAACAATGCTGACGAGCTACACGGAAGATTCAAACTCGATGCTGGAGTCGGCTGGCGATGCGGCAGAGGATGACTGCTCGGCTTCCGATTCGGAACCATGCGAGAGGTCGCCGGGGGCCGGTTAGGCGCACCTTGCGGGCGCGGGTCGTCACTGCGATCACGGTTCCCTCGTCGAGTACCTCTTCCAGCGAATTCAGCATGCCGTCGAGGCCTCGTGCAGCATCCGGTCCGTGCCACGCTGTCTGCTCGCCGTAGGGGATATCGGTGACCACGACATTGGGGCGTCGCCCGTTCAACGCGCGCCGGAGTTGTGCGGGGTCGAAGACGTCGGCTGGTGCGATGTTGTAGTCGAATGAGCCGTCGCCTGACGCGAGCCGGCGAGCGAGTCGCTGTGCAGCGGCGGCGGCATCGAGGTAGGCGGGTTTGCTCAGGCGCTCGGCGCGGGCCTGCAGTTCATTCGCGCGGGCGGTCATGCCGTGCTTGCTCAGAAGGGCGAGGTTCTTCCGGGCGAGTTCCAGCGCCGCGTGATCGACGTCGGAGCCGAGGACGCTGGTGATTCTGTCTCTATGCAGGAGTGTGAGAGTGGTGAGGAGGTGGCCGCTGCCGCAGCATGGATCCCATACCTGGGCGGTGGGGTTCGGGGTGAGCGCCAATGCTCGCTGGAACATCTCGCTGGCGAGGCGTGCGGGGAAGGCGGGGAACCCGGGGGCAGAGTGGAGCACGCCGCCGGAGAGGTCGGCGTAACTCTCTCGCGTGACGGCGTAGCGGTAGGCCATTCGCGTGCCTATGCCCGTCCGCGCTGGCGCGCGGCCTCGTAGAGAGCGATCGATGCCGCGTTGGCAGCGTTCAGCGAGCTGGCGGCGCCGCCGATGGGGATGCGTGCGACGACATCGCACGCATCGCGCCATCCCGCGCTGAGTCCGGCGTTCTCATTGCCGATCGCGAGCAGGACGGGGCCTGTCAGATCCACGTCGGCGATGTCGTCGGACCCGTTCTCGTCGGTTCCGACGATCGTGAGGGGGATGCCCGCAGCGCGTTGCTCCCGTACCCAGGTCACCAGTGGTTGATGAGATGGTTGTCGGATCACCGGCACCGCGAACAGCGACCCAGTGGAGGCGCGGACGGCTCTGGGGTCGTACGGATCTGCGCCGTGTCCGGTGACGATCAGGCCCGACCCGCCGAAGGCATCCAATGAACGGATGATCGTGCCGATGTTGCCGGGCAGGGAGGGGCGGTCGAATGCCATCCCGAGGAACGACGGCCCCATAGGTATGCGAGACAGCTGATCGTCCGGCACGGCGGCTACGGCGATCAGCTCGGGGGAGCCGTCGTCTTGGTCGCTCAACTGATGCAGCAGCTGAGCCGCGACGGCTACCCGCTCGCCTCCTGATCCTTCGATAACCTGTGCACCCCACCGCGACAGCGGCCGATCCGCGTCATAGAGGACTGCGCGGATCGGCCAGCCCCGCTCGAGTGCGAGGCTGATGGGGCGCACACCCTGCACGATGAACTCGCCGGCCCGCTGGCGCTTGTTGCGGTTGTGGAGCAGAGCTTCCCACTGTTGGAATCTTGCGTTCGGCCGGGAGACGCGCAGAGTTGGCTTACGCGCGTTCAACGGGAATCCAGACCTCGGCGGTTGCGGCGCGCTGCTCGCCTGGTCGGCGCTCAGTGACGATCGACGGCCCCGGACGCAGGCGCCACGGGTGTGACGGAAACCACTCGCTGACAATGTCCATCCAGGCCGACGCAAAAGGAGCGCCCGTGCGGAACACCGCCCATTTGCCGGCAGGAACCTCGATCACATCGAGGCGCTCAGGTGCGGGCGGAGCCGCATCGAGGGCGACACCGACCATGAACGTGAACCGACTGTTCACTGCGTAGTCGGCGTCGACCTCCGTACTCACCTGAAGCAGACCCGAGGGCTCCGAGCAGCCCAGTGCTCGGAGCCGCTCCACGTTCTCCGCAGACAGCGCCGTGATGTGTGCCTCGACATGAGGATTCCGGAATTCCGACACGACCGGGACGCACGCGGCGTAACCGATCAGGCGGAAGGCCGTCCGCTCGACGATACGGGCGTCTAACATGCTTCCCTTCAGCTTGGACTCTCGTGGTGCGAGACGATTTCCAGGGTGTTCGTCACGCCGGGTCCAGCGCCCGACAATTGGAGACCGATCAAGTCGGGTGAAGGCGCCCGGGACGCCTGATGGTGTGTGGTGTTGCGTGTCGTCGGACGTCGCCGGCCGTCACGAGCCGGCCCGCTCGGATCGGAGTCGCACGTTCGGACAAACCACTGCACCCCGGCAAGCAGAATTGGAATGAAGGGAGGCTTGTGTGATCAGTGAGCTCAACAGGCTCATCGAGGTCGTCGAAGCGGATCTGTCCGACGACCTCGACATCGGTGCGCTGGCTGCTTCCTTCGGCACCACGGAGTACCACTTGCGGCGGATGTTCGCATCGCTTGTCGGCATGCCGTTGTCCGAGTATGTGCGGCGTCGGCGGATGACGGTCGCCGCGGCCGACGTCATCGCGGGCGATCCGCTTCTCCAGGTTGCGGTTCGATTTGGTTATGGCTCGGCCGAGGCATTCGGACGTGCGTTCCGGGCGGTCCACGGTGCGGCGCCTATCGAGGTGCGGACGAACGGCGGCCCGCTTCGGTCACAGCCGCAACTCACGCTGCGACTGACTGTCCACGGCGCCACGTCGATGGACACGCGTATCGTGGATCGACCCGCGTTCCGGCTCGTCGGCCATGCTGCACGCGTTCCGCTCATCCACCGGAGCGCGAATCCTCACATCCAAGCGCACGTCGCTTCTCTGCCGGCGCACGAGCACGCGCGACTGACGGCGCTCGGCAACACGGATCCTCACGGACTGCTTCAGATAAGCGCAGATGTCGATTCCGACTACACCGAGGGAAGCACACTGACCTATCTGCACGGCGTTGCCCGGGACGCCGCGACGACCACGCCGGAAGGACTCGACGTGATCGAGGTTCCTGCCGGCACGTGGGCTGTGTTCCGGGCATCTGGACCATATCCCGCGGCTCTGCAGGAGACGTATGCGGCATCGGCATCCGAGTGGTTTCCGTCGAACCCGTGGCTGCTGCGACCAGGCCCCTCGATCGTCGCGATCCTCGATCGCGCTGAAGACTTCCGTTCCGCGACGACGGAGTTGTGGCTGCCGATCGTCCGCCAGCGTGATGACGTGTAACCGCGACACGACCATGACCTCGCTACCCGAGGGGCGCGACTTCATGCCATCCCGATCTCGCGGACGAATGTCTACACGGTGTCCATCTGGGCGATTCGCTCGTCTTCGGCTGATCGCTCGTGTATTTCGGGATTACGCGGACGCGGTACTGTGCGGAAGCAACGACTCTCGAAGGACGACGATGAGCATTGCATTCCTGCTGACCACCCTCGTGGTGGTCGCCACCCCCGGCACCGGCGCCGTCTACTCGATCGCCGCTGGGCTCTCCCGCGGCGCAAAGGCTGGCATTATTGCGGCGTTCGGCTGCACCCTCGGGGTCATCCCTCACATGGTGGCCGCGATCACCGGACTGGCCGCGATCCTGAATGCCTCCGCGATCGCGTTCCAGACGATCAAGTGGCTCGGTGTCGCCTATCTGCTTTACCTCGCCTGGCAGACATTCCGCGACAAGACGATGATCGACGGCGACGCGAACCCCGCCCCGGTTTCGTTCTGGCGGGTCATCCGTACCGCCGTGCTCATCAACCTGCTTAATCCGAAGCTGACCATCTTTTTCTTCGCGTTCCTCCCTCAGTTCGTTCCCGCGGGCGAGGCGAAAGGCACGTGGCACATGATCTGGCTCAGCCTTGTGTTTATGGCGTTGACGTTCGTCGTGTTTGCGCTGTATGGGGTGTTCGCCGCGGGGATGCGCAACCAGGTCATCACGCGCCCGAAGGTCATGGCGTGGCTGCGTCGCACCTTCGCGGGCACGTATGGGCTGCTCGCCGGCCGTCTCGCCCTCGAAACCCGCTGATGCAGCTCAGTTCATGACTCGGCGCTGCGCGCTCATTTCCCTCAGCTCGCCGTCGCGACACTCACCCTCGATGGCGTGACCGACACGGCGGACGTCTCGGCGACCGCGGCACCATTCCGCGAGCGGGCCTCCATGCGCCTCTCCGAACGACCGGAGAGCGAGTTCCCCGAGATCGTCGCCTGGCGGCGCGCATTCAGTCAGATGGGACTCAAACCCACCCAGTACCGGTGCGCGTCGGAAGCGCTGCCACGCTGATTCAAGAGCGACGGGGAATTGCCCTCGATCCACCCGCTCGTCGACCTGTGCAACGCCGTCTCACTCGCTTACGCGATTCCCATCGCCGTGTTCGACCTCGTCCACGAGGCGCCCCTGCCCGGTGGCAGCGGCACCTGGGCGGAGAAGGTTCTCGTGACCAGTGCCCACGTCGCGCGCGTGCCCGACGGCTTGGCGCCGGCGGCCGCTCACGCGGAGTCAAGTACGTGATCGAGCTCTGACAGCGCCGGACGTGAACGCCGGGGTCCTCGCTGCGCCCACGAGTTGTTATCGATAGTTCAGGGCGCTCGTGCCCGTCATTGTGGCGCTCGTGGTGTCGGCCATTTGCTTCACGATCATCGTCGCGGGCTCCGGATATGAATCCGGCCACGATGAGTGGAATTGGCACGGGCCACGGCAGACTGCCTACGCGCGTTGTTCCATGCACTCGTGGTCGTCAACAACATCGGTGCGCTGAGCATCTGCTCCCGTTCGGAGGGGGTGAGGGGAGGATCGCCGATCGGTAGCCGACCTTGCATTCCAGTAACAGACGCTCTCGGTGCGGTCTGGGTTGCTTGGGCCAGCCGGAATCTTGCCGCGCTGCGCCAGCGAGTCGTTACGCTCGGCAACGCTCACTAACTGGTGCCGAGGTCCTTTCCGAGCTTGGCGTACAGCTCTATCACCGACCGGGGTGGATCTCGTATCGGGTTCGCTACCCGCGGCGGGCTTGCTCAGGGGGCGAGCCGAGGATGACGACTCCGAGCGGCTCGGTGACATCGACTTCATCCCGGTAGCGCAGAAGCGCGTCGATGAACTCCTGCTGCGCGGGGGACGGAACGTAGGTAGACCGAGTGATGAGGAGTGCGCGGCGGTCGGCCCATTCCTCTGCCACCGGATGTATGGCAGCAGGCAGTGTGGGAGAGCGGCTGACGGTCCCATACGGGACGATCGCCGCGCCAGCCCCAGTGCTGGCGACGGCGTACACCGCGTTGAGGGTTGGCAACCGCACGCGGTACGCCGGTGACACACCGAGGATGCGCGCCTGCTCGTCGATGAGTGTCTGAAGCGGGTTTGCCGCTGGCAACCCGATCAGCGGCCCCCGCATCACCTCCTCGAAGGAAGGAGCCACGTCGTCTCCGCGGAACACCGAGCCACGAACGACGACAAGGGGATCCGCCCATAACTCACGAGCGATCAAACCGTCGCCCGTCGGTGGGAGGGAAACGATCCCGAGGTCAGCACCCCCCTCGCGGACCCGAGACGCGACCTCGACGCTGCTTGTCTCGACCACCGCGATCCGCATCGTAGGGAATCGTGCGAGAGTCGCGGCCAGGAACTCGGTCAAGGTATCGACGGCTGATGTGTTGCTGGCGAGCCGGATCTCGTGGGCAGAGTCCCCGCGCAGCCCGTCCATCGCCTGCCGCAGTTCATCAGCACGTTCGAGAAGGGCACGGGCATGTATCGCCAGGGTCGTGCCGGCCGTGGTCGGCACGATCCCACCTCGTCGACGCGACAACAGCTCGACTCGCTCTTGCCGTTCCAGTAGAGCGATCCGGCTGCTGGCCGACGACAGCGAGACCCCCACGGCGCGGGCGCCCGCCGTGATCGAGCCGGCGTCGATGATCGCGACGAACAGCTCCAGATCCCGCAAGTTGGGCGCCACGAACTAGCTTTCGGATTTCGCGTACATCCCTTCCGATTCTATCAACCTGCGTCCAGCGCACTTTTGGAAGCCTTGAAGGCCTCCGGGACATCTTGTGACCCGGGCGAGGAGGAGGCCAACGTGCTGATAGAAATCGCGCCGCTTCTGCGAGGAGCGGCGGTCGTCGGCGCAGGCTTCCTTGCAGGAGGTCTGAACGTCGTCGTAGGCGCGGGGACACTGGCGTCCTTCCCCATCCTCGTTCTGCTGGGGTTTCCGCCGTTGACGGCGACGATGGCGAACACGGTCGGCATCGTGCCCGGCAGCCTGTCGGGGGTATTCGTCTACCGACGCGAGCTGCGCGCACACTACCGCGTTACTCGCCTACTGCTTCCCTCATCCAGCGCCGGCGGCGTCACCGGCGCGCTCCTCCTCCTGCACTTGTCCGCCGACATCTTCGCTGCCGTCATCCCTTGGCTGATTGGTATCGGTACGCTTCTGGTACTCAGCGGACCCGCCATCAAGAACCGCATCGGCCGCGTGGCGGCAACCGACGACGTCGACGCGACGCCATTCCCTCGCCGAGGTTCGAAAGTCGCCTCCGTGGTCGGCGCGTTCCTGCTCGGAGTTTATGGTGGCTACTTCAGTGCAGCGCAGGGGATCCTCCTCGTCGCCCTGCTCGGGATCACGACGACGTTGCTGATGCAAGAACTCAACGCCGTGAAGAACGCCAGCGTCGCCGCGGTCAACATCATCGCCGCCACGGTCTTCATCTTCGTCTCACCAGAACTGATCTCGTGGCCCATCGTCGCCCTCGTTGCTCTCGGCTCGATCCTGGGAGGATTGGTCGGCGGCAGGTTCGCAAGACGACTCCCCGCAGGCCTGTTCCGCGGGTTCGTCGTCATCGTCGGCATCACCACCGTCACGGCAACGGTCTTAAGCCATTGACCACCCTCGGTCGGCAGGAACGGTCGAGCCAGATGTCAGCGCCGGAATCACCCCGGCACGCGACGATCGATCTGCCCGTCCGGGCCCCGGGCGTAGGCCGAACTCGTTGACGTGGAACCGGTTCACGGAGTTGCTCGCTCAGTGCAGCCGCTGGCGGCCGCCGCCCGCGAGGTCGGCGCGATGCGGACGGCCGCGTACCCCCGGCGCGATGGCACCGCGGTGCGGCGCAAGGATAGCGCGGTGAAGGTCGTGCCACAGCCCTGGCCCGCTTTCGCTTCTCCCCATCTCCTCGAGGCTTCTTTTCGAAGAGGAGCGCGTTCTGATCGCGATCTCGCGAGCCGAGGTGCGCGGCCAACGGAGATCGCCGCGCTGCATGACCGATCTCCGTCCACAACCAGCCGGGAGTTGCGTCGCAGCGCGCACGGTCGCACGAGAGGCGCGTGACTCCTCCGTCCGTCGCCTCTGCAGCAGTCAGCGGATCGCATCGAGCGCTGCGATGATGTCCCGCGGTTCCGCACGTCTGGTGTGGTCGCTGTCCACGAACGACCACGATATAGACCCGCTCTGCCTGATCACATAGGTCGCGGGGATCACAAGCGTTCGACCATCGCCACCGTTTCGACGGATGAGATCGTGACCTCGTCGCTCGTAGAGCGCAGCCAGCTCCGTAGGAATGACGAAGGACAGGCCGTAGCTTTGGGAGACAGTGGCCCCCACGTCGCTCAGAACGTCAAAGTGAGGCTGTGTTTCTCAGCGGTCGACAATGACTCGTCAGGCACCTGCGGCGAGATCGCAACGAGCCGCGCGTTGCGCGCCTTGAACTCCATGATGTTCGCTTGAAGCGCCCGCAGCTCGAGATTGCAATACGGGCACCAGCTGCCTCGGTAAAAGCTCAGCACCACGGGGCCATCCTCAAGCAGATCACTCAAGGTCACCGTTTCGCCAGTGGCGCTGGGGAGAGAAAACACCGGCGCCACATCTCCGACGGCCTTCGCGCGGTCTGCCGTACCGGCGTCGAAGAGCTCCGCAGCCGCACGATCCGTCGTCTCGTTCTCCTCGGAGGACCGGTTGGACCGCGCGTCCTCGTAGACACGCAGAAGCTCTTCCCGCAGGTTCATCTCGCTCCCATTCTGCGGCCGTTGACATACACGCTCAGCTGTCCACGCCCTCGGCTTCTGATGTACGGGGTTGCCGTCGTCGGCGCTCGTGCGCACGTGGCACTCACGACGTGTGCCGCGAGAGCGATCAGTCGATGTCGCAACGAATCGGTTGAACGGATTCGTCCATTTCAGGTTACATCGGCGCTGCGATGGCTGGCGCGCTGGCCACACGCGCGCGACCACCTGCAGGTTGTCTACGCGCGGGCAGCCTGGGGAACTTCCCTGGCCAGCATGACGGCGACCGCGGCAAGAAGGCTGCCGGTGATGCGGCGCTGCCACTTGAGCCAGGACGGGCGGGTTCCGATGAATCCTGCGATCGTCCCGGCGGCCAGCACGATTGCTGCGTTGACGATCACGCTGACAGTGATCTGGACTGTGCCGAGCGTGAACCCCTGCGCAATCGGGTTGCCGTGCGATGTGTCGATGAACTGCGGGATGATCGCCAGGTACATCACCGCCGCCTTCGGATTCAGCAGGTTGGTAAACAGCCCCATCCGGAAGAGCTTCCCGTGCGTATCGCGGGTGAGCGGTCCGGGTTCGAACAGTCCTGTCCCTCCTGGGCGGAACGTCTTGAACGCGAGCCAGGCGAGGTACAGCACTCCTGCGGCCTTCAGACCGATGTAGAGCCACGGAACCACAACGAACACGACACTGAGCCCCAGGTTCGCCATCGTCATGTAGGTGAGGAATCCCACGCCCGTCCCCGCCAGCGAGACCAGACCTGCGATTCGCCCCTGAGCGATACTGCGCGACACGAGATAGATCATGTTCGGCCCAGGCGTGAGCACCATCACCAACGCCGCCAACCCCATCCCGCCGACCGCGGCCCACGGGAGTCCAGTACCCAGCACCGTCATAGTCAGTTCCTTCCAACGATTCACGTTCCAGTGTGATGTAATGCCCTTATGCATCTCAACCCTTACGGCGAGTACGCGGTCCTGCTCGCCGCGTCACTGGCAAACGACTGGCCCGAAGATCGAGCGGGCATTGTCGACCGTGCGGAGTCTTATGGGATGCAGACGCCGTTCGCGAATCCGCAAGCGGACGACTACACCGGTGTCCGCAGGGTAATCGACCGATGGCTCGAAGTCGTTGATGAACCTTTGCCGCAACGACGCGCCGACCTCCTCAACCAACACCTCGCAGAGGCGGCCGCCTACCCGCGCCTAACCGACCACCATGATGAAGGCTGGCACCTCCACTATCGAGACCAAGACCAAGCCCTGCCGCATGTGCTGGAGGCCGTCATCAGCGTCGGCACCGCACTCCACCTGACAACGCGGGGAATGCACCGCCTTCACCGATGCGACGCCGGCAAAGTCCCGGGTGACCCGTGCCACAACGTCGTGGTAGACGTCACGCGCAACGGCCGCCAGCGGTACTGCAGCGTCCGCTGCGCCAACCGCGCTGCAGTACGTCGGCACCGCGCGCGACACGCGTGAACATGGAGACCTGACTACGCCCGGCCACCCACATCGCAATGAGCCTCATCGCCAGCAGCACCGGATCCCACACGCCGGTAGCGGCATCGTCGCCTCCCGCTGGCCCGCTCAGAAACGGAACTACGCCTCTCGACCTCCTCGAGGAAGGCGCCGACGCCGGGGAAAGTACGGCACCAACGTCGCATGCCGTGGCTCCACGAGCGGGGCGGCAACGCGGCTGACTCGCCCTCACCGGAGTCGGTCGACGCCCAGGTTCCAGATGGTCACGTTCGGTTCCGCGCCGTCGTGGCGAGCGGCGTACTCATGGAGCGCGTCCGTGCGCACGTGCTCCGGGTCCTCGCCGTCCGCGAGTCGGCGGATGAGCGGAGCCATCCATTCCCATCCCTGATCGACGAGCCGACTGGACCACCGCGACAGGAACCCGTCCGCCGTCCAGACTCCCGCGTGATCGTCGGGACCGTACCTCTCGCCGGTCGCGACGAGGCGCTCCTCGAACGCGACCCAGACGAACACGGAGCGGTAGGGCTGCGGCGTCCACCCAGCGAGCTCGGTGAACCGAACCGGGGACGTCATGCTTCCGTGATGCGCACAGGCGAGCGACTGGTCAGAGTCGGTCGTGGTTCGCCGGACTGTTCTGCACGAGCCACCTCCCCGTGAACGGGTAGACGAGGTCGACCGGATCCACCGTAGAAGCTCCGCACGCCGAGGTTCCAAAGAAGGTTGTGCAGGTTCGTGTTATCGCTGTACCCGAGGAACGGCTTCGGGTTCGCCGCGATCACGGCGGCATCGAAGTGCGGAATGACAGTGATCTGGTCATCACCACCGATGGCGGCCAGCACCGCGCGAATGCTCCGATCCGCGAACACCGCGTTCACGTCTGCCGCACGGGCTTCCGCGCTCGCGCCGAGTTGCCGCGTCGTGGGGTACTCGACCGGGATGAACCCGGTCGCCTCCTTCAGACGCCGCATCGCTTGCTCGTGGAGAACGGGCGAAATCGCTGGGGCGGCGAATGCCGGCGAGATCACGGCGACACGATCACCCGGACGGACTTTGGGAACGGCTTCAACGAAGCTGCGACCATCCACCGATTAGACCAGACTCCCGCACCGCGGCCCCGTTCGTCGGAGAATACGCCCACTTCGAGCGTATCTACACGCGGCCCCTTGGCTGGCGCGCCAGCGGCGGCGGGCGGCGGGCAGCGGCGGCGGCGGCGATTACGTCCCCACGACACTGCAATTCGCAACTCGCTCGAAAGACCTCGTGGAATTGGCATCTCGTATCGAGAACCTTCAACTGCCGGTCGTGTCGGCCCTCAGGCCTCTCCCGGCCTTGAACTGACCACGATTACCTTGGGTTCGACTGGTGCTCCGTGGGAACCCTTCACATACGACGCGATCCAGATCAGTCGGGTGCGCACGTGGCCGTCGTCGTCGAGCCCGAGTGAGGGGTAGGGCTGTCGCCGCCAGTGGCCGCGAACCGACCAGGCCGCACGATCGGGCGGCTCGCCGTCGCTCCCCTCTCGATAGACGGATACGTGATCGCTGCCCGCTTGCACGCGCACGATCGTCAGCTCGCCCTGCGGCTCGCCGCTGGGCACGACGACGCCTGTGACGCGTTCCGACTCAGTTATGCCGCCCTGGGCCATTAACGCCCACACCGCGGCAAGCAGTTTCTGTTCCGGTCGGGTGTCATCCCAGACCGGGACGAATGGCACGCGGCCGGACAGCTGCGGCCCGACCTGTTTGACATTGACCGCGCCGGATCCCGCAACGCCAGCAACGTATGTGCGTATGCGCCACATCGAGCCGCCCTGCCGGTACCAGACCGCGCGGACATGGCGGTCGCTGTCGCCCGCCCGCTGCATCACGATCGGGCGCGCGAAGAACCAGATCGCGTTGATATGCACGGGCAGCGGATCGAGAACGTCCGCGTCGACGAGGCTGTCGACAGCCAGACGCAGAAGCTCTTCGTGAAGGAGGAACGCTTCTTCGGGACGATCCGACCCCTCGCCGACCGCCGCGACGACGGACGGCACTTTGTTGGCGGTGAAGAGCTGTGCGCGAGGGTTGATGCGGGGCGGTTCACCGGCGCTAGGGGGTGGCACCCGCACGAGCGAGTCCGCAGCCAATCGTTCACCAGGATGCCCGATCGTCTTCAGCGACCTTCCTAGCCAGACGTGTTGATGGGCGAGGTCGAAGGCGATGTAGAGATTGGGTGGCGTCCACCCGCGAGCGACATAGTCGCGGTCAACGTCCCGCAACGGCGCCAACAGCCTCCGTGCATCCGAAGCGTTGAGCACAGTGGGTGGCAGCGGCCCGCCCGACAGGGTGCAGAACCCGTACCGCGCGACGGCGTCACGGTTGTGGAATGCGACGATGACTTCGTTACCCTCGGGCAGCCGAGCGGCAACGGTCAAGCCCGCCGCGATGGTGGGGATGACGCGACGGATTGCGTCGTCATGCTGCTCCCGAATGCCTTGAGCAAACCTCGACCGGCGGCGCGCTGGCTCCACACCCCGCCGCCGCTCCGGCACAGCCCCGCCACCATTCAAATGCACTCGCACCTTGCGAGCGAGCGACTCACTCAGCTGCGCCTCAGGGCGCACTTCCGCCTCACCCAGGCTCCGCAGCGCGTCGAGCACGGTGCGCACGTCAACGCCGAGCTCATTTGCAACCTCGAACACTCGGCGTCGGTACACGAAGTCCATGATGACTTGCCGAGCGTCACCGCCGAACCGCGAAGGCCGCCGACATAAAGCGAGGACAGCCGAGTGCCGATCAGATGCACGCCCCACCTGAACAGCGGCGGCCGCGCCGGCGGCCCTCGAGGTAGCTCCTACCCGCCCACTGTCTATGCCGGTGCGTCTCCTTCGATCTATGCCGGTGCGTCTCCTTCGATGGTGTCGAGACGCAGGGAGGCGACCTCGTCGATGCGGTTCCCTGACGAGTAAGCATTGCCGCTGAGATCCAGGACCCATACGGCGGTGTCCCGATGGGTGGCGTAGTCGCCGGCGTCCTCGTCGAGGATCTCGACGCTCTCGAGCTTCACGAGGCACGTTGCCTGGGCGGTGTAGTTGATCCATAGATCGCGCGACTTTCGCTCGATCTGCACCCCTTCCACGTTCACATCCAGTAACAAGACTTCAAGCACATCAGCAACGTCGAACTCGGTCTTCGCTGCCAGCGAGTGAGTGAAGTCCTTGGGTGTTCCGCCTGCCAGCACCGCATCCTGTACCGCGTCGTGAAGCTGTCGCTCCTGCTCGTAGTCCAATGAGCCCTCGTCATCGAGGAACTGCCCGGGAACCTTGAAATCGGAGATGCTTTCAAGGATCTTCACCTCCCACTCCACATCGAGTTTCTCGATCTCGGCCAAGAGTTCGCGCCGTCGCGCTGGTCCGAACGCACGCTTGTCAGCCGACAGAAGAAACGCGTGCGGATCTTCGGGTTCGCACGTGAGAAGCAGATCGACAAAGACGTACCAGTGCAGCGCGTCACGGTATCCGTTGCCCTCCCTGTCGAACGGTGCCGACCGTGAGATCGCCCGCAACGCGACCTCACGATGCTCTACCTCCGGGTAGCCGACGATCTCTGCACCCATCTGTTCGAGGCGCGCCCGCAGAAGACTCTCGTACTCGGCGGCGAAGGACTCTGAAGCGTTGATGGCTTCCTGGACGAGTTCCCGTGACCTCGGCGGCCATGTCTTGAGAGCCTTCTTCGCCTCGCGTTCACGCAATGCTGCACTGTCGCGGTACCGTGCCACGGCTTCATCGACCGCAAGCTCGGGCACATAAAGATCGAGCGCTTCGGAAGCGACCGCATCCGCGACGGCGTCCCACTGCCGCCCGCGCAGAAGCGGATTGCCGACGATCACGTTGGCGTCAAGCAGCAAGAACACAGCTCGACGGTACCCGGTGGAGTGTCAAGGTGAACGTGGGGCCGCTCCGATGAAGCAGAGCTCGTGATTCGTTACAGGTTCAGCCCGTGAGCACGCGCCAGCAGATCGGCGACATCGTTCAGCCCCTGATGGCGGAGGTAGGGGATGAAGTGGGTCATGGGTGGCTGATTCGAGCGGTACGGGTTCGGGTCTGCACCGTCATACAGCCCACCCCCAGGCAGCGAGGAGAGACCTCCGCCAGGAAGCGTAGACAAGCCGCCCCCGGGAAGCGTCGACAGACCACCGCCAGGAAGCGTCGACATACCGCCACCAGGGAGCGTGGATAAACCGCCACCAGGAAGGGTCGACAGGCCACCACCTGGGAGTGTCGACAGACCACCGCCGGGAAGCGTAGAGGCCCCGTCACCCGGCAGGGTGGACAAGCCGCCACCAGGAAGCGTCGACAGGCCACCGCCAGGAAGCGTCGACCGGTTGCGTGGCCAGGTGTTTCGTTCAGTCATCCGATCAGCGTGCCCCATCTCCCGCACCAACTCCAGCGGCCCGCGCGACGCACAGCTCGGCGTCCTGTCAGGGCGACGATAGAGTCGGCGGTGAGCAGCGCGTTCCATGGACACCGCTGTCGCGACGGAGGTCGGTCGATGACGGACGCGGTGCAAGCGGACACACGGGTGGACCCCCGTCAGCTTCTTGGCGCGTGGGCGAACAGTTCCGACGAATGGGTGCGGTACATCGTGCGCGTCGTACTCACCGGAGCTGGCCCTCTCAACTCCGACGAAGAGGACCACGCGTACACGCTGTTCCGGCAAGAGAAGGCGCTGGACGCCCGGGAACTGTCGACCGAGGATCAGCTCGCGATGATCGACGGGGAGGACGAGGCGCTCGAACCTTTGACCGTGACCTCACTGTCAGAGGTTGCGGGGGTGAACGCTCTGATCGGTGGTGGGGTCATCGAACCGCATCAGGGCCTCACCATTCTGTTCGGTGAGAACGGCACCGGCAAGACCGGGTACTCGAGAATCTTCAAAGCGCTTGCTGCCAGCCGCACCGCGGACGTCATCCTCGGGGATATCGAGGCGACGGCGCCGCAATCCCCGTCCGCGACGATCGGCTACCAACTCGGAGCGGAAGCGAAGACGTACGCCTGGACAGGGCAACGGGGGGTTGCCCCGTTCACGCGCATCTCGATCTTCGACAGCCCATCGGTGAGCTTCCATGTCGACGAAGACCTCGAGTATGTGTACGTCCCCGCCGCGCTTGCCTTGTTCAACCACGTCATCGCCGGAATCAAGGCCGTCCAGGCCCGCATTGATGCGGCAATCAGCGACCTGCGATCCGGCCCCACAGGACTGCTGGGCCGATTCCCGCGAGCGGCGTCGGTGTACCCGCTGATCGAGACGCTCGGCGCCGCGACAGACCTGGACCAGCTCAGGGCGATGGCCGACCACCACACCGACGCTGATACCCGCATCGGGACACTGCGCCGCACCGTGGCCGCGCTGGAGGCCGACACGATCAGCGCCGAGATCACCCTGCAACAACGCGCCGAGCGTGTCCTAGCCGAGGCGAGCACGGCCGCACAGATTCTCGGTCGGTTCAGCCCCGCCACGTACAGCAGCGAGCTCACCGCCCTGGCGTACCTGCAGGAGGAGTATCGAGCCTTCCGCGCGGCGCTGTTCGAAGCGGCGGACCTGCCCGCCGCCCCCGACGACACCTGGACCCGGTTCATCCAGGCCGGTGAGGAGTACGAAGCACACCTGAGCGCACACGACGCGCACGACGCAGACCGGTGCCTCTACTGCCGCCAACCGCTCAGTGACCCGGCACGGGCGCTGATCGGAAAGTATTCCGAGTTCCTCGAGGAAAAGATCGCCGGCGACATCGAAGCCGCCAAGGGGCGGCTCAGCGCCCTGACCTCACCCGTGTTCGGCATCCGGACCAGCGATGTCGACGCCTACGCGCGCGACCACGCCACGAGCAACCCGCAGCCCGTGTTCTTGCCACTGCTGGAACGCACGCTCAGCACTGCCACCGCGCTCCTTGACCACCTCCGCGACAACACCCCCGTCACAGCCGACCTCCTGGCTCACGTGGCCGCCGACGCAGATGGCCTCACCGAAGCACTCGAGACCACCAGCGGCGCCCTGGTGGAACTGCGAGGACAAGCCGCGCGGCGCGCGGAAACACTCGCTGAGAAGAAGAAGGAACTGGTCGAACTCGAAGCTGCCGCCGAACTCGCCCGGTCCTGGGCGATCATCGAACAACAGGTGCGCGACGCGAAACAAGCCGACCGCCTCGCACTGCTCGCCAAGCCCATGCCTGCGCTACTACGCGCGGTCACTGGCCTTGCCAAAACCGCGAGCGACCAGATGATCAACGAAAGCTTCGACGCGCTGTTCGCCGAAGAACGCACCGCGCTCCGTGCACCCGAACTTCAAGTCGAGTTCGTGGGCCGTCAGGGACGAGCGCACCGCCGCAAGGTCCTCACCGGCAAGCACAAGCCGTCGAAGGTCCTCTCCGAGGGCGAGCAGAAGGTTCTCGCGATGGCGGACTTTCTCGCCGAAGCACGCCTCGCCGGCATCACCGCACCGGTGATCTTCGACGACCCGGTCTCCAGTCTCGATCATCGCCGCATCAACGAGGTCGCGCAGCGTGTCGCGGCACTCGCCGACACGACCCAGGTGATCGTGTTCACCCACGACATCTTCTTCGCCACCACACTGCTGAACCTGATGGCAGCGTCCAAACGATGCTCGTACTTCCACATCACCGACGAGGACGGCAAGGGGCAGGTCACCCGAGCTACCGGGCCCCGCTGGGACAGCATCAGCAATCTGAAGAAGAACATCAACGAGACCATCCAGGCCGCCAAGTCCCAGCAGGGTGATGCGCGCGCCGCGCTCGTACGCACCGGCTACGACTGGATCCGGGCCTGGTGCGAGGTGTTCACCGAAACTGAGCTGCTGCAGGGGGTGACGCAGCGTTACCAGCCCAACGTGCGGATGACCGCGCTACCGAACATCAAGACGGCCGCCCTGCCTGCCGCTATCGAGACTGTGAACCGCGTGTTCGAAGAAGCCTGCCGCTACATCGACGGACACTCCCAGCCGCTCCCCACCCTGAACGTCAGCCCCACTCTGGCCGGCCTCGAGGCGCACTGGGCAGAGTTGAGCGAGGCCAGAGCCGCGTACCTCAGCGCCGGCGCGTGATTGGCCGTCGTTCGGGTGGGAGGAGACCCCGGCCTCGACAAGAACGCTACGTACCCCGGGCTGCCGACCCCGACCACATACCGCCGAGGGCATCTGGCGGATGAGGGTGCCCAGGCGCACGCATCCTCGCCCTCCTCGAGCCCCCGTCCGCCCGCCAAAGCGGCACCGTGTCGTCGGTATAGGAGATACTGGCGACACCTGAGGCCGGCAGGGGGGACCCGTTGACAGCAACACCACAGCAGTTGGCTGAAGCCGTCGACACCAACCCGACTCTTCGTCTTCTCGGCGCATACAGTCGCGACTGGGTCCTGCCGCTGTTCGCCACCCACCTGGGGACCATCGATGGTTCCGTCTCCGCGGAGTGGTTCCATGAGCGGGTCGCTGAGACCATCGACGCCTTGCCGAGCATGACGGGAGATCGTACTCCCGCCGAGCACTGTAAAAAGTGGGTCGAGGACCGGTGGCTGGAAACGGAGATGGACGCTGGCCGCCTGCGATACCGGCTCTCCGCCTACTCGCTGCGAGCCCTGCAGTTCGTCCGTGAGATCGTCGACGGTGAAACCACTGTCACCACGGCTCGGTTAGAGAGCATCGCGCATGCCGTCCACACGCTCGCGGATATGACCAACCCCGACCGGCGCGTGCAGGTTCGTCGGATCGATCGGGAGATCTCCCGGCTCAAGAAGCAGCGGGACGACATCAAGTCTGGTCGGACCCGGCTGTCTACCGTGGAGGAGCAGCAACAGCAGCTGCGTGAGATCTTGGCGATGACCCGCACGCTGCCTGCGGACTTCCGGCAACTGCGCACCCTTGTCGAGGACCGTCACCAGCGAGTCGCCCGACGAGCGATGGCCGACGGTCCTACCAAAGCAGAGCTCGTCGAGGACTACCTCCACGAGCACGACCTCCTCGGCGACACCCCCGAGGGCCGCTCCTACCAAGGGTTTTCGAGGCTGTTGACGTCCAAGCAGGCCCAATCCATCCCGGACGACATCGATCAGATCCTCTCCCAGGAGTTCGCCCGCGAGCACATGACTGTGACCGAGCGGGCGCAGCTCGAGACGATGTTCTCGACCCTGCTCGCCGCGCAACTTCGCGTACAGCAGAGCTACGTCAAATGGACCTCGTCACTGCGGCGCTTCCTCACCAGGAGCACACACGAGAAGCACCGGCGCCTCCTCGCCCTCGCTGACCGGGCGCTCAGCGCCGGCGCCGAATGGGTCGAACGGCACCCCGGCCCCGCGGTGATCGACAGCGACGTGCTCGGCATCGGAACGATCGACACCACCGACATCTCCCAGACCCAGTTTTGGATCGACCGGGGACCTCAAGAGGTTCAGGTCCGCGCGATCTCGCCGCACGCAGACCTCCCGACTGCGGATCGTGAGGCGTTGCGGCTGGCGGCTGGGACGAGCCCGAGAGTCGTCGCCCGGACCGTGAACCGGCTGATCCGTGAGCGCGGTGCGGTGACCGGCAGCGAAGTCTTCGACGCGACGCCGCCAGACTTCCGACGGCTGGGAGCACTCGTCTCCCTCCTTGATCTAGCCATCACCTACGGCCAGGTATCAGACCACATCAGAGATCGCGTCGCACTCCAGCCCGCGCAGGAACGTGCACTCCACGTCGCGCTCCCCCATCTACGCTTCGACACACCCATCATGATCGGTGAGCACGAATGAGCGACGGACACGGCACCACCGATACAGGAGAGCTAGCGCCTGACGCCCCCGAGGATTTCCCTGACGGTGCCCGCCGCGCGCTCGTCGTGCTTCTCACGAACCGGTTCATCACCCGGACGAGGAATCGCGCCGTGTGGGACATCCTGCGTGGGTATGAAGAAGAGATCCGCGGCCGCCTCGCAGATCTCTACCTGACACTGGAGATCGACCACGACCACGGCGTCGCATTCAAACGGCAGATCATGGAGGAGGACACTCCCCGCATCCTCCGCAAAGATCGCCCGCTCAGTCGCGACGCCTCGTTCCTGCTCATCTTTCTCTGCCAGGAGTGCGCCCACGCCGACCCCCAGGACGAGCTCGTCGTGGTCACCCGGGCTCAGATCGACGAGTTCCTTAGCGCCTACCGCCAGGATGACGACGGCGACCAGGCGAAGTTCGATCGTCGCGTCACCGCCGCCATCCGGCAGCTGCAGGATCTGCGGCTGCTCAACCAGGACCCTGACGCCGACTACCTCTACACGATCTCGCCAGTCGTGGTACCTCTTGTCGGTGTCGATGAACTGACGCGGCTGGAAGCGGCATACCGGCTCGGGGCAGGCGCCACCGCAAATGACGGGAATGGCACCGAAAACTCAGCCCAGCTCCTTGACGAGGAGTCCTGATGCTAATCAATGGGCAGTTCCGCATCGAGAAGGTCCAGGTCCTGAACTGGGGCGGATACTCCGACCTACAGGTCATGCATGTCGAACGTGCCGGCACCGCGATCCTCGGACCGTCCGGACGCGGCAAGTCCACCCTGCTCGATGCGATGGCCTCGGTCATCCTTCCCAACCCGCAAGAGTTCAACCAGGCCGCACGCGACGACAAAGGCCAGAAGCGCGAGCGCACCGTATACACGTACGCGCGTGGGCTCACTGACCGGCGGCGTGACGAGAACCGACGCTCCGGCACAACCACCTACGTGCGTCCACCCGGCACAAACGGGTTCGCCAGCGGCGCTGCGATCACGTGGGCTCATGACGATGGCCGACGGGTCACGGTGTTTCGACTCGCATGGGTTGCCAGCGACACCACCGGCGCCGACGCGATCAACGCGAATACGATCTACGGGTTCGTCTCCGGCGACTTCGACCTGGACCGCCTGAACGGGCTCACCGGTGTCCGCTCCGGCTCATCGCCCCTGACCAAGACGACGCTCAGCGGCCTGATCGACACCAGCCGCGGTGATCTCGTCGATTCCTCACAGAGCAAGATCCACGCGAAGATGCGCTCCGTGATGGAGATGGGCAAGTCCGACGAATCCCAGCGCCTTGCCATGCACCTGCTGCGCCGCGCCCAGGCCTCCAAAGGCATTTTCAACATCAACGCGCTGTTCAAGGAGTTTGTGCTCACCGAGCCGCTCGCGCTCGACCGGTGGGGAACCGCGCTCGAGGCGTACCGAGAGGCGTCACGTCTGTATGACGAGTACGAAGCCACCCGACGCCAGCTGGAGACCCTCACCCGCCTCCCTCAGCTCGCCGAGAAGTACCAGCACGCGGGCAAAGACCACACACGCAAGACTTCACTCCTCTTGGAGCGGGCCGAAGGGACCCCCGCGCGCCTACGGATCTGGCACGCCCACAAGCTCCTCGACTGGTTGCGCGCACGGATCGATGACAATCGCCTGACGACGGCAGAGACCAACGAAGATCTGCAGGCAGCGAACACGCGAAGGACACACGCGAAGACAACGTTCGACAACCTCCTGCTCAGCCTCACCTCGGCCGGCGGAGACAAAGCACCCCTCCTCAAGGTCCAACTCGACACCGCCCAGCACAACCTGGACCGGATCGGCATTCACCGCGCAGCCGTCTCCCGTCGCCTATCTGAGTTCGACCGCACCCTGCCCGCCTCGCAGGGTGATCTGTTGCTTCTGCAGGACGACCTCAGCGATATGCGCACCCAACTGGAGACCCAACAGATCGCTCTTGACGCCGAGGCCAAGGCTGCGGTGCTCCGCGCGGGCATGATCGCCGGACAACGGAAGTCGGTCGCACACGAGCTGCATCAACTCAGCTCCCGACGATCCAACATCTCTCCCGAGGCGGCTCAGCTGCGCGCCGACATCGCCGCAGCTACCAACGTGCCGCTGGACCGGCTGCATTTCTTCGGTGAACTCATCCAGATCAAGGCCGAGCACCAATCATGGGAGGCTGCCGTCTTCAGTGTTCTGCGCGGCGTCGCCAAGGATCTCGTCGTCGATCAGGAACACTTCATCACCGTTCGGCGATTCATCAATGAGCATGACACCCGGATGCACGTGTCGCTCGTTCCCGTTCGCGAACAGGGCTCTCAGCGCGAGCCGGTACCCGGCACCGTACCGGCGATTGTCGAACTGGCGGACTCACCGTTCGCCCCGTGGGTACTCAACGAGCTCGTCGACCGATTCTCCTACCAGCTCGTGGAACGCGACTCGGATCTGGACACCAAACGTGCGTCACACCTCAACGGCGCCGTCACCCGCGCAGGGATGCGCACCGCAGCATTCGGACGGTTCGCGAAGGACGACTCGGTACAGAGGTACTCGTTCATCGGCTGGGACACCGCCGATCTACGCCGCGACCTTGAGCAGAACCTCGCGTCGCTTACCGCGGAACTGGCACCCGCTGACGCCGCGTCCAACACCGCTCAAGCCACACGCGACGACGCACGCGATCGGGCACAGCGCCTCACGACACTCCTCGAAGAACTCGACTGGTCATCCATCGATACGGCACCTGCAGCCGACCAGGTGCGACAGCTCCAAGAGGAGATCGCCGAGGCCAACACCCCCGAAGTCACCGAACTCCAGAAGCAACTGGACGACGCGCGAACAGAAATGACCGAGTCGGAGCTGCACGCACGCGAGATCGAGACGAAGCTCACGACTCTGAACGCAGCGTGGGGAGTGCTGGTCGACCTGGAAGACGAGTCATCTCTTCTCATCGACGACTCCGCCGTGTTGGACGCCGACGAACGCGAGGCCACCGGCACACTCGGATTCCTCGCACCTCCCGTCGATGTCACGACGGCGACGGGTCGCGCGCTCCGTGCGGCAATCGAAGCCAGCTACGGGCAAGCGGCCACGGATCTGCAGAACCAGCTCGTCTCACTCAGGAAGGAACGCGAAGCACTCGAGACCGCTGTCCTCGCCACCATCCGTGCATTCCGCGGCCTGGAGGATCGAAACCAGAGGGAAATCGACGAGAGCATCGACAGCCTGCCGGCGCTGCTCTCCATTCACGACCAGCTGCTCACCGATGACCTCCCCCGCACCAAGCAACGCTGGCTCGAGCAGGTCGACCAGGACATGAACACACAGCTGCGAGGACTTCTCGTCCAGATCGATGACGATCGCCGCTCAATCGTCCGAGGCCTCGCCCCCATCGATAGGGTTCTCGAGCGTGTGGCGTTCCGCGTCGACTCCACCCTCACGATCGACGTCTCCGACAAACCCAGCGGTGAGCTCAACGAGTTCCGCTCCACGATCTCGGAGTACACCAGCAACACCCTCCACCAATCCATCGAACGCGACGCGGAGAAGATCGAACGCGACTTCAACCGGCTGCGCCGCAAACTGGCCCTCCTCGACGACCTCACCCGAACCGGCGAGAGCTGGCGTCGCCGCGTATTCGACGCGCGCGAACACGTCGAGTTCAAGGCAATCGAGAAGAGAGCCGACGGCGTCGAAATCGTGCACGACGGTGTCTCCGGGATGAGCGGCGGGGAGGGGCAGGAACTCATCGCATTCATCCTCGGCGCAGCCCTGAGATATCGGCTGGGCGAAGGAACGGACGCCCCTCCCACCTACGCGTCGATCGTGCTCGATGAAGGATTTGTCAAAGCCGATAGCGACTACACCGGACGGGCCCTCGCCGCCTTGTCCGCGCTCGGGTTCCAGCTCATCATCGGCGCGCCGCGTGAGAAGGCAACGGCGTTCGAGTCCCACGTGGAAACCGTCGCATACATCAACTCCGACCCAGCCAACCCGCAGGGCGTGCGCATCTTCGAGATGACGATCAGCGAAGCGCTCAGTATCGAGGAAGCCGCGTGAGGAGCCCCGCAGACGTTGAACGTCTTATCACCACCCGCTACAAGTCGTCCTGGCGCGCCTGGCTCACACAATCCTCCCCTGAACAGATCACCTTCCCCCTCCAGCCACCCACCGCGTCAACCATCCCCGCACAAGAAGAGGCCGTCCGGACGTGGCTACATGCGTGGCGTGCCTGGCACGACCTGCACCCCGCTACCAGCCTGCGAACCGCGACCGTCCGCACGGCCGCTGGCGCTCAGGTCGTCTACACACACATCGACATCCCTGGGCCAACAGCGCTCGCTGGACTCGACCCCGCGACCGCTAACCACTGGCAGACCGCGATTTCCCGCTACCCCCAACTGGCAGACCTCGACGTCTCCACCGACCAGCTGCGGCCGATCCTGCCCCGCATTGTCGACCTCGACGATTACGACTTCGAACTGCTCCTGCGCGTCGTGGAATGGTTCCGCAACAACCCCGCATCCGGGCTCACCGCCCGCCAAGTCCCTGTCACAGGTCTCCACACCAAGTGGCTGGGACGGCACAAGGCGATCGTCATCTGCCTGCTTCGAACCGACATCCCCAACCGGGTGGCTGATCTTGGCGCAGAAGCCGTCGACCCTGAACTCGACATCAACGACCTCGATCTACTCGGACTGCGGCGACTGCCGAACCACGTCGACGTCATCCTCGCCGACCCCGCCGACCGCCGACTCGTGGGCGGCATCCGCCAACTCCGAGCACCCGTCGAAGAAGTCGCCGGCCTCCCCCTCACCCCCGATGACGTCCTGATCATCGAGAACAAGGAGGCCGCGACGCCAATAGAGGACCGAGCAGGGCTTGTAGTGATTCATTCGCTTGGCAACTTTCTCGACGTGCTCGACGCGCTCCCATGGCTGCGGTCCGCACGCACCTGGTACTGGGGAGACCTCGATCGAGCCGGGATCACACTGCTGTCGCGTGCCCGGGCTAGGGTGCCCGAGATCGCCTCCCTACTCATGCACGCCGACACTGTCCGGGAGTTCGAACCACTCGCGAACGCCGACCCGAGCGGTCGCGTAGACCCACCCGAACCAGTCCTCACGCAAGATGAACGTGCCGCGCTGGAATATCTCGACGCTGGACAGCCGCCGCTCCGCCTCGAACAAGAACGCATTCCATGGCACACAGCGCAAACCACCATCAACCTGGCGATCGACCAGGCCGCTGTCCTCGATTAGCGCTCGTGTGGCACCATCCCAGACCACCTCGAGGACACCCCGACGTGGACGGGCTCTGATCCCCGATGCCGTGGACACCGCGTCATCGGCATGACAGACTGCTCTGTTCTGCTGGAAGGGGAACCACCGTGCCGCACACAGACGACCACACCGACTGGGAACAGATCATCCGCGACATGATCGCGCGGAGCAGCGAATCCGCACCTACCGAGCCAGGCGTGTACCGGATGCCGTGCGGGAACTGCTACGTCGACTTCTTCCGCACCTCGGACGGCACCGAAAGTTGGCTCGTCCCCGGCGACGAGCGCAGCTACACTCGCGACACTGTCGCCATCGACCGGCACGGCGACCACCCGTGGGAGCGGATGTACACCCTCGGCCACGCCGCCGCCGAGATCCGACGCCGCGCGACCGCCGACGATACGCCCGTCGAGGTGCTGGTCGAGCAGCTGGCGGCGATCGCCGCGGTGGAGGACGCGGCCGAGGCGGAGGAGATCGCCCGCATCGCCCGGGAACGTCCCGCCGACAGCCCGGACGTCCCGCTCGCCGATGTCGCTCGGAAGTTCGGGATCGATCTCGACGAGCTCTAGCGATACCTGTCGTCGCCTACTGGCACGCTAGAGACACCAGATCATGCGAGACACCGATCACCTGCGAGAGGGGCGTCGTCGTGAACCTGTATCCGCGGTTCGACTTCGACCAGGTCGACTTCGTCACCGCGGACACCCACTTCAGCCACGCGCGGATCAGCGAACTCGCGGATCGCCCGTTCGCAACGGTCGACGAGATGAACGCTGAACTCATCCGCCGCTGGAACGAAACGGTCAGTCCGACAGAGGTGGTGCTCCACCTCGGAGATGTCGCGCTCGGCCCGATCGAGGAATCGATCGGTATCACCGCGCAACTGCACGGCCGCCGATTCCTGGTCCCCGGAAACCACGACCGGGTGTCACCGGCGACGCAGTCGAAGAAGGCGATCGAACGGTTCGCGGCGCTCTACGAAGCGGCCGGTTGGACGATTCTGCCGGAGGTCATCGAAGGCACCCGACGCGGGTATCGGATCCTCGCTTCTCACTACCCATACAAGGGCGACTCGCAGGAGTCGGATCGGCACACCACCCATCGACCGCGCTGGGACGACGGGATCCCACTCCTACACCCACGCCCGCGACCACGGACCGAACGGGCACCAGTTCCACGTCGGCGTCGACGCCCACGGCTACACGCCCGTCCCCTTCACCGAAATCGACGCGTGGATCCGCGGCCTCCCAGACGCCGAACCATGGCTCGACATCGCAATCCGTGAGGCCCGCCAGACCATTACCGACCTCGACGGCAGCGAAACCTCAAACTCCGACGCGCTGTTCTACACGATGGGCTACAACGAGCTACGGGTCGCGCTGGAAGAACTCCTCGGCGCGTTCGACTCCGCCCACCCCGACTCGCCCCCGGGGACTGTCTAGGCGCGGGACTTCCGCGTCGGCGTATACCGCGTGGGCCCGAGTGTAAACAGTTCGCCTGCCGCGGGACCTGATCGGAGGGTACGCGGTTCCCGTCGGAAGCGGATCCATCCGCGACGCCGCCAGTGCACCATCGTCAGGTACCGCACCGACGCCGAAGACCACGCCTCCTGACGCTCCGCGGCGTCGGGGTCGTGGGCGGCGAGCTCCGCGAACACCTCACGGAAGGTCGGCGGCTGACCACGCTCGCGGGTGTGGCGGTGGATGAACCTCACGGCGCGGCGCGCCCACACCGGCGCTGTCTCATCAGCGGTGAGTTCAGTGAACAGCGGCACGAGGTGCGGGCCGCGTCCGTTTGAGTGGTGGTCTTTCGCTTCGTTGCGATGATCAGCTGTCGTTAGTTTAGGCGGCGGTGATCTCGGGGAGTATCACCGCCTCGTCGATGGTGGGGGTGGTCGCGGTGAGCTCGG
>Ga0209958_1000611_pt1 | contig 52600 bp, 57 predicted proteins | sample ThiBio_inoc_plan_FD_183942 | JGI IMG/M metagenome (GOLD analysis project Ga0209958, IMG submission 183942) | Wastewater bioreactor microbial communities from Cape Town, South Africa - Thiocy_inoc_plan (SPAdes) | ecosystem: Engineered > Bioremediation > Thiocyanate > Unclassified | place: South...
AGACCCCATCAAGACACGGTTTTTTAAGGTGGTAAAGCCTAAATCAAGTGGCTTTAATAAATGTGGATAAGCTGACATGGTTTCTCCTTTGGCTCGCACTCTGCTAGCTAATGCAACTTGTTGCATAAAGTTATAAACAAGATTTGATTTTTATGCAACATATTGCATAATTCTGATGAGTCATTTTTTATTATGGAACATCATGTCACTCGCCCATGTTTTATTGACCAGCTTATTGGAAAAACCAAGTACAGGTTTTGACTTGGCTCGTCGCTTTGACCGTTCAATGGGCTTCTTTTGGAATGCGACTCATCAGCAGATCTATCGTGAACTCAACGGGATGCTGAAAAAAGGATGGATTTCGACTTTAGAAGAACAAGCTGCCAACAGCCGTAAAAAAACTTATCAAGTTGAACAACTTGGAAGAATACAACTGGCTTCATGGATTGAACAACAAAGCGAACCCGCGCAATTGCGCGATGACCTCATGGTCAGGCTAAGAGCAGAAGCTCAACTCGGTGGCAATAATATTTTGCCTGAATTAGAACGCCATTTGTCGTTACATAAGGAAAAATTAAGCCTTTATCAAGCCATTCATGATAAAGATTTTAAAGATAACCAACCAACCAATCGTGTTCTGTTTATCCATAAGATGATTCTGGAACTCGGTATCATTAAGGAAAATGAATGGATAAAATGGTTGGAACAAATGATTCCTCAACTGAAAAAGTTTGAAGAAGCCAACAATAGTGGAGAAAAATAATGCCGTTTTATAGCATGTCCGATCAAGAAAAATTATTTGTGCGACGCGTTGGTGAAGGCGAACCTGTACTCGTCTTATCCGGACTGGGCATGCAAAGCTGGCAATGGTTACCTTTCTTATTTGCCAACCGTAAACAATATGAATTTATCATTCCAGACTGGCGTGGTTTCGGCGGTTCAAAGAATTGTGCTATTCCAGAGCTCGATGCAATCTCAAGTCATTGGAATGATGTAGATTCACTGATCCAACAATTAAAGCTCGATCAATTCATCCTGATGGGTTATTCCATGGGTGCAACCACAGCCATGCATGGCATGAAGCATGGTGGCTTAGCTGAGAAACTTAAGGCCTATCTGCATATTGATCAAACGCCTAAAATTGCAGTTGATGATTCTTGGCAATACGGCTTATTTGGTCCAAAGCATCCTCAATTTAAAAATCTATTACTTGAGATTCAAACGCTATTACTCGATTATAAACATGCTCAGAAACTAGAGGACTTACCCGATGATATCCGCTATAAGCTGGTCAGCTTGTGGGGTGATTTCATTGAGTTGCAAGGCAGCAATAACTATAGTCCTAAAATTTTCAAACTCGCTCTAAACCGCCCGTTCTTACAAAAATACTTACTGCCAATTCAGCGTTTAGACTATTTACTGTGGTATGTCGAAAATTATCTTCATCATAATGAAGACTATCGTGAAGCCATCAGTCAACTCAGTTGCCCAACCACCTTCTTTATTGGTCGTGAATCTACGCTTTACCCAGAAACTGGCCAAACACTGATTGCTGAAAGCTTAAGCAATGCTACAGCGATTTATTTTGAACGTTCAGGACATACACCACTAATTACTGAACCTAGGAAATTCAGCCAAGAAATTGGCCACTTCCTTGCTGCTCAATCGACCCAAGCAGCTTAAGTCGACCGCAAAGAAAAAAGCCAATCAATTGAGATTGGCTTTTTTATGTCTGGTTTATTTTTTATGTCGCATTTTCTCAGCAACATCCAACAACACTTGTGCTGTTTTATCCCAACCTAGGCAACCATCCGTAACTGACTGACCATAGGTCATATTACAGGATATTTTTTGATTACCATCAACTAGATGGCTTTCAATCATCACACCACGCACTTTCGATTCAGCGCGCTCTGCAATAATTTGCTGTAAAACCTGTGGTTGCAGTAGTGGATCTTTACCGCTATTACCATGACTACAGTCAATCACCAATGCAGGTAATTGTTTATGTTTGAAATGCATCGCTTGAATCGAAGCTAAATCATAGTTAGCCCCATGATTTGAACCACGTAAAATCAAATGCGGTAATGGATTACCTTCACTATGCAAAATTGCGGGTAAACCCTGTTGGGTCATCCCTAAGAATTGATGGCCATGCAGTGCTGATTGAATCGCATCTAAAGCAATTTGAATCGATCCATCTGTACCATTTTTGAAACCAATGCTGTATGGCATATGGCTAGCAATTTCACGATGAATTTGAGACTCACTGGTACGTGCACCAATGGCACCCCAAGCCAATAAATCATCGAAATAGCCTGTTGCCATTGGGCTTAAAATCTCGCTGGCAATCGGCAAGCCTTTTTCAATCAATTGTATATAAAGCTGACGAGATTTTTCTAAACCCAGTTGTAAGTCTGATGATCCATCTAAATTTGGATCATACAAGAAACCTTTCCAACCTACCGTGGTACGCGGTTTTTCGATGTATGCACGCATAACGAGGAAAATCTGATCTTTAACCTGTTCTTGTAGTTGTTGTAGGCGATCAGCATATTCAAGTACTGCGATAGGATCATGAATTGAACAAGGACCTGTAATCACCATTAAGCGATGATCATGTCCAGATAAAATATTCTGAATCGTTTGACGATGTTTTGAAATTTGCTGCGCTAAAGTTGCAGACAATGGATACTGCGCTTTGAGTTGTGATGGCAAGCTAAGCATTGATTCTTTTGTATGTGTTTGTGGTTGTGTCAAAGCAGTATTTAAAGCATTCATTTTCAATTCCTTTGGACCGGCCTTCTTCGCAGTCCTATCATTTATTTGAGCAAGTGTGATCTAAGCGATGTTGATTTTTTTGCAAAGTAAAACCAAGAAATCTTGCTAAAATATGAATAATTAAATGTATACATGGTATTTCTCCTAAAATCATGATTGTTAAAGCATAAAAAAACCTGATCGGTGTTGCCGATCAGGTATTAACTGGTTGGGCAACCCTTTTGCTGCCCGAAACGCATCAGGCAACGATCAATATTGCCAAAAGTAAAAGTATGCGTTGGTGTTTACAGTATGCTTTAACATATTTATTTCAAATATCTAAAAAACGGTGTCTAACTATTAAATTACGCACTATTTCAGCATTTGACAAGCACTTTTTATATTTTTTTAATCCTATCTTCAAAACCTTAAAGTTTGACCTTTCACCAGTTCCCCCATAGAATAGTGTAAAAATAAACCAAATTGAGATTACGCCAATGAAGTAAGTTCTATTTCCATCATCAAAGTTCATTTTCTTTTTGATGTGCAAAATAGACTTAGCTATCGTTCAGCGCTGCTTTATTCTAAAACTTATCTCGATCTCTCTATTTTGCATATCCTGTTTATGAGGTTTCATATGACTCAACAGGCATGTATTATTTCCAACCTATCCCTTGAATTAGCCCAGCAAAAACTATTTGACCATCTGAGTTTTCAACTTCCATTGCATCAGTTCACCGGATTGATCGGGCGCAATGGCCAAGGGAAATCACTATTGATGTCTCTTCTACATGAACAGACAAAATTCAAGCCCCCCTATTCAGGCCAAATCTCATGGCAGTGTCCACATCAATATCTAGCTCAGCTTCAGCGTGTACAAGCAGATACAATCGCTCAAGCCTTGCATATTGAGGATTTATACCAGTGCTTCAAACGTATCCAGCACGGTACTGCAGCTTTTGCCGATTATGACCAAGTCGAACATCTGTGGCATTTACCAACAGAATGGCAACAGCTTTTGCAAAGTGCGGATTTACCAATAGATCTTGATACCCCCATTCAATATTTGAGTGAAGGCCAAAAAACCAAACTCGCACTGTGTCGCCTATTTCTAGTCAAAGATCATTATCTATTACTGGATGAACCCAGTAATCACTTAGATACACGGGGACGAGAATGGCTGATCCAGCAAATGTCTCAACATCCAACAGGTGGGCTCATCATTAGCCACGATCGGCAGCTACTGTCTCATGTGCAGGGTATTTTTTCCTTAAGTCAGCTGGGACTGCACTATTACGGCGGCAATTATGCGCTATATCAGCAGCAGCATCAGTTACAAGTCGAAGCATTATCACACGCAGTACAGCAAGAAAAACGTGAATTAAAACTACTGAAAGAACAGCAACATCAAAGCCAGATGAAATCGCAGAAACGTCAAAAAGCAGGTCAAAAGTTAAGGGCTTCTGGTTCACAAGCACCCATTTTACTGGATGCCAAGAAGGAACAGTCAGAGCAATCTCTTTCCCACCTACGCAAACAACAGATTAAGCAGCTCACAGATGTAAAAGATAAATTGCAACAGAAGCAAACTCAACTGGAACATCTCAAAACTCAATCTTTCGAATTTGCACTTATAACCAGAAAGTCAGGAGAAATCTTACGTTGTCATCAATTACAACTCGCTTATGCGAAGACAAAACCCATTGATCTGGCAATTAGGGCTGGGGAAAAGTTGCATTTACGTGGTGCAAATGGAACTGGAAAATCAACCTTATTGAAGACCCTTCAAGGTGTAATGTCGCCAATAACAGGAGAGATTTATCGCAAAGTAATTTCAATTTATCTTGATCAGACGCTTTCGCTAGTTGATGACAATATTTCAGCTCTTGAATATTTACAGCGTATTGATACTGAACTAACAGAGCAACACGCACGAACCTTATTAGGCAATCTTCAAATTCGAAGAGATAAAGCCCTTATCCCCATCTCCACCCTAAGTGGCGGTGAACGCTTAAAAGTCGCGTTACTTGCTTTAAAACAACAGACTGTCGAGCTGTTACTTTTAGATGAACCTGAAAATCATCTCGATATTGAGTCTCGTGAGTTACTGGCTCAAGCCATTCGTTCTTTTAATGGTGCTGTGATACTGGTGTCGCATGATGAAACTTTTGTTGAAGAATGTGGAATTACAACAACGTATCAGATGAAATAATCGGTATCATAAATCTTATCAGCATGATAATCATCATTATCATGCTGAATCCTCAACGCACCAATCCTTGCGGCTGCAAAATGATTAAGCCAGCCCCACACAAAACCACAAGACCACCTAGAATATCCCAACGTGTCAACATGACTTGATCAACATAACGCAGCCACAATAAGGCAGTAAAAATATAGATTCCTCCATAAGCCGCATAAATACGACCTGATGCGGCAGGATGCAACGTCAGCAACCAAACAAAGATCGCTAAGCTTAAAGCAGTCGGAATCCACAACCAATGTGATTTTCCTTGATTCAAAATGAGATAAGGAAAATAACAACCTAAAATTTCAGCAATTGCTGTGACGAAAAATAACCCAAATACTTTAAGTACTTGGGTTATTGAAAAAGACAATTCAAACATTAAGCAGGTTCAGCACTCGGGTTAATATGATCTTCAAATACTTCCAATTTTAAGCCGATATCTTTGCCGTTCTCTGTTTTCACAGAAACTGCAACATTACCACCATGCTCAGCAAGCTCACCAAATAAAATCATCTCAGCAAGCGGCTTTTTCAAATGTTCTTGAATCAGACGTTGCATCGGACGAGCACCCATGAGACGGTCATAACCATTAGCAGATAACCAGTCACGTGCACTTTGATCAACATCAAGTACCACTTGTTTCTCATCTAGCTGTGCTTGCAATTCAGTTAAGAATTTGTCTACCACTGAATCGATGATTGTCGTCGGAAGTGCTTTAAATTGAATCACACCATCCAAACGGTTACGGAATTCAGGCGAGAATGCGCGTTTCATTGCATCTTGATTATCTGCGCTGTGATCTTGCTCAGTAAAACCAATACTTGCACGGACAATACTTTCTGCACCAATATTGGTAGTGAGCACAATAATCACATTTCTGAAGTCAGATTTACGACCATTGTTGTCAGTCAAAGCACCATGATCCATGACTTGCAATAACAAGTTGAATACATCTGGATGGGCTTTTTCAATTTCATCCAGCAACAGCACACAATGTGGATTTTTATGGATCGCATCGGTCAGCAAACCACCTTGATCATATCCAACATAACCTGGAGGCGCACCAATCAAACGAGAAACCGCATGACGCTCCATATACTCAGACATATCGAAACGAACCAGCTCTACACCAAGCAATTTCGCCAATTGTTTAGTGACTTCGGTTTTACCCACACCTGTTGGACCAGCAAAAACAAAACTACCCACTGGTTTATCTGGTGCTTTTAAGCCTGCGCGAGATAATTTGATCGCTGATGCAAGCGCTGTAATCGCCTCATCCTGACCAAATACCACACGTTTAAGATCACGTTCCAGATTCTCGAGTACAGACTTGTCATCTTTAGAAACTGTTTTCGGTGGAATACGGGCAATCTTGGAAACGATATCTTCGATATTCTCAACTGAGATCGTCGTACCATCAACTTCTGCTTTCAAGCGACGTTGCGCACCTGCCTCATCAATCACATCAATCGCTTTGTCTGGCAAGAAACGATCATTGATAAATTTAGCTGACAATTCAACAGCAGCGACTAAAGCTTTATCATCGTATTCAACATGATGGAAATCTTCGAACTTGTTTTTCAAGCCACGTAAAATTTCAATCGTTTCATTAATGCTTGGTTCATTCACGTCAATTTTTTGGAAGCGACGCGATAAAGCATGGTCTTTCTCGAATACCTGACGATATTCTTGGAAAGTTGTTGAACCAATGCAACGTAGGCTACCATTTGCCAAAGCAGGTTTGATTAAATTCGATGCATCCATGGTACTGCCCATGCTTGAGCCTGCGCCGATGATCATATGAATTTCATCAATGAATAAAATTGCATTTGGATTCTTTTTCAACGCATTCAACAATTGTTTTAAGCGCTTCTCAAAGTCACCACGATATTTAGTCCCTGCAACCAATGCACCGATGTCTAAGCTATAAACTTCAGCATTGGCAAGTGGTTTCGGTGCCTTGCCATTGACAATCAACCAAGCCAAGCCTTCCGCAATCGAGGTTTTACCTACACCCGGATCACCAACGAGCAATGGATTATTTTTACGGCGACGGCATAAAATTTGTGCTGCACGCTCAATTTCTTTTTCACGGCCAATTAAAGGATCTGTTTTACCCTTTTGCGCTTCGATATTTAAGTTCAATGTGTATTGTTCAAGTGGTCCAGCATTTGCAGAAGCCGCACTTTCACCTTCAATATCTTCTACTTCTTCTTCAACCTGAATCTCATCTTTGCGTGTACCATGAGATAGATATTGAGTCAAAGTTAAACGGTTAATTTGATGGCGTTTAAGTAAATAAACCGCGAACGAATCTCGTTCTGAATACATCGCAACTAAAACATCTGCACCTTCAACCGTACGGTCACCACCGCTCGATTGAACATGGAAAATTGCACGTTGCAAAATTCGATCAAAGCTCTCAGTTGGATGAGGGGCCTGTTCACTATTATCACCAAGTTTTGGGGTATGTTGCTCTACATATTCCTCTAATTCTTTACGCAAAGTAACGATATCCGCACCACATGCTTTTAATGCATTTACGGCGGAGTCATTATCTAGCAAGGCAAGCAACAAATGTTCAACTGTCAGAAACTCATGTCTCTTTTGACGAGCCATGCTAACAGCCAAACGTAACGATACTTCTAATTGACGACTGAGCATGTAACCCCCTTATATCTTGGGCTCTATCAAAAAAAGAAAATCTTTTAATGAAAAAGCGAATTATTGACTTGATCCGCTGAGCTTCTGTAATCGTGATTGAATATACGTCTACAAGTCTCTTTGCTTCATAATCTACTGTTAGCATTAGTTGACTATCTTGGTCAAGATTCAAAACAAAGTATTGTTGTAAAAATTCAATTACAAAGAGAGCAAGACTTATCTAATCGTTCAAAAAGACAGCGAATTTGTTATTCATTTATAAAACCATATTAAACCTATGAAAAATTTTAATACTGCATGATCTTGCTTAAAGCCTAACAAATCATTCATAAGTTTAATATATTGACGCTCAGTATATTGTTTCATGTTTTTAGCATAAAACAAGATATGTATTGATCCATCGATTCGAAAAGCTTTACTTTATGCTTTTAGCAACACCTGCACCATTTCACTCATAACATATGAGTCATACAATGGCGCAAGGTCTTATGAATGAGAAACACCTTTCTCATCTTAACGCTTTTACTCGCAACATATGAGCCATACGATGGCGCAAGGTCTTGCGCATGAGGAATGAAGTTCCGCAAGTGCGTTGCTTTTCTTAACGCCTTCACTCACAGCATAGCTGTTCGTCGAATAGATTCCTCATCTTAACGCTTTTACTCGCAACATAGTTGCTCGTCTTGCGCAGCTAAAAAGCGTTGCTTTTCTTAACGCTGCTCAGGTTCGATCTGGCACAACAAAGGATGACCTTGAGCTCTGGCGTAGTTATTCACCTGATTTGCTTTTGTTTCAGCAATATCTCGTGGATAAATACCTGCGGTGCCTTTACCTTCATAATGAACGGTTAACATCACCTGACTGGCCTGATCGAAGTCCAACCCAAAATAGCTTTGTAGCACTTCAATCACAAAGTCCATCGGTGTGTAATCATCATTCATGAGCACGACCGCATATAAAGGTGGCCGTTTTAACTCTGGTGGGGCAGTTTGTACAACCACCTCACCCTCATGATCCTCTTGCGAATCACTTAAACGTGGATTTAAGTGCCAATCGACATAACCTGATTGATGAAAAGAGTTTTTCACTTCACTTAAATTCATTTGACGTTTATATCTTCGCATATTGAGTTCTTAATCTAAAATTTATTGAGCATTTGCTTCAGCTTGAGGAATTTCTGACACGAAAGCAGAACCTACATCTACAGGCTTACCACGTTGCCAGCTAAAACGCTTGATTACAGGTGTACCAGAACCCGTTAAACGAACTTCAATGAATTGAGGTGTAAACCCTTTAGGCATTGTCCAACGCCCTGTTAGACGCTCAAAATCATCAAAATTGAAGTTTTTATCTTCTAAAGGTACAACTAAAACTTCAGTATCTTTAATTAAACGCAATTCAACCGAACCAGAAGCTCGGCGTTTATTTGGGCTTACTTGAACCAGATCAATCTGATATTCAAAGGCATTTTCAGGTAAAGATTTAATTGCCATATTTTGGATGGTTAAGCTTACACCACCACGCTGTCTCAAAATATCACGATAAATCGCATTCATACCCTCAAATTGGGTCTTATCCGCATTGGCTTGATTCACTGCTTTGAATAAGTCATCTGCATTACCCACAGCCATATCACGCTCTTGAACAGCAGCATTCAAACTCTTGCTGACTGAATCCAATGCAGTCTTTTGTTTCTGAACCACATCAACCAATTGTTCAGCATCTGCATCATAACCAACCACTGTTAAACCTTGACGGTGGCCGACAGTATAACCAAGCAAAAAACTGCTACCGATAAGAACAGTAGCACCAATAATCAAAGGTAAATTCGTTTTTAAGAATTTATTTTTTTCAACGGAACTGTCTGGTGAAGTAGTCGGTTCAGCGTTTTCCATCATCATCTCTATCTTTATGATCTACATCAAAGCACACATTAAAATCGAAATTTAAATGTGTGTGAAGTAAAAAAGCGTTTTTTATGGTAATAAACCAATACCTTCCAAGCCTGCGGCCTCATCAAAACCAAACATTAAGTTCATATTTTGAATCGCCTGACCTGCAGCACCTTTCACTAGGTTGTCTTGAGCAACTAAGATAATCAGCTTATTCGGTTGTGGACGGTAGAGTGCTATTCTAAGCTCATTGGCACCACGAACACTACGTGTTTCCGGGGAACTATTTGCAGGCATAACATCAACAAAACGTTCATTTTTATAGAAATCTTCGTAAAGTGCTTGCAAGTCAAGTTGCTGACCTTGTTCGGTTAAGTCAACATAAATCGTACTCAGCATGCCACGAATCATTGGCACGAGATGTGGCACAAAAATAAGCTGATCAAACTGCCCTTTTTGTCCTGAGATATTTTCAAGCGCTTCAACAATCTCTGGATGATGACGATGTCCAGCCACACCATAAGCCTTAAAATTATCAGCATTTTCGCTATAAATCATACCCAGACTTGCTTTACGCCCCGCTCCAGACACGCCAGACTTCGCATCCACAATAATACTTTGTGTTTGAATCAGCTGGTCTGGATTTTTAAGTAATGGAGCTAGGCCTAGTTGCACCGTGGTTGGATAACAACCTGGATTGCCAATTACTTGTGCTTGCTTGATCTTCTCTCGATTTAACTCAGTTAAACCATAAACAGAATCTTTTAATATGGCAGGACAACTATGTTGCATACCATACCATTTCTCAAACTGAACCAAATCCTGCAAACGAAAATCAGCGGCAAGATCAATCACTTTTGTCCCTGCAGCAATCAATTTTTCAGCATGTTGCATTGCGACACCATGTGGCGTTGCAAAAAACACAACATCACATTGTGCTAATTGATCTAAATCCAGATCTGAAAACTCGAGTGTTGTATGCCCGCGTAAACTTGGGAACATATCTGCAACACGCTTTCCTGCTTCTGTACGAGAAGTGAGAATACGAACCTGAACTTGTGAATGTCTTAATAAAAGACGTAATAGCTCAACCCCAGTGTATCCAGTTCCACCAACAATACCAACAGAAATCACGTGTGACACCTCAAGCGTTCAATTAGATAAATAGTATGGCAGTTTGACCCATTTTACACAATCTTCAAGTATCTAACTTTTAAGAAAATAACAGGACAGTTATGCCCCTATATAGTCAAAAGTCTAAACTTGGATACAAATAAATAGATTATATTTGGGCTGATTCTACCATTGGTCAAGAAATACTATTGAATCATTTCACTATTCGAATAGAATAAAAAAATTGCGGTAATAATAAATTTCATGGATGCAAAATTTTTTGGAGAGCTGGAATGCCTTCTTTGATGTCAAAACATAGACTACATCATCATATTTGCTTAGGACTAAGTACTCTTCTACTCAGCTCTGCATTAATTGGCTGTGGAAGTGGTGAAAGTAAAGCAAACATAGAAACGACACCTACAGTACAAGAGCCTAAACCAAAGAGTTTCAATATTAAAGCTGCAGTTGAAATGCGAGATGTTGTGCTTAAAATCTTTGATAACTTTGATAATACACTTGTTTTAGAACAGAATTTAAGTACGACTTCTGATATCAATATCACTTTACCGCGTGTTCTAAATAAAGAACGCCTATATCGCATTGAGATATCAACAACTCCAAATTCTTTGGTTTTTGACTTTCAACGTGGCCAATACCAAAATGTCTCTATGACATTACATAGCCTTGTAGAAGTAAATACCAGCAGCCTGACACAAACGATTTATATTAATCCAAGTTCAGAAGCAATCTATCAACGCGCCTTAGTCCGTTCTGGAACACTTCCAACAGATAGTAATATTAACCCTACGAAAGTTAGCGCTTCTCAATTAAATCTTGCGACAGCAGATGTAAACTCAGCATTAACAAACGCATTTTATCAATTGGATATCCCCAATTTAAATCCGTCTTATCTTTTAAATGCTTTCTCACCACAAGATGCGACGTTAAAGTCAAATGTATATGTCAACACTTATCTGAGTTTTGGTTTAATGCAGCAATGGGCAAATCTTTACCCCAACAATACCTTTGTTGAATTTACCAAGAATTTAGCAGTTGATTTAAAAGACGGTTATCTTGATGCTAAAAAATTACGCGGCGATTCAAGCACACTCACTTCTCTAGTGATACCGACACCAGACAATGTTGATTCATCTAAAAATAACCTAATATTTATTGCAGAAGCTCAAAAGAGTGCAAGAGATACTTTTGCCACGTCTTTAAAACAAGCTGTACTGCAACTGGCGGATAATTATCGTCAAGCCTCTTTAAATCCTCAAGGTTATACCTTACTGCAGCAAAAGTCCTATGCTGGAAATACTCCGATAAATAATGCAGCCAATGCTTTCCGTGTCATTGGTGCTGGCGACTATCGTCGTGCGGTTGGCTTCGCAGATACTACTGAAACATGCAATGGTTCTATTTATCCATGTAAACAAGGTATTACAGGAATAAATATTGTTAGTGCGGGCTTGCCTTCAATTGAATATTTAATCGGCAGCTATAAAGACACATCTGGTAACTGCCAGTTGAATGTCCGTGGGGATGGAAGCTTAGAACTCATCAAAGATGGACGAACTTATAGCTCTAAACTAGATGCTGACAGTACTGATAATTTATTGCAGGTAAATAAGACCAATGCTGAATACTTATTAAATAGCAGCTCAACAGAACCAAACAACAGCACATTGCAATATAATTTTATTCAAGTAAAAATTAAAGAAAATCAGGTACTAAGCGCAAGTGCTGGTCTGGATAATCGCAAAGCACCCGACCAGTTACAAACGATCCAATTGCAATGTAATTTTTCATAGTTAAAGCTAAGTTAAGACATTGTTCAACACATCAGACTCAAAATGATCTTAGCTTTTCCGTTAAAACAGCAGCTTTACTCAAGCTGTTGTTTTATATAAGACACGTTATTTCAACCTGAGTTTCTAGTTTCAGTTGATATACTTAATCTTAATGAACACAACTATTTTGTATGTAATGTCATTTAAGTATCAAATTCCAACTTTACTGGTTTATTCCAGACTAGTCTTCGGTTTGCTCATTCTTATTGTGACCCTGCAAAAGCCTCAATTCTTCCCTATTTATACCGTGGTCTTTTTAACACTGGGACTGATCAGCGACATTTTTGATGGCATCATTGCTAGACATTTAGGCGTATCCGATGAAAAATTGCGTCGCTTAGACTCCAATATTGATCAAATCTTCTTTATTTGTGCAATCATATCAATTTACTTACAACAACCTCTTTTTTTTCAACAATACATTTGGCCGATTCTCATTCTAATTTTATTTGAAGTGGCGATCTATATGGTTAGCTGGATTAAATTCCATAAAGAAGTGGCCACTCATAGTATTGGTGCAAAAATTTGGACCTTATTTCTCTTTGCCTTATTGGTACAAGTGACACTCATAGGCCAAAGTCAAATTTTATTCTGGATTGTTTTTGGGTTGGGTATTCTGACACGAGCTGAGATCATCGCTATTATTTTAGTACTTAAGCAATGGCAAAATGATGTACCGAGCCTGAAACAGGCATTCCGTATTCGCAAAGGCTTGCCGGTCCAACAAAATCGTCTCTTTAATGGCTAGGCGATTTTATTTTTTATAATACCAATTGGGCAATTGCGTCTGTTTCAGCTGTTTTCGATGCTCAAGATAATGCGTATCGTGCTTTGCGACCTCATTCCAGAATGCTGCACTATGATCAAAATGTTTGGTATGCACCAACTCATGTACACAAACAGATCGTACAATATGCTCAGGCATCAGCACCAATGCAGCATTTAACATGATGTCGTGTTTGGAGCTACAACTCCCCCAGCGGGTTTTAGGTTTTCGGATGCTACATTGCTGGTATGGCAAACTGATTTGTTGACTCACTTGAGCTAAATATTTAGGTAAAAACTGCTTTGCATAGGCCAAAACGGCTGCTTGCAACGCTTGTTCTGACAGTTGATCTCTTACCCAGATGATGTGCTGATCAAAATCAAATTTAAAAATATGACACTGCTGTTGCAGAATAATTTGAAATGCTTGTGCATGAAAAAACAAAGAAATTTGTTCAGGAAATACCGTACTTTGATTAAATTGTTGTTGCTGTTTAGCCCAAGTCTCAATCAACCATGGTTCTGATTGATGCAAAAATTGCTGAATCTGTCTTTTGCTGCAAAACAATGGAACTGTGAGGCGAATACCTGTTGGCTCAACACGCAAGCGCAAATTTCTTGCTCTTGCATGTCGAACAACTTTAATTTCAGGTAACAGCGTTTCCAATGAAACTAATTGCATTATTGTGCTGTACGCTCTTCGATACCATGATCCGTTGCAACAACCGCAATGGTTGCTGCATTTAATGCAAAGATACCATTAGTCACAACACCTGGAATATTATTCAGCGTTCGCTCCAATTCAAGTGCATTTAAAATATTGAGATTAAAAACATCTAAAATCACATTGCCATTATCGGTTACAACACCTTCGCGATAAACAGGATCACCACCTAAGGCAACAATCTTACGGGCTACAGCAGAACGCGCCATAGGAATGACCTCAACAGGCAGTGGAAAATCACGTCCTAGTTGATCCACCCATTTAGAGTCATCAACGATACATACAAATTTCTTTGCGATTGACGCCACAATTTTTTCACGGGTTAAGGCTGCACCGCCACCTTTGATCATATGCATATGGCGGTCAATTTCATCAGCACCATCCACATAGGCATCCAACCCACCCACTGAGTTCATATCAACCACTTCAATTCCGAGCTTTTGTAAACGCTCTGCAGTTGCATTTGAACTTGCAACTGCTGCTTCTAATTGCAATTCAGGTAATAAATCAATTAAAAAATTAACGGTACTTCCTGTTCCTACGCCCAAAATGCCGCCTTTAGGCAAATGTTTCAAGGCTGCTTTCGCTGCAGCTTGTTTCTTTTCATCTTGGCTTGCATATAGACTCATGACTTCACTCAACTATTTTGACATTTGCTGCAAGAAAACAGCGCAAATGCACAGGGGTTTGCTACAATGATTGCCTATTTTAAACTGTTATAGGGAAGATGAACATGCTGTCTCGTGTGGTACGACAAATTTTACAAGCAACGGTTTACGATGTTGCGATTGAAACACCGCTTGAAGCAGCTCCACGAATTAGTCAAAAAATTAATAATAACATTCGATTTAAACGTGAAGATTTACAACCCGTTTTCTCTTTCAAGCTACGTGGTGCTTATAACCGCATTAGCCAATTGCCCAAAGACCAACTGGAGCGTGGTGTAATTTGCGCATCTGCCGGCAACCATGCACAAGGCGTTGCGCTATCTGGAAAAAAATTAGGCATTCATGCCATTATTGTCATGCCAAGCACCACCCCTGATATTAAAGTTCAGGCCGTGAAAAGTTTAGGTGGCCAAGTCGTACTACATGGTGATAGTTTCGACGTTGCCAATAAATATGCAAAACAACGTGCCGAAGATGAAGGCTTGGTATTTATCCCGCCTTATGACGATGAACTGGTGATTGCGGGTCAAGGAACCATCGCAAACGAGTTATTACGCCAGTGGCGTGATGTTGAATACGTCTTTGTTGCTGTTGGTGGCGGTGGTCTCATTGCAGGTGTTGCAGCTTATTTAGGTGAAGTTGCACCGCACGTTAAAGTGATTGGTGTTGAATACGAAGAATCCGCTTGCTTAAAAGCAGCACTTGAAACTAATGAACGTGTGATTTTGCCACATGTAGGGCTATTTGCTGACGGTACCGCAGTGGCACAAATTGGTGAGTTACCTTTCGATATTATCCGCCTACGCAAATCAGATAACTCTGGCCCAATCGTCGACCCTGACATTGTCACTGTCAATACCGATGAAATCTGTGCTGCAATTAAGGATACCTTTGATGAAAATCGCAGTATTGTTGAACCATCAGGTGCAATGGCCTTAGCTGGCATCAAGAAATATGTAGCCGAACACCAGCTTAGTGGTAAAAACATGGTATCCATTGTGTGTGGTGCCAACATGAACTTTGATCGTTTACGCTATATTGCGGAACGTACTGAGCTGGGTGAACGTCGTGAAGCAATCTATGCGGTAACAATTCCTGAGCAGAAAGGTGCTTTCTTGCATTTCTGTCGTGCCCTGCAAGGTCGTAATATTACTGAATTCAACTACCGTGCCAGCGACAGTAGTCTGGCACAAGTCTTTGTCGGGATTAGCCTCAAAGGCGGTGAAACTGAACGCCACGAAATTCATGAGCTGTTAAAACAGCAGTATGAAGTAGATGACCTGTCTGATGATGAGGTTGCTAAACTACATATCCGCTATTTGATTGGTGGTCATGCCAACATCGAACATGAGCGTTTATTCCGTGTTGAGTTTCCAGAACGCCCAGGCGCTCTGTTAACCTTCTTAGAACGTTTGGGTCCAACCCATAACATTACCTTATTCCATTACCGTAACCACGGCGCAGCTGAAGGTCGTGTGTTGGTTGGCTTACAAGCAACTGATGCCAAACAAAACCCTGACGGTCTCGTGGAAACGTTGGAAAAAATCACTTATCCATATGCTGAAATCACCGATAATATTGGCTACCAGCGTTTTCTTAAATAATAAAAGCAATCCGATAAAGCCGACATGATGTCGGCTTTATTTTTGTTCAATGTTCAGGTTATCTATGCCAGCAGCAAACAAAATCATTACAAATCGAAAATCATTCCATCTTAAAATGGATAAAAAGATATTTTTATCATTTAGTTAAGGACAGTTATGGCACAGTTTGCAGTCATTGGTTTAGGGAGTTTTGGGGCAACTGTTGCATTAGAACTCACCAAACTCAATCATGATGTTATTGGTATTGATACCATCAAACGCAATGTCGAAAGTCTTGCAGATCGCATTACCCATGCTGTGATTGCCGATGCTACCGACGAACATGTTTTAGAAGAACTCAATATCCAGAATTGTGATGCTGTTGTGGTTGCCATTGGTGAAGATATTGAAGCCAGTATTCTGTGTGTGTTAAACCTCAAGAATCTTGGTGTGGAAAAAATCTTGGTTAAGGCAAAAACCAAAGCACATCACACGATTCTCTCCCATTTAAATGTCAGTAAGATAATTCATCCTGAAGAAGATATGGGTGTTCGGGTTGCTCAAGCCCTCAATTATCCAATGGTGAGCCGTTATATGGCTTTAGATGATGATCATTACATCGTTAAAGTTCCGGTCAATGAAAAACTCAATAATGTAAATTTATCGGGCATATTAAAACAAGAACCGAATATCAAGCTTTTGCTACTGAAACGCGATCAACAGATTCACTATGAAACAGATGCAAACTTTACCTTGCAAACGGGTGATGTCCTGATTTTAGAAGGTTCACTCAGCCATCTAAGAAAACTTTCAGGATGTTTCGCATAATATGGCATTTAAAATAAACCCCCAAAAGACATTCAACCTGAGCCCACCGTCTTTGCTCGCGATAGGGTTTCTTAGTTTTATTATTATTGGCACCATATTACTCAAACTCCCCATCGCAAATAAAGGTAATGTCAGTTGGATGGATGCCTTGTTTACAGCCACCTCAGCGGTGACCATTACAGGCTTATCGGTGGTCAATCTGAATGATTCCTTCAATCATTTCGGGCAGTTTATTATTCTTTTGCTGATTCAATCTGGTGGTCTGGGTTTCATGACCTTTGCGATCTTGGCTGCCTTAAGTCTTGCACCGAAACTGGGGCTAAAACAACAAATGATGGCGCAAGACAGCTTGGGGCAAACCAGCCTCTCCAAAGTCACCTTTGTTGCCAAGGGCGTCGTGCTATATACCCTATTTTTTGAGTTGATTGGGGTCATTATCCTGACCGCCTCCTTTGCGCCCATGTATGGTTTTGCTCGGGGTCTTTATTATGCGGTTTTCTATAGTGTTTCGGCATTTAACAATGCTGGTTTTTCCCTATTTGATAACAGTCTGATTAACTTTCAAAGTCACTATCTGATTTGCCTTACCATCAGTATTCTATACACCTTAGGTGGTATCGGCTTTTTGGTACTGATTGATGTGAAACAGAATAAACGTTGGAGCAAACTGACCCCAAACAGCAAACTAATCTTGAGTACCATCGCGATATTAAACCTTGTCGCCTTCGTACTAATCTGGATTTTAGAGTCTAACAACCCGCTCACGCTTGGCTCAATGGGCTTAGGTGAACAAGCCATGAATGCTTGGTTCCAAGCAACTGTACCGCGCTCTTCAGGCTTTAATACCATTGACACCGGCTCAATGGAACACAGTACAGCCTTACTCACGATGTTACTCATGTTTATTGGTGGTGGTTCTCTCAGTACCGCTGGCGGTATTAAAGTCGGTACGTTTGTAATTTTACTACTCTGCGTAATTTCTTTTTTACGGCGTAATGAAGAAATCCGTATTTTTAACCATTCAGTGTCACAAGAAACCACTTATAAAGCACTTGCTGTAACCGCAATTACAGGTATGTTGGTCTTTGTCGGCTGCTTTATTATCTTCCTGCTGGAACCAAAATTAGATGTACTCGACCTGATGTTTGAAGTGGTCTCTGCCGCATGTACTGTAGGGCTGTCACGAGGTGCAACAGGTCAGTTGCATGATGGCAGCTTGTTTGTACTGAGTTTGCTGATGTTTACGGGACGATTAGGGCCGTTAACACTTGCCTATTTGATTGCGACTCCAAAGAAGAGCCGCTTAAAACATGCCAATGCCAATATTCAGATTGGATAATTCTCTAGAGGTTGCTCAATCACTATCACTTGCTGACAGATTCCGTCAGCTTGGCGTTGTTGCTCGAATACTACCTTAGACATCACATCAAAATGATCACAAAAACTAATTTCTTGTGTGTCAATGGAATAAACCAAGGATTGGTTTCCTATCCCTTGTAACGTGTCATAAAACACAATGACAAACTTACCTTGTTCAAAGACCTGTTGAATCTCTGAATACGTTAAAGCAGCTTGAATGGGAATCTGAAGACGCTGTGCATCAAGATAACTTTGCTTTTCCTTCTCATCAATATTAGGGTCAGGCGCCGTATAGAACGATACCTGAAAGCCTAGTTTTTTCAGTGCCACAGCCAAAGCAATGGTATATGTCCCATCTTCTCGGTCATGGCCTGACAAGCGAATCAAGTCAGCAATATCCACATGGGTATGATATTGCTTTACGATTAACCAGAGTGCAAAGACCCCACCATTTGCTTCAAGCTGCAATAAGGACTCTGGAATATTTAAACTCATTTAATACCAGTTCATTAAAGATACGCCCAAGCCAACATAGGTAGCTCTGTGGTTATAATCAATCAAGCTCTCGCCATAGCCATCAAATATTTGCAAATGGCCACGTAATTTGTCTTTAATTGGGAAAGCCCAGTCAAACTGAACCGCACCATGTGAACGATCGCCACCTTTTAATGAATGACGTAACATCAAGGAGAAATCATTATTTCCTTTACGGTAAAATGCAGTTAAATCACCACGACCGATATAATCCTTAATATCAGGGTTATTATCATCTTTGGCATCTTCTTCAACACGATACCAAGGACGCAGCATCAGTGCGAAGTTGTCTTTTTCAAAACCAAGATTAAAAATCACACGATTCCAACTACGCGATAACGGATCTGAACGACCATTGGATTGGTGGTTTAAGGTCACCCCAAGCAAACGTGCATTTAGACCTAAAATTTCATAATTGGTTCTAAACATCAAACTTGCTTCAGGCTCGTAATTGGTCTCACGGAATGGTCGTGATTCTTCAGAGTTATACACCTGCCAGCGTGAAGATTGGGTATAGCCCAACCAGAGATCACCATTATTACCAAAGATGTTTTCCCAAGCTTTGGTTTTAAATGAAAGCTGGAACTTTGCTTCGCTCGAGGTCAACTCTTGCTTATCTTTGACTGTATTTTCAGGGTTTGGGCTAGTTGGGAATTCATTTTTATCGCTGGTCCAGAACACCGGTAATAGATAAACAGGTTGATAGGCACGAATATTCCATACCCCCAACTTACTTTCTTCTGACAACTCCCAACGACGATCAAGTAACGAGACGTTTGGATCAAATTTTGGTGCAGCACCTAATAAATGCAAGTCACTGACCTTTTGCACAACTTTATCTTTCAAAGACTCAGGTTTAGCAGGTTCATTCGACTCAACCACGGGCATAGTGGCTGCAACAACAGGTGCAGCATCAGTCTGAACTTGTGTTGGAATAATGGTTGGTGCTTTAAAAAGGCGATCATAACAAGCCAGACGTTCGGCATTTGCAGCCAAAGCTACACAGGCATCAACGGTCGCAGGGCTTGCAGGTGCTATCGATTCAGCATGTGACAACGAGGTCGTTAAAGAACCAAGTATCGCAAGGATACTCAGCTCCAAATGACTACGTTCAAAAGATTTGAACGCCATAGATTTCTCCGATTTTTTATTTTACTAATTGACTTGCTGGATATTAAATCCAAGTTTCTGCAATTCTTCACGTTTCGCAAATGGCGCGACCACAGCTTTCACAGGTTTTTGAGCCAATAGATATTGCTTCGCCACACGCTGTAAATCATCCAAGTTCACGTTGAGTAAACGCTCACGTAAGATTTTACGGAATTTCGGCGTACGTGCATGCAACAAAGCATAACATGCCGTAATTGCTTCCCCAGCCGGTGAACCTGGCTTGTCCATACTTGCAACCAAACCAAGAATGGCTTCTTCGAGTTGATGTGGTTGTTGTTCCGTATTGAGTAACCATTGCACGCTGGCTTCAAAATCATTAAACGTTTCCGCTAAGCGTGGATCGCGGTAGCTATAAAAACGGAATGAACATGCATTGCCATCATAACTTGCACCACCACCATATGCACCGCCTTTTTCGCGAATAGCACTATGCAAGAAACCATTACGTAAATAAGCGGCCAATACCATCAATGGCGCTGCATCTGGATGTGCGACATCCACAGCCTGATAAGCCGAAGCACAGAATTGCACATTGGCTTGAATCAACCATGCTTCATCGTCGTTGCTATTCACTTGATCGACTTGGGTCAAAGTCACAGCTGCTTGATCAACCGCAAGCTTGTCCCAAACATTTTGCACTTCTTCCACCAAACGATCTGATTGATGTTCTTCACAGACCAACAAGAATTGTTTTGGCGCTTGCATTAACTTACGATGAATCGCTTGTAATTCAGTAATAAGCCCTTGATAAGCATTATCATCCTGATCAATTTTCGCAACAAGGTCACTGAGCCAGTTTAATGCGCCTAGCCCCGTATTGTGATAATCACGGCGAGCCAATGCACTCATTTGACGAGAAGCTGCCTGCATGGCGTAACTATGACCTGAGCCAGATAAACGTGACTGCCAACGGGTCTTACGTTGCTGTAATAACTCGATAATACGGTCTTTTTCATCAAAACGGAGTTGTTCAAAAGCAAGTTTAAGCAGCTGAATCGCATCCAACTTTTGAGTTAATGATTTGGTGGTTAAGGTTAACCATGCACTGATGCGGTCTTTATCATCTACTTTACTGCGTAAAGATGCTCCCATACCGAGGCCGCCACTGACCGCAGTTTGGATTTGCTGCAATTCAAGATAATCATACTCGCCCGCACCCACTTCACCCATCAAAATTGAGAGTAGATTAAAGTAAGGTGATTGCACGATTTCATCTGGAATCTGAATCAGCACTTGCTGATAGTAAATACCATTGGTGCCTGCATGATAAAGATTCAACGGCGTATCCAGACCATTGCAGATAATCTCACGTAATTGCCCTTGTACAATCTGCAATTCTGCTGGGATATCCTCCAAACCGACTTTAGGTAACAACTCAAGATTATCTGGTGTATCTTGACGCTTTTTCAGCGCTTCCGTTTTTTCCTGAATTGTAACTTTTTCAGCATCGGTTAAATTGGCAGTGATCTCAGCCAAGCGTGCCTGTTCAGCTTGCTGTTCTTTCACCGACTTGGCTGCATCCGGAACTAAAGTCATTTGCACACGATGCGGATTATCCAATAAATGGGTTTGAATCAGATTCGATAACCACATTGGATCTTTGAGCTCTTCTTTAACTTGCTCGATTGCTGAGTCAACATCCCAAACATGAATAGGGTCATTGTGGTGAATCGCACTGCCTAAACCATTCAAGATCAAGCTCAAGCCATACGGTGTACCATCACCATTTATTTCACGTTGATGCAGTTCAATCTGATGGAGAATCGCATCCACCAGATCGGTATCAACAGGTTTAGAGGCAACATCTTTTAGAATATCTAAAACACCTGTTTTAAATGTTTCTGCATGTTCTGCATTTGAGCCTTGCACACCACAGTAGAACGTCATTTCAAAGTTACTGTCATCTACACCCATTAACGGGCCTGTAGATTGCGCATAGCCACATGTTTCTAAATACTGACGTAAAGGCGAAGCAGAGTTTTCTAATAAAATCCCTTCAACCAAACGCATTCCCAAACGTAGTTTAATATCGCTGGTTTCAGGCAATAGCCATGACATCACATGATAAGTTTTATCTTTCAAATCTTCACTATCGACAGCATAGCTTTCAGTCACCTCTACAGGTGCAGTCAAACGCTTTTCTGGCGTTGAATACAAAGTTGTGCCTTGTGAAAACTTATGTAAGGCTAAGCTCTCAAATTGCTCTTGCAGGTCATAAGCACTCTGATTACCAAAAGTCATAAACACTGCATTACTTGGGTGATAATGAACTTTATAGAAATCAACCAATTGCTCATAACTCAAGTCAGGAATATCTTTTGGATCACCACCAGAGTTATAGTGATAGGTCGTTTCAGGGAACAAATGATGTGCGAGTTGGTGATACAACTGATCTGTAGGAGAGCTCATTGCGCCCTTCATTTCATTGAAGACCACACCCTTATAAACAGCTTGATCGTTTTCCAGTTCAATACGAATCCCTTCTTGGGCGAAATCCAGCGGATTCAGATTCGCGGCAAAAGCTGCATCTAAATAAACTGACAATAAGTTTTGAAAATCTTTTTTATTCTGCGTGGCAAACGGATATGCCGTCCAATCCGCCGCAGTAAAAGCATTCATAAACGTATTCAAAGAACGGCGGATCATCAAGAAAAATGGATCACGTACAGGAAACTTCTCTGAACCACATAGCGCCGTATGCTCTAAAATATGTGCGGTTCCTTTTGAATCCATCGGCTGAGTTCTAAATGCCACCAAGAATACATTTTCGTCATGACTTGTGGCTAAATGATAGTGAACTGCACCAGTCACTTTATGCTTATATTCTGAAACTTGAATATCGAGTGCTTCTACATGGTGTTGACGTAATAGCTGAAACGCGGGATGTGTCGTTTGAGTAATGCTTTCAGTAACATCTACAGTCATGTGATCTCCAATTTATCTCTATTAAATTCATTACAATTGATTATAGAGAGTCTACCGAAGAATACGTATCGATATCCATGTAAATTACTCTATTTTTGTAGAAAAATGCAGCGCCTAACTCAAAACTGAGTTTCAGAAAATTTTATAAAAATTACAATGCGCTGATACGATGGGCTGATAGCCTCGACTTTGATAAAAATGCACCGTCTGAAGCGTATCTGTGAATAGGTCAAGTCGCTCAAAATAAGTCTATGCGTATTGTTCAATATGCTCTAATAAATACGTACCAATCTGGTTACGGCGATAATCTGGATGAATGTAAAAACCACGCAGACGCCCAATTTTATTTGACTCGGCCCAAGGGTCTTGATTCAGCCCACCCACAGCAACCAAGTGATGCTGCTGATCATAAACTGTAAATAGCGCTTCCTCAATCTGAGCAAAACAATTCGCACCTGATTGAAAATCTTGCTTTAATCTCCGTATAAAGTGAAAGCCCTCCAGTTCTGAATATTGAATCAGAACATCGATTTGTGCAGGCAATTCCAAGCTTCTTTCAATTCTAAACCGATCTTGCCTCATCTTCTTTCCTTGATTGCACTGTGATCTCATGCTTTGCTGAAATTTCTTCAACAAACTACTGTAATCCGTAGCATTCGTGTAAACTTTGCTTTTTGATTTTTACTGTGATGACAAACATGGCAACTGTTGATCTTTTTGCAATTGGTAATGCACTCATTGACCAAGAATTTAAGGTATCAAATGAGTTTTTAACGCAACAGGCATTGCAAAAAGGCACAATGCAGTTAGCCGATGGTGAAACGCAAGCTGATTTATATCAAAAACTACAAAGCACACAAAGCTATAAAGGGCAAGCAAGTGGTGGTTCAGCAGCCAATACAACGGTTGCATTTAGTGCCTTAGGCGGTACTGCATTTTATGGCTGCCGCGTCGGTAATGATGAACTCGGTACAATATATCTAGACGGCTTGAACGAGGCAGGTATCACCACCACGACACTGTCGATTAGTGAAGGCGTAACAGGCACCTGTATGGTTCTAATCAGCCCAGATTCAGAACGTACCATGCAAACCTATCTCGGTATCACGGCTGAATTATCAACTGAACAAATCGATCTTGAACCGCTTAAAACTGCAAAATGGCTGTATATCGAAGGTTATTTATCGACCAGCGATACTGCACGTGTTGCGGTTAAACAAGCGCGTGAACTGGCGAAAGCACACGGTGTTAAAATTGCCTTGTCGCTATCTGACCCTGCAATGGTGCAATATGCGCGTCAAGGTTTAGAAGAACTGTTAGATGATGGTGTGGACTTATTATTCTGTAATGAACAAGAAGCACTGATGTTTACAGAAACTGATAACCTCGAAGCTGCAATTGAAAGCCTAAGCTTAAAAAACAAACAGGTGGTCATCACCCAAGGCGCTAAAGGTGCTGTGATTGTAGATGGCGCACACCACTTCCACGTCAATGGTCGCGCTGTTGAAGCAGTCGATACCAATGGCGCAGGCGATGCATTTTCAGGTGCATTTTTATATGCAATTAATGCAGGTTTAAGCTTGGAAGCCGCAGCACAACTTGCTATTTTGATCTCAAGTGAAGTAGTTGCGCAATTTGGACCACGTTTAAGTGTCGAAAACTACGCTAAACTCTTTGAACAATTTCAAAAAGCTCAACAGGAATATGCATAACATGGAAAAGATTTGCATGACTGAGGAAGTTCCTGAGCGTGAGTCTCGTGCATACGACACCATGAAAGGAACAACCATTTTTATTACTCAAAAAGATGGCAGCTTCTATGCCTATCAAAATGTTTGCCCACATTTACAAACTGAACTTGAGTATTTAGAGAATCAGTTCCTAGATCAAGATAAAGAATATATTCAATGTTCTACTCATGGTGCATTATTTTCAGTCGAGACTGGCGAATGTATTTCTGGGCCATGTTTGGGTGAGTATCTTGAAAAAGTAAAATTGGAAGTCCACTCGGATGGTGGTATCTATATTGATTAAGCCCTAAATTATGAATTCTGCAATGACTGAGTTTTTCCTCAATTACTACTTGATGCCATTTCATATGAGCGTCGTTGCTTTAATTGTGCTCAGTATTGCAGAAACCATCGGCATTGTGATTGGATTACGTCCCAGCCATTTAGTTAAGAAGCTGACGCCAGAATGGTTACTGAACTCCCCACTACTTGATGTTAAATTTTCTAAATACCTGATCTTTGTGTTCTTATTGATCAACTTTAGTTTTGCAGGCTATTTTTTAGAACTCTCGTTCTTTGCTTTACAACACTACTTTATTTCACCTTATTATTTATTTGTTCCTGCTTTAATCATTGATATTTTCTTTACTGTATTTATGATTCATTGTTTGGATCAGGTGATCAAGCCAAAGGTCATTCATACCCATAGCAATTTGGTGGGACGTTTAGCCACTATTTCAACTGGCAATGCACGTCCTGGATTCTCAGCCCAAGCACGTGTCCGTGATGAATTTGGTCAGTTATATTATGTACAAGTCGAACCGGAATACGGCGAACTTGAATTGCAATCACAAGTATTGTTGATTAGTCAAAAATCGAACTCACACTATCTCGCCAAAAAAATCTCACTTTCAAATAATCTGTTTACACCAGACTAAATTTTCATTCAAAAAAGCTCTTTTCTGCATGAAACCTTTTAAATTTACATTTTGTTACAAATATACTAGCTAAAAGTTTTAAATTTAGCTCTTCCCTTCTTGTCGTTTTCATGATCTCACTGGCACAAAAAACACAACAGTGATCACTATCACATTTTTTAGAATAATTCCTACCTATACACTCGATTTTATAAAGACTTGATTACGAGAAGTATTTAATGTTGCATTTAAAACGATAAGTCACTGTATATATTATCAATTTTATAAACATACTATTTTAGTTGGTTTAATATTTATTTAATTCAGTATAAATCATATCTTTTTAATCGGATTTAAAAATATAAATACAACTGTTTTAATCAGATTTTAAAATAAATTCAGATTATTTTAGTTGGTTAAAACAAATATTTTAAAATATTTAATAAAAATTAATTATCATACTGATTTAAAACAATTATTTTATTTTAAATTATTTACAAATTCTAAAGGTTTATTTTTAATGAATTTTATTTAATAATGTTTTACATCTTCTTTAAATATGAGGCCAGGTTCAATGAACACAAGTTCTCAAGATCCAAATCGGCGGCTCATTAGAGAAATCACGATTATTCTTATTATTAAAGTTGCACTTCTCTTGGTGATTAAACACATCTGGTTTGATGCGCCAACGATTCCAAAAGATTTTAACAATGAAGTTGCCGAGCGTATTGCTGGTGACATGTCCAAAACTCAGGAGACACGTTGATGATTTCTGAAAGCGTGGTCGATCTTTCGCGGTTCCAATTTGCAATGACCGCAATGTATCACTTTCTTTTCGTCCCTCTAACTTTAGGTCTGGCTTTTATTCTTGCCATCATGGAAACCACCTATGTGATTTCAGGCAAAGAAATTTATAAAGATATGACCAAATTCTGGGGGAAACTCTTCGGGATTAACTTTGCCTTAGGGGTAACCACTGGTCTGACTATGGAATTCCAGTTCGGTACCAACTGGGCTTATTACTCTCACTATGTAGGCGATATTTTCGGGGCACCGCTTGCAATTGAAGGCCTAATGGCTTTCTTCCTTGAATCTACCTTTATTGGTTTGTTCTTCTTTGGTTGGGATCGCCTATCTAAAGTCCAACACTTAGGTGTAACTTGGTTAGTGGCGATTGGCTCGAATATGTCGGCCTTGTGGATTTTGATTGCCAATGGTTGGATGCAAAACCCTGTCGGTGCTGCATTTAACTACGAAACCATGCGTATGGAACTGGTGGACTTTGGCGCGTTGATCTTTAACCCAGTGGCTCAAGTCAAATTTGTACATACGGTTTCTGCGGGTTATGTCACTGGTGCAATCTTTGTACTTGCCATCTCAAGCTATTACTTATTAAAGAAACGTGATTTACCTTTTGCACGACGCTCATTCGCCATCGCTGCAATCTTCGGTTTAGCATCAACGTTATCTGTGATTCTACTTGGTGATGAATCTGGTTATGAGTTGGGTGATGTTCAAAAGACCAAACTTGCTGCGATTGAAGCAGAATGGCATACCGAGCCTGCACCTGCTGCATTCACCTTATTTGGTCTCCCAAATCAGCAGGAAATGCGTACCGACTATGCAATTAAGATTCCTTATGTGATGGGGATTATTGCAACACGTTCTACAGATAAAGAAGTAACAGGTTTACGTGACTTGATGAAAGAACATGAAGTGCGTATCCGTAACGGTATGGTGGCCTATAGCGAGTTAGAGAAACTTCGTACTGGTGACCGCTCTCCAGACTTATTGGCTTCATTTGAGAAAAATCAAAAAGACTTGGGTTATGGTCTGTTATTGAAAAAATATTCTCCAAATGTGGTTGATGCGACTGAAGAACACATCCAAGCTGCAACCAAAGATACCATTCCAAACGTCGCAGCACTGTTCTTCTCTTTCCGTGCCATGGTTGCTTCTGGCTTCCTCATGCTGTTGTTATTCCTGTTCGCGACTTGGGCTGTGGCAAAACGTAATGCCGAAGATAAACCTTGGTTACTCAAATTTGCTTTGTTTGCCCTCCCGCTCCCATGGATTGCAGCTCAAACAGGTTGGTATGTGGCTGAAGGTGGTCGTCAACCGTGGTCAATCGGTGAAATTCTACCAACACATCTGTCTGCTTCAAGTGTGAGTACTGGTGATGTGTGGGGCTCTATTATTGCACTTGCAGCGTTCTACACGGTGCTACTCATTATTGAAATGTACTTAATGATCAAATTTGCTCGTTTAGGTCCAAGTTCTTTGCATACTGGTAAATATCATTTTGAAAAACTAGAAGCAAAAACTGGGGAGGCTCAATCATGATCGAATATGAACTGCTAAAAATCATCTGGTGGGTGCTCGTTGGTGTACTACTGATCGGCTTTGCACTTACCGATGGTTTCGATATGGGCTCAATGGCACTGATGCCATTTGTAGGTAAAACCGACTCGGAACGTCGTGCTGCAATCAATACCATTGCCCCACACTGGGATGGTAACCAGGTCTGGTTCATTACCGCTGGTGGAGCTTTATTTGCAGCCTGGCCAATGGTTTATGCCGTTGCCTTCTCCGGGATGTACTGGGCCTTGCTACTGGTTCTGTTTGCCCTATTCCTGCGACCTGTCGGCTTCGACTATCGCTCTAAGTTAGAGAATACCCAATGGCGTAATTCTTGGGACTGGGGCTTATGTATCGGTGGTGCTGTGCCTGCACTGGTGTTTGGCGTCGCATTCGGTAACTTGTTCCTCGGCGTACCATTTAGCTTAGATGACACCTTACGTTCGCAATATACAGGTAGCTTCTTTGCGCTCTTAAATCCATTTGCACTAATTTGCGGTATCGTCAGTCTATCGATGTTATGTGCACACGGTGGCGCTTGGCTGATGCTACGTACCGATGGCAATTTGCATAACCGTTCTGCCAAAGCAACACAAATCATGGCAATCGTGTTCCTTGTTTGCTTCTTGGCTGCGGGTGCATGGTTAGTCTTTGGCAATATCTCAGGTTATAGCTATGCAACTGCGGTCAATACCAATGCCGCACTGAATCCACTTGCGAAAGATGTGGTGACCAATGCCAATCATGGTTGGTTAAACAACTATGCAACCTATCCCATCACCATGGCTGCGCCAATTGCTGCAATCTTAGGTGCATTATTGGTGATTGTCAGTGCAGCGAAACATAAAGCGGCTGTGAGTTTTACCGGTACAAGTCTGATGATTGTTGGTGCAATTCTCACTGCTGGTTTTGCCTTGTTCCCATTCTTATTACCATCAAGCATTGATCCAACCTCAAGCTTGACCATGTGGGATGCGGTTTCTAGTCATAAAACCCTTGGTGTAATGACTGTTGCTGCATGTATCTTCGTTCCTCTCATTTTGATCTATACCTCTTGGTCGTATTACAAAATGTGGGGTGTCATCACCAACAAACATATTGAAGAAAATTCACATAGTTTGTATTAATCAGGAGATATGACATGTGGTATTTTGCATGGATTCTAGGTGTCTTGATGGCATGTTTCGCAGGTGTACTCAGTGCACTGTATATCGAACATCATCAAGATTTAGATGAGGAATAATAGAATGGCTGAAGCAATGACAACACCGAAGAATAGTAAAGCGCAAGTACTTGCAATGACCATTTCGTTTTTGTTGGCATTGCCGCTTGCTACTATTTTACTGGTCCATCCATCGCTGATGTTGGATGCCAACGGACATTATAATCATAGCTTGCTGATGTTAGTGATGATTGGAATTTCTGGTGGCTTCGTGCATGGGGTCGGATTTATACCAAGATTCTGGTTATGGAAATGGTTATTTAGTCCCTATATCGCTTGGCCACTCATGGTTTTGGGATATTTTATCTGGATTGGAAATTAACCCCTTACACCGACCATAAAAAAGCTGCCAGTTAATCTGGCAGCTTTTTTATTTACGAGACACTCAAAGCTAAAAAATTTGATCAAGCTTAAACTGACTCATTCTGCCTTACTCGATGTTTGAGCTTGCTCAACATTTTCAGACTGATCAATTTGAGCCTGCTCGGACTGATCAATAGCTGTTGCATCAGAAAACTCTTTAGTATTTTGCTCTACCTGCTTCGGTGTATCTGTTATTTGCTGATACTTTGACACTGCACTTTCTTTTAAGTTCTGAACTTGCTCACTCTCCAAAATGCGTTTACTTGTATCGAATGCCTTATTGGCAAGTGCTTTTGAACCATCAACTAAACTGGTTTTTGCTGAACCCAGAAGTGCTGTTAAATGCTCAGCACTATCGGTATGAAAATCTTTTAGAATATGTTGTTCCGTATTTTCAACTGAAAAATCCAAATAGGGTGCTTCAGAAAATTTGAGTGCATTCGCAATAAAAACAGTTGGAATAGAACCTCGTTTGGTATTGTATTCTCGAACGTAATGGTTAAATGTTTCTCGTTGATGACCAATCTCATCTTCAACAGCTTTGATACTTTGCATTAAACTTTGATATTGTTCGTTTGCTTTAAGATCCGGATAACGCTGAACCAAACTCTGAATCCCCATCAAAGCCACCTGGGATTCACGCTGCCCAGAAACGATCTCATTTGCCTTGGTTGCATCTTTAGAAATAGTCAGATGCAAGAGTTGCTCGCCATCTTGGTAGTTTTTTACCACATCAATTAACTGATTAATCAGATTCACTTTCTTTTGCAAAGATACAGAAATATTTGAAAGACTTGATTTAATAAACTCTGCTTTCGCTTGCAAACTATTATATGCTTTGAACAGCAGATACATCACAATTAAAACAACAAACAATATAATCCAAAACATACCACCCTCAAACTTTTTTCTCATTATTTAAAATCATGGAAAATACTCCATCAATTAAATCAATATTTTAAATTTTCACGATCATCTTAAATAAAGCAAAGGGATAAAACCATCTTAAACATGAGCACTGTATAAAGTCTGTACAATTTCAGAGTGATTAACAAATCAGCATAAATACCTGTATTAACAAATACTTAAATCGTTAAAAAACATCAAAAAACAAGGCTTTTCCAGCCAAAATTAATGCAAAAAAGTCCCATAATGTAAAATAAAATCTAACTTAATATTTTTATCTACTGCCATTTTTATATAAAAGGCTGCCAAATTTGAAAGCCTTTTTTATGAGCACCTATAGGATTTCACCACTGGCTTCGATTTCAGAACCATTCGTTTTTGTTCTATTCAGGCAATATTCTGCGGATTGAAACACGCCTGCGTAAACAGAAGAATCCCAACCTATCAGCACCACAACAGCGTAAAGATGTGATGTTTATTGCAATCTAACTATCGGTGCTTGCTTAGGCTGTATATAAGCAATATTTACAAGTATGTTGATTGGTCGTTGAGCCTATGTCATACCATTGCAATTACAAAGTCATAACCATGTAGTTATGTATGGCTACTATTTAGTATTTATTGCTTACATTTCATACAGCTTCATTGCAGGTGCAGGGAAAGCTCTAGCTCAATTGTCCTTCGCCATTGCACTTATTTTATTGCTGATTCCTGCGACTCCTGTGCTTGCCTATGTGTTTCCAATCCAAGGACTAGGATATTCAACAGCTCATTTGATTTGGATTGATATCACGGCTTTGATATTTGCTTTAATATTTATACGTTCTTATCAACAAGCCTGAGACCGTGCTCAAGCTGCACCAGTTGGTTCAATTTGTTCTACGCAAAAAGTTGACCAAGCACCATCGCCTACTGAAAACCAAGCTTAACCTCCTGTTCTTAGCGCCATGATTGTTGCAATTTGTCATGGCTCTTTTTATGCCTTAAAGAGATTTTTTCATTTCAATGAGTTGAATCGGGATAAGAGGTTGCCCTACTTCAGCCTCAATTGGATATTCACTTTTCCGTCCCGTTATTTGGTAACCACGGCGCTGATAATAGGCCAACAGTTCAGTTCGGACATCCAAAACATGCATGACTAAATCGCGAATCTTTGGATAATTTTGAGCAATATATAACTCAGCATAATTGAGTAATTCACGCCCATAGCCTTGATTCTGTATGCTTGGATCAATCGCAAAAGTACCTATCTCTATACAATCAGCATTCAAGCTTAATCCAATGCAGGCAACAATCTCATCATTACCTAGCTCACCCACCATTAATTCGAAATTTGGTTGCTGCAATATTTGTTCTAATTGAACTTTACCAATCCGATCGCCTTGCACATACGCTTTTTCAGTTGTCCAACTACGTTCTGATTGTTCTCTATAAGCGATATTAATCAGCTTAGCCAATTGTTCCAAATCACTATTCTTTGCTTTTCTAATCTGTAAAGGCATTTTTATTTTATTCCACACAAAACAAAGCCGATGATAACATCGGCTTTGTTATTAAATTTTAAATTAGTTTGTTTGACCAGCTAACCAAGCCATAAATTTTTGGCGCTCAGCTTTAGATGCTTTCTGCCACAATTCTGCCAATTGTTGATCTGTGGTTTTTGCTGTACCGGCTGCCGCTGCTGTTGTTACTGCTACAGGCGCAGTTGCAACTACTTGCGCTGTTGTTCCTGCATAAACAGGTGCAGGCTGATTCGCAGCATTATTCTTATTCTTTTGCGTTAAATCCAAAGTGCGGCTTAATAAATTACTACCTGTAAACCAAGGCTGTGCTTCATTATTTGCACCTGTTTGCTGTACCACCAATTTTTTGTTTTGATCGTATAAAGCAACAGTAGGTTGATCAGCATATTTTTTTGCTGCTTCAAAATCTTTAGGAGCATTTACCAGACCCAACGTATAGGATTGATTGTCTTTCAAATCAGGAGCTTGTAGAGTGACCACACCCGATTTAATGATGTCATGTTCACCATTCAAATGTTCAAAATATTCACGATAACGGACATTGACCGTTAAATTACCTGGATCAACTTGATAGTTATTCTTCTTTGACGGAATTAATCCACTGTTTACTTCTTGACCATTTACAGCAAGAATCACGATTTCTTCAGGGGCAGTAATAGTGACTGCAGAAAAAACTGAACTACTTAATAATAAACCGAAAGCAGCAACACCAACTCTTAAAGACATTAGACTCTTCTCGATATAAACAATTTATGAAATCGTAAGCACTATGCTCCGCGATTATGACCATTTTATGACAAAAACCAAAACTGTCTATTGCAACAATTCGGCTTATTTAAGATATATACATCATATATATGGCAAAAGAAAATGACTTTATCTAACATTTTGTTTTATAAAACAAATATATCATTAAGAATTGTCTTGCTGCAAAATTCTGCAAAACATGAGCAAAGCTGCTAGTTATGATTATACCTAAATTGATCATTTTGATCTCAGATCTATTTGAAAATTATATTGATTTGAAAGGAAAAAGTTTCAATCTAAAACGTAAAAAACCGCTTAAATAAGCAGTTCCTGTTGAGATTGACTAAGAACCCTTCCCTTCAACTGAGTTTTTAATTGCCTGAAATGTAACAATCGCAGCACATGATTCTCATCTGCAAAAATAGAAGTTGAAGCAGTTAGGAAAATTAATAAACCTAGTTTTTTTCATAAAATATGCCTTTTTAATAGATCATACGTTATAAATAAGCGAATAAAATATATACTAATGAGTCTATATTTCGACCAAAAACGAATTATCAATTTAATAGAGAACAATTTTTTGAATAAAACTTTAAGTAATATCTTACCTGTCGCACTGGTCACTGGCTCTACTTCTGGAATTGGTGCCGCGATAGCTCGCAGACTTTCTAAAGATGGTTATGCATTGGTTATTCATTCACGCAGTTCTACCAGAACTGGACTTGCCTTAGCTGCTGAATTAGGAAATGCAATTTACATCCAAGCAGAACTATCAAAAGATGAAGATAGGATAAGACTTATTCATGAGGCTGTATCATGGAGAGGTCGGCTTGATATTCTGGTCAACAATGCGGGGGTTAGTTGTATTATTCCGCATGATGACTTAATGGCCGCATCACCAGACATCTGGCATGAATTACATGAAGTCAATGTCGTAGCGCCATTTAGGCTCATCGCTGAAGCAGAAGTTGCTTTGAGAAAATCAGCACAACATGGGCGATCTGCTTGCATCATAAATATTAGCTCACACGCTGGCATACGCCCAAAGGGAGCTTCTATACCCTATGCAACATCCAAAGCCGCACTAAACCATATGACTCGCTTACTTGCTCTATCGCTTGCTCCAGATATTCGAGTAAACACAATTGCTCCAGGTTTAGTCAATACGCCTTTAACAAAAAATTGGAAGTCTACTCATCAGCTATGGAGTGAACGTTCGCCTATGCGTAAAGCGGCTGAACCAGATGATATTGCTCATTTAGTGGCAATGCTAGCAACTTCAGATTACCTGACAGGAGAAATTCTAATTTCTGATGGTGGATTAAACCTGACCTAAAAATAAATATAGCTTCCTGACAACAAAAAAGCCCATCTTTTGATGAGCTTTGCCGTTAACTGACTTATTCCCCAATTGGGATTGAGAATTTAAGTTGATTATTTCTCTGATCCAATGGCACCGAGTTATGTTTCGCAATTTTTTGCTGATAATCTTTTTCAGACATTAAACCTCTGTTCTTGGCCTTCAAAATTGAGTTGAACTGTTGCTGATATGCTTGTGCATTCAAAGCATCGAAATGTCTATGTTCCAAATAATATTGAGACTTATCATGAGGGCTCATATTCGATGTATGCTGTTCTGCTACATGCGCTTGCTCTAATTCATAATTGCGTTGATTGATACGATCTTGTTCTTGTTGCTTCATTGATTCAAAAAAATCAAATTGTTCACTACTATTAGCGATCTCTTTATGAGGTGCTTCATTATTTAGAATTAAAAGTGATTTATCTTTATTGAAGATATCATCTGCACTATACACCGAACCGCAAATTACCGTACTTATAAAAAGAATTACTATTTTTTTCACCAAAACACTCAACACAAAACAAATAAAGACAAGTGTATATTTTATTATTTATTCTAAATAGTTTCAAATAAAACATTAAAAACAAAATCTTATGATTAATCGGTTAAATCATAACGTGCACTCACAACGTTTGATGATGCTATTGTTTTGATTATTTTTTGCTTCAAAAGTAAAGTAAATATCCCAAACAAAGAAAACCTCCCGAAGGAGGTTTTTATCTCTTGATTCAATTAAAGATCAGTTCCGATAAACACACTCGAAATAAAGAATTCTGCATCTTCATCATCAGTGGAATCAAACTCTACCTCAAGGTGGATGACTTCAGCACCTGTCTTGTCTTTGAATTCTGCAAATTTCTTCTCAAGGAAATCTGAAATCTCATGTTCTAATGTTGCTCGTTCTTGACGATATTGTTCTATTGCTTCTTTCATGATGAGTTCCTATTAATCCGAACTACAATAAAAGCAAACTATTATGAAAATAACAAGACAACAAAAAAGTCCACCATTTGATGAGCTTTAATTTACGTGATCTACTTAAACTTCGACCACGATAATATACCAATAGCGCTTATCCTACGCACGGTCAAGTTAGTTTGAAGAAGATTCAATCCTAATAGACCCAAACCTTTATCAGTTACCTGATTTCTATAGATTAAACACTCATAGATCTTTTCATATGTTCTTTACAAATATTATTCGGGTAAGTCTTTATTGAATCGATTTTAATTTGGGTGAATATTGCAATTCACATAAAAAAGAGCACTCAAAAGTGCTCTTTCATTGATGCTGCTTTTAACTTAGTTAAAAGTTTTGAAGCGCGCTGCATCATCCATATACGTTTTTTCACCTGCTGCTGCTTCAATTGAACCGAATACAAGCTGAGCGCGTAATTTCCAGTTTGCAGGAATATCAAAAGTTTCAGCAACTTCTGCATCAACAATTGGGTTGTAGTGCTGTAATGATGCACCCACACCAATTTCAGATAAAGCAGTCCATGTTGCGAACTGAGCGATTGCACTTGAATGTTCTGACCATACTGGGAAGTTATCAGCATATAATGCAAATTGCTCTTGTAAGCCTTTTACAACATCTTGATCTTCATAGAATAACGCTGTACCAAAACCAGCTGCAAAGCTATCAATTTTTGCACTTGTATTTGCAAATGCTTCTGCTGGTACCATTTTACGTAAAGTTTCACGTACGATTTCCCAGAATTTAACATGAGATTCACCATACAAAGTCACAACACGTGAAGTTTGCGAGTTGAATGATGATGGGCTGTGTTTTACAGCTTCACGGATGGTTTCTTCAACTTTGGTTTGGTCAACAGTAAGATTTTTACCAATTGCATAAATGGTACGGCGTGATTTAATGCTATTTAAGAAGTTGCTCATCTTGTTATTCCTACCTATGTGGCCTATGGGCCGTTATCTTGGATTGAATGTAGTGTATAACGACGCATTTTTTAGGAATAGCCTAAAAAATATGACAGATCGTTTTATTTTTGAAACAGTCTTATTTTCTATTGGAAATAAAAAACTCCACATATCGTGGAGTCTTTTTTAACACCATTGAGTTACTTATCGGTTTCAAACAATGCAGCAACGAATGATTTTGCGGAGAAAGGACGCAAATCATCAATTTTCTCACCTACACCGATATAACGAATCGGTACATGAGTACGACTTGCAATATTAAATAACACGCCACCTTTTGCGGTACCATCAAGCTTGGTAATGGTAATCCCTGTTAAGCCAACAGCTTCATCAAACAGTTGCACTTGGTTAATCGCATTTTGACCTGTGCCCGCATCCACAATCAGCATAATCTCATGCGGTGCAGTTGCATCAATCTTTTGCATCACACGTTTTACTTTTTTCAACTCTTCCATCAAGTTGGCTTTGTTCTGCAAACGCCCCGCAGTATCTGCGATCAAGACATCAATACCTTTCGCACGCGCACTTTCAAAAGCGTCAAAAATAACTGAAGCACTATCCGCGCCATGACCTTGAGCCACAACTGGGATATCATTACGGTCACCCCAAATTTGCAATTGTTCTGTTGCCGCAGCACGGAAGGTATCACCTGCCGCCAACATCACTTTCTTGCCTTCACCTTGTAAACGCTTAGCCAATTTACCAATGGTTGTGGTTTTACCAACACCATTTACACCGACCATCAGAATCACATACGGTGATTTATTTGGATCAATATGTAAGGGTTTAACACGCGGTGCAAGCAAAGCCACCAATTCTTCTTGCAATGCTTTATACAATGCATGTGAATAGATCAAATCACCACGTGCTGTTCGTTCAGTCAGGTTTGCAATAATAGTTTTAGTCGCATCTACACCAATGTCTGCAACCAATAACTGCTCTTCAACTTCTTCCAATAATTCATCATCAATCTCTTTCCCACCGATTAAGATATTGACCATGCCATCGGTAAAACTACGACGGGTTTTAGTCAAACCATCTTTCATGCGACCAAAGAAGCCTGTTGATTTGGTTTCTTCTTCAACAACTGCAGGTTGCTCGGCAACTGATGCGGCTACAGGCGTTTCAACTGTTGGCTGTACAACTGGCTCTATAATGGGAACATCGACAGCAGGTAAACTCGGCAATGTGACATCGTCATCGCCGATATCAGCATTTATCAAGAATTTATTTTGCATATTCGATTGCTGTTGCATGTCGATTCCTTGAGATTAAAGCAGCTTTTAAAAAGACGGTCAGTCTAGCATAAATTGATTTCGTTTTCCCGATCACGGCAAGCCATTCATTTATCAATAGAAATGAGTCGCTTAAATCTCATTCATCTTCTTTTGCCATCGCAGGATATTGTTTAATCCGATTCGACTCAAATTGATACGCATTTAATAATTTGAGGTAGTCAACACGGCGAATTAAAGCATGTGTTAACACTTCTTCAGCCAAATATTGTGTCCTCGGATGACTGGCTTGCTGTGCGTATTGAACTATTTTTTGGTATTGCAAAGTATTGATCGGACGTTGTAATGCGTTATACGCGAGTATAAATATAGACAAAATAATAATACCGACCAAAACATTATAAAATTGGTCTAATTTGAATCCTAATTTGGATTGCATCACTTTATGCTTAGAAATTATAGACAACATAACCTACCTCGAGTTAGAGGTAGTGTATGTCTCTGATTCACTTAGAACAAGTACAACGTTCAATAAGTCACAATTCCACAACTTATTGAACGTATATCACTTTGTAGTGATTAACTAATAAGTGAACGAACAAAAGCGAAATACAAGATAAAAGCAATGATGACCAAGGTAATAAAAATGGCAAACATACCTACACCACTTTCGGCATCAGCAGGATGCAGTTCATCATCATCTGCAATATTTTTTAATTCGCCATCATAGATCCGATAAAACTGATCTTTTTGCTCTGGACTTAAATGACTGGCAAAATCATAAACTCGTTTACGCTGTGCTAAGCAGTAGTCACCCAAGTGGATTTCTTGATGGAAAATGGCTTCATCAAGCAATTGGCGATGATGATGAGCTAAGGCAATGATCTGACTTTCTAATGGTGGAACGTCTACAGTTACGCCATCAATGACATTTGACATGTTATTCTCCTTTTCTCTTATTCTCACTTTGATTTTACTTAAAATTATTTGTGGTTAATGTTTAATCGTGTAAGCTTTTATTTACGCAAAGATACTAAATATATTTGACATTTCCATCAATTTGTCATATTACTTTAATAATTCAGAGTTAAAGTAGCTTAAATTCAAAGTAGAGTATCTTTGAATAGAATTTGCGGTAATCATAATTAAAATAAGGAGTTATTATATGATTCAACAATTTACACACCATGAACTAGAGCATGTATATGCGAATGCGGTCAATACAATTCAATCGCAAAAAAACTTCCAAGATGCAGTAAAAGAGCTAGAGGAAGTAGCTAAAGCAGGTCACGGTAAAGCGGCATTATTTTTAGCAGAGTTGTATTATCAAGGCTTCCGAGTCGAACGTGATTCCTTGAAGGCCCAATATTGGCAGAAGATGGCAACCTTACAAGCTTAAAGAGACGTCACTTAGGTGGCGTTTTTTAATACCTGTGTAAAACGTATTAACATTATCCTTTCATATTTTTGACTTGCGCTACGTCAAAGCTTCATCGCTTTGTCTTGCTCAGGTGGCGTTTTTTAATACCTGTATAAACCCTATTGACCTCATTCTTCCCTATTGTCTAACTTGCGCTTCGTCAAAACTATAAGTGCTTTGCTCTAGGACAGTTATTGATACCAACAATATTTGCTTACGATTTAGATCAATTGTTTAAACATAATTGCCATCTATATTTCTTATAATAAAACATAAGTTTAAGAATATTAGTTTAATAACATGCACCGTTTTAACCATTTCCAACCAGTCTCACGTGAGTTGATGATTAAAATTTCAATTCTAAAAACAATGATGTATTGTGGTGTTCTTTGGGGTCTGTACCATCAAGGTTGGGCCATCAAATCAGATCAAGACGGTCATGTATTCCCTTTCTGGCTCAACGGTGTTCAAGCCCATCGCTACGCAAAAGCACACTGGAAAAACTACACACCACGTAAAATTACGCCGAAAGATTTTCATGAATCCTTGCTTCCGACCTTAACTCGTTTACAGGTTGAACCTGCTTTATTCAACTCTTCGCACCGAAAATTTAAACTTTCAACCCAGCAAATGCAGCATTTCTTCTTTATGCCACATCAAGCCACTGCGACAGCTTAGTCATTCATGGCCTGACAATGATGACTTTTTAGGCATTCATGAGAAAAAGTTATCATTGAAGAGAAATTAGGACTTTGCAATTAAAAAAAATACCGTTAAGTTAAATGAAAATGACAATACAACACAGGTGGATAAACAATGACAATCGTTGCTCAAGTCATCAAGAATAAAGCAGTACAATCAATTTTCACTATTTCACCGAATGCGACTGTACTTGAAGCAATTAAAATTATGGCAGACAAAGGTGTAGGTGCATTAGTTGTAGCAGAAGATGAGAAAGTCGTCGGGATTTTCTCTGAACGTGACTATACCCGTAAAATTGCCTTGATGGAGCGCTCTTCAAACAATACGCCTGTCGCTGATATTATGACGTCAAAAGTAATCTCAGTCGGTTTAAATCATACGGTAGAAGAATGTCTTAACCTGATGACTGATCGTCATTTACGTCATTTACCTGTACTTGATCAAGAGAAGCTAGTCGGTTTTATCTCTATTGGTGATTTGGTTAAAGCTGCAATGGATGATCAACGTATTCTGATTGAACAACTTCAACAATATATCTCTGGTTAAAGATTTAATCAGACATAAAAAAGGGCAAATTCATTGCCCTTTTTTATTAGGTATTGATTAATTAAGCTTTGAGGAAGTTTTGAATGGCAGGCACAAGACGTTTTAACAATTCATCGGCTTGGGCTTGTGTCATATTCAACGGTGGCAATAAACGCACCACTGAACCTGCAGTAACATTGACAATCAAGTGATATTCATCACGTGCGATCGCAACCAGCTCAGCACAGTCTTTTGGTAATTGAATACCGATCATCATCCCGAAACCGCGTACTTGCACATTGTAATCAGCCAATTGCGCGCTTAATTGATCAACAATATAAGCACCGACTACTGCAGCATTTTCAACTGCCTTCTCTTTCTCAAGGGTATCCAATACCGTATAAACCACACGCGAACCTAAGACCGTTCCACCATAAGTAGAACCATGACTACCTGCACCAAGTAAGCCTACTGCTTTGCCTTGGGTCATGACTGCACCGATTGGAAAGCCATTCCCCAAACCTTTGGCCGTGGTCATCACATCAGGAACAATATCGGTATGCTGATAGGCAAAGTATTTACCTGTACGGCCATTTCCTGTTTGAATCTCATCCAGCATCATCAGCCAGTTATGCTGATTACATAGCGCACGAACATCATCCAGATAACTAAAACCTTGTGGTGCTGTATTCACACCACCTTCACCTTGAATTGGTTCAATCAGAATCGCAACAATTTCTGGATGGTTGATGGCTGCTTCTTGAATTGCTTCAACGTCACCAAATGGTACGCGAATAAAACCTTCAACCAATGGTGCAAAACCTTCCTGAACTTTTTTATTACCTGTTGCAGATAAGGTTGCCAAAGTACGACCATGGAATGATTGTTCAGCTACTAAAATTTTAGGATTGGCAATGCCTTGTTGAGCTCCAAACTTGCGTGCAATTTTGATGGCACCTTCATTTGATTCCGCACCGCTATTAGAAAAGAAAATTTCTTGCATACCTGAAACTTCAGCCAGTTTTTGTGCTGCCGCCGTTTGCCAAGGAATTTCAAATAAATTACTGGTATGTACCAATGTCGCAGCCTGTTCAGCAATCGCCTCAGCAATCACAGGATGTGCATGGCCTAGGCCACATACCGCAATCCCTGTAAGCGCATCTAAATATTCTGTGCCATCTGCCGTATATAAATACGCCCCTCGTCCTCGTACAAAGCTGATCGCTTGACGGCCATAGGTCGCCATAAGATGTGATGGTTGATCAGGTTGCACAGGAGCAAGAGTGATATTAGTCATAACAAACTCAATCTATCATTAGTTGTGGTGAAAAAAGTTATATAAGCAAAAACTTGCGTAGATTGAAAGCCTAAAGTCACATTTATATAAGAAAAATCTTTTGCAATCCTCCGCCGCGCTTTTTTTTAGGTATAATGCAGGGAGATTAGTAGAGGATCTATCTATGACGGAACAAGCGCGTGATACAGTAGCGTTAATTCGTGATCAAATTGCGAAACACCCTGTTTTACTTTACATGAAAGGCACTCCACAATTCCCGCAATGTGGTTTTTCTGCTCGTGCAGTAGAAGCACTTAGCCAAATTGGTCGTCCATTTGCCTATGTAAATATTTTGGAAAATCAAGATATTCGTGCAACTTTACCACAAATTGCAAACTGGCCTACTTTCCCACAGTTATGGATCAATGGCGAGTTAATCGGTGGTAGCGATATCATGCTTGAAATGTTCCAAAATGGCGAATTAAAGCCATTAGTTGAACAGTACAGTCCTGCTCCTGAAGCATAAGCTGTAAAGCAAAAAGCCAATCAATTGATTGGCTTTTTTATTGAAAGAGTTTTAGTTGGGACTAAAACCAACATAGCGGAACATCCCTTCTACACCCAGATCAGCCTTATAAATATGTAAATCAGGATAATTTGCTTGGGTCACACTGGCAAAAATATTCATATTGGGGTCTTCATGAATTTCATCGACAGATTGTGGTAAAACTTCTTCAAAACGATCTGCGATAAACTCAAAGCCCAAATCCATTGCCATGAATACCGTATGCTCACACGGTTGAATATATTGCTCCTGATCCCAGTCGAGGACAGCATGCTGGCAATAAGGACATACAATGTTTTGGCTCGCATCGACAATGTTGATGAGTTGATATGACATAATAATAAAGCGTTAAAAATTTCAGTTAGTTTAAAAGAATATGACGCGCTAATCTATCTTGCATAGGAGGATTCAGTTGATGGCAACACTTGAACAAGCCATTGCATTCGCAGCAAAACAACATGAAGGCCAAGTTGATAAAGCCAATGCACCCTATATTTTACACCCGCTCAGAGTAATGCTGAATGTACCCAGTATTGAACACAAAATCATTGCTGTTTTACATGATGTCTTGGAAGATACCAATACCAGTATCGAAGACTTACAAATGCTGGGATTTCAAGCACACATTATCGAAGCAATCCTCGCACTGACCAAACAACACGGTGAATCTCGAATACAGGCCGCGCAACGAACCGTACAAAACCCTTTAGCACGTGTTGTGAAATTGGCAGATATCACTGACAATATGGACTTGTCTCGAATTTCATCGCCAACAGCCAAAGATTTTGAGCGATTGAACGAATATAAACAGGTTAGAGATATTTTATTGGCCCAAAATGTTTAATAATTACGATTGTATGAATTTTACTTGATGATAAGAAGCTGGAGTTTATAGCGTAATGCTAACGGATTTAGATGATTTTTATTGCTTTGCGCTCGTTGTAGAGCACGGTGGCTTTAGTGCCGCAGAACGTGCGACTGACATTCCTAAATCTAAACTCAGCCGCAGAGTTTATAATCTTGAAGAACAATTGGGTGTACGTCTGATTCAACGTAGCTCGCGTCACTTTGCCGTTACAGACATCGGTATGGATGTCTACCGCCATGCACAAGTGATGATGAATGCCGCGCAAGCAGCGCACGATGTGGTCAATCATTTAAGCAGCCAACCCCGTGGTGTGATTAAAGTAAGTGTGCCTGTTGATATCGCACAAAACCAGATGGCAAAAATCCTACCGGCCTTTTTGAAAAAATATCCTGAAGTTCGGGTTCAGATGATGATCAGCAACCGTCGTGTTGATGTCATTAACGAAGGAATTGATCTGGCTTTACGAGTGCGTTCTAAATTGGATGATGATCCGAACCTTGTATTACGCCAATTTGAAGCGATTGAACAACGTCTTTTTGCCAGTCAAGCCTATTTAAATGAATTTGGTCATCTTAACAGTCCAGAACAACTGGCCGAACACCGTATTATTAGTATGTCGGAAGAGCATCTGGATCAACAGTTCTTACTTACGGGCCCAGATCAACAACAGAAAAAGATTAAAGTAAATCCTGTGATTATGGGATCAAATCTTCTGATGTTGGCCGAGTTAGCAACACAAAACTGCGGAATTGCGTTACTACCAGACAGTATTGCCCAAGATTTCGTTAAGTCAGGACAACTGGTCACTGTGTTACCTGAATGGACTGCACCACATGGTATTTTCCATGCCGTTTATCCTTCACGTCGTGGTTTACTTCCTGCAGTACGAGTCTTCATTGATTATTTGGTCGAGCAACTGACCCAATGTTCAACCAGAAAAAAGCGCGATTAACAAATCGCGCTTTTCTATTTGAGTAGCCTAAACAGCAGGATAATGTCCTGTGCCATTTGGCCATGGCGTTAATAATTCAAAACCGTCATCTGTTACAGCAACCATATGTTCCCATTGAGCGGATAGTGACTTATCTTGTGTCACTACAGTCCAGCCATCATTGAGTTCTTTCACATAGCGTTTGCCCGCATTCACCATCGGTTCAATGGTAAACACCATGCCTTTTTTCAAGACCATGCCTTGACCTTTCTGGCCATAATGCAGGATATTCGGTTGCTCATGGTATATACGACCAATACCATGTCCACAGTATTCACGCACGATGCTATAACCTTCACGATGCGCAACAGACTGAATCGCATGCCCAATATCACCTAGGGTTGCACCGGGTTTAACGGTATGAATGCCAGCTAACATGGCTTCATAGGTTGTTTCCACCAGTTTCTTGGCTTCTGGATTGGGTTCACCCACAAAATACATCCGGCTGGTATCGCCAAAATAACCATCTTTAATGACAGCAACATCAATATTTAAAATATCACCCTCCTGCAAAATCTTTTTTGCAGAAGGAATCGCATGACAAACTTCTTCATTGACTGAAATACAGGTGGTCTTGGTAAAACCGTGATAGCCCACATTGGCAGGAATCACCTGCAATGTATTCACAATATAATCGTTGCAGATATCATCTAAATATTCAGTTGAAACGCCTGGCTTGATATAAGCGCCAATCATTTCCAGCACTTGTGCCGCTAAACGACCCGAGATTCTTAATTTCTCGAGATCTTGTTCAGTTTTAATGGTCACAGTAGAAGCTCTCATTCGAGATTTTCCTTATTCATCAATCAGATTAAAATCACATGCAGAAAAATTAATATGGGGACTGCATAAAGTATTTCAATATTTGTACGCCTTCCCATTGAAATCTTCAATCTATTTAAGACTAAAAGACCATTTTATTTTTATATTTAAATTCGATTGACCTCACCTGGGAAAATTCAAATCTTTCTGTATTTTCCGAGTTTTGGAAAGCTTTTCAACATATTAGCTTTACCATTACTAATTATATGATTTTAATCATTTCTTTTTAGTCAAAAATCAACCAAATTTCACATAAATTAGTTTCAAAAGAACGTATTTTTGTTCTAAAATTCGCTCTTTTATTTTATGCCTCCCTCTTTATGAATCAACTTCGTACAGGAGATATCATTGCTTTAGGTTTTATGACCTTCGCGTTATTTATTGGCGCAGGCAATATTATCTTTCCTCCAATCGTTGCTCAGCAGGCTGGTGAACATGTTTGGCTTGCTGCTTTCGGTTTCTTAATTACCGCTGTTGGTTTGCCTGTAATTACGATTATGGCCTTATCTCGTATGAAAGGCTCAATCGAGATCATCAGTTCCCCGCTCGGGCGTTTCTTTAGCCTATTGTTGACGATTGTCTGCTACTTATCTGTAGGTCCACTGTTTGCAACGCCACGTACCGCAACCGTTTCTTATGAAATTGGCTTTGCACCCTACTTTGGTACATCTGGCAGCAGTCTGTTTATCTATAGTGTGGTTTATTTTGCTTTTGTGACTGCAGTGTCACTGTATCCAAACAAACTACTCGATACTGTTGGTCATGTATTGGCACCTTTGAAAATTATTGCCTTGGCAATCTTAGGTATCGCCGCATTTGCTATTCCAACAGGTCTAATCTCAGCTCCTGTTAATAACTATATTGCAAGTCCAGTTTCTGAAGGCTTTGTAAGCGGTTATTTGACCATGGACACCTTGGGCGCTTTGGTATTCGGTATTGTGATTATTCAAGCGATTCAATCACGTGGTGTGACTGATGCTAAATTAATTACCAAATATGCCATTATCGCAAGCTTGATTGCGGGTGTCGGACTGACGCTTGTTTATATCAGTTTATTCAAACTTGGCTTAGGTAGCCATGAAGTGGCACCGAATGCAGCCAATGGTGCAATCATTCTGCATGCTTATGTACAACACGCCTTTGGTGATTACGGATCTTATTTCTTAACGATCTTAATTTTCCTTGCTTGTATGGTGACCGCAATCGGCCTTACCTGTGCATGTGCTGAATATTTTACCGAATTGACAGGCTTATCTTATAAATTGCTTGTTTTTATCCTAACTGGCTTTTCATTGTTGATTTCCAATTTAGGTTTAACCAAGCTGATTGCAGTATCAGTTCCTGTACTCAGTGCAATTTATCCACCTGCAATTGTTGTGATCATGCTGAGCTTTTTCTGGAAACGCTGGAATAACCCTTCTATCGTTGTCGGTTCTGTGACTGCGGTTGCATTCCTATTCGGTATTATTGAAGCGATTAAAGCAGCTGGCTTTACTGAACTATTACCAACATTCATTCAGCATTTACCCTTGAACGAACAGAACCTTGCATGGTTACTTCCATCGCTCATCGTTCTCGTTTTTGCCATTGTGGTTGATCGCGTGACAGCATCTAAAGATTAAAATGATTTGTCGTTAAAATGATGTTTTACCCAAACATGATTTTAGCTATACAGAAAATGTTCTTTTATCCAACGTTCATTTTTTGTTTACGACAAATCTTTCTTTTCTTAGAAATGTCCACAATAGCTTTTACTTCTTCATTTCCCTTAAAACCTACTATTTCAACAAAATATCTTGACGGCTAGTTTTTTCAAAATGTAAAAATAATGACTAATATTTAACTAAAAAATAGTATAAATTAATATAAAAAATACTTAAAAGTTATATAAATCAATACATTCATAAATTTATTTTCAAAATACCCCCTTTTGCTATTGAAATGCTCAGAAAATAGCAGTACAACTTAAAAAACAATTCAGACAAAAACACATGGTTTTGTCGTCACAACAAGGAGGGATGGAGATGTTATCAATACATTTCAACAAGCAAGTCTTCATTAACGCTCTGAAGGCGAATGATTCGATCTTATATGCAACAACAACACTTGCCTTAATGGTCACGTTGTTATTTCAAGGCACGATTAAAGGTAATTTAAAACCCGAATATTTTGCTTATGCATTGATTGTATCTCTGGCCTTTTGTATGTGGGCGATCGTCGATCGAAAGTTTCGACAGTTAAGTGCAGTGCGTCAAAAAAATTCTTTAGGAAAAATGGATGAGTGATCATCCATTTTTTTAATGCATAAACTGAACAATCGTTCCGACGACTAAAATACCTGTGGCACCCAACTCAACAATAATTAAACTTAACATCATCAATGTCATACACCAAGCTGGCAATGTCCATCTCCCCACTTGATGCGGTTGTTTGAATTGATTGGTTGTATCTTTTAATAACCCATGCAAAATATAAATTAAAATCGACATCGCAAAAAAGAATAAATTTGCCACTACACAAAACAAGGTCCAAGCATCAGACAGAATCGTAAAAAAACTTAATGCGGCTAAAATTAGGCTGGCTGCCGCATAAAGCAGACTGCTCCGGTGTGCAATATCAACATAATAATGTGCTCGAGCTAGCTCCGAATGTCTAATTTGATAGTATTTCCAAACCCCAGTGAGCATCCCCACCCATAAAAAAATCCCACTAAATACAATCGCAAGCTGTGTTGCTGTATTTAAAACCAACATATATATCCCCGAAATTGATTTGCTCCTTTTGTGCGCCTATATTACATAAAATTTGACTTTTAAGTCATTTTTTAAACGAGTTTCTTTTTAGAACTTGTGTAAAGTAGAACTATGCATATACAAGAGAGTCTTTCAAATGAATTGCTATGAATCTTTTTGGATGAGTTGCAAAGATGATTATCAACTTGCCGCTCAGTTCTACCCTGCGCATGGACAAAGCAAGCCATATCCGATTCTGATTTGTCCTGCAACAGGTATTACTAAAAATTTCTATCATGCTTTCGCAGATTGGCTCAGCCAGCAAGGTTATAATGTTTTAAGCTTTGATTTCAGAGGGATTGGTGAGTCATTACATGGTCCATTGAAAGACTCGACTGCCAGCATCAACGACTGGGGAATTTATGATATCCCAGCTGCCATCGAGACTTTATTAGATCGCACTCAAGCTGAAAAGGTGATGATTGTTGGACATAGTGCCGGTGGACAGTTACTCGGGATTACTTCAAATTATAACAAGGTTGCCAAAGTTTTGGCGATTGCTGGCTCAACAGGTCATGTCAAAGGCTTGAAAGGTAAAACTAAAATCCTTGCGCCGGTCATGTTTAATGTTATTTTCCCAGTTTCCAGCTTTTTAAAAGGTTATGGCGCAACTCAATTTATTGGAATGGGAGAAAACCTCCCTAAAAATGTTGCAAAACAATGGGCTGAGTTTTGCAGTAAACCTGGCTATGTGATGAATGCGATTGGAAAAAGCATCTTCGAAGATTATCATCAGGAAATTCAATGCCCGATTACTTCTTTTTGGGCAACTGATGATGAAATTGCCACCCAAGCCAATGTCAAAGACTTACTGCGCTTATACCCGAATGCACCAACCAAATTAATTGAACTGAATCCACAACAACATGGCTATAAACAAATTGGACATATGTCGATGTTTAAAAAGTCACATCAGAAACTATGGCCACTGATGGAAAATGAACTCCGCATTTAAATCAAGTAATCACTTGCTAACTTTGCACTTTACGCATCTAAACCTGTAATCCTGTTTAGATGCGTCTTTTTTTGCCTCAAATCTAACGCCTTCCTCACATTACTTCATTGCAGCTATAGCAATACTTCTTGAGCGATTTAAAAATTAATTCTACTGCCCTACCAACAAGCAATGATTAAATTTCATCGGAAAAATGTGATAAAGAATGTATTTATTCAACTTTTTTTGATTTTTTTATGTGCTATATTTTAACCAAATGATCAATACAAATATTTGTATTCGCTATTTTTTTAAGCTTTATTTATTTTATAAATATATTGATTTCGTATATTTATGACATTTTAGACAGAAATTATTATAAAAATGTCACGTCAAAAATCGTATTTTTTTTCTACAATAGGATTATTCTACAAATCAGCAGTGATGCAAAGCTGTAGGACAACCTTAAGGGAAAGACGACTGGATAGTACATCATTAATAGCTGATTTATGTGAATTTTATGATGACTTATTCATTCAGAATAAAGATAATTTCACCGTTATCTTTGGACAGATTTGTTAAAAAATGGAATGCTAAAAAAATCAGGAAAGAGATTTTTTTAACAGGCAAATTATAGACATTTCATGGAATCTAGGAACTACTTGGAGTAGTTTCTTGTGCAAGTATAGGAAATAAGTGATGCCAAAAAAATATGCGCGTTTTTTACCTACAGCCGATTCATTTAACCTAGAAGACTTCCCTTTTTACTGGATTTCTCAAGTAAATGCTCAATACGTTCAAAATATTGATAACGTACTCAAAAAATATGGTCTAGACAATTCTCGCCGCCGCATTTTAATCGCACTGCATGTCAAACCTCATGCAAGTGTGTCTGAGTTATCAGACATGGTCATCTCTAAAATGTCGACCACAACCAAAATCGTTTATCGTCTTAAAGATGAAGGTTATATCGATACTTATTCGTGTAAAGAAGATGGTCGTATCACTCGCGTCTATCTAACCGAAAAGGGTCAGGAAATGATTACTAAAATCAATGATCTAACCTCTGTTATTTTGGAACAATCTTTTGATGGTTTAACACCGCTGCAAATTGAAAAAACCATGGAAATTTTACGCCATATGTTTAAAAATCTTGCACGTTAAGCAACTGATTTTTAAAAGGCTTCCCACAGGAAGCCTTTTTTAATCTCATCAACTCAAATATTAAGCTCAATCAAACATATTCAGTTGCGGTGTTATTTTTACGACCTTGGCTTTGGGAACATGTGAACATTCAAACTCTTCTACTGGAAAACCTTGCATAAAATCATAAAGTAGATGAGGTTGTTTTAAGCTAAGCCATTCATCTAAACGCTCATGCGGAATAACCACCACGGAACGCTTTACATCGCCTGGCTCATGAAAATCCTTCATCATCGGGTGATCTATGGCATCCATCGTGAGCATGCTTGCTGAACGAATCACCTGATCATTCAGCTTTCGAATTTCATACAGTGCTGCGATATAAAATGCTTGTCCATCTTTACGACGTACACCCCATCTTTGTGGCTTATTATCAATATATTTACTTTCATAAAACTCAGTCACAGGAATCACGCCAAATTTACACTTGCTCGCCGCCTCCAAGAAACTAGGCTTTTGAAAAATGGTTTCATGTCGAGCATTATAAGTATGCTTGGAAATATTGGTATCTTCTGACCATTTGGGCACCAAACCAAATAACACTTCCCGCCACTCTAGCCCTTGCTCCGATTTAAATAGCAAAGGGGTTGTATAACTTGGGTAAACCTCCTCCCCATATTCAAATGGAATCAAAGATAAACCAAGCTGTTGAGCTTGCTTGACTGTTAATGGTTTATAATTAGCACACATAATTGGTTGAGTATTTATCCTTAAAACAAAGTTAAAAAAAGGAGGTATCAAGCCTCCTCTTTCTAATTGCATAAATTAGCCAAATAGCTTTTTCATTTTTGCACTTAAGCCGTGAATAAAGCGATGCTTGGCATTGGCTTTATCGCTGGTTAGGAAGTTAATTTGAATTGACTGGCGCTGACCTTCATAAGGCACATAACCATGCCAACCATTATCAGTCACTTTAAATGCAACCAATGTACCAGGACCCGCATCAATTTCTTCGACGTAGTCATCCATGTTCTTTTCATCATTCAAAATGCGTAGACGACCTGTTGGTGCATCCCAAGATTCATTTAAATAAATCAAAATGGTCAGAAGTTTGGTTTTCGAATCAGAATGAATACGGCCATCTTTTTGGCGTGAATAACCACGCAAGGTGATCATCATCGGATGTTCCATCACATCCACATCAAACTTTTCAGTTAAAATCTGGCGGAATTCTTTGGTATCTAAAGACTTTAAAAAGCGGTCAAAATTAGGCTTAATTTCAACATCTTCAATGTTATAGCTACCGCCCTGTTCAATCTTTGGGAAATCCTGAATAACAGCTTTCACTTCGCTATCTACGATCGAATTTTCTACAACAAAGTAAGGATACGGCGAAGTAGAAACTTGCGCTTGTTTTAAAGCATCTAATTTTAAAATTTGTAACATCGTTATGATTCGGCTAAATGATCAAACTGCGAGAATTATAGCAAAAAATTCATCAATAGGATGTTTTATCCTGTTTCTAAGACCTCATTGTCTATACGGCTAATTGTTTTAAGTGCGACACAAAAACGCCAATACATCATTACCTGCATTATAACTGAAATAGAAAACCCAACCCATTTTTGATAAGGTTCAATTAAAGCAGGAATTTGAGTGGCATCAATAAATCGTGCAGTAACAATAAAGGCAAGAATAAAGACGGTAAATAACAGTAAATATACCAAGATAAATCTCACACCAATCGGTAAAAAGAGACAAATTAAACGGTTAAGAAATTGTTTTCCTTGATTGCCACCATTTGCCTTAAAACAGAAATTGACACCAACAATAAGAATTATAATACTCAGCACCGCATCAATAAGCTTTGGAAGCACATCATCTATAGGGGCAAAACGCATAGCAAACATCATGATGAGCATAAATGCACTACTAATTAAATAGTAATTTTTGTAGTTTTGCTCTGTTAAACGGTCATTTTTTAAATCATCAATTAATTTTTTGGTGTTCCAGAAATACATTTTATCCCTCTAATTATAAAAAAAGAGGCATCTAATAAATAGATACCTCTCACTTGCCTAACAGGCGATCTTAATCACCTGTATAACCTTTTAATTTTAAACGCGCAGCATGCAACAATGGCTCTGTATAACCCGATGGTTGCTCTGCACCTTTGAAGATCAAGTCAGACGCAGCTTGGAATGCAATTCCATCAAAATTTGGTGCCATTGGTGTATACAATGCATCATTAGCATTTTGCTGATCAACAATCACAGCCATACGTTTAAGCACTTCTTCAACTTGTGCACGCGTTACGATACCGTGACGTAACCAGTTTGCAACGTGTTGAGATGAAATACGTAAAGTAGCACGGTCTTCCATCAAACCAACGTTATTGATATCTGGTACTTTAGAACAACCAACACCAAGATCTACCCAACGAACCACATAACCCAAGATCCCTTGACAGTTATTTTCAAGTTCGTTGTTTAACTCTTCTGCAGTCCAGTTAGTTTCTGGCGCAAATGGTGGTGTTAACAAGTCATCTAATGACAACATATTTTCAGCAGCCAACACATCTTGACGTGCTTTTACATTGATTTGATGGTAGTGCAATGCATGTAGTACTGCACCTGTTGGTGATGGAACCCATGCACAAGTTGCACCTGCATTTGGATGTGCAGTCTTGGTTGCCAACATATCTTTCATGCTGTCTGGTTTCGGCCACATGCCTTTACCAATTTGTGCTTTACCTTGTAAACCACATGCTAAACCAATGGCAACGTTACGATTTTCGTAAGCAGCAATCCATTTTTGCGTTTTAACTGCTTCTTTACGTACAACTGGCGCAGCTTCCATAGAAGTATGGATTTCATCACCCGTACGGTCCATAAAGCCTGTGTTAATGAAAATGGTACGGTCTTTCGCAGCAGCGATACAGTTTTTCAAGTTCACAGAAGTACGGCGTTCTTCGTCCATGATCCCAATTTTGAGCGATTTAGCCGGCAAGCCAATCGCTTGTTCAGCACGCTCGAACAATTCAACTGCAAACGCAACTTCTTCTGGACCATGCATTTTCGGCTTAACGATATACATTGAACCTTTACGAGAGTTTTTGTTCTCGTTTTGACCACGAATATCAGCAACTGTCAGTAAAGGTGTAACTAAAGCA
>Ga0209958_1000614_pt1 | contig 52459 bp, 51 predicted proteins | sample ThiBio_inoc_plan_FD_183942 | JGI IMG/M metagenome (GOLD analysis project Ga0209958, IMG submission 183942) | Wastewater bioreactor microbial communities from Cape Town, South Africa - Thiocy_inoc_plan (SPAdes) | ecosystem: Engineered > Bioremediation > Thiocyanate > Unclassified | place: South...
CAGCACGCCTGCGGTGCAAGGGCAGGCCCCGCCACAGAATATTGGGAGAGCACCTCATGAAACGCACCGTCCAGCAACTTTTCGACCTTTCGGGCAAGACCGCCCTCGTCACCGGCGGCTCGCGCGGCCTGGGCCTGCAGATGGCCCATGCGCTGGGCGAGGCCGGCGCGCGCATCATGCTCAGCTCGCGCAAGGCCGGCGACCTGGAGGAAGCCGCCGCCGAACTGCAGGCCGCCGGCATCGACGCGCGCTGGATCGCCGCCGACTGCGCCCAGGAGGCCGACATCGAGCGCCTGGCGCGCGAGACCATGGAGCGCATGGGCGACATCGACATCCTGGTGAACAACGCCGGCGCCACCTGGGGCGCGCCGGCCGAGGACCACCCCCTGGCTGCCTGGGACAAGGTCATGAACCTCAACGTGCGCGGCTATTTCCTGCTGAGCCAGTACGTGGCCAAGCACAGCATGATCGGGCGCAAGAGCGGGCGCATCATCAATATCGCGTCCATCGCGGGCCTGGGCGGCAACCCGGTGGGCATGAAGACCATTGCCTACAACACCTCCAAGGGAGCAGTCCTCAACTTCACGCGCGCGCTGGCCGGGGAGTGGGGCGAGCACGGCATCACCGTCAACGCCATCTGCCCCGGGTTTTTCAAGACCAAGATGGCCACCGTGCTCATTGAATCGCTGGGTGAGGACGCCATGAAGGCCCATGCCCCGCTGCGCCGCCTGGGCGACGACGAAGACCTCAAGGGCATCACCCTGCTGTACGCCAGCGATGCGGGCAAGCACATCACCGGCCAGTGGATGGCGGTCGACGGCGGCGTCAGCGCCCTGGTCGGGGGCTGAGGCCATGGCCCAGGGCAATGGCTTTGGCGTGCACATCCCGTTCGTGGAGCACCTGGGCTTTGCCCTGCACCGCATGGAGGGGGGGGAATCGGAGCTGCGCTATGCGGCGCGTCCTGAGCACCACAACTCGTTCGACGTGACCCACGGCGGCGCCCTGATGACGCTGCTGGACGTGGCCATGGCCACCGCCGCGCGCAGCCAGACGCCCGAGATGGGCGTGGTCACCATCGAGATGAAGACCAGCTTCATGCAGCCCGCGCGCGGGCCGCTGGTGGCCCATGGCAAGCTCCTGCAGCGCACCGCCACCCTGGCCTTCACCGAGGCGCGGGTGCTCGATGCCCAGGGCAAGCTCTGCTGCCACGCCACGGGCACCTTCAAGTACGTGCGCCGCCTGCCGGTGGACGGGCGCCAGGTGCACGCGCTGCAGTCCGTGCCCAAGGACTGAGAGAATTTTTTCATCAAATCCGGCTCTAACGTCCTGTTAGCAAGCGCTAACAGCTATCAATTCAGTAGCAAAAGGAGCTTTCCATGCCACGCAACCAGCAAATCCTGCTCGACAACCGCCCGCAGGGCGAAGCCACGGCGGAGAACTTCCGCCTCGTCGCCACCGACACCCCCGCCCTGCAGGACGGCCAGGTGCTGGTGCGCCACCACTACCTGAGCCTGGACCCGTACATGCGCGGGCGCATGAACGACAGCAAGAGCTATGCCGCCTCCCAGCCCCTGGGCGAGGTGATGATCGGCGGCACCGCGGGCGAGGTGGTGGAGAGCCGCCACCCCAAGTACGCCGTGGGCGACAAGGTGGTGGGCATGGGCGGCTGGCAGGAGTACAGCGTGGTCGACGGCAACGCGCCCGGCATGCTGCGCAAGGTCGATACCACGCACGTGCCGCTGTCGCACTACCTGGGCGCTGTGGGCATGCCCGGCGTGACGGCCTGGTACGGCCTGGTGAAGATCATCGCCCCCAAGGCGGGCGAGACCCTGGTGGTGAGCGCCGCCACGGGCGCCGTGGGCAGCGCCTTCGCGGCCCTGGCCAAGGCGCGCGGCTGCCGCGTGGTGGGCATTGCCGGCGGCCCGGACAAATGCCGCTACGCCACCGAGGAGCTGGGCTTTGACGCCTGCATAGACCACCGCGCGCATGGCGACGTCAAGAGCATGTCACGCGCGCTCAAGGAGGCCTGCCCGAACGGCATCGACGGCTTCTTCGAGAACGTGGGCGGCTACATCCTGGACGCCGTGCTGCTGCGCGCCAACGCCTTCGCGCGCGTGGCCGTGTGCGGCATGATCGCGGGCTACGACGGCCAGCCCCTGCCGCTGCAGAATCCGGCGCTCATCCTCATCAACCGCATGAAGGTCGAGGGCTTCATCGTCAGCGAGCACATGGAAGTGTGGCCCGAGGCGCTCAAGGAGCTGGGCACGCTGGTGGCCACCGGCAAGCTGCGCCCGCGCGAGAGCGTCGCCCAGGGCCTGGCCGCGGCGCCCGAGGCCTTCCTGGGCATGCTCAAGGGCAAGAACTTCGGCAAGCAGCTCGTCAAGCTGGTATGAAGCACCCCTGAGCCACACCAGCGGCATCCCCACCATCGAAATGCTGTGGGAAGCACCTTGAGGAACATGGCATGACCCATCTGATCCTGCACCACTATCCGATGTCACCGTTCGCCGAGAAGATCCGCTGCGTGCTGGGCTTCAAGAACCTGGCCTGGAAGTCGGTCATCATCCCCAGCGTGGCGCCCAAGCCCGACGTGGTGGCCCTCACCGGCGGCTACCGCAAGACGCCCATCCTGCAGATCGGCGCCGACATCTACTGCGACACGGCGCTGATCTGCCAGGTGCTGGAGCACGAGCAGCCCGAGCCCGCGCTGTTCCCGCCGCACCTCCAGGGCGTCTCGCGCGTGTTCGCGCAGTGGGCCGACAGCACGCTGTTCTGGGCCGCCATGGCCTACAGCCTGCAACCGCGCGGCGCGGCCGAGCTGTTCGCCAGCGTGCCGCCCGAGGCGGGCAAGGCCTTCGCCGAGGACCGCCGCGAGATGAGCACGGGCATGCTGCGCCTGCGCCCGGCGGACGCCACGGCGGCCTACCGCTCCTACCTGCGGCGCATCGCCCACATGGTGGAGGAGCACGACTTCCTGTTCGGCGCCGAGCCCTGCGTGGCCGACTTCGCCGCCTACCACCCGCTGTGGTTCACGCGCACGCGCGTGCCCTCCCTGGCCGGCATCTTCGAGCCCGTGCCCGCCGTGCTGGAGTGGATGGACCGCATCGCCGCCCTGGGCCACGGCCGCATGGAGAAGTTCAGCTCCGGCGACGCCATCGCCGTGGCCGCCAGCGCCGAGCCCGCGCCGCTGCAGGGCGAGGTGTTCCAGGACGAGCACGGCATTCCGCTGGGCAGCCCCGTCACCGTGGCGGCCGAGAGCTTTGGCCAGGAGCCCACGGCGGGTGAACTGGTGGCCGCCACGCGCACGCGCTACACGCTGCGCCGTCAGGATGCCCGCGCGGGCACGGTGCACGTTCACTTCCCCCGTATTGGCTATGTATTGAGAAAGGCAGAGCAATGATCGACGACTTCAAGGGCAAGACCGCGGTGCTGACGGGCGCGGGCTCGGGCTTCGGGCTGGAATGCGCACGCATCGGCGCGCGCCTGGGCATGAACCTGGTGCTGGTGGACGTGCAGCAGGACGCGCTGGACGCCGCCGCCGCGGAGGCCCAGGCGGCAGGCAGCGCGGTGCTGGCGCGGCGCGTCGATGTCTCCAGCGCGGCGCAGATGGAGCAACTGGCCCAGGACGTGGCCCAGCGCTTTGGCGCGCCGCACCTGGTGTTCAACAACGCGGGCGTGGGCTCGGGCGGCCTGGTCTGGGAAAACAGCGTGCGCGACTGGGAGTGGGTGCTGGGCGTGAACCTGTGGGGCGTGATCCACGGCGTGCGCCTGTTCACCCCCCTGATGCTGGCCGCCGCCCAGGCCGATCCGTCCTGGCGCGGCCACATCGTCAACACCGCCAGCATGGCGGGCCTGCTCACGCCGCCCAACATGGGCGTGTACAACGTGACCAAGCACGCCGTGGTCAGCCTGTCGGAGACGCTGTACCAGGACCTGCGCCTGGTGACCGACCAGATCGGCGCCAGCGTGCTGTGCCCGTACTTCGTGCCCACGGGCATCAGCCACAGCGAGCGCAACCGCCCGTCCAGCATGGCCGACGAGAAGCCCACCAAGAGCCAGCTCATCGGCCAGGCCATGACGGACAAGGCCGTCACCAGCGGCAAGGTGACGGCGGCCGAGGTGGCGCAGAAGGTGTTCGACGCCGTCGCGGCAGACCAGTTCTACATCTTCAGCCACCCCAAGGCGCTGGGCAATGTGCAAAGCCGCATGGAGAGCATCCTGCGCGCCGAGAACCCGGCCGACCCCTTCCTCGAGCGCCCCGAGGTGGGCGCGCAACTGCGCGCGGCGCTGCGCAGCTAATCCCTGCCCGCAGCGCGCCAGCGCGCGGGCAGCAGGTCGTACAGCGGCGTGGGGTCGCGCACGTAGAGCTGCGGGCTCACCGCGGGCAGCGTGGGCAGCGGCGCGACCAGGGCCTTGCTGCCGTCCTCGCGTTCCACGTCCAGGGCGGCCAGTTGCTGCATCCAGGCGATGTCCACGCCCCCTGCCGGGCCGGGGTGGGCGTAGATCAGGCCCAGCATGTGCTGCGCGGGCCGGCTGCCCGCGGCCGCGGCGACCTGGTAGAGCCGGATGGCCTCGGCGTAGTTGGCGGGCACGCCGTCGCCCCGGTGGTAGCGGCGCGCAAGCAGGAACCAGTCCTGCGCCGTGCGCGCCGCGGGCGGGCGGCGCTCGCTGTCCATGCTTTGCAGGCGCTGGGCAAGCCGCTGGGCATTGACCGCGGCGGCGGGCGAGCGCGCCTGCGCACGGCGAAACAGCTCCAGCGCCTCGGGCAGGCGCCCCTGGGACACGCTTTCCAGCCCGAGTTCGACCAGGGCCTGCGCATCCCCGGCCTGGGCGGCGCGCGCAAGCAAGGCATGGGCTGGCAGGCCCGGGGCGGCGGGGGCAGCGCCCGGGGGCTGCGGCTGGGCGATCTGCAGAGGCGTCTGGCGCGCCTGCACCAGCCATTCCAGGTAGAGCGCGCGCCCGGCATCGGCGCTGCGCAACTGCGCGATGAAGGGGCGTGCTGCCGCCGGGTTGGGCGGCGGGGTGCAGCCGTCGATGCGGCACCAGGCAAGCCCGGCGGGGGCCAGGGGCTCGCCCAGCGCACGGGCGCGCTCAAACCATTGTTCGGCCTGGGGCGCATCCACCGGGCCGCCCCTGCCGTGCAGGGCCAGCAGGCCCAGCGTCCAGGCGGCGCGGGCTGCCTGGCGCTCGCTGGCGCTGCCGCGCTTGCCCGGGCGGCTGGCGCTGGCGCGCAACTGGGCGATGTCCCTGGCCAGGGCCGGATCCTGCTCCGGCAGCACCGACAGGGGTTCGGGCTGCAAAGCGCCGGCGGGTTCGAGCGCGGGTGCCGGGCCGGCGCCGGGGGCTTGCAGCGGCTCGGGCCGGAGCAGCTCCAGGGGGGGCAGGGCAGGCGGGCGCGGCGGGGGCATTTCCAGCCGCGGCATTTCCTGCGCGGCGGCACGGGCGGGCGTGGCGCCGGGCGCCCAGGCCAGCAGCAGCCCACAGCAGGCCGCTAGCCAGGCTGCGGTGGCGCCGCGTGCGCAGGCCGGCGCGGGGACGGCAATAGGGCAGGGCATGGGCTATTCCTTCGGTGCGGTGGCGCGGTGCAAGGGGGCGCCCTGCCGCCCCGCGCCGCATGCCGAGCGGGGGCGTGGCAGGGCATGCGGTTGGGAGCGGCAGGGACGCCGTCATCGCGTCTTGGCCGGAGTGGCGGGAGCGGCTGCGGGAGCAGGAGCGGCGGGCGGCGGTGCGCGCTTGGCCACGACCTGCCAGTGGACGCTGCCGCGCGCAAAGCCCTGGGGCCCCAGGCCCTGGCTGAACCCCTGGGCCACGTCGTCGAGCGAGCGGTAGCCCTGGAGCTGGGTGAGGGCGGCGCCCTGCAGCGGTGCGGGCAGGCGGGTGTACGGGTCGGTCTCGCTGGCGAAGCAGCCGACCTGCTCCGTGCCGGGCTTGCCGGTGTCGAGGATGAATGCCGGGTTGGGCGTCATCCAGTCAGGAATGCGCACGGCGAGGTGGGCCGACACCAGGGCCTTGGGGTTGACGGAGTTGGGCAGCAGGCGCATCACATTGCCCTGTGCGTCCTGGAAGTAGCAGTACAGGTAGGACGTGCGCGAGACGGTGGCGGAGAGGAACACCTGGTCGCCCTCCTCGAAGGCCGGGCGCTCGCCCGCGGGCAGGGGGTTCTCGATCTGCAGCTCGACGCGCGTGGTGCTGTCCGCTGCCGCCACGGCCGGCAGGGGCGCGGCGCCCGGGGGCGTGGTTCCCGGGGCGTCGAGCTGCTGGCTGTTCCAGCCCACGCGCGAGAGCGTGCCCGAGGGCGAGAGCGTGACGAAGTTGCGCAGCGCGCGCTCGTAGGTGGTGAAGTCCAGCACGCCCGAGACGACGATGCCGCGGTCGGCCTGGAAGCGCGCCAGCGCAGTGCGCAGCTCCGGGCTTTCGGTGCTCAGGGCCTCGGTGTCGGGCGGCAGGTAGCCCTGGCGGGCCAGCGCGCTTTGCACCAGGCGCATCTGCCCCTCGGGGCCGCTTTCGTCATACCACTCGCGCATCTGGCGCTGGAAGTCGGGGTGCGTCTGGTCCAGGGTCAGGCACTGCCAGTAGGGCACGCGTGCCCACTTGCCCACGAGCTCGATGGTGCCCAGGTCGATCAGCGTGCGCATGGCGCCGCCTGCGCCCTGGGTGTAGTCCCGCCCGACGTTGAACTTGACGCCGTAGCTGCCGATGCGCCCGGCCACGTCCAGCCCCTGGCCCGCGCCGCCGATGATGACCTCGTTGGCCGAGTCCAGCCCCGGGATCAGCGTGCGCGTGCGAAAGTCTCCCAGGTGCAGCTCCAGCCCGATGACGGTGGCATTGCGGCTGGCGCTGTAGCCCGTGTCGAGGCGGCTCGCGGAGGTGCCCACGTCGAAGCGGCTGCCGATGACGTTCTGGTCCACATACGCAACGGCGCCCGAGAAGTACAGCGCCGGGCGCTGCAACTGCATCTGGTTGTTGTTGAGCAGGATGGTGGTGAGGTTTTGCACCGTGTCCTGGCGCGCGATGTCCACCTCGTAATCCACGAAGCGGAAGGCGTTGGACAGGCGCGACATCTGCGACAACGCGGTGACGATCATGTCCTTGGAGGCGACCGGCACGCGGCTGGAGTAGTCGGGGATCTGCTTGCTCGTGATCAGCGTGGGCGGCAGTTGCGCCTCGCGCAGCATGTGGTCCATGCACATCAGCGAGTCGGAAAAGCTGGAGATGGAGCGTGTGGGACGCACCACGGGGCGGTCCGACTGCGTGGCATAGGACTGGAATTTCGCGTCCTTGCGCACGTCCATGGGCGTGCTGCAGCCCTGCAGGGCGAGCAGGCCCGCCAGGCCCAGCCCGGCGCACAGCCTGCGCGCCGGGTGGGCGAGCAGGCGCTGGAATACGGCAGTGTGTGTCATGGTGTGCCCCCTTGGTCCCTTCGTGTCGTGGCTCTGTGTCCCAGGGCCCTGTGCTGGCGCATGCCGGGCGCCGGCCCGTGTGCAGTGGTGCTAGTTGCAGACGTTCACGAGATCGCCGCGCAGCACGACGATCTGCTCCTTGGGCGAGCCTGCGGGCGTGGTGGCGGCCGTGGTGCTGCCTATGGTTTGCGTGCAGGTGGTCTTGAATCCGTCCGAGGTAGCGGTCGAGACGACGTCCTTGTTCGTCAGGATGTCACCGGGATCGCCCGAGAATGCCTTGGCCTCGTAGCGGGCGACGCGGGCCTTTTGCCACGCGGGCATGTCGGCCGGCGGGCTGATGTAGCCCGAGCGCGGTGCGGCGCCGTTGGGCAGCATCTGGATGGAGATCTTGCGGTCGAGGACCACCGGGTCCTCGCCAGGCGCGTTCTGCGCAAGGGCCCCCTGCAGGCAGGCCAATGCGCCCAGCGCGGTGCAGATCCAGGTTCGTGTGCGTGTGAGCATGGCGAGACCTCCTTGATCCATGGGGAGCCGAAGCCCGGCCGCCAGGCGGCTGCAGGCTCCGGCACGGCGAGCCCATCACCAGTGCGGGCGCTGGCAGCGTCCGTCGGCGCAGGGGTCGCGCGGTTCGTTGCAGGCATCGTTGGAGGCGATGTTCTGCGCGGCATGGCTGTTGGCGCCCAGAGCCTGGTTGGTCACCGTGGCATTGGTCAGGTAGGTGGCCTGCGAGGAATAGCCCGAGATCGTCACGTCGCCAAAATTCGACGAGAGGTTCTGGGTTGCCAGAGCATTGCTGCCACTGGCCAGGTTGGACACGCTGCTGTTCCGGGAGCCCACGAACTGGCTGGAGAAGCCGGAGATCATGACCTTGCCGTTGTTGCTGGCCAGGTTCTGCAGGGCGTCGGCGCCGCCACCTTGGGCCTTGTTGTCCACGTTGGTGTCGGTCAGGGCGCTGGTCTGGTAGGAGCGGCCATGCGTATCGACGGTGACCTCGCCGGCATTCGACGAGACGTTCTGGTTGGCGAAATCATCGCGGTTCACGGCTTCATTCCTCATGCTGCCGCCCACGGTGGTGGCCGACTGCTCGGAGTAGCCCTTGATCGTGATCTTGCCGGAGTTGCTGGCCACGTTCTGCAGCGCGTCGTTGTTCTCGTGGGAGGTGTTGGCCACCACGGTGCCGGAGATCGAAGCCATCTGCTTGGAGGTGCCGCTGATGCTGATGGAAGCCGGACTCGTCGGCTGGGCTGCCATGGCAGCGGCGGCGATGGTGCTGAGAGCGAAAAGTGCAAGGGATTTCATGGCGATTCCTTCAATGGTGAAGATCAAGGTCTGGCCGCATGCCGCCGGGACGGCACGGAGCCCATCCGACGCCGCCGCAGGTGCGCTCACTGGTAGGGCGTTCCATGCGGTTTCGTCTGGGAGTCAGTGTCGGCGTGGCGCGGGCCTGCGCCAATGGCCTGTATGCGCTACCCCATGCATGCCTGCGGCGGGACCGTGCAGGCCCGTGCGCCGGGGTCTGTGCGCACGGTTTGCCTGTGGCGCGGGGGTGGCATGGGCGTGCTGGTTGGCCCCGCCAGAACGCGGTAGTTACCGAATGCGAGCGACGTAACGTTTGATGTTTTGCGCTGTATCGTGTAGCAAAGGGGGGCAATTTCTTGTAACGTGGGTCCAGACAGGTGGTTTTCGGAGATAGCGCGATGTCGATACCGCACACAGGGGCGCCAGACGCAGGCCCATTAGGTTCGAGCGAGGAAGGGCACATCGGAGCCTTTGCCTCGTACAGCAATCCACCGTCCATCTGGCCAGACTTCCTCGTGGGGCAGGCGCAGGCCCCGGTGCGGGTGATGGTGGTCGATGACGATGCCCACATGCGCACGGTCATCGCCCAGGAGCTGATGGCCGACCCGCGCACCCTGCTGGTGGCGCAGGCCGGCTCGCTGCGCGAAGCCCGGCGCCTGGTGCGCCAGCAGGAGGTGGATGTCCTGCTCGTGGACCTGAACCTGTGCGATGGCTCGGGCCTGGAGCTCATCCGCTACGCCAAGACCGTGCGGCCCAGCGTCGAGATCATCGTCATCTCCGTCATGGACACGGAGCAGGAGGCGATCCGCGCCTTCGAGCTCGGCGCCACCGGCTACCTGGTGAAGAACTCCTGGTTCGGCAACTTCGCGCAGGCCGTGCTGCAGGTGGCCAATGGCGGGGCGTCCATCACGCCGGGCCTGGCGCGGCGCCTGCTGCATTCCTTCGACCGCGTGCGCGCAGACGGCGGCGCGCGCGGCATGGAGGGCGAAAAGCTCTCTGACCGCGAGAAGGAAGTGCTGCGCATGGTGGCCAATGGCTACGTCAGCGCCGAGATCGGCCAGCGCCTGGCCATCAGCAGCATGACGGTCAACACCCACATCCGGAACATCTACCGCAAGCTGCATGTCCGCACCCGCGCCCAGGCCGTGAGCTTCGCCTCGCTGTGGGGTTTGCTGTAGCGGCTGCGCCATGGCCCCGGTGCATGTGCTCAAGCGCCGCCTGTGGCTTGCCGGGCTGGTGTGCTGCCTGCTGATCGTGCTGGAGCTGTGGCTGGACCGGCCGTCCCCGGTGGGCGGTCTGGTGCCTGCCCCGGCAGCCTGGCTGCTGCGGCTGGAGGTCAAGACCCTGCTGTCCCTGATCCTGCTGGGCATGGTGCTCTACGGGCTGTGGTACGTGTACCGGCAGCAGGTGTTCATCGATCAGGCGCTGGAGGAAGAGCGCCGCCGCATTGCCCTGGAGCTGCATGACGGCGTGGGCTTTCAGCTCGTGCAGGCCCTGGCGCAGTTCAAGGGCCCGGAGGATGACGTGCGGGACATGCGCCTGGCCCTTGAGCAGGCCCTGATCGAGCTGCACGCCGCGGTGGACCTCATGCAGCCCGAGTCCTTCAACCTGATCGAACGCATGGCCGTGCTGCGCTACCGCATCCAGCCGACCTTCGAGCGCCGCGGCATCGAACTGGTCTGGCGCGTGGCAGGTGATCTCGATACCTCGTGGCTGCCGCCGCAAAGCACGGTGCACGTGCTCAAGATCGTGCAGGAGGCGCTGGGCAATGTGCTGCGCCATGCCCAGGCCAGCCGCGTGGAGGTGCTGTTGCACCCTTTGCCCGGTCCCTGCGGATTGCTGCTGGACGTGCGCGACAACGGGCGCGGCACCGGCACGGTCCCGGCGAACGCGGCGGCGGGCCATGGTCTGATGGGTATGCGCAGGCGCGCCCAATGGCTGGGGGGTACGCTGCAAATCATCAGCCGACCGGCCGTGCAGGGCACCTGTATCCGCCTGGCCGTCACGCGCCAGGGCTTGCCCGAGCTGCGGCGCAAACTCCTTCCGCTGCCTGCGGCCATGCGCGCGGTGTCGCCCCGCAGGGCGGCGCAGGGGCTGCGCGCCATCCGGTCGCGGGCGCGCTCCTGGCCTACCCGGCCGCCCGCCGCGGGGTGAATGCCGCCCTGGCCGGCGGCTCGCAGTGGCGGCTGGACTTCACCGGTATACCGCAGATTTTCATCAAAAAATGGCTGTAACGCTTATCCATCAAGCGCAAGCAGCTATCAATACAATAGCATTCAAGGGTAGGGGCGTATGAGCCGCAGCGGCAGGCGGCTGTCCTTGTGCACGGGGCTGGACTCGCCGCTGCCCATGTCCACGGCCCAGCCCTGGCGCGTGCCGATGCGGCTGGTCACACCGCCCACGCTGCCGTGCTGCACGCTGCCGTAGTCGTACATATTGACGGCGCCGGTGTGGATGCGCGAGGTGCCCGACCAATGCCAGGTGCCGGGCGCGGCCGGGAACAGCGCCGGGTCCACCCCCGGCGGCGTGGCACGGCGCTGCACCAGGTGGCGCAGCTCCAGCGCGCGCGGCAGGCGCCAGGCCACGCCCTCGGCCTCGCTGCGCGCACGCGCGGCGGCCAGGGCTTCGGCGCGGTCGAACAGCAGCGGCAGCCCGGCGCAGGTCTTGCCGTTCCAGTGCGTGCCTTCCAGGCAGCGCGCCCAGGCCACCTTGGCGCGCGCATCCAGCACCAGCGTGCCGTCGGCCGACACCTCCAGGCGCTCCGCGGCGGCGGGTGCGGGGCGGTCGCCGTCGGCATCGTCCTCGGGTTCGCGCGGCTGGGGCAGGGCCAGGGTGCTGGCCAGCAGCAGCGCGCCGGCCAGCAGCAGATGCCGGGCCCGCCGGGGCGGGGCAGGGCGCAGGGGAGCGGGTGCGGGCATGGCGGCCTCCTCGGTATGCGCGCTGGCAGCTATGGCAAACTCGCGCGCTTCGTGTTTCAGACGACGGTCCATGCAGAGAATCATCGGCCAATTGGCTGCAGAAATCAAAATCACCGAATCCCAGGTCCGCGCCGCCGTGGAACTGCTCGACGGCGGCGCCACCGTGCCCTTCATCGCGCGCTACCGCAAGGAGGCCACCGGCGGGCTCGACGACGTGCAACTGCGTGAGCTGGAAGCGCGCCTGGCCTACCTGCGCGAGCTCGAAGACCGCCGCGTGGCGGTGCTGAAAAGCATCGACGAGCAGGGCAAGCTCACCGACCAGCTCCGTGCGCAAATAGCCGCCGCGCCGACCAAGCAGGAGCTGGAGGACATCTACCTGCCCTTCAAGCAAAAGCGCCGCACCAAGGGCCAGATCGCCAAGGAGTTCGGCATCGAGCCCCTGGCCGACAAGCTGCTGGCCGACCCTACGCTGGACCCGCACGCCGAGGCCCAGGCCTTCTGCCAGCCCGCCACCACGCTCGATGATGGCAAGCCCGGCCCGGATTTCTCGACCACCGTCGCCGTGCTCGACGGCGTGCGCGACATCCTGTCCGAACGCTGGGCCGAGGACGCCGTGCTGGTGCAGTCGCTGCGCGAATGGCTGTGGGCCGAGGGGCTCTTGCGCAGCAAGAAGGTGGAGGGCAAGAACGAGAACGACCCCGAGGTGGCCAAGTTCCGCGACTACTTCGACTACGACGAGCCCATCGGCCGCGTGCCCTCGCACCGCGCGCTGGCGGTGTTCCGCGGCCGGGCGCTGGAAATCCTGGAAGCCAAGCTGGTGCTGCCCGTGGAGCCCGAGCCGGGCCAGCCCAGCATTGCCGAGGGCAAGATCGCCCTGCACCTGGGCTGGAGCCACCAGGGCCGCAAGAGCGACGACCTTCTGCGCAAGTGCGTGGCCTGGACCTGGCGCGTGAAGCTCAGCCTCTCCACCGAGCGCGACCTGTTCTCGCGCCTGCGCGAGGAGGCCGAGAAGGTGGCCATCAAGGTGTTTGCCGACAACCTGCGCGACCTGCTGCTGGCCGCGCCCGCCGGCCCGCGCGCCGTGATGGGGCTGGACCCCGGCATCCGCACCGGCGTGAAGGTGGCCGTGGTGGACCGCACGGGCAAGCTGGTGGAGACCGCCACCGTCTACCCGCACGAGCCGCGCCGCGACTGGGACGGCAGCCTGGCCACGCTGGGGCGCCTGTGCATGAAGCACGGCGTGCAGCTCATCGCCATCGGCAACGGCACCGCCAGCCGCGAGACCGACAAGCTGGCGGCCGAGTTGATCAAGTTAATGCAAAAACAGGCGGTAGACCAGGCGGGGCAAGCGCTACCAGCTATTGAAAAGATAGTGGTGAGCGAGGCTGGCGCCTCGGTGTATTCCGCCAGCGAGTACGCCAGCCAGGAAATGCCCGACGTGGACGTGAGCCTGCGCGGCGCCGCCAGCATTGCGCGCCGCCTGCAGGACCCGCTGGCCGAGCTGGTGAAGATCGAGCCCAAGAGCATCGGCGTAGGCCAGTACCAGCACGACGTGAACCAGAGCGAGCTGGCGCGCACGCTGGACGCCGTGGTCGAGGACTGCGTGAACTCCGTGGGCGTGGACCTGAACACCGCCAGTGCGCCGCTGCTGGCGCGCGTGTCGGGCCTGTCGGGCAGCGTGGCCAAGGCCGTGGTGCGCTGGCGCGAGCAGCACGGCGCCTTCAGGAACCGCAAGCAGCTCATGGAAGTCAGCGGCCTGGGCGCCAAGACCTTCGAGCAGGCGGCCGGCTTCTTGCGCATCCGCGATGGCGACAACCCGCTGGACATGACCGGCGTGCACCCCGAGACCTACCCGGTGGTCGAGCAGATCATGGCAAAGACCGGCAAGCCCGTGGCCGAGCTCATGGGCCGCGCCGAGATGCTCAAGACGCTCAAGCCCGAGCTGTTCGCCAACGAGAAGTTCGGCGTGATCACCGTGCGCGACATCCTGGGCGAGCTGGAAAAGCCCGGCCGCGACCCGCGCCCCGACTTCAAGGTGGCGCGCTTCAACGAGGGCGTGGAAGACATTGCCGACCTCAAGGAAGGCATGGTGCTGGAGGGCACGGTGAGCAACGTGGCCCAGTTCGGCGCCTTCGTGGACCTGGGGGTGCACCAGGACGGGCTGGTGCACGTGAGCCAGCTCAGCCACAAGTTCGTTCAGGATGCGCGCGAGGTGGTCAAGACCGGCGACATCGTCAAAGTGAAGGTGCTGGAGGTGGACGTGGCGCGCAAGCGCATCAGCCTGAGCATGAAGCTCGACGCCGCGCCGGCCCGGCGCGACGGCCCGCGCGACAACCGCTTCGAGGGCGCGGGCCGCGGCTACGCCCAGCCCCCGCGCCGCGGCAGCGAACCAGCGCCCCAGGGCGCCATGGCCTCGGCCTTTGCCAAATTGCAGCAAGCGAAGAACCGTTCATAATCAGGCCACGGACCACTTCACGCCGCTGCTGCGCCACCTCCATGGATCTGAATGCCCTGCTGGCCACGCCTGCCGTCCTGCCCAGCATGCCCAAGGCCGTGGCCCTGCTCATGAGCGAGCTGGCGCACCACGAGCCCAGCCTGCGGCGCGTGAACCAGCTCTTCGGCACCGATCCGGCGCTGGCGGCGCGCCTGCTCGAGCGCGCCAATTCCGACGCCTTCGACGCACCGCGCACCGTCGCGGGCATTGCCGAGGCCCTGGCCCTGCTTGGCACGGCGCAGTTGCGCGAGCTGGTGGGCACGGCGCCGCTGGGGACGACTTCGCGCTCCGTCCCGGGCATGAACCTGCAGCAGTTCTGGCGCTACAGCCTGGCTACCGCCAAATACGCCCGTTCGCTCGCCGGCAGCGTGCTGCAAAGCCAGCCCGCGGCCTACACCGCCGGGCTGTTGCACGGCATGGGCGAACTGCTCATCCACCTGGCCGACCCCGAGCGCGTGCAGTCGCTCAACACACTGGTGGGGCCGCTGGACCTGCGCCGCTGCAAGCTGGAGACGCGCATCTTCGGCTACTGCTACAGCCAGGTCAGCGCGCAACTGGCCCAGCGCTGGCAATTGCCCGAGTCCGTGGTCGACGCGCTCAAGTACCTGCACGCCCCCTTCGACAACCGCGCCTACGAGCCGCTGGCGGGCGTGGTGCACCTGGCCGTGTGGCGTGTGCGCGCGCACGAGGCGGGCATGGGCGAGAAGGAAATGGTCGTCAGCTTCCCCGACCAGGTGGGCCTGCCCCTGGGGCTGGACATCGACATGGTGCTGCGCCAGGACCCCATCGACTGGACCCCCAAGCCCGATGTGGACGATGGTAATGGCGACGATGGCTCCGGCAGCGACGCCGACTCACTGAACGTCTACCTGGTCTGAGAGGTGGAGCTGGCGCTGGTCGGCGCCGTTACATCGACGCCGCCAGCAGTTCGCGGTATTCCTCGGCCGTGGCCACACGCGGGTTGGTCTTGTGGCAGTGGTCGGCCAGCGCGCCCTTGATCACGTCGTCGAACAGCGCCTCGGTCACGCCCATGGCGGCCAGGCCCGTGGGCAGGCCCAGGCGCGCATTCATGTCGCGGATGGCCTCGGGGATGTCGGTGGCGCTGGCCAGGCCCATGGCGTGGGCCATGCGCTCCAGGCGCCGGTTCTTGCGCACCGACTCGCATTCGGCGTTGAAGCGCACCACGGCGGGCAGGAACATGGCGTTGAGCGTGCCGTGGTGCAGGCGCGGGTTCACGCCGCCCAGGCTGTGGCTCAGGCTGTGCACGGCGCCCAGCCCTTTCTGGAAGGCCATGGCGCCCTGCATGCTGGCGCTCATCATGTTCAGGCGCGCCTCGCGGTCGCTGCCGTCGCGCGTGGCGCGCTCAATGGCGGCCCAGCCGCGCTCCAGCCCGTCCAGCGCGATGCCGTCGGCCGGCGGGTTGAAGGCGGCGGACATGAAGGTCTCCATGCAGTGCGCGATGGCGTCCATGCCGGTGGCGGCCGTGAGCAGCGGCGGCAGGCCCAGCGTCAGCCCCGGGTCGCAGATGGCCGCCTTGGGCACCAGGTTCCAGGAGTGGAAGCCCAGCTTGCGGTGGTCATCCACGATGATGATGGCGCCGCGCGCCACCTCGCTGCCCGTGCCGCTGGTAGTGGGCACGGCGATGAGCGGCGCTGCGGCGGCAGTGATGCGCGGCGAGCCGCCCTCGATGGTGGCGTAGTGCGTGAGCGCCCCCTCGTGCGTGGCGGCGATGGCGATGCCCTTGGCACAGTCGATGGCCGAGCCGCCGCCCACGGCGATGAGGCCGTCGCAGCCCTGGGCCTGGTAGACCGCGACGGCGGCGCGCACGGCGGCCTCGGTGGGGTTGGAGGGCGTCTGGTCGAACACCGCCACGGCCATGCCGGGCAGGGCGTCCAGCGCCTTTTGCAACACGCCGGCAGCCTTCACGCCGGGGTCGGTGACGACCAGCGGGCGCGTGATGCCCACGCGCTCGCATTCCTGCTTCAGCAGTTGGATGGCGCCGTACTCGAACTGGATCTGGGTGACGTAATAGATGAATGCCATGGCCTGTGGGAGACAGCCGCCGCTGCCCGCTTGCGGATAGGATTGGGTCAAACAACTTTAACCCCGGAGACCCGCATGACCAAGACCCGCACCCTTGTTCCCCTGGCGCTGTCCGTCGCTTTTGCGACAAATGCTGGCGCGGCCTGCCTCAGCGATGCGCAGGCCGCCGACCTGGTGGCCAACTACCTCTCGCGCCAGCCCGCGGCCAACCCCGAGGGCCTGAGCGATGCCGACGGCGCCTGCACGCGCGCCAAGGTCAACGCGCTGCTGGCGCCGCGCCTGGGCAAGGTGGTGGGCTACAAGGCCGGCCTGACCAACCCGGCCGTGCAAAAGCGCTTCGGCACGGACAAGCCCGTGTGGGGCAAGCTCTACGAAGGCATGGTGCTGCAGAGCGGCGCCAGCGTGGAGGCCGCCTTTGGCGCCCGGCCCCTGTACGAGGCCGACATGCTGGTGCGCGTCAAGAGCGCGGCCATCAACCAGGCGCGCACGCCCCTGGAGGTGCTCGAAGCCATCGACCAGGTCATCCCCTTCGTCGAGCTGCCCGACCTCATGGTGCAGGCGCCTCCGAAGCTCAACGGTGCGGGTGTGGCCGCCATCAACGTGGGCGCGCGCCTGGGTGTGGCCGGCGCCCCGCTGCCCGTGCCCGTGCTGCGCGCCGAGCGCTATGCCCTGCTCGACGCCCTGCGCGACATGCAGGTCACCCTCACCGACGCCAGCGGCGCGGCGCTGGGCGGTGGCAAGGGCAGCGACATCCTGGAGCACCCGCTCAATGCCGTGGTCTGGCTGGCGCAGGCGCTGGCGCAGGAAGGCCTGGCCATGCAGCCGGGCGAGCTCATCAGCCTGGGGTCGTTCTCGCCCCTGCTGCCGCCCAAGCCCGGTCTGGCGGTAACCGCCACCTATGACGGCCTGCCCGGCGCACAGCCCGTGCGCCTGCAGTTCAAGTGAGGGAGCCGCCGTCCGTGGATTTCCATTCGCAGTTGCACATCCACCACGCCCGCCTGACGCCGCAGATGCGCGGGGTGCTCGAGCGCATGCACCGGGCCCGCCGTCCGCCGCTGCACAGCCTGAGCCCGGAGCAGGCACGCGCCGCCTATGCCGCGGGGGCCGACGTGCTCGAAGTGCCGCGCGCCGCCCTGGCGCGGGTGGAGGATCTGCACATTCCCGCGCGCGACGGCCACGCCTTGCCCGCACGCCTGTACGCCCCGCGCACGGGCGCGGGCCTGCCCCTGCTGCTGTACCTGCACGGCGGCGGGTTCACCATTGGCAGCATTGCCACGCACGACGTGCTGTGCCGCGAGCTGGCGCGCCTGGCGGACTGCATGGTGGTGTCGCTGGACTACCGCCTGGCACCCGAGCACCCGTTCCCCACGGCCAGCAACGACGCCTGGGACGCCCTGGCCTGGCTGGCCGCGCACGCCGGCCGCCTGGGCGGCGACCCCACGCGCCTGGCCGTGGGCGGCGACAGCGCCGGAGGCACGCTGGCGGCGGTGAACGCCATCCTGGCGCGCGATGCCGGCCTGGGCCTGGCGCTGCAACTGCTGATCTACCCCGGCACCACGGCCCACCAGGACACGGCCTCGCACCAGACCTTTGCCCGCGACCTGGTCCTGGAGGCCGAAGCCATCGCCTGGTTTTTTGGCCACTACGTGCCCGCACGCGCCCAGCGCGAGGACTGGCGCTTCGCCCCGCTGCTGGCCCCCGACGTGGAGGGCGTGGCCCCCGCCTGGATCGGGCTGGCCGAGTGCGATCCGCTGGTGGATGAGGGCATTGACTACGCCGACAAGCTGCGTGCGGCGGGCGTGGCGGTGGAGCTGGAGATCTACCGCGGCGTGACGCACGAATTCATCAAGATGGGCCGCGTGATCCCCGAGGCGCGCCAGGCCCACCAACATGCCGCGAGCGCTCTGCGCCGCGCCTTTGAGCTGGAGTGACCCACCGATGCAACGTTCGGATTTCCGCTGCTTCCACCGCCTGCGCGTGCGCTGGGCCGAGGTGGACATGCAGAAAATCGTCTTCAACGCCCACTACCTGATGTACGTGGACACCGCCATGATGGATTACTGGCGCGCCCTGGCCTTGCCCTACGAGGCCAGCATGGTGGCCCTGGGCGGGGACATGTACGTCAAGAAGGCCACGCTGGAGTACCACGCCTCGGCGCAGCTCGATGACCTGCTGGACATCGGCATGCGCTGCGCGCGCGTGGGCAATTCCTCGGTGCTGTTCGAGGCGGGCATCTTCCGCGGGGAGCAGTTGCTGGTGTCGGGCGAACTGGTCTACGTCTTTGCCGACCCGGCCACGCAGACCTCCAAGCCCGTGCCGCAGGCCCTGCGCGAGGTGTTTGCGGCCTTCGAGGCGGGCGAGCCCATGGTGCAGGTGCGTTGCGGTGCCTGGCGGGACCTGGGCCCGGAGGCCGCGCGGCTGCGCGAGGCGGTGTTCGTCGCGGAGCAGCGCATCGCCCCCGACATCGAGCGCGACGCGCTGGACGCGGACGCCGTGCACGTGCTGATCGCCAACCGCCTGGGCATGCCCATTGCCACGGGCCGGCTGCTGGTGCAGGCCCCGGGCGTCGGGCGCATAGGCCGCATGGCCGTGGACCGGCTGCTGCGCGGCGGCGGCTGGGGCTTGCAGACGCTGCGTGCGCTTGAGGACGCCGCCCGTGCGCGCGGCGACCGGCAGATGCTGCTGCACGCCCAGGTGCAGGCGCGCGGTTTCTACGAGGGGGCGGGCTACCAGGTCCAGGGCGAGCCCTGGCAGGAAGCAGGCATCGCCCACCTGGCGATGCTGCGGTCCCTGTGACTCAGAGCCGGCGCAGCCGTGCAATGGCCGCGCGCAGGGTCTCGTCCTTCTTGGCGTAGCAAAAGCGCACCACGCGCTGGTCGAAGCCGTCGCCATAGAAGGCCGACAGTGGTATGGCCGCCACGCCGATCTCGCGCGTGAGCCATTGGCAGAAGTCGGCCTCGCTCAGATCGCTCACGGCCGAGATGTCCACGCACTGGAAGTAGCTGCCTGTGCTGGGCAGCAGGCGCAGGCGCGAGTCCGCAAGGCCGGCGCGGAACAGGTCGCGCTTGGCCTGGTAGAAGGCCGGCAGTTGCTGCCAGGGCGCGGGGTCGCGCAGGTAGGCGGCCAGGCCGTGCTGCATGGGCGTGTTTACGGTGAACACGTTGAACTGGTGCACCTTGCGGAACTCGGCCATGAGCGGCGCGGGCGCGGCCACGGTGCCCACCTTCCAGCCCGTGACGTGGAAGGTCTTGCCGAAGCTCGACACGATGAAGGCGCGCGCCGCCAGGCCGGCAAAGCGCGCGGCGCTCTGGTGCAGCGCGCCGTCGTACACCATGTGCTCGTAGACCTCGTCGCTGATGAGCAGCACGTCGGTGGGCGCGAGCAGCTCCTGCAGCGCCAGCATGTCGGCCTCGCTCCAGACGCTGGCGCTGGGGTTGTGCGGGCTGTTGATGATGAGGGCGCGCGTGCGCGGGCCCATGGCGGCGGCGATCCGGGTGAAGTCGGGCCGGAAGGTGCCGGGCGTGAGCGGCACGCGCACCGCCTTGCCGCCGGCCAGCTCGATGTTGGGCACGTAGCTGTCGTAGCAGGGGTCGAGCACAATGACCTCGTCGCCCGGGTGCACGATGGCCAGGATGGCCGTGAGAATCGCCTGGGTGGCCCCGGCGGTAATGGTGATTTCGCTGTCTGGGCAATACCGGCGAGCGCTGGCAGCTTCAATTTTTGTAGCAACCGCCTGGCGCAATGCAGGCACGCCGGGCATGGGCGGGTACTGGTTGTGGCCCGCACGCATGGCCTGGCCCACGGCGTCGACGAGGGCGCTGTCGCAGTCGAAGTCCGGGAATCCCTGGCCCAGGTTGACCGCGCCGTGCTCGGCGGCCAGGGCCGACATGACGCTGAAGATGGTGGTGCCCACGTTGGGCAGGCGGCTGGTGAGGACGGGGGTGCGTTCGGTCATGGCGCAAAAAGGGTTCAAAGCTCGTAGTCATGGACATGCCCGCTCATGGCGCGGGCCACCAGGTCGCGGCTCAGGCGGTCGCTCAGCAGCTCGGCAAAACGGAACACGAAGTGGCGCAGGTAGGCGCCGCGCTTCAAGGCCACGCGCGCCACGCTCTGGCCGAACAGGTGGCCCAGCGGGCGCACCTGCAGGTCGCCGATGGGGTCCTCGCGCATGGCCATCTCGGCCACGATGCCTATGCCCAGGCCCAGGCGCACGTAGGTCTTGATCACGTCCGAGTCGATGGCTTCGAGCACGATGCGCGGCTGCAGGCGGCGCGCGGCAAAGGCGGCGTCGATCTTGCCGCGACCGGTGAACGAGGGGTGGTAGGTGATCAGCGGCTCGTGGGCGATGTCATCCAGGTTCACGCGTTCCTTCTGCGCCAGCGGGTGGCTGTGGGGCAGCACCAGCACGTGCTGCCATTCGTAGCAGGGCAGGGTGACGAGCTCGGGGTAGTCGGCCAGCGACTCCGTGGCCACGCCGATCTCGGCGACTTCGTCGATCACCATGCGCGCCACCTCGTGCGGCGTGGCCTGGTGCAGACTGATGTTGACCTTGGGGTAGGCCTCGCGCAGCTTGGCCACGGGCACGGGCAGCACGTAGCGCGCCTGGGTGTGCGTGGTGGCGATGGACAGCGTGCCCGTGTCCTGCGCGCTGTACTGCTCGCCGATGCGCTTCAAGTTGCCCACCTCGCGCATGATGAGCTCGATGCTTTTCAGCACATGCTGCCCGGGCTCGGTGATGCGCTTGAGCCGCTTGCCGTGGCGCGCGAAGATCTCCACGCCCAGCTCGCCCTCCAGCTCGATGATGGCCTTGGAGACCCCGGGCTGCGAGGTGTGCAGCGCCTTGGCGGCTTCGGTCAGGTTCAGGTTGCGGCGCGCGGCTTCCTGGACGAAGCGGAATTGGTGCAGGTTCATATCCAGATGCGGCTAAAGAGTCGCATCATTATGCTGCATTTATCTAAGTCACTGGGGCTCGCAGGCAATGGACGCCATCAGGGCCACCATACGCGGGTCTTCGCCGATGGCGCTTTGCACCTGGATGTCGGTGTCTGGGTGGGCCGTGCGCAGCGCCTGCACCAGGGCCGGGAGGTCTTCGCGTGCGTGCCGGCCGACGCCCAGGAACATGGGGCAGATGGTGATCTGTCGTATGCCGCCATCGACCAGGTCCTGCACCGCGCTGGGCAGGTCGGGCGCCGTGAGCTCCAGGTAGGCGCAGCGCACGGCGATGGGGGCGCCGCCCTGGTGCTGCTGGATGTGGCGGCCTACGGCCTCGATGGGTGCGCTCCAGAGCGGATCGCGCGAGCCGTGGGCAAACAGGATGACGCCGCGGGGGGCAGAAGTGGTGGTGTGCATAGGTCAGCGCCGCAAGACCAGCCAGGTGAATGCGGCCAGTGAAGCCAGGGAGTAGATGATGCCCGGTGCAGCCGCCGTGAGCCACGGCGACCAGTTCTGCAGGTTGCCTGCGAAGCCGAACAGGTTGTTGAGCAGGAAGAAACTGATGCCCGCCATGACGCCGCCGAACACGTAGCCGGCGATCGATCCCGAGCGGAAATGCAGGTAGGCAAAGGGCAGGGCCAGTACCACCATGACCAGGCAGCTCAAGGGGTAGAACACCTTGCGCCAGAACTCGATTTCATACTTCTGCGCCGCCTGGCCGTTGTTCTTGAGGTGGCGGATGTACTGGAACAGGTCGATGGTGGCCATGCGGTCGGGCTTGAGCACGGCGGCGGCCACCATGTCGGCGCTGATGCCCGTGGGCCAGGGCGTCTCGGCCCATTGCTCCTGCACGATGGCTGGCGTCTGCTCGCCGCCCGGGGTGAGGAAGGTGCTGCGCCGCGCCTGCAGCAAGGTCCAGTGGCCGTCGCGGGTGAATTGCGCCCGTTCGGCGTGGATCTGCGCGGCCAGGTGCCCCTGGCGGTCGAATTCGATGATGCGCACATCCTGCATGGTGCCATCGTTGGCCAGGGCGCGCACGTTGACGGCGTAGGAGTGGTCCTCGCGGCGCTCCTTGAGCCATGCGCCAGTGGCACCCGTGGTGAGCCGCCCCTGCGCGCGCGCCTTGACGAACTGCGCCGCCCTGTCGCTCAGGGGGGCGATGTAGTCGCCCACGGCAAAGGTGAGCAGCACGAAACCCAGGCCCAGGCTGAGCAGCATCTTGAGGGCACGCCCCGGGCCCAGGCCGCTGGTGCGCATGATGGTGAACTCGGAGCTCTGCGCCAGCCGCGCCATGACGAAGATGGTGCCGATCAGCACCGTGATGGGCAGCAGCTCGTAGAGGTGGCTGGGAATGCTCAGGCCCACGTAGAGCACCGCCAGCGAGATGCCGTAGCCCGGCGATGCGGCGCGGCCGACCCAGCGCAGCTCATCCACCAGGTCGAAGAAGAAGAACAGCGCCAGGAACCCGAGGGTGACGAAGGCCACCGCGCCCAGCACCTCGCGGTGCACGAATGTGCGCAGCGTCCTCATGCCCGGGCTCCCCGCGGGCGCAGCAGCCCGGCCAGGCTCCATTGGTTGTGGCGTGCCGCGAGCACGCCGGCACCCAGCAGCAGCATGCTGCCATGCAGCAGGCCCATGTAGGTGCCCAGGCCCAGCCTGCCGGAGGCCACCCAGCCCTGGCCCAGGGTCATGAAGTTGTAGTACACGATGAAGGTGAACAGTGCGAGCATGAGGTTGCCGCTGCGGCTGGCGCGCGGGTTCACGCTCACCAGGCCCAGTGCCAGCAGCACGAGGTTGAAGGCGGCCAGCGCCAGGCCCAGTCGCCAGCCCAGTTCCGCCAGGTAGACGGGCTGGGGGTCTTCGAGCAGGCGCAGCGTGCTGCGCGTCTTGGCCTGGGACTCGTCGGTCGCTCCCGCCGGCGCATCGCCGATGCGCGTGCTGTATTCGTCGAACTGGCTCAGCCGCGTGCCCGTGCGGTCGTGCCGCGTTTCCAGGCGCTGGCCCTGGCTGAGCAGCAGCACGCGCTCGCCCCCGCGCACCTCCATGCGTGCGCTGCGCGCCGAGGTCACGGTTTCGCCCTGCTCGTCGGTGGTCATGATGAACACATTGCTCGCCGACTGCGGGTCGGGGCTGTCCTTGTCGATGAAGAACACGCGGCGGCCGTTGGCCGATTCCTGGAATTCCCCGGGGCTGATGCGGTCGATGTCGCTGCGCTGCTCGTACTGCACGCGCAGCTCCTGGATCTGCCGGTTGGCCCAGGGCCACACGCCCACGGAGAGCACCGCCACGGCCAGCATCACCGGCCAGCCAAAGCGCAGCAGCGGCGGCAGCAGGCTGGAGAGGCCCCGCCCGCTGGCAAACCAGATGACCATTTCGCTGTCGCGGTACATGCGCGAGAGCGTGCCCACGATGGCGACGAACAGGCTCAGGCTCAGGATGGTGGGCAACTGCCCCAGCACCGTGAACCCCATGACCAGCATCACGTCCGAGGGGCTCACGTTGCCGCGCGCGGCCTGGCCCATGGTGCGGATGAGCATCATGGTCATGACCACGGTGACGAGCACGACCAGGGTGGCGCCGAAGCTGCGCGCAAGCTCTTTGCGGATGGACGAATCGAATAACATCGGCTGAACCCGGCAGGCCCGGGGGCTGGCCGGCAAGGCGCGCCCCGCGGGCATTCCAGGCCGGAACAAAAGGCCGATTATGAACTTTGATCTCAAGAGCATGGACCTGGCGCGCGCCGCGCGCGAAAAATGTGACCTGCTGGTGGTGCTGCTGCCCGAGGGCTTTGCACCGGGCGAGGACGCACTGGGCAGCCTGGCCGCACAGGCCCTGCGCGCCAAGGATGTGCAAACCCAGCCCGGCAAGAGCCTGCAGCTGTACCAGGTGCCCGGCGTGGCCGCGCGGCGCGTGGTGCTGGCGGGCGTGGGCAAGGCCGATGCGCGCGCCGTGCGCCAGGCCCTGGCGGCTCTGGCCCCGGTGCTGCGCCAGGGCGCGCCGCGGCATGCCGTGGTGTGCTTTGCCGGCACTGCGCCGGGCGAGGCCGTGGAGGCCGCCGTGCGCGGCATGACCCACGCCAGCTATGTGTACACCGCCACCAAATCCAAGCCCGAGGCGCGCACCCTCGCCAGGGTGGTGGTGGGCGTGCCCGATGCGCCGGCGCTGGCCGGCGCGGTCGAGCGCGCGGCTGCGGTGGCCCAGGGCGTGGAGCTGGCGCGCGAGTGGGGCAACCGCCCGGCCAACCACGCCACGCCCACACTGCTGGCACAGGCGGCCAAGGCGCTGGCCAAGCACAAGGGCATCACCTGCAAGACCCTGGGAGCGGCGGAAGTGGAGCGCCTGGGCATGCACGCCTTTCTGGCCGTGGCCCAGGGCTCGGCGGAGCCCTTGCGCTTCATCGAATTGCGTTACAACGGTGCGCCGCGCGCGCAGGCGCCCGTGGTGCTGGTGGGCAAGGGCATCACTTTCGACACCGGAGGCATCTCCATCAAGCCCGCGGCCGAGATGGACGAAATGAAGTTCGACATGTGCGGCGCCGCCAGCGTGCTGGGGGTGTTCCGCGCCCTGGCCGAGCTGCAGCCGTCGATCAACGTGGTCGGGCTCATTCCCGCCTGCGAGAACATGCCCGACGGCCGCTCGGTCAAACCCGGTGACGTGGTGCGCAGCATGAGCGGCCAGACCATCGAGATCCTGAACACCGACGCCGAGGGTCGCCTCGTGCTGTGCGACGCCCTGAGCTATGCGCAGCGCTTCAAGCCGGCCGCCATCATCGACATCGCCACGCTCACCGGAGCCTGCGTCATCGCCCTGGGCGGGGTGCACAGCGGCCTGTTTGCCAGCGACGACGCCCTGGCCGCCGACCTGCAGGCGGCCGGACAGGCGAGCGACGACCTGTGCTGGCGCATGCCCCTGGACGAGGACTATGCCGAGGGGCTCAAGACGAATTTTGCCGACGTGGCCAATGTCGCCGGCCGGCCCGCGGGCGCGGTCACGGCCGCCAAGTTCCTGCAGCGCTTTGCGGGCACGCAGCCCTGGGCGCACCTGGACATCGCCGGCACGGCCTGGAAGGGCGGTGCGGCCAAGGGGGCCACCGGGCGGCCCGTGGGCCTGCTCGTGCACTACCTGCTGGCGCGCTCCGGCGCAGGCACCGAGGCCCCGGCCCGCCGGGCGCGCAAGGCGGCCGCCGCGGCCAAGCCATGACGCAGATCGACTTCCATACCGGCGTGCCGGACCGCCTGGCGCACGCCTGCCGCGTGGCCCGCAAGGCCCTGCGCAGCGGCCGACACCTGGTCGTCCGCGCTCCGCAGGCGCTCTTGCAGGACATGGACCGCATGCTCTGGCACATGGCGCCGCACGATTTCGTCGCCCATTGCCGCGCCGATGCCGCCGCGCAGATGCTGGAAGTCTCGCCCATCGTGCTGGCGCTGCCCGGCCAGGAGGTGGCGCGGCACGAAGTGCTGCTCAACCTCGACGACGAGATTCCACCGGACTTTGCCGCCTACGGCCAGGTGGTCGAGGTCGTCAGCGCCCATGACCAGGCCGATCTGCACCATGCCCGCCAGCGCTGGAAGCGCTACCGGGAACTGGGGCACGCCCCCGTGCGCCACGACCTGCAGCAGGAGCCCGGATGACCATGCCTCCACCGGGCGGCGGCGCACGCACGCCGCCGCGCTTTGTTCCCACCCTGACCGAGGTGGTGGCGGAGGGTTCCGGCGCGCCGCCGGCCCCGCCCGGCCCGGCACTTGCGCCCGCAGCCGCGCCGCGGCCCGTGGCGCCCCCGCAACAGCCCGCCGCCGCGCCCGCCATGGCGCGCGGCGCTGCGGTGCTGCCGCCGGCCGCGGCGGTGCGCGCCCAGCCACCGGGCGGCGTCGCGGTTCGCCCCGTGCCCGAGGGCTTCGAGGAAATGATGGTGCACCGCGTGATGCAGCGCGTCGATGTGCTCCTGGAGAAGCGCCTGCGCGAGGCCATTGCCCAGGTGGTGCAGGAGCAGACGCGCTCCATCCTGCCGCGCCTGCGCGAGGAGGTCGAATCCGTCGTGCGCCAGTCGGTCTACGAGGCCGTGGCCGATGAACTGGCCAGCCATACGGGCGCGCCCTGAGCCAAGCGCCTTGGTGCCCTTGCCACGCTTAATTTTTTCTTATGCTTATCGTGTTCCCTAGTATTTCGGGCCCCGAATCTGCGGTAACTTCGCGCCCGTTGAGAAAAACATAATCATCTCAGCGTCCATTCTTTACTGGAGAATCCTATGCAATTGAAGTTGAAACTGACCGTAGCGGCTGCTATCGCGGCTGTGGCTGGCATGGCCTTTGCACAAGAACAGGTCGTCAAGATCGGTCACGTGGCACCCGTGTCCGGTGCCCAGGCCCACTACGGCAAGGACAACGAAAACGGCGCACGCATGGCCATTGAAGACCTCAATGCCCAGGGCGTGACCATCGGCGGCAAGAAGATCAAGTTCGAACTGCAGGCCGAAGACGATGCTTCCGATCCCAAGCAGGGTACGGCAGCCGCCCAGAAGCTGTGCGACTCCAAGGTCGCTGGCGTGGTCGGTCACCTGAACTCGGGCACGACCATCCCCGCGTCCAAGGTCTACCACGATTGCGGCGTTCCCATGATCACGGGCGCAGCCACCAACCCCGGCCTGATGAAGCCCGGCTACAAGAACGTGTTCCGCATCATCGCCAACGACAACGCCCTGGGCGCTGCGCTGGCCGTGTACGCTGCCGACACGCTCAAGCTCAAGACCGTGGCTGTGGTCGACGACCGCACCGCCTACGGCCAGGGCCTGGCTGCCGTGTTCAAGAAGGTGGCCCAGGAGAAGGGCATGCAGGTGGTGGATGACCAGTTCACCAACGACAAGGCCACCGACTTCATGGCCATCCTGACCTCCATCAAGTCCAAGAACCCCGACGCCATCTTCTTCGGCGGCATGGATCCCCAGGCCGGCCCGATGCTGCGCCAGATGGAACAGCTCGGCATGGGCAAGGTCAAGTACTTCGGCGGCGACGGCATCTGCACGTCCGAGATCGCCAAGCTGGCTGCCGGCGCCAAGACCCTGGAAAACGTGGTCTGCGCCGAGGGCGGTGCCTCGCTGGCCAAGATGCCCGGCGGCACGGAGTGGAAGAAGCGCTACGACGCCAAGTACCCTGGCCAGTTCCAGATCTACAGCCCCTACACCTATGACGCCACGATGCTGATCGCTGACGCCATGAAGCGTGCCAACTCCGTCGATCCCAAGGTCTACCTGCCCGAGCTGGCCAAGTCCAGCTACAACGGCGTGACCGCCAAGATCTCCTTCGAGCCCACTGGCGAGATGAAGAACCCCGCCTACACCCTGTACGTGTACAAGGACGGCAAGAAGGTCCCCCTCTGATCTGAGACGGGCATGGCACGCCGGCAGCCCTGCCGGTGTGCACCAAAGCAGCAAGGCCTCCCGCGGGAGGCCTTGTCTTTTGGGGGCCGCGGGCAGATCAGCGCCGCACCTGCAACGCCCCCGGGTTGATGATGTTGGTCGGCGTGCCCTTGAGGAAGTTCACCACGTTGTCGAAGGCGGCACCGAAGAACAGCTCATAGTTGTCCTGCTCCACATAACCGATGTGCGGTGTGCAGATGCAGTTTTCCAGCCGCAGCAGGGCATGTCCCTGCAGGATGGGTTCGCTCTCGAAGACATCGACTGCTGCCATGCCCGGGCGGCCGCGGTTGAGCGCCGCGATCAGGGCGTCGGGCTCGATGAGCTCGGCGCGCGAGGTGTTCACCAGCAGCGCCGTGGGCTTCATGCACGAGAGTGTCTCCAGCGTGAGGATGCCGCGCGTGGCCTCGGACAGGCGCAGGTGCAGCGAGAGTATGTCGCACTGGGCAAAAAAATCGGCGCAGGTGCTGGCGACCTGGTAGCCGTCGGTCAGCGCGCGTGCGCGCGAGGCCTCGCTGCCCCAGATGCGCACGTTCATGCCGAAGGCCCTGCCGTAGGTGGCCACGATCTGGCCGATCTGGCCGTAGCCCCAGATGCCCAGGGTCTTGCCGCGCAGCACGCTGCCGATGCCGAAGTTGGGCGGCATGCCCGCGGCCTTCAGGCCCGATTGCTGCCAGGCCCCGTGCTTGAGGTTGGCGATGTACTGCGGCAGGCGCCGCATGGCGGCCATGATCAGGGCCCAGGTGAGCTCTGCCGTGGCCACGGGCGAGCCCACGCCTTCGGCCACGGCAATGCCGCGCTCGGTGCAGGCGGCGACGTCGATGTGCGGCCCGGCCCGGCCGGTCTGGGAGATGAGCTTGAGCCGCGGCAGCTTTTCGATGAGCTGGCGTGTGATCTGCGTGCGCTCGCGGATCAGTACGATGACATCGGCGTCGCGCAGGCGCACGGAAAGCTGTCCCAGACCCTTGACGGTGTTGGTATAGACCTTGGCGGAATAGGCGTCGAGACGGGAGGCGCAATGCAGCTTGCGCACCGCGTCCTGGTAGTCATCGAGGATCACAATGTTCATGGCCGCCATTGTGCCCTGGGTGCGTTGCCCGGCCCATGCAACCAGCGGTAAACGCCGGCCTGGGTGGGGCATACGGGGCTGGGCGAAAAGGCCGACCGCACGGTGCGGGGCGCCCTTGCAGGGCGCTCCCGGGGTGCTTCAGTGGCGCTGCTCGTGCGCGGCCAGGCGTTCGAGTTCGGCGCACACGTCGGCCATGCGCCCGGCAATCACCATGCGGCCGCTCGGGCCGGTGTGGCAGCGCAGGGCGCGTTGGCGGCCAGGGGCGCCGGGCAGGCCCTCGCGCGGGGCCTGCACCGGGCCCTGCCAGACCCGGGCTGCGCGCGGGGGCAGAGCGCCCTGCACTGCGGGCGCGGGCAGGGCGCCAGGCATGGGCCGGTGCGGTGTGCGCAAGGGCTCGCCGGTGGCGGGGGTGTGCAGGCCTTTCCACCAGCGCTGCAGACCCCGCAGGCGGCGGGGCAGGACGGACGATGCCAGCAGGATGATTCCCATGTGAATGCTCCAGAGATCAGGGTTGAACACTGGCAGGATTTCAGGGAAGGCAATGCCCCGGGGCCGTGGGCCGTCTGAGACCGCACGAGCGCCCGCCACCCGGGGTGTTGCAGGAAGGCGGTGCTACATGAGCATGGTGTTGCGGATCAGGCCCACGGCCAGGCCTTCGATGGCGAAGGGCTCGCCGGGCTGGACCACGATGACGGGATAGTCGGGGTTTTCGGGCAGCAGTTCTATGCCCTGGGCCGTGCGGCGCAGGCGCTTGACGGTCACGTCATCGCCCAGGCGGGCGACGACGATCTGGCCGTTGCGCGCCTCCTGGGCGATTTTCACGGCGAGCAGGTCACCGTCCATGATGCCGGCGTCACGCATGGACATGCCGCGCACCTTGAGCAGGTAGTCGGGCTTGTGCTGGAACAGGCTTTCTTCCACGCAGTAGGACTGCTCCACATGTTCCTGGGCGAGAATCGGGGAGCCTGCAGCCACCCGGCCCACCAGGGGCAGCACCAGTTGCGTGAGCCCGGGAATGGGCAGGTGGTACTGGGTGCCGCGCGCGGCATTGATGGAGCGCACGGTCTCGCCGCGCAGCCGGATGCCGCGCGAGGTGCCGCTGACCAGCTCGATCACGCCCTTGCGCGCCAGGGCCTGCAGATGCTCTTCAGCGGCGTTGGCGGATTTGAAGCCCAGTTCGGCCGCGATCTCGGCGCGCGTGGGCGGCGCGCCGGTGCGGGCGATGGCGTTCTGGATCAGGTCCAGGATCTGCTGTTGGCGGGCGGTGAGCTTGGGACTGTTGAGCATATGGGGCTCCGGCGCTTTCGGGGCTGTCGTTTAATACAGTATCTGTATTTTTAACCAGTTTCTCGGGGGATGCAAGTGGACACGCAAAAAATCGTCGTGCTGGGCACGGGGGGCACGATCGCCGGGCGCGCCCAGGCGGCGGGCGACAACGTGGGCTATGTGGCGGGGGAGGTCGGGGTGCAGGCGCTGGTCGATGCCGTGCCCGGGCTGGCGCAGGCGGCCGGCGGCGCCCTGGCGGCCGAGCAGGTCGCGCAGATCGACAGCAAGGACATGGACGGCGCCGTCTGGCTGGCGCTGGCGCAGCGCGTGCAGGCGCACCTGGACGACCCGGCGGTGCGTGCCGTGGTGGTGACGCATGGCACGGACACCGTGGAGGAAACGGCGTGGTTTCTGCACAGCGTGCTCGCCGCACACAAGTCCGTGGTGCTGACCTGCGCCATGCGCCCGGCCACGGCCGTGGTGCCCGACGGCCCGCAGAACCTGCTCGACGCCATGGCCGTGGCGCGCGCGCCCGGTGCACGCGGTGTGCTGGTGGCCTGCGCCGGGGCGGTGCATGGTGCGCATGCCGTGCAAAAGGTGCACCCTTACCGCGTCGATGCCTTTTCCTCGGGCGAGGCCGGGCCGCTGGGCTGGGTCGAGGAAGGTCTGGTGCGTTTGGCGCAGGATTGGCCTTCAGCGCCCGGTGGATGGGCGCAAGCAGCTCTCGAAAAGATAGCAAACGGTGCGCCCTGGCCGCGTGTGGAGATTCTGACCAGCCATGCTGGGGCCACGGGTGCGGTGGCCGATGCGCTGGTGCGCGACGGGGTGCAGGGCCTGGTGGTGGCGGCAACGGGCAACGGCACCGTGCACCACGCGCTGGAGGCCGCGCTGCTGCGCGCCCGGCAGGCGGGCGTGGCCGTGCGCGTGACCACGCGCTGCGCGCTGGGCCAGGTGGTGCCGCGCGCCGGTGCCCCACTGCCACTGGCCCGGGGGCTCAGTCCGGTCAAGGCCCGCATCGCCCTGCAGCTCGAACTGCTGGGCGCGCCGGCGCCGCCGTGACGCGGCGTGCCGCCCCCGCCTGCGGCGCGCTGGCAGGCACAAAAAAGCCCCGCAGGTGCGGGGCGCTGGGGTGGGCAGGCGCTGCCTCAGCCCGCCAGGGCGGCCAGGGCGCGCTGGGTGATTTCTTCCACGCTGCCGGTGCCGCCAATGGCGCGGTATTGGGGGGCGTTGGCCGGGTCGCGCTCGGCCCAGCTGCGGTAGTAGTCCACCAGCGGGCGGGTTTGCTCGCTGTACACCTCCAGGCGCTTCTTGACGGTTTCTTCCTTGTCGTCATCGCGCTGGATCAGGGGCTCGCCGGTCACGTCGTCCTGGCCTGCGACCTTGGGCGGGTTGAACTTGACGTGGTAGGTGCGGCCGCTGCCGGGGTGCGAGCGCCGCCCGCTCATGCGCTCGATGATGGCATCGAAGGGCACGTCGATCTCCAGCACGTAGTCGAGCTTGACGCCGGCCTCCTTCATGGCGTCGGCCTGCGGGATGGTGCGCGGGAAGCCGTCGAACAGAAAGCCGTTGGCGCAGTCGGGCTCGGCGATGCGTTCCTTGACCAGGCCGATGATGATGTCGTCGCTCACCAGCGCGCCCGATTCCATGACCGCCTTGGCCTTGAGCCCCAGGGGCGTTCCGGCCTTGACGGCAGCGCGCAGCATGTCTCCGGTGGAGATTTGCGGAATGCCGTACTTCTGGCAGAGGAAGGCGGCCTGCGTGCCCTTGCCGGCACCGGGGGCGCCCAACAAAATCAGTCTCATGGAATAGTCCTCGAAGTGTGGGAAATCTGTCGTCACTGCGGACCTCTGGTGCGCGGGGCTCCGGAGGCGGTGCTCTCTTCGGGGCGCAAGGATAGCATGCGCTGCCTGGCCGCTGGCTGACAGCGGCGCGGGCGGGCGGGGCGCGCTCAGGCCAGCAGGGCGCGCACGCGGGCGAGGTCTTCGGGCGTGTCCACCCCCGGGCCGGGGGCGGCCTGCGTCACGTGCACGGCGATGCGGTGCCCGTGCCACAGCGCGCGCAACTGCTCCAACGCCTCGATGACTTCGGTCGGCGCCTGCGCCAGCTCGGGAAAGCGGCGCAGAAAGCCCGCGCGGTAGCTGTACAGGCCGATGTGGCGCAGCGGTGCGAAACCGGCCAACGCGGGGTGCGCCTGCGCGGCGCCGTCCTGCCACCAGGGCTGGCCGGCATGGTCGCGCGCAAAGGGAATGGGGGCGCGGCTGAAGTAATGCGCCAGGCCGTGCGCATCGCACACCACCTTGACCACGTTCGGATTGGCCAGCTCCTGCAGCGAGGCCAGCGGGTGCGCGGCCGTGCCCATGCTGGCCTCGGGGCGGGCGTGCAGCAGGCCGGCCACGGCCTGGATGAGCGCGGGCTCCATGAGCGGCTCGTCGCCCTGCACGTTGACGACCACGTCCTCGCCGTCCAGGCCCAGGATGCCGCAGGCCTCGGCCAGGCGGTCGCTGCCGCTGGCGTGGTCGCTGCGCGTGGCAATGGCCTCGACCCCGTGCCGATCGCAGGCGGCCAGGATGCGCGCGTCGTCCGCGGCCACGACGGTGCGCTGCGCGCCGCTGGCGGCAGCGCGCCGGGCCACGTGCACCACCATGGGCAGGCCCGCGATGTCGGCCAACGGCTTGTCCGGCAGGCGGCTCGATGCCATGCGCGCCGGGATCAACACCGTGAAGCCGCCACTCATCGCTCCAGTTCCTCGTCGCTCAGGGGGCGGGCCTCGTTCTCCAGCAGGATGGGGATGCCGTCGCGCACGGGGTAGGCCAGGCGGGCGCTGCGCGAGATGAGTTCCTGGCGCTCGCGGTCGTAGGTGAGGGGGCCTTTGGTGACGGGGCAGACCAGCAGTTCGAGCAGTTTGGTGTCCATGGCAGCGCGCAGGGGGATGAGGTCAGGAGCGCGATGATAGCGAGGCCGGAGGTCCCAGCCGCGCATCGAGCGCGGTAAAAAACGCCGCATCGATGTCCACCTGCAGCGGCACGGCCAGCGCATCGGGATGGCGCGCCCAGAGCTTGGTGGCGTCTTTTTCAGTGCAAATCAGCGTGTAGGGCTTGTCAACGGGGCGCTGCCAGCTATCAAAATCATAGTGGTCGGGCAGGGCCTGTGTGCGCTCCGGGGCCAGCCCCTGCTGGCGCAGCAGGGCAAAAAAATCCTCCGGCCGGGCGATGCCCGCCACGGCCAGCAGCGGCTGGTCTTGCAGGCGCTGCAGGGGCACGGGGGTGCCGTCGCTGCGCAGGGCGTGGGCGGCCAGGCGGCGCTGCATGGCGAACGCGGGGGCGCTGCCCGCCGGGGCGGCGCCCGCGTGCACGACCAGGTCCACCGGGCGCGGCCAGGGCTCGCGCAGCGGGCCCGCGGGCAGCAGCCAGCCGTTGCCCGTGCCCTGGTCGTTGAACACGCAGACCTCGATGTCGCGCGCCAGCGCCAGGTGCTGCAGGCCATCGTCGCAGACGATGACGTCGGTCCCGGGGTGGCGCGCGCGCAGCGCCTGGGCGGCGGCCACGCGCTGGCGGGCGACGAAGACGGGCACCTGGCAGGCGCGGGCCAGCAGCAGCGGCTCGTCGCCCACGTCCGCTGCCGGGCTGTGGGGCAGCACCTCGCGGCAATCGGCCGTGCGCCGCCCGTAGCCGCGCGCGACCACGCCCGGGTGCCAGCCGCGCGCCTGCAGGTGGCGCACCACGGCCATGACCACGGGGGTCTTGCCCGCGCCGCCGGCCACCACGTTGCCGATCACGACGACGGGGATGCCCGGGTGCTGCGCGCGCAGCAGGCCCGCGCCGTACAGCCCGCGGCGCAGCCGCACCAGCAGGCCCATGGCCAGCGCGAGCGGCCACAGCAGCCAGGCCAGCGGGCCGCGCCGCTGCCAGGCGCGCTGCAGCAGCGGGCCAGCGGCGGCGGGGTCCGGGGGCACGGGGGAGGGCGGCTGCGGCGCGGCGGCAGCCATGGCGGCGTCAGGAACGGCCTGCGCCCGCCCGGGCGGAGGACTGGGTGGCGAAGGTGATTTGCGTCAGGCCCACGCGGCGCGCGGCCTCCATCACCGAGATCACGGACTGGTGCGGCGCCAGGGCGTCGGCGCTGATGATGACCACCGTGCCCTGGCCTGCGCGCGCAGCCTCGCGCAGCGCCGCGGCGAGCTGGTCCACGCCCTTGCCGTCCAGGCCTGTCTTGTTGATGGCGTAGCGCCCGTCGGCGGCCACGGCCACGATCACCTCCTTGGGGTGGTCGCGCTGCTGCTCGGCATCGGCCACGGGCAGGGTGAGCTGCAGCTCGGTGAACTTGCTGTAGGTGGTGGTGAGCATCAGGAAGATGAGGATCACCAGCAGCACGTCGATGAAGGGGATCAGGTTGATCTCCGGCTCTTCCTTGGCGCGGGGGCGGAAGTTCATGGGGTGCGGCCCTTGGCGGTCACTTCTTGTGGCGCAGCAGGTGGCGCAGGAACTGCTCGGAGGCCAGCTCCAGCGTCAGCAGGTAGGCATCGACGCGGCCGCGGAAATAGCGCCAGAAGATCAGCGCCGGGATGGCGATGATGAGGCCGAAGGCCGTGTTGTAGAGCGCCACCGAGATGCCGTGCGCGAGCTGCGCCGGGTTGCCGTTGCCCATGCCGGCCGTGCCGCCGCCCTGGGAGCCGAAGATCTCGATCATGCCCACCACCGTGCCCAGCAGGCCCAGCAGCGGCGCCGCCGAGGCGATGGTGGCCAGGGCGCTGAGGTATTTTTCCAGGCGGTGCGCGACGACGCGGCCCGTGCCCTCCATGGCGGCGCGCAGGTCGGCCTCGGAGCAGCGCGGCTGGCTGTTGAGCGTGCGCAGGCCCGTGGCCAGCACCTCACCGAGGGCGGAGTTCTGCGCCAGCTTGGCCACCACGTCGGGGCCGGGAATGGCCTGGGCCGAAACGGAGATGGCTTCGTCCAGCAGTTTCGGGGGAGCGATGCGCGCGGTCTTGAGTGTGAGAAAGCGCTCGAAAATCAGCGCCAATGCAAGAACCGAGCAGGCGATCAGCGGCCAGATGGGCCAGCCTGCGGCTTGTATGATGGACAGCAATTGTCTGGTCTCCGCACGGATGGGCAAAAAGCGATTATGGCCCAGCTTTGCCGCCCCCCGGCCCGCATGGCAGGCGCCGCCAGGGCCTGCATTTGTATGCATCTGTCACCCACAGAAATTGTGGATAACTTTGTGGAGAAGCTTGCGGACAAAGCCCGCTGGGCAGCGCCAATGCGTGACTGCAACAGATTGCTTATTTTTTGATCGGCAAAAAATCATTCAAAATCATGTACTTGCACTTGATTGCGTGGTTTGCGGCGCGTCCGGCCGGACAATTGCTTACACAACCCCGCTCGCTGCGGCCTGTGGAATACTGCAATGCAGCAAGCCCGCTGCGGCGCATGGACAAAGACGATGACCAGTGAAAACCCCGTGCTGGCGCCGCGTGTGTGGGACGTTGGCGCGCTGTGCCGCGCCGTTGCTGACACCCTGCAGGCGCGTTTCAATCCGGTGGCCGTGCGCGGCGAGATCACGGGCTTTGCGCGCGCATCCAGCGGGCATTGCTACTTTGCTCTCAAGGATGCGCAAGGCCAGATCCGCTGCGCCATGTTCCGGCGCGCCGCCGAGGGGCTCAGCTTCCTGCCGCGCGACGGCGAGCTCGTCGAGGTGCGCGGCCGCCTGGGTGTGTACGAGCCGCGCGGCGATCTGCAGCTCATCGTCGAGCAGTTGCAGCGCGCGGGCCAGGGCGCCTGGTTCGAGCAGTTCCTGCGCCTGAAGGCGCGGCTGGAGGCCGAGGGCCTGTTCGACACCGGCCGCAAGCGCGCCCTGCCCGCCATGCCGCGCGGCATTGGCCTGGTGACCTCGGCCGGCGCGGCCGCCCTGCACGATGTGGTGACGGCGCTGCGCCGGCGCGTGCCGCACATCCCCGTGGTGCTGGTGCCTGCGCTGGTGCAGGGGGCGGACGCGGGCGCGAGCATGTGCGCGGCCCTGAATGCGCTCTACGCCATGGCCCGGGCGGGCACACCGCCCATCGACGTGATCCTGCTCGTGCGCGGCGGCGGCTCCATGGAGGACCTCTGGGCCTTCAACGACGAGCGGCTGGCGCGCACCATCGTGCAAAGCCCCGTGCCCGTGGTGAGCGGCGTGGGGCACGAGACGGACTTCACCATCGCCGACTTCTGCGCCGACCTGCGCGCCCCCACGCCGACGGCGGCGGCCGAGCTCGTGGCCGCGCCGCAGGCGCAGTCGCTGGCCGCGCTCGAGCGCCTGGACCAGCGCCTGCAGGACGGCCTGCAGCGCCAGCTCGACCTGCGCGGCCAGCGCCTGGACCAGATCGGCGCGCGCCTGGGCCGCCCCTCGGGCCTGGTGCAGCGCGAACAGCAGCGCCAGGCCCGGCTGGCCGGGCGCATGCGCCATGCCATGCTATTGAAATTGCAGCAGCTTGCGCACAACCAGCAAGCGCTGGAGGCCGATTTGCCTCTTGCCATAGCGCAGAGCCTGCAGGCCCGGGCCGAGCGCCTGGAGCGCTGCGCCCTGCGGCTGGACCTGCTCGCGCCCCAGCGCGTGCTGCAGCGCGGCTACGCCATGCTGGCCGACAGCGAGGGCCGCATCGTGAGCCAGGTGCAGCAGGCCCGGCCGGGTGACGCGCTGCAGGCCACGCTGGCCGACGGGCAACTGGAGCTGCGCGTGCAGGCCGTGGCCGCGCGCTGAACCCCGGGGGCGGCAGGGCCATATCCCCAGGCCAGCAGGATCGGGGGCTTGTTCCTACAATGGGCGGCTGCACATGCACCGCCCGCGCGCACCGCGCACGGCGGCACCCCCCACTACAGAAAGGACTGCCCCATGGAACACACCCTGCCCGCGCTGCCCTATGCGATCGATGCCCTGGCCCCGCACTACAGCAAGGAAACCCTGGAGTACCACCACGGCAAGCACCACAATGCCTACGTGGTGAACCTCAACAACCTGCAAAAGGGCACCGAGTTCGAGTCCATGACGCTCGAAGAGATCGTCAAGAAGTCCAGCGGCGGCATCTACAACAACGCCGCCCAGATCTGGAACCACACCTTCTTCTGGAACTGCATGACCCCCAACGGCGGCGGTGAGCCCACGGGCGCGCTGGCCGCGGCCATCAACGCCAAGTGGGGCAGCTACGCCGCCTTCAAGGAAGCCTTCGTCAAGAGCGCCGTGGGCAACTTCGGCTCCGGCTGGACCTGGCTGGTGAAAAAGCCCGACGGCAGCGTGGACATCGTCAACACCGGCGCCGCCGGCACGCCGCTGACCACCGCCGACAAGGCCCTGCTGACCGTGGACGTGTGGGAGCACGCCTACTACATCGACTACCGCAATCTGCGGCAGAAGTTCGTCGAGACCTTCCTCGACAAGCTGGTGCACTGGAAGTTCGCCGAGGCCAACTTCGCCTGAGCGCCGCGCCAGCGCACCCCGCACGGCCCGCAAGGGCCGTTTTTTATGGAAAAAAGGCTCCAAGGCTTGCCAGATCTGCGCAAGCAGCTATGAAAAACGGAGCGTTTCAGGGTTTGCGGAAGGGCGCGCCCTGCAGCTTGAACCCGGGCTTGATGCCGCGCTGGGCGAACCAGCCCTGGTTCATCTCCAGCACGTAGCGCACGGGCTTGGCCGAGCAGTGCGAGTCGAGCGACTGCGGCTTCATGTCGGCGAGGTTGACGATGCTGCCGTCGTCGGCCACGAAGGCCGCGGTCAGCGGCAGCAGCGTGTTCTTCATCCAGAAGCACTGCTGGGCCGGCTGCTCGAACACGAACAGCATGCCCTCGTGCGTGGGCATCTCGCGCCGGTGCATCAGGCCGGTGGCCCGTTCCGCATCGGACTGGGCCACCTGCGCATCGATGCGGTACATGCCCGCGCTCAGCTCCACGCGCGGCAGGTTCAGTTGCGGGCCCGGCTGGGCCTGGGCGGTGGCGGACCAGGTCAGCAGCAGGGCGCTGGCCAGAAAGCGGATCGGTGCCGTGAAGGAAGAATGCGCAGCCATGGTGCAGAAGAGGGCAGGAACAAGGGGCGCGGGCAGCAGCAGCGCCGCCGCGCGCGGGAGCCGATTGTGCGCCAAATGGCCCGCGCCCGCCGAGCCGGGTCGGCCGCGGCGCCGGCGGCCCGCGCGCGTGGTGCATTGCAATATGTGAAATCACTGCGCACACCGTGGTGGCGTAAGGCCTGCGTCGGCCTTTTCTCGGTAGAATCCCAGCGCTTTAGAGAGCTTTGCCCAACCCGCTGAAAACCCTTTCAGCATTCCACCGGAGACCACCCGTCCATGACCAGCTACCAGCACATCAAGGTGCCCGCCGAAGGCCAGAAAATCACCGTCAACGCCGACATGTCCCTCAATGTGCCGGACCAGCCCATCGTGCCCTACATCGAGGGTGACGGCACGGGCTTCGACATCACGCCCGTGATGCTCAAGGTGGTGGACGCCGCCGTGGCCAAGGCCTATGGCGGCAAGCGCAAGATCCACTGGATGGAGGTCTACGCCGGCGAGAAGTCCACCAAGGTCTACGGCCCTGACGTCTGGCTGCCCGACGAGACCCTGCAGGTGCTGCGCGACTACGTGGTGTCCATCAAGGGGCCGCTGACCACGCCCGTGGGCGGCGGCATTCGCTCGCTCAACGTGGCCCTGCGCCAGGAGCTGGACCTGTACGTGTGCCTGCGCCCCGTGCAGTACTTCGACGGCGTGCCTTCGCCCGTGAAGGAGCCGCACAAGACGAATATGGTGATCTTCCGCGAGAACTCGGAAGACATCTACGCCGGCATCGAGTGGGAGGCCGAGAGCGACAAGGCCAAGAAGGTCATCAAGTTCCTGACCGAGGAAATGGGCGTCAAGAAGATCCGCTTCCCCGAGACCTCGGGCATCGGCATCAAGCCCGTCTCGCGCGAAGGCACCGAGCGCCTAGTGCGCAAGGCCATCCAGTACGCCATCGACAACGACAAGCCCAGCGTGACCATCGTGCACAAGGGCAACATCATGAAATACACCGAAGGCGGCTTCCGTGACTGGGCCTACGCCCTGGCGCAGAAGGAATTCGGTGCCGAGCTGATCGACGGCGGCCCGTGGTGCAAGTTCAAGAGCCCCAAGACGGGCAAGGACATCGTCATCAAGGACAGCATTGCCGACGCCTTCCTGCAGCAGATCCTGCTGCGCCCCGCCGAGTACTCGGTGATCGCCACGCTGAACCTCAACGGCGACTACATCTCCGACGCCCTGGCCGCGCAGGTCGGCGGCATCGGCATCGCCCCGGGCGCCAACCTGAGCGACTCCGTGGCCATGTTCGAGGCCACGCACGGCACGGCGCCCAAGTATGCCGGCAAGGACTACGTGAACCCCGGTTCCGAAATCCTCTCGGCCGAGATGATGCTGCGCCACATGGGCTGGAAAGAGGCGGCCGACCTCATCATCAGTTCCATGGAGAAGTCCATCAAGTCCAAGAAGGTCACCTACGACTTCGCCCGCCTCATGGACGGCGCCACGCAGGTGAGCTGCTCGGGCTTTGGCCAGGTCATGATCGACCACATGTGATCGGTCCCGGGCCTGCCGGCGCACCGCTGGCAGGCCCGCAAAAAACCCCGGTACCGCGTCCGCGGCGCCGGGGTTTTGTTTTGGGGCGGGTGCCTCAGGCGGGTTTTTGCGCCTGCACCATCTTCATGGCCGAACCGATCAGCGCCGAGACTTCCGTCATATTGCTGGGCACGATGAGCGTGGTGGTGGCGTCCTGGGCCACCTTGCCGTAGGCATCGACGGCTTTTTCGGCCACCTTGAGCTGCACGGCCTGCTCGCCGCCCGGGTGGCGGATGGCGGCGGCCACGCGCTCTATGGCCTGGGCCGTGGCCTCGGCCACGGCCTTGATGGATTCGGCGTCGCCCTGCGCCTTGTTGATCACGGCCTGCTTTTCGCCCTCGGAGCGCGCGATGAAGGCCTCGCGCTCGCCGGTGGCGATGTTGATCTGCTCCTGGCGGCGGCCTTCGGAGGCGGCAATCAGGGCGCGCTTCTCGCGCTCGGCCGTGATCTGCGCCTGCATGGCGCGCAGGATCTCGGCGGGCGGCGTGAGGTCCTTGATCTCGTAGCGCAGCACCTTCACGCCCCAGTTGAGCGCCGCCTCGTCGATGGCCGAGACCACCTGGGCGTTGATCATGTCGCGCTCCTCGAAGGTCTTGTCCAGTTCGAGCTTGCCGATCACGCTGCGCAGCGAGGTCTGCGCCAGTTGCGTGACGGCGGTGATGTAGTTGCTCGAACCGTAGCTGGCGCGCATGGGGTCGGTGACCTGGAAGTACAGGATGCCGTCCACCTGCAACTGCGTGTTGTCGCGCGTGATGCAGACCTGGCTGGGCACGTCCAGCGGAATCTCCTTGAGGCTGTGCTTGTAGGCCACGCGCTCGATGAAGGGGATGAGGAAATTGAGACCCGGCGAGAGCGTGCCCGCGTACTTGCCCAGGCGTTCCTTGACCCAGGCGTTCTGCTGCGGCACGACCTTGACCGATTGGATGATGAAGATGACGGCGATCACGAAGACGACGGCGGCGATTTCCATGGGGGCCTTTCGTTGGGAAGAGGGAAGGGGGGTCAGAGCGGATCGACCAGCAGGCGGTTGCCCACCAGTTCGGCCACGCGGTGTGGGCCCGGAGCCGGCGTGATGCCGGGGCGGTGGATGGCGGTCCAGGTGGCGCCGCGGTATTTCACGCTGGCCGTGCCGTCGCTGTTCCAGTGCTCGATCTGGATGGTCTCGCCCACGTCGAGGTTGACGCTGCGGTCCGCGCGCGGGGAGGGGTCGCCCGGATGGCGGCGCTTGGCCTGGTGCCAGGCGACCACGGCGCCGCCCCCCACGGCTGCGGCGCACACCAGTTGCAGCGCGGTGCCTGCGCCCAGATGGGCCGCCACAGCCCCGGCGGCCATGCCAGCAGCCAGCAGCAGCAGGTAGAAGGTGCCGGTCATCAATTCCACGGCCACCGCCACCCCCGCCAGCACCCACCAGATGGTGGAGTCCTCCATCACGTCCTCCTTGCTCAGGGTTTGTTTGTACTGCGCCACATTCTGGGTCAAAAGACAGGCGTTTCAAAGCCCGGTCGGGCTTATTCCGTACACTTCGCGCCTGTTTTTCTTTTTTGGCCGTGGCAGCACAAGGGTTGGGCATGAAATTCCGTTTTCCCATCATCATCATCGACGAGGACTACCGCTCCGAAAACACCTCCGGGCTGGGCATCCGCGCACTGGCCCAGGCCATAGAAGCCGAGGGTTTCGAGGTGCTGGGCGTGACCAGCTACGGCGACCTCTCGCAGTTCGCCCAGCAGCAAAGCCGCGCCAGCGCCTTCATCCTGTCCATTGACGACGAGGAGTTCTCGCTCGGGCCGGACCTGGACCCGGCCGTGCTCAATCTGCGCAACTTCATCGCCGAGGTGCGCCGCAAGAACGCCGACGTGCCCATCTACGTGCACGGCGAGACCAAGACCAGCCGCCACCTGCCCAACGATGTGCTGCGCGAGCTGCATGGCTTCATCCACATGTTCGAGGACACGCCCGAGTTCGTGGCCAAGCACATCATCCGCGAGGCCAAGAGCTACCTGGAGGGCATACAGCCGCCGTTCTTCAAGGCGCTGCTCGACTACGCCGAGGACGGCTCCTATTCCTGGCACTGCCCGGGGCACTCGGGCGGCGTGGCCTTCCTCAAGAGCCCCATCGGCCAGATGTACCACCAGTTCTATGGCGAGAACATGCTGCGCGCCGACGTGTGCAATGCCGTGGAGGAGCTGGGCCAGCTGCTGGACCACAACGGCGCCATCGGCGAGAGCGAGCGCAATGCGGCGCGCATCTTCAATGCCGACCATTGCTTCTTCGTGACCAACGGCACGAGCACCAGCAACAAGATGGTGTGGCACCACACCGTGGCGCCCGGCGACGTGGTGGTGGTGGACCGCAACTGCCACAAGTCCATCCTGCACAGCATCATCATGACCGGGGCCATCCCCGTGTTCATGAAGCCCACGCGCAACCACTTCGGCATCATCGGCCCCATTCCGCAGAGCGAATTCGAGCCCGCCACCATCCAGGCCAAGATCAAGGCCAACCCGCTGCTGCAGGGCGTGGACGCCAAGAAGGTCAAGCCGCGCGTGCTCACGCTCACCCAGTCCACCTACGACGGCGTGCTCTACAACACCGAGACCATCAAGGGCATGCTCGACGGCTACGTGGACAACCTGCACTTCGACGAGGCCTGGCTGCCGCACGCCGCCTTCCACCCGTTCTATGGCACCTACCACGCCATGGGCAAGAAGCGCGCGCGCCCGCGCCATTCGGTGGTGTACGCCACGCAGTCCATCCACAAGCTGCTCGCGGGCATCAGCCAGGCCAGCCATGTGCTGGTGCAGGACTCGCAGACCACCAAGCTGGACCACCACCTCTTCAACGAGGCCTACCTGATGCACACCTCGACCTCGCCGCAGTACAGCATCATCGCGAGCTGTGACGTGGCGGCGGCGATGATGGAGCCGCCTGGCGGCACGGCGCTGGTGGAGGAAAGCCTGCTGGAGGCGCTGGACTTCCGCCGCGCCATGCGCCAGGTCGAGGAGCAGTTCGGCAAGGACGACTGGTGGTTCAAGGTCTGGGGCCCGCAGGAGCTGGCGGACGAGGGCGTGGGCACGGCCGAGAACTGGGTGTTCCGCAACAAGGGCAAGAAGAAGAACGGCGCCGCCAAGTGGCACGGCTTTGGCGACCTGGCCGACGGCTTCAACATGCTGGACCCGATCAAGTCCACCATCGTCACCCCGGGCCTGAACCTGGACGGCAAGTTCGACCCCACGGGCATTCCGGCCTCCATCGTCACCAAGTACCTCGCCGAGCACGGCGTGGTGGTGGAGAAGACGGGCCTGTACAGCTTCTTCATCATGTTCACCATCGGCATCACCAAGGGCCGCTGGAACACGCTGCTGACCGCGCTGCAGCAGTTCAAGGACGACTACGAGAAGAACCACCCCATGTGGCGCATCCTTCCCGAGTTCTGCCAGCAGCACAAGCGCTACGAAAAAATGGGCCTGCGCGACCTGTGCCAGCACGTGCACGAGCTCTACGCGCGCTACGACATCGCGCGCCTGACGACCGAGATGTACCTCTCGGACCTCACGCCCGCCATGAAGCCCAGCGACGCCTACGCCCACATCGCCCACCGCCAGACCGAGCGCGTGGAGATCGACCAGCTCGAAGGCCGCATCACCACCAGCCTGATCACGCCCTACCCGCCGGGCATTCCGCTGCTGATCCCGGGCGAGGTGTTCAACAAGAAGATCGTGGACTACCTCAAGTTCGCGCGCGAGTTTGCCAAGCTGTGCCCGGGCTTCGAGACCGACATCCACGGCCTGGTGGAGGTGGAAGACGAGAGCGGCCAGGTGCGCTACTACGCCGACTGCGTGGCCGACAGCCGCCCGCGCAAGGGCTCGGCCAAGCCGCTGACCACGGCAGAGAACATGGTCCAGGTGGGTGACGACGGCCCCTACGGGCGCAACGTCTGACACGGCGGCGGGTTTGCGCAGCCCGGCAGGCATTCCGGCGGGATGCCTGCCTTTTTTGTATCAAAATGGGCCAAGGCGCTTGCCCAGTCAGCGCGAGCAGCTATGGAATCAGTAGCTATCGAACCCCCGGGGGCAGGTCCTCGCGCACGCGCAGATAGCTGGCAAAGCGCGGCAGCCCGCCCGCGTGCAGCCCGCGGTAGCGGTAGGTGATCCAACTGCCCACGGGCGGCGGGTGCTCGCGGTCCGCGTCGCTCAGGCCCGCGCCGAGGCGCAAGCGCTGGCCCGAGGGCATTTCCACCAGCAAGGCGCCCACGCGCCCCGCATGGCGCCCCTTGCCGGGCAGGTGCGCGACCACGCGGGCCTCGGCGTCCTCGTGCGTCTTGAGCTTGAGCAGATCGTCGCTGCGCCCGGCGCGGTAGAGCGATGCGCCGCGGTGCAGCATCAGGCCTTCGCCACCGGCGCGCACGGTGCGCGCCAGCAGCGCCTGCAAGGCCGCGTCGGTGGCCACGCGCTGCTGCGGCACGGCCTGCACCCAGGGCTGGCCCAGGCGGGCCACCAGCGCCTGCAGGGCAGGCAGGCGTTCGTCGAACGTGCCGGGGTCGCCGGGCAGGTCGAACACCATGAAGCGCATCTTGCGCCAGGCAAGGTCGTCGGGCTGCTGCTGGCGCACGGTGGACTGGGCGTGGCCGAAGCGCCCGCGCCCGGCCCAGAGCTCGCCGTCCAGCGGCGTGGCAGGCCAGCCGGCGGTGAACCAGGCCGGGGCGGCGATGGTCTCGCCGCCGCGCGTGCGCAGCCGGCGGCCGTCCCAGTAGCCGCGCACACCGTCGTACTTCTCGCTCACCCAGTAGTGCTGCAGCGGCAGGCCCGGGCGGTACACCTGCGCCAGCAGCAGCGCCGGGGCGTCTGCGGCCCGTGCCGGCAGGGGCAGGGCGGCCAGCGCCAGCAGCGCCAGGCAGGCGCGGCGGCGCACGGTGCTATGAAAAAAAGAGCTGCCAGCGCTCGATGGATGAGCGCTGGAGGCCATTTTGGTTTGAAACCGAGTCCGTCAGACCTGGTCGGCGCTCAGGCCCGCCGTCTGGCTGAAACCGCCGTCCACATAGGTGATCTCGGCCGTCACGCCGCTGGCCAGGTCGGACAGCAGGAACGCGGCGACGTTGCCCACGTCCTCGATGGTCACGTTGCGGCGCAGCGGCGCGGCGTCGGCCACGCGGCCCAGCAGCTTGCCGAAGTCCTTGATGCCGCTGGCGGCCAGGGTCTTGATGGGGCCGGCCGAGATGCCGTTGGCGCGGATGCAGCGCCCGTCCGCCGTGCGGCCCACGGCCTCGGCCAGGTAGCGCACCGAGGCCTCCAGGCTGGCCTTGGCCAGGCCCATGGTGTTGTAGTTGGGAATGGAGCGCAGCGCGCCCAGGTAGGAAAGGGTCAGCAGCGCCGACCTGTCGTTCAGGTAGGGCAGGGCGGCCTTGGCCATGGCCGGGAAGCTGTAGGCGCTGATGTCGTGCGCGATGCGGAAGCCCTCGCGCGAGAGGCCGTCGAGGAAGTTGCCGGCAATGGCCTCGCGCGGTGCGAAGCCGATGCTGTGCACGAAGCCGTCGAACTTCGGCCAGGTGGCCGAGAGGTCGGCAAACATCTTCTCGATCTGCGCGTCGTCGGCCACATCGCAGTCGAACACCAGGCTGGAGCCGAACTCGGCGGCGAACTCGGTGATGCGCTCCTTGAAGCGCTCGCCCACGTAGCTGAAGGCCAGCTCGGCGCCCTGCTGGTGGCAGGCGCGGGCAATGCCGTAGGCGATGGAGCGGTTGGACAGTACGCCCGTGATGAGCAGCTTCTTGCCTGCGAGGAAACCCATTGTTGTTCTCCTGGAAAAGTCGGTAGGGGGAGGCGCCTGGCGCGCGTGGTGCAGAATTGTCGCATGCAGTTTTGGCGACTTTGTTGGCTGGCCCTGGGGGCCTTGTGCATGCAACCCGCCTGGGCGGCCCATGCGTATGCGCTGTGGGGCCAGCCCCGCTACCCCGAGGGCTTCGTGCATTTCGGCTACGTCAATCCCCAGGCCCCGCAGGGCGGCGAGCTGCGCCTGGTGAGCAATCTGCGCACCTCCACCTTCGACAAGTACAACCCCTTCACCATCAAGGGCAGCGCGCCGGCCTACCTGTCGGAGCTGATGTTCGACAGCCTGCTCACGGGCGCCATGGACGAAACCGCCACCGGCTACGGCCTGCTCGCCGAGGACGTGAGCGTGGCCGCCGACGGCCTGTCGGCCACCTTCCGCCTGCGCCGTGCGGCGCGCTTTCACAACGGCCAGCCCGTGCTGGCGCAGGACGTCAAGCACAGCTACGACACCCTGGTGGGGCCCTACACCTCGCCGGGCTACAAGACCCTGCTCATCGACGTGGCCGGGGCCGACGTGCTGGACGAGCGCACCGTGCGCTTTCGCTTCAAGAAGCCCAACCGCGAGCTGCCGCTCACCGTGGGCGGCCTGCCCGTGTTCAGCCGCGACTGGGGCGCGGGCAAGCCCTTCGACCAGGTGGTGACGGACACGCCCATAGGCAGCGGCCCCTACCGCATCGGGCCGGTGAACTTCGGCAAGGACATCACCTACGTGCGCGACCCGGACTACTGGGCGCGCGGGCTCAATGTGCGCCGCGGCCAGGCCAACTTCGCGCGCATCAGCGTGAAGATCTACAAGGACAACACGGCGCGGCTCGAAGCCCTGAAGGCGGGCGAGTTCGACCTGATGCGCTTTTTCAGCGCCGGCGACTGGGCGCGCCGCGTCAATGGCCGGAAGTTCGACACGGGCGAGCTGGTGAAGGGGGAGTTCGCCCACAAGCTGCCCGCCGGCTTTCAGAGCTATGTGCTCAACACCCGGCGTGCGCTGCTGCGCGACGCGCGCGTGCGCCAGGCCCTGGACCTGGCGCTGGACTACGAGTGGATGAACCGCCAGATGTTCTACGGCTCCTACCAGCGCGTGCAGGACCTGTTCGGCAACACCGCCTGCGAGGCGCAGGGCACGCCCACGCCCGCCGAGCGCGCGCTGCTGGAGCCCTGGCGCGCGCACATCCCGCCCGCTGCCTTCGGCCCCATGTACCGCGCGCCCAGCACCCAGGCGCCGTCGTCGCTGCGCGAGAACCTGCGCCGCGCCCAGGCGCTGCTGCAGGCGGCCGGCTGGCAGGTGCAGGACGGCGTGCTGCGCGCCGTGAACGTGCCCGGCGTGCCCGCGGGCCAGGCGCTGGAGCTGGAGTACATGGACAGCAACGAGGGCGGCATGCGCGTGGTCGCGCCCTGGATGCGCAACCTGGAGAAGCTCGGCATCCGGCTGCGCTTTCGCTCGGTGGACTTCGCCCTGTACCAGCAGCGCCTGCAGAAGTTCGACTTCGACATCACCTCGCTGGCCTTCCAGGGCACGAACAACCCGGGCCAGGAGTTCGCCGACATGTTCGGCAGCCAGGCCGCGGACCAGGAGGACTCGGGCAACTTCACCGGCCTCCAGAACCCGGCGGTGGACGCCCTGATCGCCGCCATGGTCGGCGCCCGCACGCAGGAGGAGCTGCTGCCCGCCTGCCATGCGCTGGACCGCGTCATCATGCACAGCCACATCCTGGTGCCGCAGTGGTTTGCCAGCACCCACCGCATGGCCTACAACGCCTGGCGGCTGGAGCGCCCCGCCGTGCTGCCGCCGTACTCGCCCGGCGAAATGTGGGCGGTGTGGACCTGGTGGGCGAAAAAATGATAGCTGCTCGCGCTTGCCTGGTGGGCGTTCAAGCCATTTTTCATGTATTTTCCTGACCTGCCGGAATGAACCTGGAGCACAAGATCCCCCCGCCCCTGGTCGCCCTGGCCTGCGCCGGCCTGGCCTGGGCGCTGGCTGCCGGGTGGCCCGCCTGGCCCTTGCCGCAGGCGCTGCGCCTGCCGCTGGCCGCGGCCTGCGCGCTGCTCGGGCTGGCGCTGGACGCCTGGAGCCTGTGGAACTTCCGGCGCCAGCGCACCACCGTCAACCCGCTGGCACCCGAGCGCGCGCGCAGCGTGGTGCAAAGCGGGCCGTACCGCTTCACGCGCAACCCCATGTACCTGGGCATGGCGCTGCTGCAACTGGGCTGGTGCTTCTGGCTGGGGCAGCCGCTGGCGCTGCTGGCGCCAGCGCTGTTCGTCGCCTACATCACGCGCTTTCAGATCCAGCCCGAGGAGCGGGCGCTGCGCGCCAAGTTCGGTGCACCCTATGAAGCCTACCTGCGGCGGGTGCGCCGGTGGCTATGAAAAGAAGAGCTGGCAGCGCTTGTAAGATGGCGCGCGGGGCCTGTTGACGCCCGCATCGCTGCCGCGCCGCCACCGTGCCCTTCGTCCATTGCCGCCCATGTTCGCCTACATCCTCAAACGCCTGCTGCTCATGCTCCCCACGCTGCTGGGGGTGCTGCTGCTGACCTTCGTGGTGATCCAGTTCGTGCCCGGCGGGCCGGTGGAGCAGTACCTGGCCGAGGCCAAGGCGGGTGCGGGCGCTTCAGGGGCCGAAGGCGGCGGCCTGTCCTACCGCGGGGCGCAGGGCGTGGATCCCCAGCGGCTGGACCAGATCAAGAAGCTCTACGGCTTCGACAAACCCGCGCACGAGCGCTTTGTGCAGATGCTGGGCCAGTTTGCGCGCTTCGACCTGGGGCGCAGCTTCTTCCAGAACAAGGACGTGTGGCAGCTCGTGAAGGAAAAGCTCCCCGTCTCCATCAGCCTGGGGCTGTGGACCTTCTTCATCAGCTACCTCGTGGCCGTGCCCCTGGGCGTGGCCAAGGCGGTGCGCGCGGGCTCGCGCTTCGACCTGGTGACCACGCTGCTCATCCTGGTGGGCTACGCCATCCCGGGCTTTGTGCTGGGCGTGGCGCTGCTGGTCATCTTTGGCGGGCAACTGCAGTGGTTTCCGCTGCGCGGCCTGACTTCGGCGAACTGGGACGAGCTCACTTGGGGCGCGCGCATCGTGGACTACCTGTGGCACATCACCCTGCCCATCACGGCCATGGTGCTGGGCAGCTTTGCCGTCACGGCCATGCTGACCAAGAACGCCTTTTTGGAGGAGATCCGCAAGCAGTACGTGCTGACGGCGCGCGCCAAGGGCCTGTCGGAGCGCCAGGTGCTGTGGAAGCATGTGCTGCGCAACGCGCTCATTCCCATCATCACGGGCTTCCCGGCAGCGTTCATCGGCGCGTTCTTCGCGGGCTCGCTGCTCATCGAGACGCTGTTCTCGCTCGACGGCCTGGGCCTGCTGAGCTACGAGAGCGTGATCCGGCGCGACTACCCGGTGGTGCTGGGCACGCTGTATTTGTTCACGCTGATCGGGCTGGTGACCAAGCTGGTGTCCGATCTGTGCTACGTGTGGGTGGATCCGCGTGTCAAGTTCGACTAGCCCCGTCTCCCTGTCCCCCGCGCGCCGCGCGTGGCGGCGTTTCCAGCGCAACCGCCTGGGCTACTGGAGCCTGCTGGCATTCTGCGCCCTGGTGCTGCTGAGCCTGGGCGCCGAGCTGGTGAGCAACGACCGGCCCCTGGTGGTGCGCTACGCAGGCCAGACCTACTGGCCCATGCTGCACGACTACCCGGAGACGGTGTTCGGCGGCGACTTCCAGACGCCCACCGACTATCTCGACCCCTTCATCCGCGCGCAACTGCGCCAGGACGGCAACTGGGCGCTCTACACCCTCAACCCCTACGGGGCGAACACCATCAACTACTTTGCCGAGCAGCCCAACCCCGCGCCGCCCTCGGCCGCCAACTGGCTGGGCACGGACGACCGGGGGCGCGACCTGCTGGCGCAACTGCTCTACGGCTTTCGCGTGAGCGTGCTGTTCGGCCTGGCGCTCACCGCCACGGGCGTGCTGCTGGGCGTGCTCACGGGCGCCATCCAGGGCTATCTGGGCGGCAAGACGGACCTGGCCTTCCAGCGCTTCATCGAGATCTGGGGCTCCATGCCCGAGCTCTACCTGCTCATCATCTTCAGCGCGGTGCTGGCGCCCAGCATCGGCCTGCTGCTGGTGCTGCTGTCGCTGTTCGGCTGGATGGGCCTCTCGGACTACGTGCGCGCCGAATTCCTGCGCAACCGCCAGCTCGACTACGTGAAGGCCGCGCGTGCCCTGGGCGTGCCCAGCGGGCAGATCATCTGGCGCCACATCCTGCCCAACAGCCTCACGCCCGTGGTCACCTTCCTGCCGTTTCGCATGAGCGCGGCCATCCTGGCGCTGACCTCGCTGGACTTCCTGGGCCTGGGCGTGCCGCCGGGCACGCCCAGCCTGGGCGAGCTGCTCGCGCAGGGCAAGGCCAACATCGACGCCTGGTGGATCTCGCTCTCCACCTTTGCCGTGCTGGTGGTCACGCTGCTGCTGCTCACCTTCATGGGCGATGCGCTGCGCGATGCGCTCGACCCCCGAAAGGCCGACCGATGAGTGGCGCAGCGATGAACCCATTGCTCCAGGTACGCGACCTGTCGGTGCGCTTCGGCGCCAAGGAGGTGGTGCGCGGCGTGGGCTTTGACATCGCGCCGGGCGAGAAACTGGCCCTGGTGGGCGAATCCGGCTCGGGCAAGACCATCACTGCTTTGAGCCTGCTGCGCCTGGCGGGCGAGGCAAATATCAGCGGCCAGGCCTTGCTGCGCGGGCGCGAGCTGCTCTCTTTATCAGAGCGCGAAATGCGCGGCGTGCGCGGCGGCGAGATCGCCATGGTGTTCCAGGAGCCCATGACGGCGCTGAACCCGCTCATGACCATCGGCCAGCAGATTGCCGAAGTTTTGGAGCTGAAAAAGGCTTTGACGCCCGCCCAGAGTGCGCAAGCAGCTATTGAATTGCTAGCGAAAACCGGCATCCCCGAGCCCGCGCGCCGTGCCGGCAGCTACCCGCACCAGCTCTCGGGCGGCCAGCGCCAGCGCGCCATGATCGCCATGGCCCTGGCCAGCGAGCCGGCGCTGCTGCTGGCCGACGAACCCACCACGGCGCTGGACGTGAGCCTGCGCGGGCAAATCCTCGATCTGCTCGCTGACTTGCAGCGCAGCACCGGCATGGCCGTGCTCCTGATCACGCACGACTTGAACCTGGTGCGCCGCTTTGCCGACCGCGTGGCCGTGATGGAGCAGGGCCGCCTGGTGGAGCAGGGCAGCGTGGCGCAGATTTTCGGCGCGCCCCAGCACCCCTACACCCAGCGCCTGATGGCCAGCCAGCCCCGGCGCGACGTGGTGGAGGCGCCCCCCGCGCCCGGCACCGCCGCGCTCGTGCAGGCCCAGGGCCTGCGCGTGGCCTACCCCACGGCGCTGCCGGGCGTGCGCGGCTGGTTCCGCAAAGGCGAGTTCGTGGCCGTGCAAGGCGTTGACCTGCAGATCCTGCCCGGGCGCACCCTGGGCGTGGTGGGCGAGTCGGGGTCGGGCAAGTCCACGCTGGCGCAGGCCATTCTGGGTCTGCTGCCGCATGGCGGCGCCCTTTCCGTGGCGGGCCAGCAGTGGCAGGCACCTGCCACGCACAACAGCCCCGCCAACCAGGCGCTGCGCCAGCGCGTGCAGGTGGTATTCCAGGACCCGTTTTCCTCGCTCTCGCCGCGCCTGACGGTGGAGGGCATCGTGGGCGAGGGCCTGCGCGTGCACGCGCCGCAGCTGTCCGCGGCCGAGCGCCGCGCGCGCGTGCAGCAGGTGCTGGCCGACGTGGGCCTGGACGAGGCGCAGTTCCCCGGCCTGCTGGCGCGCTACCCGCACGAGTTTTCCGGCGGCCAGCGCCAGCGCCTGGCGGTGGCGCGCGCGCTCATCGTCGGGCCGCAGGTGCTGGTGCTCGACGAGCCCACCAGCGCGCTGGACGTCACCATCCAGCAGCAGGTGCTGGCCCTGCTGCAGCGCCTGCAGAAAGAGCACGGCCTGTCCTACCTGCTCATCACGCACGACGTGGACGTGGTGCGCGCCATGGCGCACGAGGTGCTGGTCATGAAGGACGGCCAGGTGCTGGAGCAGGGCAGCGTGGCCCAGGTGCTGGACGCACCACAGCACCCCTACACGCAGCGCCTGGTGGCTGCGGCCGGCTAGCTGCGATGCGTCAAGGCGTGTGCCGCTGCTGCCCGCGCGGAATCAGCACACGCAGCAGCACCAGCCAGGCCTGGCACAGCGCCGCCAGCGCCAGGCCCGCCCACAGCGTGGCCAGGCCCGCCAGCTCCAGCCCCAGCAGGTTCCGCAGCCAGGCCAGGCCCAGGGCGGCTGCCAGCAGCAGGCCCATGGCGCCCACCATGCGCGCCAGCCAGGGGTTGGCAGGCGCCGCGCGCCCGCGCTGGGCGAGCACGAGCAGCAGCACGCACAGCACCAGCACGGCGAACACCACGGTCCGGCCCTGGGCCGCGCTCCAGCCCTGCGCCAGCAGCCAGGCCTGCCCGCCCAGAAGCACCGCGCCCAGGCCCAGGCCTTGCAGCACCGCCTGGAGCAGGGGGCCGGGGGCGAAAGGCGAGTCGTTCACCGGCCGCGGCGGCCGCTCCATGGTGCCGGGCGCTTCGGGCTCGGCCTCGAAGACGATGGAGCAGGCGGGGTCGATGAGCAGCTCCATCAGTACGATGTGCACGGGCAGCAGCAGCGCCGGCCAGTGCAGCAGCGTGGGCACCAGCGTCAGCGCGATGATGGGCATGTGCACGGCAAACACAAAGCGCGTGGCCTTGCGCAGGTTGTCGTCGATGCGCCGGCCCTGCCGGATGGCGGCCACGATGTGCGCGAAGCTGTCCTGCAGCAGCACCAGGGCCGCGGCCTCGCGCGCCACGTCGGTGCCGCGCTCGCCCATGGCGATGCCCACGTCTGCAGCCTTGAGCGCGGGGGCGTCGTTCACCCCATCGCCGGTCATGGCCACCACCTCGCCGCTGGCGCGCAGCAGTTGCACCAGGCGCAGCTTGTGCTCGGGCTTGAGGCGCGCGCACAGGTCCACGTGGCGCAGGCGCTCGCGCAGGGCGGCATCGTCCATCGCCTCCAGCTCGGCGCCGGTGATGACCGCGGGCCGGTCCGACAGACCCACCTGCTGCGCGATGGCGTGCGCCGTGGCCGGGTGGTCGCCCGTCATCATGATCACGCGCACGCCGGCGCGCCGGCATTCGGCCAGCGCTGCGGGCACCTCCGGGCGCGGCGGG